>Ga0268386_10002028_pt1 | contig 14202 bp, 11 predicted proteins | sample RVTome_15_FD_200260 | JGI IMG/M metagenome (GOLD analysis project Ga0268386, IMG submission 200260) | Soil microbial communities from uranium-contaminated site in the Upper Colorado River Basin, Wyoming, United States - RVT150D86... ...
GTCATAATGCTCGATGCGCGCCGGCAATACATGCTGTTCCCAGGCGGGCGCCGCCAGCTCCAAGCCCTGTAGTTGCTTCACCACACGCAGGATGCCGTCACGCCCGCGCAGTTTCGTGTCCGCCGCCACATGCTGCCACGCCAGCAGAAAGCGCATGAACTGCGCAGCCGAAACCGGCTCGATCTCCTTGCGCATGCGGCCGAGAGTCAAACGATGGATGCGCGCAAGCAACACGCGATCGCACCATTCCGTCTCGCCGCCCGTGCGCGCGCCGGCGCTGAACTCGCCGCGCAAAACCACGCCTGCGCTTTCCAAAGCGATCAAGGCCGCCTCGACTTTCGCGCGCGGGAGCCCCAGGCGCTCCGCTAGGCCGGTGGCGGTGATTGGACCGCCGACTTCGAGCCAACCCTGGACGATCGCTTGATACGCCGCTTCCGGCGTCGTAGCGGTCTCAGTGAAGCCGAGCGGCAACTCGATCGGCGGCACCAGCGCGACGCCGGGAATGGCCAGCCGGATCAAGTCGGCTCGCTCGGCGGCGACGTAAGCGCATTGCTGAGTCGTTCCTGACTGCCAAGCCGCGACACTGGCGCGGCCTGCCGCAATCAACTCTTCAATTAACGGGCGCCAATCCGGCCGATAGTCTTGCGGCAGCACACCAATCCCCAGCAAGAGATCATGCAGCTCATCGGCATTGCGCGCTTGCGGCCAGGCTTGCTTGCGCACCTCGTCGATCGCCGCGGGATCGAGCCGGCCAAACTCCCGCGCCAGGTTCGGGTCCACCCGGCGCAGCGAGACGGCGCGCGCCCGGCGTTCTTCGAGCGGCGCATCGTCCAAAAAAGCGTACGGATTGGCGTTGAGAATCTCGTGCGCCATGGGCGACGGCGACGGCGTGTCGATCGCCAGCGTCTCGATGGAGCCGTTTTGGATGCGTCCAAGGATTTCCGCCAGCCCGTCGATGTCCATGGCCTCGTGCAAGCAATCGCCGATGGTTTCCCTGACCAGCGGATGATCGGGCAGTTCCACCGGACCGGTGCGATTGTCCTGGCACATCACCTGCTCCGGAAATACCGCCGCCAAAAGATCTTCGGCGCGCATGCGCTGGAGCGCCACCGGTACCTTGCGCCCGCCGTTGTGCCGCCTGATCGCCAAAGCGCGCGTGGCGTTCCAGCGCCAGCGATTGTCGAACATGGGCGATGCCAGCGCTGCTTGGGTCAGATTGTATTCGAGGTTGCCCGGACGGAGCATGGAAAAAACGTCATTTAAGGGGAACGAATGCCGCTCCACCAGAGAAATGCACAGGCCGTCATCGGTCGCGGCCGCTTGCAGCTCGCGGTCGAAGCTCACGCAAAAGCGTTTACGCAGCGCAAGGCCCCAGGCGCGGTTGATGCGCCCGCCCCAGGGCGAATGAATAATCAATTGCATGCCGCCGGCTTCGTCGAAAAAACGCTCGGCGATGATCCTGTCCTGCGACGGCACGGCGCCGAGCACCTGCACGGTTTCGGCGACGTAGTTGACGATTTGTTCCGCGGCGCCCTGCGGCATCGGCACTTCTGACATGAGCCAAGCTGCTGCCCGCTCGCGGTCCGGAACTTTCTCGGTCACGGCTTTGCGCAATTCAGACACTGCCGTGGACAACTCCAAAGTGCGCGCCGGCGCCTCGCCCATCCAAAACGGGATACTCGGCGGCAAGCCCTGGGCATCTTCGACCCAAACCGTGCCCGAAGCGACGCGCCGGATGCGCCAGGACCGATTGCCCAGGAGAAAAATATCGCCGGCGAGACTCTCGATGGCGAAATCTTCATTCACCGTCCCGACGAAAGTTTCGCTCGGAAACTCGATGACCCGGTAATCGGCCGTGTCCGGGATCGCGCCGCCGTTGGTGATCGCGGTCAGGCGCGCGCCGCGGCGAGCTCGCAGCATGCCGTGAACACGATCGCGGTGGAGATAAGCGCTGCGCCTGCTGCGGCGCGTCTCCACGCCTTCGCTGAGCATTTCAACCAGCTGGTCGAAATCCTTGCGCGCGAGGTCCTTATACGGGTATGCCGAGCGCACGAGCTGCCATAAGCGCTCTTCGCTGATCCCCGGCTCTTCGGGTTTTTTGTGCGGCCTTCCGCCGTTCGTTGCCGTTGTGTCCAAACTCGCGACGGTGGCGACCATCTGCTGCGCCAGAACATCCAAAGGTTTGTTGATAATCGCAAGCTTGTCCAATTCGCCTTGGCGCACGGCGCGGATCGCCGCGGCCGTTTGCAGCAGGTCGTCACGCGTGAGCGGGTAAAAAACTCCCTTCGGGATCGCGCCCAGCCAGTGGCCGGACCGGCCGACTCGCTGCAGCAGCACGGCTAGATTCCGCGGCGAGCCGATGTGACAGACCACGTCGACGTGGCCGATATCGATGCCCAACTCCAGGGAAGCCGTCGCAACAACGACTGAATATTGACCCGACTTGAGCTTTTCTTCGACCTCGAGACGCGTCTTGCGCGATAGGCTGCCATGATGCGCGCCGACCTTGCCCTCGCCCAGCCTCTCGCTGAGCTGATGCGCGACGCGCTCGACCAGACGGCGCGTATTGACAAACACCAAGGTCGTGCGGCGCCTTTTAATCTGCTCGGCCAGCTTATCGTAAACCGCCGCCCAGACATCCTGTCGAATGATGGGACCAAGCTCCTCGTCCGGCACTTCGATGTTAAGCTCCATGGCGCGTTGGTGACCCACGTCGATGATGGCGCATTCCGGAGTGCCGTCCCGGCGCACATGGTCGGAGCCGACCAGCAGACGCGCGACTTCCTCGATCGGTTTCTGCGTTGCGCTCAGGCCGATCCGCTGCAAGGCTCGGCCGGTCAACGCATCGAGCCGCTCGAGCGAAAGCGCCAGATGAGCGCCGCGCTTATCTTGCGCCACGGCGTGAATCTCGTCGACGATCAGCGTCTCCGCCGTTTTTAGGAATTCGCGGCTGCGCGGCGCGGTGAGCAAAATGTAGAGCGACTCGGGTGTGGTGATCAGAATATGCGGCGGCCGGCGCACCATCGCCTGGCGCTCGTGGGCGGGTGTATCGCCCGAGCGCACGGCAACCCGGAGGGTCGGCAGCAGAATGCCCTCCCGACCCGCCAGCTGATAGATCTCCGCCAGCGGCGCTTGCAGGTTTTTGGCGATGTCGTTGCCAAGCGCCTTGAGCGGCGAAACATAAACCACGCTGGTGCGCTCATCGAGCTCTCCCGCAAGCGCCCGCTTAATCAAACGGTCGATAGACCAGAGAAACGCGGCCAGAGTCTTCCCGGAGCCGGTCGGCGCGGCGATCAAAGTCGATTGTCCGGCAGCGATGGCCCCCCAGCCTTGCTGCTGGGCGAGCGTGGGGCTCTGGAAGCGCTCGGCGAACCAGCGCTGAACGATGGAATGAAATAAGGATGTGCTCAAGAGATCTCCGCCGCGATTTGCAGCGCAACAATCAAATTAAGGAGAAAACTGCCGGGGGTCAAGCGACCCAAACGAAATAGACAGGGTTATCAAAGCTGCCCAGAGTCAGGGATTTTTGAACGACGCAGCCGCGGGATTCTCATCTTTACGTGTCACTTCGAATGCGCCGAATTGCAGCTCTACTTGGTAGGCTTCGTCTCGACTTTGCCGGGGGCCTTGCTTACAGGCGGCGTCGTTTCCGGCGCGGAACTGACGCCGCGCTGGAGCAATTCTTCCATCACCATCTTGGCGCCGGCATGCCCTTTCTCCGCCAGCTCGCTAATCTTGGTGACCAGCGTCTTAAACTGCCCCTGAACCTTTTGCGCTTCCTGAATCGCGGCCTCCTGACTGGCTTTGACCAGCGCGAGATTACTGCGCTCGCTCAGCAAATGAAACGTCTGGAAGCCAAAGTAAATGGTCAGCGCCGCCAGAGTGAGAGATAGCGGCAAAGTCAGCGATCCTGTCTCGACGACGGGCGCAGCCTCGACGCGTTCGGCCTCGTCAACGTTGTCGATGTCCTCGGCCATGAAGCCTCATTTCTTGGGCGCCGCGCTCTCGGGCGCCGCGTCGAGATTGATGCCGCTCTCCGCTAAAATTTTCTTCAGCTCCGCGTCGTTGGTCTTAAGAGCCATATTGGCGAGCACCGCGATCAACTGGCGATTGAGCGTTTCGAGCTGAATCGTCTGGGCGATCTCTTGCTGGCGTTCGGCAACCTCTGCCTGGATTGACTGGTTACCCAACGCGATGATGATATTGCCGACGACCAGCAGGAGAATGAGCGCCGACCACGCCGTCAACAAAATCCTGGTCTTCTTAGTCATGAAATCTTGCCTGCCGGAAGATCATACAGCGCGCCGGGCATGGCGGCGGACCGTGCTCTATCAATAAATCAAATTACCGAGCCGTTCCCAACGGACCCAGCGGTCGGTGCCGTCCCACGACCAGTAGATTAGAAACGCCTTGCCGCGCACGTCATTGAGGTCGACGAAGCCCCAAAATCGACTATCGTAACTCCGGTCACGATTGTCGCCCATGACAAAAATATGGTTCGCCGGCACCGTTTTCGGTCCAAAGTCGTCGCCGCTCCCCACTCCGCCCGCTTGCGGATCGTAGCCCGCAAAGTGTCCGTGCGGATCGTCGATCTGCTTGCCGTTAATAAAGATCTTCTTTTCGCGTATTTCCACCGAGTCCTCCGCAACAGCGATGACGCGTTTGATAAAATCCTTCGAACGGTCCTCCGGGTAAATGAACACCACCACGTCGCCACGCTCGGGGTCGTCGTACTGCAACAGATAACGCTCGAGAAACGGAATCCGTAAGCCGTAGGAAAGCTTATTGACCAGGATATGGTCGCCGATCGCGAGCGTTGGAATCATCGAGCCGGAGGGAATCTTAAACGCCTGGACGATGAACGTCCGGATAAACAGCGCCAAAATCAGCGCCATGATGATGGCTTCCGCGTACTCGCGAAAAGCCGATTTTGTCTTCACTGCAGCGGTCTGCTCCATTACGCTTTGCTCTTTCACCTTATTCACCTTTTCCGGCGCCATCAAGCTCCGGCCCTAGACCTTCAACGCCGCAAGAAACGCCTCTTGGGGAATTTCCACTTTGCCGACCTGTTTCATGCGCTTCTTGCCTTCCTTTTGGCGCTCCAGCAACTTGCGTTTACGCGTGATATCGCCGCCGTAGCATTTGGCCGTCACGTTCTTGCGCAAAGCTTTCACCGCCTCGCGCGAAATGACGCGGCTGCCGATGGCGGCTTGGATCACCACCTCGAAGAGCTGGCGCGGGATCAACTCCCGCATCTTCTGCACCAGGTCGCGGCCGCGGTAATAGGCCTTGTCGCGGTGGACGATCAACGACATGGCGTCGACCACTTCGCCGTTGATGCGCACGTCGAGCTTGACCAGGTCTGCGGCGCGGTAGCCCGCCATTTCGTAATCCATCGACGCATAACCGCGGCTCACCGACTTAAGCCTATCATAAAAATCCACGACAATCTCATTGAGGGGCAGTTCATAGACCAGCATCGCACGCTTCGGACCCAAATATCGGATTTCCTTCTGAGTGCCGCGCTTCTCTTCGCAGATCTTGAGCACGGCGCCGAGAAACTCTTGGGGCAAGTGGAGCGTGGCCTGAATCACCGGCTCTTCGATGCGCTCGATCTCGGACTCATTCGGAAGGCGTACGGGATTGTCGATCATCAAGGTTTCACCCGTCGTGGTCACGACCCGATAGATGACCGTCGCCGCCGTGGTGATCAGCGTCAGGGCGAACTCGCGCTCGAGCCGCTCGCGCACAATGTCCATGTGCAGCAGGCCGAGAAAGCCGCAGCGAAAACCGAATCCCAGCGCCTGCGAGGTTTCCGGCTCGTACGTAAACGAAGAGTCGTTGAGCCGGAGCTTTTCCAGCGCTTCGCGCAGCGCCTGGTACTGACCCGAGTCGGTCGGATAAAGCCCGCTGAACACCATCGGTTTCATCGGTTTGAATCCCGGCAGCGGCGCAGCACTCGGGTTATCGTCGGTCGTGACCGTGTCGCCGATCTGGGTTTCGGCGACTTCCTTGATACCGGCCATGAGAAAGCCGACCTCACCGGCCTTGAGCTCTGGCACCTCCACGGCGCCTGGTGAGAAGACGCCTACGCGGAGCACTTCGAAGGTATTGCCGCTCGCCATCATGCGGATCTTGGTGCCCTTGCGTATAGTGCCGTCGAAAATCCGCATCATGACCACCGCGCCGTGATATGGATCGAACCAGCTGTCGATGATCAAAGCGCGCAGCGGCGCCGCCGGATCGCCCTCTGGCGGTGGAAAGCGCCGAATAAGCCCCTCGAGAATATCCTCGGTGCCGATGCCTTCTTTGGCGCTCGCCATCACCGAGCCTGATGCGTCCAGACCAATCACGTCTTCGATCTCGATTCTTACCCGCTCGGGTTCGGCGCTCGGCAAATCGATTTTGTTAATCACCGGCAAAATTTCCAGATTGTGATCCAGCGCCATGTGCACGTTGGCGACGGTCTGCGCTTCGACCCCTTGGGCGGCGTCGACGACCAACAACGCGCCTTCACAGGCGGCCAGGCTGCGCGAGACTTCGTAGGTAAAATCCACGTGGCCGGGAGTATCGATCAGATTGAGCTTGTACTCTTTGCCGTCTTTGGCCCGGTAACTCAGGCATACCGGGCTCGCTTTGATGGTGATGCCGCGCTCGCGCTCGAGCTCCATGCTGTCGAGAATTTGATCGGTCCGCTCGCGTGCGCTGACCGCGCCGGTAAACTCGAGCAAACGGTCCGCCAACGTCGACTTGCCGTGATCGATGTGCGCAATGATGGAAAAATTCCGAATATGATCGAGGGTCATCGGCCGACTGTCTCGCGATAAAATTCGGCCGTGCGTCGCAGTCCATCGGCCAGCTCCGTTTGCGGCCGCCAGCCGAGCGCCCGTGCCGCCAGACGCGCGTCGAGGCAGCTGCGCCGCTGCTCGCCGGCCTTGGCCGGCCCGTGCACTGCCTCCACAGAGCTCCCGACCGCCCGGCGCAGATGCTGGAAGATCGTCACCACATCGGTCTCCACGCCGGTGCCGATGTTAATGGCGCCGACAAACGAGGAATCCAGCGCTGCGACATTGGCGCGCACCACGTCGCCCACATAGACGTAATCGCGCGTTTGCTTGCCGTCGCCGTTGATCACCGGCGTTTTCCCGCTCAGCAGCAGCGACAAAAAAATCGCTACCACACCGGCCTCCCCCTGCGCGGACTGGCGCGGACCGTAAATATTGGCATAACGGAGCGCAATATAGGGCAGGCCGAAGGCCTGTTGGTAATACGAAAGATAAAGCTCCCCGGCCCGCTTGCTTACGCCGTAGGGGCTTGCCGGCCGCGTCGCGTGATCTTCCGCCGCCGGAAACGTCTCCTGCTCGCCGTAAACCGCGCCGCCCGAAGACGCAAAGACGACCTTTTTAACGCCGCTGTTCTTGCATGCTTCGAGCGAATTGATGAAGCCGACGATATTGACGCGCGCATCGAAGCCGGGATCGGCCACGGAATGGCGCACATCCATTTGCGCCGCGTGATGGCTCAACGCGTCCGGCTTGATCTTCTCGATCAAGCGGGCTGCCTGTGGATTCGCGATATCGGCTTCGTGCAGCTCGGCTTTGGGGTTGAGATTGCTCCGCTGGCCGGTGGAGAAATCATCGAGGATATGCACCTCATGGCCGCGCTCGACATATGCTTCGACCACATGCGAAGCGATAAATCCCGCGCCTCCGGTGACGACGATTCTCACGTCTCTTGCTCCTGAAGCCGGGCGCGGAAGTACTCGATCGTTTTCGCAAGCCCTTCCTCCAGCTCAATCTTGGGCTCCCATTTGAGAATTTCCTTGGCCTTGGTGATATCGGGCTGGCGCACCTGCGGATCATCTTCGGGCAGGGGCTTGTAGATGATTTTGCTCTTAGAACCCGTCAATTTAATAATCCGCTCGGCAAATTCGAGCACGGTCATCTCATGGGGATTGCCGATATTCACCGGCAGATGGTAATCCGCCGCAAGCAGCCGGTTGATGCCGTCAACCAAATCGTCGACGTATTGAAAGCTTCTGGTCTGTTGACCCTGGCCGTAAACCGTCAAGGGCTCTCCCTTGAGTGCCTGCATGATGAAATTCGGCACCACCCTGCCGTCATGCAAGCGCATGCGCGGGCCATAAGTGTTGAAGATCCGCACAATGCGGCTATTCAAGCCGTGGTAGCGATGATAGGCCATGGTCATCGCCTCAGCAAAACGTTTCGCCTCGTCGTAGACGCCGCGCGGCCCGATCGGATTGACATTGCCCCAATACTCTTCATTTTGCGGCCGGACCAGCGGATCGCCGTAGACCTCCGAAGTGGAAGCCAGTAAATAAACGGCGTCTTTCGACTTGGCCAAACCGAGAGTATTGTGCGTGCCCAAAGCGCCCACCTTGAGCGTGGGAATCGGCAGCTCCATATAGTCGACCGGGCTGGCCGGCGAGGCGAAATGCAGGATGTAGTCGAGCGGCTCCGGCACCTCGATGTAGCGGCTGACATTGTGATCGATAAAACGAAATGCCGGATTCTTGAGGAATGCTCCGATGTTTTGCCTGGCGCCGGTGGAATAATTGTCCATGCAGAGCACCTCGTGGCCTTGATTGAGAAAGCTCTCGCACAGGTGGGAACCGATAAAGCCGGCGCCTCCGGTCACTAGGTATCTAGCCATTATTGTTCCGTCCGATCGAGTAGTATTTGAACCCCAACCGCCGCAAATCGTCTGGATCGTAAATATTTCTGCCGTCGAAAATGACCGGCTTGACCAGCAGGTTTCTAATGCGCTCGAAATCCGGGCGGCGGAATTCGTTCCATTCGGTCAGGATGAGCAGCGCCGCGGCGCCGTGAAGCGCATCATAGTTCCGGTGCGTATACTGGATCCGATCGCCGAAGATTTTTCTGGCCTCTTCCATCGCCTCCGGATCAAAGGCTTGCACCCGCGCGCCCGCGGCGAGCAGAGACTCGACGACCGAAATCGCCGGCGCGTCGCGCATATCGTCGGTTCTCGGCTTGAAGGCGAGTCCCCACACGGCGAAAGTGATTCCAGACAAACTATCGCCGAAGTGGCGCTTGACCTTTTCGACCAGCAGGCCCTTCTGGCGCTCGTTGACGGCCTCGACCGCCTTGAGCAAGACCATGTCCGGATTCTGACCGCCCATGCCGATCATCGCGCGGATATCTTTTGGGAAACAGGATCCGCCATAGCCGACGCCCGGAAAAATAAAATGCGGGCCAATGCGGCGGTCTAAGCTGATCGCGCGACGCACTTCGCCGATGTCGGCGTTCATCTGCTCGCAAAGCCGGGCCACCTCGTTGATAAACGAAATCTTGGTCGCCAGCATGGCGTTGGAAGCGTACTTGCTCATTTCCGCGCTGCGACTATCCATGATGAGGATCGGATTGCCGGTGCGGACAAAGGGTTCATAGAGCTCTTTGACGGACTCCAGGGCTTCGGCATGGTCACCGCCGAGCACGACTCGATCGGGCTTCATGAAATCGTCGACTGCCGCGCCTTCCTTGAGAAACTCGGGATTGGAGACAACCGCGAAGGGCTGAGCGGTGTCCTCGGCGATCCATTGCTTGATTTTATCCGCCGTGCCTACCGGGACGGTGCTCTTGGTGACAATGATTCTGAAGGAATCCATCTCCTTGGCTATTCCTTTGACCGTGGCTCGCACGTAGTCCAGGTTGGCGTTTCCGTTCGGCCCTTGAGGAGTGCCCACGGCAATGAAAATAATCGCCGACTTCTTAACCGCCGCCGCTAGATCCGTGCTGAACGACAGGCGCTGCTCTTCGCCGTTGCGCCGGACCATTTCCTGCAAACCCGGCTCATAGATCGGCACCTTACCGGACCTGAGCATTTCGATTTTGCTTTCATCGATATCGACGCAGATCACGTCATTGCCAGTCTCGGCGAAACAGGTTCCCGCAACCAAGCCGACATATCCCGCGCCAACAATCGCCAATTTCATGATCGTCCTCCGCCCTGAAGCACGTCGCCGATGACATAGATCGTACGGTCCTGGGATTCATGGTAGATGCGCGCCAGCATTTCGCCCAGCAGCCCCATGGTCACGAACTGAAAACCGATGAAGATCAGGAGAATCGAAAGCAAGAGCAGCGGCCGGTTGCCGATTTCGAGACGGTAAGCGAATTTCTGCACGGTCAGGTAAAGCGCGATTGCGAATCCCGTCAGGCCGCTGATCACGCCGATCGGTCCGAACACGTGCGCCGGTCGCGTCGAGTAACTGCTTAAAAATTTAACCGTGAGTAAATCCAGCACGACCCGGAGGGTGCGCGTGATGCCGTACTTCGAGCTGCCGTGGAGCCGCGGCCGGTGGTCGACCTTGATCTCGGCGACCTGGGCGCCGCGCTCATAAGCGATCGCCGGAATGAATCGATGCATCTCGCCGTGCAGTGTAAGGCTTTTCGCTATATCCTTGCGCATGGCCTTGAGCGTACAGCCATAATCGTGCAGCTTCACCTTGGTCGTCCAGGATATCAGACGGTTCGCGATCATTGAAGGCAAACGCCGATTAAGAAACGGGTCCCGCCGCTTGAAACGCCAACCGACCACCAGATCGTTTCCCTGTCCGATCTTGTCAAGCAGCGCCGGGATGTCGGCAGGGTCATTTTGTCCGTCACCGTCCATGAGCACGATGATCTCGCCCTGCGCATGCTCCAGGCCGGCTGCCAGCGCCGCCGTCTGGCCGAAATTACGCTTGAGCCGGATGACGTGGAGCGTGGGTTGGCTGCGGTGCAGCCGCCGCAAAATCTCGAACGTGCCGTCCCGGCTGCCGTCGTCCACCACGACGATCTCATAACTTTTTTCCAGGGAGGACAGGATGCTTTGGATCTCGCGAACCAACGGCTCGACGTTTTCCTCCTCATTGAAAACGGGAACGACAATCGACAGCTCCATCGGCTCAGGAATGGAAATCGGTCAGCTGAACAAATTGTTGGTAGCGCTCCTCGATCTGGGCCAGCGATACGTCGGTCAGCCGTTTGACGCCGAAATCTTCCACCGTGAACGATGCGACCACCGAGCCGTAAACGACCGCTCGGCGCAATCCGCCTTGGCTCTGGTCGGCCGAGCGCGCCAGCTGGCCGAGAAACCCCCCGGCGAAAGAATCGCCCGCTCCGGTTGGGTCGAACACTTCTTCCAGCGGATATGCCGGTGTCGCGAACACCGAGGAATCCGAAAACTGCAGCACTCCGTACTCGCCGCGCTTGATCAGCACCATTTTGGGACCCATCTTGAGGATCGCGCGCGCCGCCTTGACGATGTTATCGTAGCCGCTCAAAAGCCTCGCTTCGGAATCATTGATCACCAGGATCTCGATGCGCTGGAGCACTTTTTTGAGATCCTCGCGGCTTTCGCGAATCCAATGGTCCATGGTATCGCAGACGACCAATTTCAGGCGGCGAAGCTGGCGCAACACTTCCATTTGCATCGCCGGATCGATGTTGCCCAAAAAAACATACTCGGCGTCGCGATAGCTTTCCGGCAAGTTGGGCTCGAAGCCGGCCAAAACGTTCAGATGAAGCTCGAGAGTATCGCGCAAATTAATGTCTTCATGGTAGCGCCCGCGCCAGTGAAACGTGTCGCCTTCGGCGCGCTGAATGCCGTCGATGTCGACCTTCCGCTGCGTGAACAGATCGAGATAATCTTGCGGGAAATCCCGGCCAATCACACCGACGATCCGCACCGGTGCAAAAAAACTTGCGCCGAGGGCAAAGTAGGAAGCGGAGCCGCCGAGGATGCGCTCCGCCGAGCCAAACGGCGTTTCAATCGAATCGAAGGCAACAGTGCCGACCACCAGGACGCTCATAAATATTTGCCGACGATCGGGCGCAACTCCTTGGCAATTTTCTTGGGGATTCGCGATCGTTCAGTGATGATAGCATCCTTTAACGCCGAGGCACAGATACATGAACGGGACGAGGTTAACTCGGCCGCGGCGCGCCGAATGATGCGCTGCGCCAACTCGACGTTGTGCTTGAGCACGGCCAGCACGTGCTCGATCTCCACATTCCCTGCCTGCTCGTTCCAACAATCATAGTCGGTGGCGAGCGCCATGGTGGCAAAACAGATTTCCGCCTCGCGCGCCAGCTTGGCTTCCTGAAGGTTGGTCATGCCGATAACATGGGCATTCCAACTGCGGTATAGGTGCGATTCTGCCCGGGTCGAGAATTGCGGCCCCTCCATGCATAAATAGGTCCCGCCCGCATGGACTTTGGCGTTCTCCGAGCGCGCCGCGGCGACGAGCACTAAAGACAAGTCCTTGCAAAACGGATCCGCCAAGCTAACGTGCGCCACCAGACCTTTGCCGAAGAACGTGCTCGGCCGCTGCGTCGTCCGATCGATAAACTGGTCAGGGATGACCAAATCCCCGGGAACGATATTTTCCCGCAGGCTCCCCACCGCGCTCACGGAAATAACTCTTTCAACGCCGAGTTTCTTCAACGCGAAGATATTCGCGCGAAAATTGACCTCGGTGGGGAGCCAGCGATGTCCTCCGCCATGACGCGGCAAGAAGATCAGCTCGGCGTCCCCCAGCCGGCCCCGGACAAGCTTGTCCGACGGCTTCCCGAATGGGGTTTTGACTTGGATCTCGCGCACCCGGCCGAGTCCTTCCATCCGGTAAAGACCGCTGCCGCCGATGACGCCGATGATTGGGCAGGCCATTCGCTGTCAGACCGCTTCGGCGGCGAGTCCATCCCGCCGCCTCCGCCCCGCCGCCTCGCCTTGAAGTTGCCCGCAAGCGGCCTGAATATCGTCGCCCCGCGGCCGGCGCAAGTTGACCTGCACGCCTAAATCGCGCAGGACATTTTGAAAACGTTCGATCCGCTCAGCCGGCGGTCTCGAGAACGCGCTGCCGGGATGAGGATTAAAAGGAATCACGTTGACTTTGCTGGGTATGCCCTGAAGCAGCTCGCCAAGCTGGCGCGCGTGCTGTTCCGAATCGTTGACGCCCCCGAGCAGCACGTACTCGAACGTGATGCGCTTGCGCCGCGGGATCGGCAACTTGCGGCAGCAATCGAGCAACTGGCTCAACGAGTACTTGCGATTGACCGGCATCAACTCGCCGCGCAACTCATCGGTCGGCGCATGTAATGAAATGGCGAGATTCACATGAGTTTCTTCCATCAGTTTTTGTATCTGCGGCACCAAGCCGACGGTAGAAAGCGTCACCCGCCGCGGCGAGATCCCGATTCCCCAGTCGCCGTCGCTGATGATCTCCAGCGCCTTGAGAGTCTCTCCGTAATTCGCCAGGGGCTCGCCCATGCCCATGAGAACAATGTGCGTGATGCGCTGTCCGCCGCTCAGAGTGCGGCTCGCCTCGATGATCTGATCGACGATCTCGCTCCCTGTCAAATTCCGCTTGAGCCCCAAGATCGCCGTGGCGCAGAAGGCGCAGCCGAAGCCGCAACCTGCCTGGGTCGAGATACAGAGCGTCAGCCGGCGCGCCTCGGGAATCAGCACGCTCTCGATGGCGGCGCCGTCGCCGAGGCCGAACAGAAACTTGAGCGTGCCGTCGGCCGACTGCGCCCGGCGAACCGTCTTGAGCCGGCCGATTGTGAAAGCCTCTTCCAATTGCTCGCGCAACGGCCGCGACAGGTTGGTCATCTCGGAGAAAGACATCGCCTGTTTTTGAAACAACCACTGCCGGATCTGCTTGGCACGGTAAGCAGGCTGCTTGCGTTCGGCGAGAACCGCCGCCAGCTCGCTGAAGCTCAAGTTTTTGATATCGGGCTTCACATGCGAACCCAACGCGGGGTTGGACGCGGCGGCGCGCTTAAAGAATTTCGTCCGGGCGGAAGAAGAAAGCAATCTCACTGGCTGCGGTCTCCGGACCATCGGATCCGTGCACCGCGTTTTGCTCCACATCATTACCCCAGTCTTTGCGAATCGTGCCGGGCGCGGCCTTGGCGGGATCGGTCGCGCCCATGATTTCCCGGTTCTTGAGAATCGCGTTTTCGCCTTCGAGCACCGCAACAAAGATCGGGCCCGATGACATATACGCGCACAGGCTGGCGAAAAACGGCCGTTCCTTATGGACCGCATAGAACGCTTGCGCCCGCTCCGGCGGCAACCGCAGCAATTTTCCCGCCGCGACTCTCAATCCCGCGCCTTCGAAGCGGCGTAGAATCTCCCCAATGAGATTTCTCCCGACCGCGTCGGGCTTGATAATTGATA
>Ga0268386_10002029_pt1 | contig 14202 bp, 11 predicted proteins | sample RVTome_15_FD_200260 | JGI IMG/M metagenome (GOLD analysis project Ga0268386, IMG submission 200260) | Soil microbial communities from uranium-contaminated site in the Upper Colorado River Basin, Wyoming, United States - RVT150D86... ...
GCCCATCAGCGGCGTGCGTGGCTCGACAAGCTCGACCTCGTGGCCCAGGGCGCGCAGCGCCTCGACCGTCGCGTCATCCACACCATCGGACTCGATGGCAAGGGATCGCAGCGGCGTGAACGGGGCATCGGTCTGTGCCACCCAGCGCGGCCGCGAAACCGCCGCCTGCGGGTCGAGGCCGTCGTCGAGCAGCCCGCTCACGAGCTGCACCATGGTCTGCGGCTGCCCGTCGCCGCCCATCGCGCCGATCGCCACCTCGGCGCGACCGTTGCGCAGCAGCATGCCGGGCATGAGCGTATGGAGCGTCCGGCTGCCGGGGCCCAGCGCGTTCGGATGGGCCGGATCGAGCGAGAAGTAGGCACCCCGGTTCTGGAGCATGATTCCGGTCGAGCCGCCCATGATCCCCGAGCCGAAGCCCATGTAGTTCGACTCGATCAGGCTGACCATCATCCCGTCCGCGTCGGCCGCGCACAGGTAGACGGTGCCGCCGCCCGGCGGGTTCGCCGGGACGAAGGTCTGCGCCTGATCCGCCGACAGTCGTGACGCCAGCCACGCCGCGTGCGCATCGGACAGCAGGACCGATGGATCGGCGAGGCCGCGGTCGGGGTCGGTGACGCACCGGTCGCGCTCGCTCCAGGCCAGCTTGATCGCCTCGACCTGGGCGTGGAGGCGATCGGCGGACATCGGCAGTCCCATCGGCCAGTCGAGACTCGAGAGCACGTTGAGCGCGATCAGGGCGGTGATACCCTGCGAGTTGGGCGGCATGGTGGCGAGCTCGTGGTCGCGGTAGGCGGTCACGATCGGCTCGACCCAGTCGCCGCGGTGGGCGGCGACGTCCTCCGCGCTCAGCGCGCCGCCGGTCGCCTGGACCGCGCGCGAGATCTCCTCGCCGATCGGCCCGCCGTAGTAGGCGTCACGGCCGCCCGCGGCGATGGCTCGCAGCGAGGCGGCGAGCAGCGGCTGCCGAAGCGTATCGCCAGGGCCACCGGCCGAACCGAACACGGCGCGGGCCGCGTCGTCGAACCATGGCACCGATGCCCGGATGGCTCCCGCGGTGATGGGGGTCAGCTGGTAGCCGCGCTGCGCCACGTCGGCCGCGGGGAGGAGGGCATCGGCGAGCGAGCGGCGTCCGAATCGATCGAGCAGCTGCACCCAGGCATCGACCGCTCCCGGAACGTTGACGGTGAACGGGCCACGCTGCGGCATGGTCTCGTGCCCCGCGCTGCGTACGCGCTCGATGGACAGTTCGGCGGGGGAGCGGCCACTGCCGTTGAAGCCAGAGAGGCGCGCCTCGGCGGGATCCCAGACCAGGGCGAACGCGTCGCCACCGATGCCGCAGGCGTTGCCGTAGACGACGGCCAGCATCGCGTTGGCGGCCACCGCAGCGTCGACCGCGGTCCCGCCGGCGCGCAGCGCCTCGACTCCGGCCTCCGTGGCCAGGTGGTGGGGCGTGGCAACCATGCCACGGGACGCGGTGATCGGGGACATCGGTCCGACCGTACCAGATGGCGTGCGGCACGGTGGGCCGAACCAAAACATGCGCATTGACAGTAGCACGTAATAGCGCGATGATTCAGCCGCGCAGGAGGGCACCAGTCTCATGACCACCGAACCGATGACCGTGGCCGTCGTCGGCGCCACCGGCTTCGTCGGCCGCCACGTCGTCCCGCACCTCGAGACCTCGGGGCACCGGGTGATCGCCATCTCGCGGCACGGGACGCGTCGCGACGAGTGGACGGATGGCGTCGAGACCCGCGCTGCCGACGTCGACACCGGGGTGGGACTCGAGGGCGCGCTCGAGGGTGCGGACGCGGTCGTGCACCTGGTCGCCATTCCGCGCGAGACCGCTGGCCGCAGGTTCGAGGAGACGAACGTGCGTGGCACCGGCCGCGTCGTGATCGCCGCGGAGCACGCCGGCGTACGACGCATCGTCCACCTGTCGGTCCTGGGCGTGGCCGACGATCCGAAGCTCGGCTACCTGCGCTCGAAGTGGCGGGGCGAGCAGCTGGTCCGCGAGAGCTCGCTGGAGTGGGTCGTGCTGCGACCCTCGCTCCTGTTCGGCCGCGGCGATGGCTTCTTCAACATCGTCAGGACGACCCTGAAGTGGTGGTCGCCGGGCATCGTGGCGATCCCGGGAAAGGGCGACGCGCGCTTCCAGCCGCTGGCCGCCGAGGACCTGGCGATCGCGGTCGAGAAGTCACTCACCGAGCCGGAGCGCGCGGGGCAGGTGTACGAGCTCGGCGGCCCCGATCACCTGACCTACCGCGAGATCGTCGACGAGGTGATGTCGGTGACCGGGATGCGGCGCCTCAAGCTCGGAATGCCGATCCCGCTGCTCAGCGCGCTCACGGTCGCGACCGACCGCGTGCTGCCGATCTTCCCGGTCAGCCACGACCAGATCAGCTCGCTCCAGCGGCCGAACTCCACCGAGCTCGATGCCTTCGAACGGGCATTCGGCGTCAGCCCGCGGGCGCTCGACCTCTCGTACCTCGCCTGACCGCCGGCGCGGCCCGCGGCGCTAGGCCGTGGAGCCGGCCGGCTCGGGCACCGAGAGGCCGAGCCCCTCGGCCACGCGCCGACCGTAGTCATCGTCGCAGCGTGCCAGGTGGTCGACCATCCGCTCCTGGATGGGCCGGTCGCACTGGCCGAGCAGGTCGATCATGTTGAAGACGAGGTCCTCGCGCTCCCAGTCCGGCATCGTCCGGTAGCGCTCGCCGGCCTGCGCATGGTCGTTGCGGCGACTGATGTGCTGGCGGCCGACGCGGCCCTCGACGTACGGCTGATGCTCCGGGCCAGAGCCCGGGTCCTCCTCGAGGCCGTCCAGGCTGTTCGGCTCGTAGTTGACGTGCGGGTTCTGCCCGACGGTGTCCACGGAGTACGCCATCTGCCCGTCGCGCTGGTTCGTTGCCGGCCGCTCGGTCGGCTGGTTGATCGGCAGCTGGAGGTAGTTCGGCCCGACGCGATGGCGCTGGGTGTCGGAGTAGCTGAACGTCCGGCCCACGAGCATCTTGTCGTCGCTGAAGTCCAGTCCGTCCACCAGCACGCCGGTGCCGAAGGCGACCTGCTCGTTCTCGGCGAAGAAGTTCTCGACGTTGCGGTTCAGGGTCATCATGCCCACGGGCCGCAGCGGGAACTGGTCCTCGGGCCAGGTCTTCGTGTCGTCGAGCGGGTCGAAGTCGAGCTCCGGGTGATCCCCGTCGTCCATGATCTGGACGTTGAGCTCCCAGCGCGGATGGTCGCCGCGCTCGATGGCCTCGAAGATGTCCTTGGAGGCATGCCCGAGATCGGTCGCCTGGATCTCGTTCGCCTGCGCCTGGGTGAGCGACTCGACGCCCTGCTGCGTCTTCCAGTGGTACTTCACCAGGACCGCGTCGCCGTCGGCGTTCACCATCTTGTAGGTGTTCACCCCGAATCCGTCCATGTGGCGGTAGTCCTTCGGAATGCCCCGTGGGCTGAAGAGCCAGCTCAGCATGTGCATCGACTCGGGCGTCAGGCTCATGAAGTCGAAGATGCGGTTCGGCTCCTGGCGGAAGGTGATCGGGTCCGGCTTCAGGGCGTGGATGACGTCGGGGAACTTGATGGCGTCGCGGATGAAGAAGACCGGCAGGTCGTTGCCGACGAGGTCCCAGTTGCCGTCCTCGGTCTTGAACTTCACCGCGAAGCCGCGCGGGTCGCGCGCCGCCTCGGAAGAGTCGCGCCCGCCGATGACGGTGGAGAAGCGGATCACGACCGGCGTCCTCTTGCCCTTCGCGTTGAACAGCTTGGCGCGGGTGTACACCGATGCCGGCTCGTCGCCGATGGTGCCGTAGGCCTCGAACTCGCCGTGCGCCACGAATCCACGGGCATGGACGACGCGCTCGGGAATGCGCTCGCGATCGAAGTGGCTGATCTTCTCGATGAAGTGGTAGTTCTCGAGCGTCGCCGGACCGCGCTCGCCGACCGTGCGCTGGTTCTGGTTGTCGTAGACCGGGTGACCCTGCCGCGTCGTGAGGCGGCGACGCCTGCCGCCGGCGCGCGAGCCATCGCCATTGCCGTGCTGTGCGGATCGCTGCTCATCGGTCACGGGGGGCTCTCCTCTCCGGCGCGTGCGGCCCGGGGGTGCAGATGTGGGGATTTCAGGGTACACCCGGCCGATCCAGGGGTCGAACGAGCGAAGGCCGACGGCGCCTCTCCAGGTACGCGGTACCTCTCCGCGATTGCAGCGCGGCGCCGCGCGGGGTACGGTGGTGACAGCCATGGCCGCCAATCGAAATCCCCGAGCACTCACGCCGATGCTGCTCGCCCTCGGCGTCCTTCTCGTCGCGGCGGCCCCCGCGGCCGCCGTGGACCCGATCCACCTGCTCGACGAGGACGACGCGGGCAACGCCTGGCCGCCGCTGAACGAGCCGTACCGATTCGTGGTGCCACCGCCCGCGCCAACGACGCGCCCGACCCCGACCCCGACGCCCGAGCCGGAGCCGGAGCACGGGCTCGACGTGTCCTGGCCGCAGTGCGACGATGAGCTGCCCGACGCGTTCGCGTTCGCCGTCGTCGGCGTGAACGGCGGGCGGGTGTACTCGGCCAACCCCTGTCTCGCGACGGACGGCGATGACGCCGGCCAGCTCGAATGGGCCGGCCGCGAGGTCGAGCTGTACGCCAACACCGGCAACCCGGGCCCCCGACGTTCGCGATTCTGGCCCGACGGTCAGCGCAACCCGAGGGAATGTCGCGGCGACGGGCCTTTCAGCGCGGCCGACACGCCGGACTGCGCCTACCTCTACGGCTGGAACGCCGCGGCCGATTCCTACCGGATCGCCCTCGAGGCCTTCATCTCCGCCGAATGGGCCGACGAGGACGCGGAGGAGCTTCCGTGGGCCACGACCTGGTGGCTGGACGTCGAGACTGCCAACAGCTGGCGCTTCGATCAGCGCCTGAACGTCGCCACGCTCGACGGTGCGCGCGACTACCTCGAGTCGATGGAGGTCGCCGAGGTCGGCTTCTACTCGACGCCGCGCATGTGGGCGCGGCTCATGGGCAGCACCGATGCGTTCGACGAGCATCCCGCCTGGCACGCCGGTGCCCGCGATCGCGAGGATGCCCGGGATCGCTGCGAGAGCGAGCCCGCCTTCACCGGCGGCGAGCTCCGCATGGTGCAGTGGGTCGAGCAGGGCCTCGACCACAACCTCCGCTGCTCGGACGAGTAGTCAGCGGCGCGCTTCCCACGTCTCGCCCGGCTCGAGCTCGATGACCTCGGCCGAGGTGTGGTCGCGCAGCTCCTCCGGCGTCCCGACCAGGATGGGGAAGGTCGCGTAGTGGACCGGGATCACCGCCGAGGCGCCGACCAGGTCGAGGGCCGTGCCGGCGCCGCGCGGGTCCATCGTGTAATGGCCGCCGATCGGCAGCACCGCCACCTCGGGGTGGTATCGGTCGCCGATGAGGCGCATGTCGCCGAAGACGTCCGTATCGCCGGAGTGGTAGACCGTCGTGCCGTCCTCGAACTCGAGGATCCAGCCCCAGCATCCGAGCTCGCGGGTGACCTGCCTGCCACTGGTCGTGAGCGTCGCACCTCCCGTGTGAATCGCAGGGACCATGGTGAACCGCACGCCGGCGGCCTCGAAGCTGCCGCCGGTGTTCATCCCGACCGCCTCGACCCCCATGCCGGCCAGCTGCACGCTCATTTCGTGGCTGCCGATCACGGCAGCGCCATCGGTCCCGGCCAGCTCGACGAGGTCGGCCAGGTCCTCACCGACATGGTCGAAGTGGCAGTGCGTGGGCGCCACCACGCTGACCTTCTCCGGGGTCCGGTACGCCTCCGCGTAGTTCGGCGCGCCGCTCCATCGGTCCACCCAGATCCAGGCGTCGTTCGGGGATCGGTAGAGCACACCGCCGTGGCCGAGTCGGGTGATTCGCAGGTTCGCCATCGGTGTTCTCGAGCCTCCTTGCGTCGGGACGGATCCTACGTCAGCGCCCGGATGACACGTGCCGGGTTGCCCACCGCGAGCACGGCGGGCGGCAGGTCCCTCGTCACCACGGCGCCGGCGCCGACCACCGTGTCGCGCCCGATCGTCACGCCGGGGCAGACGATCACGCCGCCGCCGAGCCAGACGTTGTCCTCGATGGTGATCGGCTCGGCCGCCTCCAGCCCGGTGAGGCGCACCTCCGGATCGAGCGGGTGGGTGGGGGTCAGCAGCTGGACGTTCGGCCCGATCTGCACGTCGGCGCCGATCGACACGCGACCGACGTCGAGGATGACCGCGCCGACGTTGATGAAGGTGCGTGGTCCGATCGTCGTCCGGTAGCCGTAGTCCATCTGGAGCGGCGGTCGGATGACCGCCCCTTCGCCCAGGGAGCCAAGCAGCTCGGCGAGCATCGCGGACCGTTCGGCGTCGTCGGCGTGGAGGGCGTTGAATCGGGCGAGAAGCTGGGTGCAGCGGCGGGCGTCCGCCTCGAGCTCGGGGTCGCGCGCGAGGTAGAGCTCGCCGCGCAGCATCCGCTCCTTCTGCTCGCTCACGGAAGCAGCAGCCGACCGGACTCGGCGAGCCGGCGCATCCAGCGCAGCTCCCGTGCGATGGTCGTCTCGGGTCCGTGGCCGGGCAGGACCCGCACGGCCGCCGGGATGTCGCGTGCGAGCCGCCCGAGTGAGGCGACCATCGCGGCCTCGTCGCCGCCGGGGAGGTCGGTCCGGCCGAAGGCGCCGGCGAACAGCACGTCCCCGGAGAGCAGCAGGCCGCGACGCTCCTCGTACAGGCAGACCGATCCCTCCGTGTGCCCGGGCAGGTGGAGCACGTCGAGCACGAGGTCACCGATGCGGACCTGTTCTCCCTCTCGCAGCTCCACCGTGGCCGTCACCGTCTCGAGCTCGAAGCCGTAGTTGTTCCGCCCCTCGAGCCGGTGGGCGTCGTCGGGATGGATCGCCAGCGGTGCCTGGCTGGCCCGCATGAGCGGGGCGTCATCGAAGATGTGGTCGATGTGCCCGTGCGAGTTGGCGATGAGGTGCAGCCGCAGGCCGTTCGCGGCCACGCGCCCCATCAGTGGCGCGGCCGCACCCATCCCCGGGTCGACGATGAGCGCATCCGGGGAGCGGCCGTCCCAGAGGAGGTAGGCGTTCGTCTGCCACGGGCCGAAGGCGCCGACCTCGATGCGGACGGCGTGCTCCGGGTCGGCCGCGGGGATGCCGGACCGCTCGACGACTGTCTCGTCGCTCACTGCTCGCGGCCGCCGGCCGGACCGATGGCGCCGGTCGCCCCCTCCGCCAGGCGCAGCCCGAAGTGGGCGGCGAGCTGCCGGGCGAGCTCGTCGGCGACCTCGTCGGTGGCGACCGGACCACCGGTCTCGCGGGCGAGCGAGGTGACGCCCTTGCCGCGAATGCCGCACGGGATCATCTCGTCGAACCAGCGCAGTTCGGTGTTCACGTTCAGGGCTAGGCCGTGCGTGGTGACCCCGCGCTTCACCCGCACGCCGATGGCGGCCAGCTTCCGCTCGCCCTCGACCCAGATGCCCGGATGGCCGGGGTACCGATCGGCCGCCACGCCGAAGCGAGCCGCGGAGTCGATGATCGCCGCTTCGAGGATCCGGACGTAGCGCCGGAGGTCGAGCGGGTCGCGCAGCTCGACGATCGGGTAGGCGACGATCTGGCCTGGCCCGTGGAAGGTGACGTCGCCGCCGCGGTCGATGCGGATGAGCTCGGCGCCGATCTCCCGCAGCCGCTCCGGCGTGGCCAGCATGTTGGCCGGGTCCCCGCCGCGCCCGATGGTGTAGACCGGGAAGTGCTCGAGCAGCAGCAGCCGATCGCCGATCCGCCGGCCGCGCCGCTGGTCCGCGAGCTCGTCCTGGAGCTCCCACGTCGGCCGGTAGGGGACCGTGCCGAGGTGGTCGACCTGCAGCAGCCCGCCGTGCGCGGCGAGGAGCGGATGCTCGTCGCTCGCCGGACGGTGGGGCGCCGCCGGGTCGGGGCGTCGCGGCCGCGGTCGCGTGCCGGCCTCGGGCGGCGCGCTGATGTCGCGGAAGGGGGTGGTATCGGTCGTCACGGGTGACCGAGGCATGGCCGCGCCGTCAGCGGATCTATCAGTGGTGATATGGCGCGTGACACTTCGGCCGACCCCGCCTCGAGCGTCGCTTTTCGACACGGCTACGAGGCCGCGGCGGCCGTCTCGCGACCCGGGACCTGCTCCGCGGCGTGGTAGCTGGAGCGGACGAGCGGGCCGGACTGGACGTGCCGGAAGCCCATCTCCAGGCCGATGCGCCGCAGGCGCATGAACTCGGCGGGGGTGTAGTACTTCACCAGCGGCAGGTGCTGGCGGCTCGGGCGCAGGTACTGCCCGATGGTGAGGACGTCGATATCGGCCTCGCGGAGCAATTGCATCGACTCTATGACCTCGTCCCAGGTCTCGCCGAGCCCGAGCATGATCCCGGTCTTCGTCACCATCTGCCCGAAGCCGATCTCGCGCGCCACCTCGGCGCCGTGGGTGAGCACCAGCACGGATCGGTCCCAGCGGGCTCGGCGACGAACCGGGCGCTGGAGGCGGGGGACCGTCTCGACGTTGTGGCCCAGGATGTCCGGCCGTGCCTCGACCACGGTCCGGATGTCGCGCGCGCGGCCGTTCAGGTCGCTGATGAGGACCTCGATGCCGGTGGCCGGGGTGGCGAGGCGGATCTGGCGGATCGTCTCGGCAACGATCTCCGCGCCGCCATCGGGCAGGTCGTCGCGGGCGACCATGGTGATCACCACGTGCTGGAGGTGCATCCGGCGCACGGCCTCGGCGACGCGCCGCGGCTCGTCCTCGTCCGTGACGGGCGGGCGACCCGTCTCGATGGCGCAGAAGCCGCAGTTCCGGGTGCAGACGCTGCCGAGGATCATGATCGTGGCCGTGCCGAGCGCCCAGCACTCGCCGATGTTCGGGCAGCGGGCCTCCTCGCAGACGGTGTTGAGGGCGCCGTCGCGAACGATCGACTTCGTGTCGGCGTAGGTGCCGCCCGCGCCGAGTCGTACCTTGAGCCACTCGGGCCGCCGTCCGTTCGGCCCGGCGTTCTCGGGCACCGGGTCGCCCTCGGCGAGGAGCCCGCCATCCACCTGCGGGCCGCCGGGGTACATCACCTCGGACGGCGTCGCATGTCCGCCCATCGGATTGCTCACGACGTCGAGCTCGCCGAGCACGGAGAAGTCGGGGCGCGACGGGTTGAGTGCCATGGGGAAAGTCTACCGAAGGACCGATCCGAGCGCCTCCGCACCCAGGCCCGCGTACGATCGGTCCATGCAGGAGATCGCCGACCGGCTCGAGGGCGAGCTTCGCGCACTCGCCAACCCGGAGCGCGCCGAGCACGAGAAGCGCTACCTGAAGAGCGACCTGGACAGCCTCGGCGCGTCGGTGCCCCAGATCGTCGGCGTCGCCCGCGGCGCTCGATCGCTCGTTCCGACCCACGATGGGCTCGTCGCCCTCGCGGAGGCGCTGTGGTCGGCACCCATCCACGAGCGGCGCATGCTGGCGGTTGAGCTGCTGGACGACGGTTCGCGCCTCCTCGATGCGGGCGACCTCGGGCTGCTCGAGCGGTTCATTCGTGAGTCACGGACCTGGGCGCTGGTCGATGGCTTGGCCGCATCGGTCGTCGGCGCGGTGCTGGCGCGGGATCCCGAGCACGTCGCGCCGAAGCTGGATCGCTGGTCGGTCGATCCGGACCACTGGGTCAGGCGCGCGTCACTCCTGGCGGAGCTCGGACCGATCCGGCTCGGCGAACCGCCGCATCGGTTCCTCGCGCGCGCTGACCCGATGCTCGACGAGCGCGAATTCTTCATCCGGAAGGCCATCGGCTGGGTGCTCAGGGAGGCCGGCAAGCGGCATCCCGATGACGTTGTTGCCTGGCTCGGACCGCGGACCGGTCGCGCCAGCGGTGTCACGATGCGCGAGGCGCTGAAGTACCTCCCGGCAGACGACGCCGAACGGCTCCTCAGCGCGTATCGCTCGAGGCGTCCCGCCGGGTGACTGCCACGTGTCCGAGTCTTCAGTCGAACGTACGGGCCGGGTCCCACGTATCGATCCGGTTGTGACATCCCGGCCCGCCGACGAGCCCCGGAGCCGCCTCGGCCATGGTACGCAGGCCATCCATGGTCCTATACCGACCCGCGACTGCGCCGCGGTAGGGTTCGGGACCGATGCGTCCCGCTCCCCTGACGACCAATCGCGTGCCCGCCGCTCCCCGGCTGCTGCTGCTCGTGTTCGGAATCTTCCTCATGCTGACCGGCGTGACCGCGAGCGCACTCGTGGCCGTCACGTCGGCCCACCTCGCCGACGCCACCCTGAGCGCCGTGGTGGAGCGCGACCGGTCGCTGGTCGATCTCTTCGCCAACGGCAACCTCGTCGTGGCCGACCTCCAGCAGCCCGGTCCCGGGCCGAACCGGCTCCGCGAGATCCAAGGAAGCATCGAGGCGCTGACCGAGACCGACGAGATCCTGGCGTTCCAGGTCCGAGACCGCGATGGGGCGCTCGTCGTGTCGAGCACCGGCTCGGCGGCGCTCGAGCCATCCGCCCGGGGTCTGGCCCTGGCCCTGCGTGGCGAGGCAAACGCCGAGTTCAGCGGTGACGACGATGCATCGGTCCTCGAGGAGCGTCTGCCGCTCGTCACCGAGGACGGCGCCGTGCACGGCGCGATCGTCCTCCAGCGCGACGGCGCGCACGTCACCGCGAGCCTGGGCGACGCCAGTCGTGATGTCCTGCTCGTCACGCTGGGGGCCACGGCCCTGCTGGCCGGGATCCTGGTGCTCGTCTTCAAGAGCGCACATGTCCGGCTGGTGCGACAGCACGAGCAACTCGCGGAGGCCGCGCGACGCGACGCCCTCACCGGGCTGCTGAACCACGGGTCGATCGTCTCGTTGCTCGCCGATGCGGTGGAGCGGGCGCGCACGGACGAGGCGTCCATCGGCGTGGCCCTGGTCGACGTCGACAGCTTCCGCCTGCTCAACGATACGCATGGCCACGAGGCAGGGGACACGGTCCTGCTCCAGGTCGCGGAGTTCGTCGCAGCGGCCGCCGGCCCTGATGGGCACGCGGCCCGCTACGGGCCCGATGAGTTCCTCGTCGTGCGCTCAGGGGTCGACGCCGAGGCGGTCGAGGCCTCGGCGACCGACCTTCGCTCCGCGCTCCGGTCGCTCGCCGTCCGGTTCAACGGCTCCGAGGAGCTGCCGGTCAGCGTGAGCATCGGGATCGCCAGCTACCCCCGGCATGCCGGCTCGGTCACGGCACTCCTCTCGGAGGCGAGCGTCGCGCTGGACGAAGCGAAGAGCAGCGGCGGCGACGCGGTCACCCTGGCGCGCATCGGCCCCGAGAGGTCTGCCGCCACCGGCAGCTTCGACGTCCTCCAGGGCCTCGTGCTTGCCGTCGACACCAAGGATCGGTACACGAAGCGCCACTCCGAGGACGTGGCGCGCTACGCCGTCTATCTCGCTCGGCAGTTGGGGCTGCACGACATGCTCGAGTCGGTTCGGCTCGCCGGGCTACTCCACGACGTCGGGAAGATCGGCATCCCGGACACGCTGCTGCGCAAGCCCTCCCGGCTCAGCCAGGCCGAGGTCGAGATCTTCAACCAGCACGTGGCCCTGGGCGACGCGATCGTCCGTGACCTCCCGGGGGTCGACGAGGTGCGTGCCGGGATCCGCCACCACCACGAGCGCTGGGACGGCGGCGGTTACCCGGATGGGCTGAAGGCGGAGGCGACTCCCCTGATCGCCCGCCTCATTGCCGTCGCGGACGCGTTCAGCGCCATGACCACCACGCGACCGTATCGCAAGGCGCTCCCCGTTGAGGAGGCGCTGCGTCGCCTGCGCGAGGCCGCCGGCAGCCAGCTCCAGCCGGAGCTGGTGGAGGCCTTCGTCACCGCGATCGAGATCGATCCGGAGGCGCCTGCACCGAACGAGACCGGCGACGTGTGGTTGCCACTGCGGGTCGCCTGATGCATCGAGCAACCCGAACAGGGGTCGTCCTCGGCCTCGTCCTGCTGCTCGGCCTGCCGCGCTCCGTGTCCGCCGAGACGACGCTGTGGAGCCTCGTCGCCTCGCCGTTGACGGCCACGACCGGCGCTTCCACCCTCTTCACGCTGACCGCGACGAACGAGGACCCGCTCGCGGACGTGCTGAGCAGCAGCGAGATCGGCTGCGTCCTCCTCGATGTTCCCGTGAGCTTCGCCGTGGAGTCCACGAGCCTGTCGGCCTCGAACACCGGAGCGAGCTGGACGGCGGGGGTCTCCGGCAACCGCGTCACGGTCAGGACGACGAGTGGCGGTGATCGCCTCGAGTTCCTCGATTGGGTGCGGTTCACCGTGCGGGCGACCGCGCTCTCGGGCGGGAGCCTGGCCTGGAGCGCGCGGGCGTATCGCGACCAGGATTGCGGTGGCTCCGGCGCCCTCCTCGGCGTCCCGCCCGTGGTGCTGGTGACCGGCCCGGCGGTCACCCCCACGCCGGCACCGTCGGCGACGCCGGCCCCGCTGCCCACGCTGCAGCCGCTGCCCACGCTCCAGCCGTTGCCCACGCTGCAGCCGTTGCCGACCCCTGTGCCGTTGCCGACGATGCCGCTCCCGACCCTTTCGCCCTCGGCGAGCCCGCGACCCACGCCGGCTCCGTCCGCGTCGGCGGGCACTCGGGAGGGGCCGTCGCCGTCGATCGACCCGACGCCCGCGCCGGGTCCGACGGAATCGACACCGTCCGCGGCGGCCCGGACGATCGAACCTGACCCTTCGCCATCGGCGGCCGAGTCCACGTGGGGTGGGGGCGAGCCACCGTCACCGCCTGGGGGCACCGGATCCGTACCGGTGTTCCCCGGCCCGCTCGCCCTGGGCGGCGTGGACGTCTGGATCATCCCGGGCCTGCTGCTCGGCGTGCCCGGCCTGCTGGTGGTGCTCTTCGTCGTGCTTCAGGCTGGTGTGGCCACCGCCTGGCTGCCCGCCATCCGCCGGCTGCGAAGCGGCGGAGAGGTACGAACGCCAGCCACGTCCTGAAGGAGCGGAGCGCGCCCTCAGCCGATCGAGGTGCCGGGGTCCCACTCCTCGAGCGCCTTGCGCACATCGGCCAGGAAGAAGCCGACCTGCGCCCCATCGAGCACCCGGTGATCGAACGAGCAGGCCATGTTCATCATGTGCCGGATGGCGATGACGTCGGCGCCGTCGACCTCGATGACGACCGCGCGCTTCACGATCGCCTCCATCGACAGGATGGCGACCTCGGGCGCGTTCACGATCGGCATGGACGTCACCGATCCGAACCAGCCGGTGTTGTTCACCGTGAACGTGCCGCCGGTGAGCTCGTCCAGCCGCAGCTTGCCGGCGTTCGCGCGCGCGCCGATGTCGCGAATCCGCCCGTTCACGCCGCTGATCGACAGCTGATCGGCATTGGCGATGACCGGCACGATGAGCCCGTTGTCGACCGCCACCGCGATGCCGATGTTCATCGCCTGCTTGAGGATGATCCTGTCGTCGGCGAACTGGCTGTTGACCGTCGGATGCTTGCGGAGCGTCTCGGTCACCGCCTTGACGACGACCGCCACGTACGACAGCGACGCACCCTCGCGCGCCTTGAAAGCAGCGTTGTTGGCCTCGCGCCACTTCACGACGTTGGTCATGTCGACCTCGATCACGGTGTACGCGTGCGGGACGGTCTGCTTGACCTGGGTCATCTTCCTCGCGATGGCCTTGCGCATCTGCGAGAGCGGGACCTCGACGTCACCGCCCGAGGGGGCCGGGACCGATGCCGGCGCCGGCGCGGGAGCAGCCGCCTGCGCGGCAGGGGCGGGGGTGGGTGCCGCCGCGGGCTGCTCGTCGGGCGTCGCCTCGCCGGGTGCCTCGGCGGCCGTCGGCGCTTCCTGGCCCGGTGCCGTTGGGCCGTTCTCGATGAACGCGAGAACGTCGTCGCGGGTCACGCGGCCGCCGGCGCCGCTTCCGTGCAGCTGGGCGACGTCGATGCCGTGCTCGCGGACCAGCCGCCGCACCGCCGGGGTCATGCGCGTCGTGCCCGCGGCTCCGTCACCGTTCGCGGCGGTCGCGTCCTCCTCGGACGCCTGGGGCTGAGGCTCCAGAGCCTGCGCGGTCGGCGCCTCGGCCTCGGCGGGGGCCTCCTCCTGCTGCTCGGTCGCTGCCTCGCCGGGTTCGACGGGTACCTCGGCCGGGGCCGGGTCTTCGGCGGTGGCCTCCTCGGCGGCGGGGGCGGCGTCGGCCGTTCCCGCGCCGGCACCATCACCGTCGATC
>Ga0268386_10002030_pt1 | contig 14198 bp, 12 predicted proteins | sample RVTome_15_FD_200260 | JGI IMG/M metagenome (GOLD analysis project Ga0268386, IMG submission 200260) | Soil microbial communities from uranium-contaminated site in the Upper Colorado River Basin, Wyoming, United States - RVT150D86... ...
GGTCGGGCGGCTGGCGGCGCAGACTTCCGGGAGGGCGGCCGGAGCGGACCGGCGGGCGGAGTCGCGCCCGAAGCCGGGTGGCGGCGCGGTCCCGAGTCTGCCCGAAGAGGGCTGGACGGCGGAGTTCGCGGTCGCGCGGCCGGTGCGCCAGGTTCGCGTCAACCTCGACCGGCTCGACTCGTTGGTCAGCGAGGTGGGCGAGCTGGTGGTCGCGCGCAACCGCCTGGAGACCATGGCGGGCCGGGATATCGGCTCCGAGTTGGAGCGGCTCAGCACCCGGATCTCCGGACTGGTCACGGGGCTGCAGCGGGACGTGCTGCGGGCGCGGATGGCGCCGGTCTCGGAGATCTTCGACCGATTCCCCCGCATGGTGCGGGATCTCGCGCGGGATCTCGGCAAGGCGGTCCGGTTCGAGGTCCAGGGGGGAGATATCGAGCTGGACCGCTCGGTGCTCGACGATCTCCCCGAACCCCTGACCCACCTGCTCCGGAATGCCGTGGATCACGGCTTCGAGTTTCCCGAGGAGCGGAAGGCTGCCGGAAAGACCGAAGAGGGCTTGCTCCGCGTCCGGGCCGAGCGCGCGCGGGATGAGGTCATCATTGTCGTAGCCGACGACGGGCGCGGCATCGACCGCCACGCCGTGCGGGATCGCGCGGTGGAGCGGAACCTGCTCGGGCCGGAGGCGCCGGACCCCGACGACGCGCAGCTGATGCGTCTGCTCGCGCACTCGGGATTCACCATGAAGACCGAAGTGACGACCGTCTCCGGGCGGGGAGTCGGGATGGACGCGGTGCTCACGCGGGTGCGCGCCATGGGTGGCCGCGCCGAGCTGTCCACCCGGGAAGGCAAAGGCACCACCTTCCTGCTCCGCCTGCCCGTCACCCGGGCCATCGTGCGCGCGCTGGTGGTCGAGTGCGGCGGGGAGCGGTACGTGATTCCCTTCGGCCTGCTGGCCGAAGCGGCCCTCGCCGAGAAGCCGGAAGAGGGGATTACTTTACGGAACCAGGCGCTTCCTTCGGTGGATTTGCGTGACGTCATTGGCATGCCGCCCGCGGCGAACGGCCGCCGGCCGGTGGTGGTCCTCGACCTCGGGGGCCGCAGAGGGGCGCTGATAGTGGATGCGTTGCTCGGGCAGCAGGACGTCGTAATCGAAGACCTGATCGCGCCGATTGGCACCCCGCTCTGGGTGAGCGGCGGCACGGTACTTCCCGACGGATTGCCTGCGCTCATTCTCGATCCTACCGCTCTTTTCTAGGCGGGGAGGCCGACATGGAGAAGGTGCGGTCGCTCTCTGAGCTCGAGCGGGATGCGTTGCGTGAGGTGGCCAACATCGGCGCCGGACATGCCGCAACCGCTCTGTCGCAAATGACGGGACGCAAGATCATGATCAGCGTGCCGCAAGTCAGCGTCCGCCGCCTCGAAGAAGTGGCCGAGCTGGTCGGGCCGCCCGATACCGTGATCGCCGCGGTGCTGATGCACGTGATGGGCGACCTCACGGGGCGGACGCTGGTCGTGCTGCCCGAGGGATCGGCCCGGGCGCTGTGCACGCTGCTGCTGCGTCGCCCGTCGCCTCCGGGCGACGGGTTCGACGAGATGCAGCAGTCGACCATCAAGGAAACCGGCAACATTCTCTGCTCGGCGTACATGAATGCCCTGTCCGACTTCCTGGGGATGATGCTGGTACCCTCGGTGCCGGCGCTGGTGGTGGACCTGGCGGGTGCGGTCCTGACGACCACTTACCTGAACTTCGGCCACGACCGGGATTCGGTGTTTTGCGTGGAGACGACCTTCCGCATCGAGGGGTCCGAGGATGCCCTCAACGGCGAGTTCCTCCTGATGCCGGACCTCCCCTCCCTCAACGCCATCTTCGACGCGATTCGCATCGCCAGCTGACCCATGCCGGCGGCCGAACCGACCGGCCGGGACGCCGACGCCCTTCGCTCGCTTGCCCGGCGCATTGATCCGTCCGATCCAGGTGCGCAGAACAACCTCGGGGTCTTCTACTACGAGCGCGGGATGGTGTCGGAGGCGATCGCCGCCTTCGCGCGGGCGCTGGAGCTGGATCCGGCGATGCGGGTCGCGCAGGAGAACCTCGAGACCGTCCAGCGGGAATCCGGCTACTACGACACCCGGATCGGGGAGCTGCGCGAGCAGCTGGTGCGCGATCCGAACGCCCGCGGTGCCCGGCTCGAGCTGGCGCGCGCCTACGTGGCGCTGGGCCAGCATGACCAGGCCGTGCACCAGTTCGAGGAGCTGCTCCGCAGCCACCCGGCCGACGCGACGGCGCTGCTCCAGCTCGGCCTGATCGAGCAGGCGCGGGGACGCCAGGAGCAGGCCACCGAGTGGTTCCAGCGCGCCTGCGTGGTCGACCCGAAGAGCTCGGTCGCCCGGTTATTTCTGGGCCGCGCGTTTTACAACCGTGGTCTGACGGACAAGGCGCTCACCGTCCTCACCGACGCGAGCGCCCTGAGCCCCGATCACGCCGAAGTCCAGTACCTCCTCGGCTTTGTCTATGGCGATCTCGGCCAGCACGAAGCCGCGCGCGCCGCCACCCGGCGCGCCATCGCCCTCAATCCCTCGCTCGCCTCGGCCCAGCCCAATCTGCTGATCGGCGGAAAGCGCGGCACCGCGCCGCGCCGGCCCGTCAGCCACGGATCCTCGGGGGACGGCACCGACCCGACTTCGTTGCAGGCCCATCTCTCCCTCGCGGTCGCGTTCCGGAAGCGCGGCTATTTAACCGAGGCGCTCCGGGAATACCGGCTGGCCCTCGAGGCGGGAGAGGACGAAGCCACCGCGCTCGAGGGGCTCGCCGAGACCCACCTGCTCCGGCGCGAGCTGAGCCACGCGATCGAGATCTACGACCGGCTGCTCGAGCGCCAGCCCGGCAACCCGGCGCTCTGGAACGAGCGTGGCGTCGCGCTGCACCAGGCCGGGCGCCGGGAGGAGGCCAAGGAGTCCTACCGGCGCGCGGTCGACGCGGATCCGAACTATGCGCTGGCCTGGAACAATCTCGGCGTCGCGCGGACCGGGGACGCGGATGGGAGCTCCGCCGTCGAAGCGTTCCAGGCGGCCGTGCGGGCCCGGCCCGATTTCACCGGCGCGCGACTCAATCTCGCGTTGCTGCACCTGCAACGGCGCGAGCTGCAGGCCGCCCTCGAGCAGTATCGGTTCGTGCTGGCGGAGCGGACCGGGGATGCGGTGGGCTGGAACGGCGTGGGGCTCGTGTTGATGGAGCTCCGCCGGCACGCCGACGCGCGGAATGCGTTCGCACGGGCGGTGGAGTCGGACCCGACCAGCGCGCCCGCGCGGTATAACCTTGGCTTCGCGCTGTCGCAGCTCGGATCCTTCGATGATGCCCTCCGGGAGACTCGTCGCGCCCTGGAGCTCGACCCCTTCTACGTGCCGCAGCACTACGCCCTCGCGATCCAGCTCCAGTTCGAGGAATCCCTGCTGCCGGTGCCGCCGGCCCTGGCCACCGCGCCGGGCATGCACGGGTCCGGGGAGGCGTTCGCCTTCGACCCCCACTTGCTGGACGACCTCTTCGGACAGCTGACCCCGAGTGAGCCGGCCCCGGCGCCGGCTGCTGTGCCGAGGGACGATGCGTTCTCCGTGGCACGCGACCTCCTGGGCAAAGGCCTGCTGGACAGCGCTGTCGCCGAGGTGCACCGCGCCATGCGCCGGGGCGCGCGCCCCGCGACCGGCATCGCGCTGCTCGGCGAGATCTTTGCCAGGCGGGGCCTGCATGGCGAGGCCCTCGAGCGCTTCCGGGAGGCCCGCGCCGACGCACCGGACGACCCCGACATCCTCCAGGGCGAGGCCTCGGCCCTCGTGGCGCTCGGCCGGGGGGAGGAGGCGACGGCGGCGGCGAATCGACTGGTAGACCTCGCCCCCGACCGCGCCGACGCGGTGGTCGTCCGCGCGCGCGCGCGGCAACTCATGCACGATCTCGAAGGCGCGGCCGAAGACGCGACGCGCGCGTGCGCGCTCGCGCCGGGTCGCCCGGACCTGCTCGTGCTTCGCGGCAGCATCCTCCGCGAGATCGGCGACCGTCCCGAGGCGCTCGATTCGTTTGCGGCCGCGTTGGAGCTGGACCCCACCCTCGTGCAGGCGTGGTACGAGAAGGGTGTGGTGGAGGAAGAGCTGCAGCGGACCGGCGCCGCCCGGGCGGCCTATCAGCGCGCGCTCGAGCTCCTGCCCACCTTCATCGACGCCGGCCTCGCCCTGGGCGATCTGTACCGGCGCACGGGGCTCGCCCAGGAGGCGATTCGCCTCCTGGTCGATCTCCTGCTCGCGGAGCCGTACGCGCTGGAAGCCCTGGTCCTGCTGGGACGAACGCTGGCGGACGAAGGACGAACCGGCGAGGCCGTCACCGCCTTCGATCGGGTGCTCCGGTTCCACCCCGATCACGCCGTCGCGCTGTTCCATCGCGGGCTCGCCCTGGCCAGGTTGCGGCGGTTCGGCGCCGCGGTGTCCGACTGGGAGCGCGTGGTGCACACCGCGCCGACCGGGCCCCTGGCGGCCGCGGCCCGCGCGCAGTCGCGCTCGGCGCGCGAGCTCGCGCATATCCTGGCACCCGGGGAGGCCTGATATGGCGATCCAAGGGCCGCTTCGGGAGCTGGGGATTCACGACGTCTTCCAGCTGCTCGACCTGGGCAAGAAGACCGGCGCGCTCCAGATCACCTCGGCGCTCCGCCAGAACGAAGGCATGATCTGGTTTCACGACGCCGCCGTCGTCGCGGCGTCGATCCAGTCCAACCCGACGCCGCTCGGTACCATCCTGCTCCGGAGCGGCAAGGTCCGCGAGGAAGACCTTACCCGGGCGCGGGCGCTGCAGGAGCACGGAGATGGCCGGCGCATCGGCGAGATCCTGGTGGCCTTCGGCGCGGTGACCGAGCGCGAGCTCAAGGCGCAGGTCCGGCTCCACATCGAGGACGTGGTGTTCACGATGCTCGGCTGGTCGGAAGGGTATTTCATCTTCGAGGAGTGCCAGCCGGATCAGATCCCCCGGGAAACCGACCTGCGCATTTCGGTGGAGGCGCTCCTGCTCGAAGGGGCGCGGCGCATCGACGAGTGGTCGCGGATCCAGGGCCGCGTCGCGCACCTGGGCGTCGTCCCGCGGCTGGCGCCGCCGGTTTCCGAGGAGGCGGGGTCGCTCACCCTCCTGCCGTTCGAGTGGCGGGTGCTCGCCGCGGCGGACGGCGAGCGCGACGTGCAGGCAATCGCCGTGTCGCTCGGCGAGCCGGAATTCGACGTGGCCCGCGCGCTCTTCGGACTCGCCAGCGCCGGGGTTATTGTCCTCCGGGATCCGGCGCTCGAATCGGCACAGGCCGCGCCGCGGGGAGATCCTGACGCCCTGCTCCGGCAGGGCGAGGAGCACCTCCGCGTCGGCAACGCCGATGCGGCGCGAGTGGTGGCCCATACCGCGCTTGACGCCTTCCCGGACGATCCGCGCACCCATCTCCTCGTGGGGTCCATTCTCCTCGCCGAGCGCCGCTACGCCGAGGCCGAGAGCGCGCTGCGCGAGGCCGTGCGCCTGGATCCGGGCTCGCCCAAGCCGCTCCGGCTGCTGGCCTGGGCATTGCTCGGATCCGGCCGGCTGGAGGAAGCGGTGCACGGATTCGAAGCCTGGCTGGCGTTTTCCGGCAAAGGCAGGGAAGAAGACGCCCATGCGGAGGAGGTCGCCGGCGTCGTTCCTGCGGCCAGGCAGGTCGTCGCTCAGCTCCGGGGCGCGAAGTGACCATGGACGATATCCAGGCATTGACCATCCAGCTCGCGCGAGACCCATCGAGTCTCGTCTTCCTGCCGCTCGCCGAGACGCTCCGGCGCCGCGGCCAGCTCGACGCCGCGCTCACAGTGGCCCAGCAGGGGGCGACGCGCTATCCGGAGATGGCGGGAGCCTGGGATCTCGTCGCGCGAATTCGCAGCGATCTTGGGGAAGGCGATCTCGCCTTCGATGCCTGGACGACCGTGATCCGCCTCGACGGCGAGCACCTCGGCGCGCACAAGGGCCTCGGCTTCCTCGCCTACCGTTCCGGCGATCACCGCCGGAGCCTCCGATACCTCCAGCGCGCGGTCGACCTCGCGCCAGAGGACGGCGCGGCGCGTACCGCGCTGGAGCGGGTGCGCGAGGCCGTGGGAGCGCACGCGGTGCCCGGATTCCCCGAACCGACGATCGACCCGCTCACGGCGCTCGAGCCCGACCCCGGCGCCGCCGTGCTGGTCGACCGCGAGGGAAGGCTCCTGGCCGGCGGCGTGCGGACGTCGAACGGGGATGACCTCGGTGACGCGATCGCCGCGGCCCTCGCCGGCGTTTCGCGGGAAGCCGAGCGCGCCACCCGGCTCCTGGGGCTCGGAGGATGGACCCGGATCGGCGTCGAGGGGGACGACACCAACGTGGAGATCCGCACCCCAACGCCGGACACGGTCCTCTTGATGTTCCGGGTCAGCCGCATTCCCCCTGGCCGACTCATTCTGCTCGCCGATCGCGCAGAACACGAGTCGCGCCGCTGGCTCGAGGAGCTCCGGTGACGCTCTCGGCTGTCCTCGACGACCTGACCCGTGAGCCGGGCGTGCGGGGTGCGCTGGTGGTGAGCGTCGCTGATGGCCTGGTGGTCGCCGACGCGCTCATGGAGGATGTGGACGGGGGTGCCGTGGCCGCGCTCACGTCGAGCTTGCTGCGGCGCATGCGCGGCGTGGCGCAGCTCCTCGGCCAGGCCGCTCCACAGCTCGTCCATCTGGTCGGCGGCGAGGGCTCGCTGCTGGCGGCGCCCGCGGGCGAAGAGCTTCTCGTCGTGGCGGTCGCGAGGCCCGAAGTGAACGTCGGGGCGGTCCGCCTCGCGCTCCGGCGCGCCGCGGAGCGGGTGAGGTGATGCGGGCGATCGAGCCCTGGGTCGAGCCGCCGCTCTCGGCGTTTCTCGCGGAATCCGCCGCCCGGGTGACCCTGCTCATGACCGCATCGGGTCAGGTCGTCGCCCAGCACGGCTTCACCCGATCGCTCGATGTCATGGCCGCGGCCGCGCTCGGCGCCGGCATCGTCGCCAGCACCACCGAGCTGGCCCGGGTCATGGGGACGGCCACGCTCGGGAACGCCGCCCATCAGGGGGCGGCGATGGGGATCTTCCTGAGTCCCTTCGATACCCCGAGAGGTCGCTGGATTGCCCTGGTGGTCTACGGGCCGGAAACCTCCCTGGGCCTCGTGCAGCTGTTCTTCGGCCGTCTTGTTGCCGATCTCGCCGGAGCGGCGCCCCCGGCGCCGAAATCGGGGCCCGTCCTCGCCGAGAACTTCGAGGCGGAGCTGAACGCGAGCCTGCGGTCCCTTTTCGGACGGTGAAGAGATGCCACTCGTGAACTTCACCGCCCGCGAGATCACCTGCAAGCTCGTGTATTATGGCCCCGGGCGCTGCGGCAAGACCACCAACCTGCAGTATATTCACGGGCGCGTGCCGGAGCACCGGCGCGGTAACATGGTATCGCTTGCCACCCAGTCCGACCGCACGCTCTTCTTCGATTTTCTCCCGCTCGAGCTGGGAGTCATCTCCGGCTTCACGACCCGCTTCCAGCTCTACACGGTACCGGGCCAGGTGTATTACAACGCGACCCGGCGGCTGGTCCTCCAGGGCGCGGACGGGGTGGTGTTCGTGGTCGACAGCCAGGCCCGGCGGTTCGATGACAACGTGGAGAGCTTTCAGAATCTGCAGGAGAATCTTCTGGATCAGGGCATCGATGTGCGCCAGCTTCCGCTGGTGCTTCAGTACAACAAGCAGGATCTCCCACAGGATCTCATCCTCAATCCGGCGGAGCTCGACGACGCGTTCAATTTCCGCGCGGTCCGGAGCCAGCCCGCCGATGCCCTGCACGGCACCGGCGTGTTCGAAACCTTGAAGGCGCTCTCCGGGCTGGTACTGGAGCGCCTCGCCGTGCGACCTCCGGCCTCGTGAGCGATCTCGAGACCTTCCTCCTCGAGCCCGCCAACCGTGCGGCGGCAACCGCGGCCCAGGCCGTCGCCGACGCGACGGGCCTGCCATTCGCTCCTCTTCTGGTGCAGGGACCTCCCGGCAGCGGAAAGAGCGATCTGCTCGATGCCATCGGCACCCGGCTGCGGGCCCGTCACCCCGACGTCAGGATCGAGCAGCTCGGGGCCGATGTTCTCGCCGAGCGATATCGAACCGCGCTCGTGCTCGGGAAGGGTGACGCGTACCGCGCGACGCTGCTCGCGGCAGAGCTGGTGCTCCTCGACGACCTGGAGCGTCTGGTCCGCCATCGCGACTGCCAGGGCCTGGTGGCGGATCTGCTCGACGCGCGGCGCGGGGCCGGACGGGAGACCGTCGTCGCCACCGGGCGTCCGGTCGGCGACCTGGATGGGATGGACGCGCGTCTCGCGCGGAGGCTGACGGAAGGCACCACTGTGCACCTGGCGATGCCGGGTGCCGCGGCGCGCCGTGAGATCCTCCGCCGCCGGATCGCCGGAGGGACGCGGACGCTTCCGTCGGAGGTCGTCGAGGCACTGTCGGAGGCGGAGTTTCCCTCGATGCGCGACTACACCGGCGCGCTCTCGCGGCTGGTCGCCTTCCAGGAGGCCAGCGCCGCGCCCCTCACCCCCGGCGACGCGATGGCCCTGATCGGCGCGCCGGGTCCGCCACCGATGCCATGGTCCACGGACGCGTCCGCACCTCCGGGTGATGCCGGCCCAGGCGCTCCGGCCCCGGACGACGAGCAGGCAATCGACGAGTTCGGCGCCTTCCTGTCGGAGGTGGAGGCCGGCGTCTCGGAGCAGGTCGATCGATGGAGGCGGCGGGTCGGTGAAGCAGTGCTGCGCTGGGGTGGCGAGGGATTCAATACCCGGCGACTCGAGGCGTTGCTGGTCGCAGAGGGTCCTGGAGATCCCGAGCCGGTGCTGAGCGGGTTCGAGGCCGATGTCCGGACGCTGCGCGCGCTCGCGGCGGAGATCGAGACGCTCGCCCCCGATCTCGCGGGCGCCGAAGTCTTCCGGGACCCGGATCAGCTCGGGTCGGCGCGGGAGCTGGTGGAGCAGGCCAGGGGCCGGGGCGTCCCACTTTCGGCACCGCTGCCGCAGTACCGGCTCGACGACCTGGCGGAGGGCCCGGCATGCCGGACGGTCCTGCAGGCGGTTCGCGATCTCCTCGCCGGCGCCCCGCGGGCAACCCAGCTCATCGTGATCGTCGGCGGTCCGGGCCTCGGAAAGACTCATGTGCTGCACGGCGTCGGCAACGCGCTCGCGGCCAAAGGCGTGGGGCCGCTGGCGTGCCTGAACGCGCAGGCGTTCGCCGCGGAGCTTGCTTCACTCCGGACGGGCGAGGAGCTGAACGCGTGGCGCCTGCGCTATCGCTGGGTGGGCGCGCTGCTGCTCGACGATGTCCACCTCATGGCCCGGGAGCCGCGGGCCCAGGAGGAGCTCCTGCGGCTCACCACCGATCTGTCGGAGGGCCAGCGGCCACTGGTGTTCACGACCGGGGAGGCGCTGGAGTCGCTGACCGGACTCGATCCGCGGCTCCTGACCCGCTTTCAGGGCGGGCGGGTCGTGCCGCTCCGGCCGCCCGACCGCGAGATGAAGCTGGCCATGACCAAGCGTCTGTTGGCCGGGACCCCCGCCTCACAGGATGCGGGCCTGGCTGATTACTTCGCTGGCCGCCCGGCCGAATCGATTCGCGCGCTCCATGCCGCCGTGCGGAAGGTCCTCGACGAGGCGGCGGCGCAGCAGGTGGCGCCGAGCCCGGCGCTCGCCCGGGAAGTCCTCGACCTGGAAGGCCTCGAGCCCCGGCCGGCTCGGCGCAGCGGAGCACCGCGGAGCAGCGGGATCCTCTCCCCCGGGCTGGGTCTGGTGAAAAGCCGTGAGAAGATGATCGAGGAGTGGCCGTCGGTGGCCGAGCAGCTCATCGCGGAGTTCAAGTAGATGGCCATCCGCGGAAGCTTGAAGGAGGCCGGCCTGGCCGACGTGATCCAGCTTCTGTTTCTGGGGCGCCGGAGCGGTTGTCTGTCGCTCGCCGACCGGCAGCGCCATGCGTCCATTTATTTCGAAGAGGGGTGGATCATCTACGCGGCGATCGTCAACCGCCGAGACCGGCTCGGCGACATCCTCCTCGCGACGGGGTCGATCACCCGCACCCAGCTCGATCAGGCCCTGGCGCTCCAGGGCAGCGCGCCAGGTCGGAAGCTGGGGGAGATCCTGCTGAGTGCCGGGGTCCTGAGCCGGGAGGACCTGCGCCGCCTGGTCCGGGTGCAGATCCAGGAGGCGGTGTATTCGGTCTTCAACTGGAACAGCGGCACCTTCAGTTTCGAGGCCGGCGCGCGCCCCGAGATCGACGACCCGCTCGAGCGGATCAACCCCGAGTCGCTGTTGCTCGAGGGCGCGCGGCGGGTCGATGAATGGAGCCTCATCGAGAAGAAGCTCCCCAGCTTCGACCTGATCTGGAGTGCGGTGCCGGAGCTGCTCGAAGGCCACACCGCCGAGTTCACCGAGGCCCAGCGTCGGATCATTCCGCTGCTCGACGGCCAGGGCGACGTTCGCCAGGTGATCGACGCGTCTGGTCTCTCGGAGTTCGAGGCTGCTCAGGCACTCTACGGCCTGATTACCGCCGGGCTGGTACACAAGGTGGGGACCTCGTCGGCGGCCGCCCCGTCGCGCATGCTCGAGGCCCAGATCGAAGAGCACCGGAACCTCGGAGTCGCCTTCTTCCGGACCAGCATGCTCGAGGAAGCCCAGCGCGAGTTTCGGCGGGTAGCGGAGCTCCGGCCCTCGGAAGGCAGCGCGCCGTTCTACCTGGGACTGATCGCCGCCCGGCAGCAACGCTGGTCGGATGCCGCGGATGGGTTTCGCCAGGCCGTCGACCGCAGCGGGCCGCGCCCCATCCTGCTCTTCAATCTGGCCATTGCGCTCGGGCAGCTGGGCCGGGTGGATCAGGCCGAAACACTGTTCGCCGAGGCCTCCGGGCGGGCGCCGGACGAGCCCCGCATCCTGACCGGCTGGGGCATCGCCGCGCTTCGTCGGGGCGAGGCGCGCGCCGCGCGGCAGCGGCTGGTCCGGGCGCGGGAGCTCTGGGGCGAGCGCACGCCGCCCGCGATCTGGAGCTGGGCCGCCACCCGCGCCGCGGCCGCCTGCGACGACCTCGACGCCGCGCTCCTGCTGGCCCGGGAAGGCGTGGAGCAGCACGGCGCGCACCCCGTGCTGCGGAACAACCTCGCGGTGCTGCTCGAGGCCACCGGGGACATCGCCGGTGCCGAACGGGTGCTGCGCGAGCTGCTGTCCGAAGAGGCCTCCCTGGCCCAGCCGTTCAAGAACCTGGGTGACCTGCTGTACCGCTCCGGCCGCTACGACGATGCCGCCGCGATGTATGATCGCGCCGCGGCCGTCGACCCTGCTCTCGGTGACGACGTGTACTTCAAGCTGGGGAATCTCGCCTTCCGCCGTCGCGACGCCGCCCGGGCGCGGGAATGCTGGGAGCGCACGGTGGTGCTCAACCCGGGGCACCAGCTCGCCCGCGCGAACCTCGGGAGCCTGTCGGTCTCGCTGTGAATCGCGACGACTTCGGGGTGACGGAGGTAGTCCGGCAGCTGGCGCGGCATGGCGGCGGCGGCTTCGAGTGGTACAAGGACTCGTGCCTGCTTCGCCGGATCGAAGTCCGCATGCGCGCCAGGGGCGTCGAATCGGTGGCCGGGTATGCGGCGCTGCTGGCGGAGGAGCCCCTGGAAGTCGACCGCCTGCTGCACACCCTGTCGGTGCGGGTCACCGAATTCTTCCGCAACCCGGACACCTGGCTCCGCCTGCTGGAGATCCTGCGCGAGGAGCGGGTGGGCGCGAACGGCCGTCTGACGGCGTGGAGCATGGGATGCGCCACCGGCGAGGAGGCCTGGACGCTCGCAATGCTCCTGCTGCACCACGGGGAGCGCGAGGGAGGATACCCGCCACCCGAGGGCCTCCACATTTTCGCGTCCGACGTGGACGCCAGCGCCGTGGCGACCGCCGAGGCGGCGCGTTACCCGGCGGCCGGGGCAACCGCGATCCGGCAGGCGATCGGCACCACCTACGGAACGGTCGAGAGCGGGGTGTTCCAGGTGGCGGATCTCGTGCGCCAACGCGTGGTGTTCCGTCGCGAGGACCTCACTGCGGCGACGCCCCCCCCGGGATGGTGCGACCTCGTCTGCTGCCGGAACGTCCTGATTTTCCTGAGCAAGGAAGGGCAGCGCCGGGTGCTCGACACCGCCTTCGCCGCGCTGCGGCCGGGTGGCCTGCTGATCCTCGGCCGGACCGAATCGCTCGTGGCGCTGCCGCAGGCGGCGCTCGCGCACGTGGACACGACCCATCGCATTTTCCGGAGAGTCGCGTGACCGCTCCCCGCCTGTTCGTGGGCATTTCGGACCTCGAAGTCGCCCGCGCTCCGGCGACGCTCACCGCCGTAGCGCTGGGCAGCTGCGTCGGCGTCGTCGTTCACGATCCCGTAGCACAGGTCGGCGGCCTCGCCCACGTGCTCCTGCCCTCGCCCAGCATCGGCAGGGCCCGGGTCGATGCCCCGGGACGGTTTGCGCCCAGTGCCGTCGCGTCGCTTCTCGAAGGCCTCCTCGCGCTGGGAGCCGAACCGTCCCGGCTCACCGCGCGGCTGGTCGGCGGCGCCAGCATGTTCGCCCAGTTGCAGCCGGCCGGCACAATTCAAGTTGGCGAGCGCAACGTGCACGCCGTGCGCGAGGCCCTGCACCGGCACAGCGTGCGCGTCGTAGGGGAAGCGGTGGGCGGTGACTTCGGCCGGTCGGTGGATTTCGACGTGGGGACGGGCCAGGTCGTGGTGACGTCCTACGCCCACGGCCGCCTCGAGCTATGACCTCCCCGGTCGATCCCGATCCGATCGTCGCCGAGCTGTCCGCGGAATTCGCGGCCATCGGATCGCTCCTCGATTCGGGACCGGGACGGGCAGGGCGCGAAGAGGCCAAGCGGAGGATCATCGCCCTCTTCAAGCGGGTGGACGGGCTCCTCGGCGAGCTCGGGTCGCTCAAGGAAGGGATTCGCGCACAGGTCGAGCGCTACAAGCAGCTGGCCGCGGAGGACGCCGCCAGCCATGCCGCCGGACTCGACTCGGACCGCCCGCAGCTGCACCACGACCACCTCGGCGCGTCCACCTTCGTGGAAAAGGGCTGGAGCCTGATCTCCCTCGGCGACCCGCAGGGGGCGATCCAGGCGCTCGATCGGGCGCTCGAGCTGTCCCCCGACGACATCCAGGCCCAGTCCCTCCTCGGGTGGGCCCAGATGCTGGCCGAGCATCACGACGATGCGCTCGCCACCTTCTCGCGGGTGCTCGCGCGCGAGCCGGCCAACGCGCTGGCGCGGGTAAACGTCGGCTTCATCTGCCTCAAGAAGCGCATCTTCGGCGAGGCCATCGAGCACCTCTCCCGCGTCATTCGCCTCGAGGGCGACCCCAAGGCCTCGTTGTACGCGCATTACTACCTGGGTGTCGTCTATCTGGAGCGCGCCATGTATCTGGACGCGCAGACTTTCCTCCGCAAGGCGATCCTCCTGGGACCGAACCTGATCGAGGCCTACTACGACCTCGGCCGGGCGCAGTGGTTCAACGGCGATCAGGAAGGGGCCCGCACGACCTGGGAGCGGGGTGCGGCCGCCAATCGTTTCGCTCCCTGGGCCAAACGGTGCAGCGAGGTCCTCGAGCGCACCGCGAGGGGCGAGGAGGTTCCGCGCTCCGGCTTGCCCTGACGGTCATTCTCGCCCAATCGGCGCCCGGGCGCTGGGAGTCCGCTCAGGTGGGCGATGTGCTCGCGGTGGCCCGTCCGTCCGACCTCACGCTAGCGATCAGCCTGGCAGAGGAAGCCGACCGTTCGCGGGCGTGGTACGGGCTCGGCCAGGCGGAGCCGGGGCCGATCCGCCTCATCGTGATCCGGGGCTCACGGGCCGCGGATACGCTGCTGGGTGGCAGGCTACCGCCCTGGGGCGCGGGATTTGCGCTTCCCGGGGCCCGGACGGTCATCATCAGGGCCGATGCCGGCGAGCCCCGACAGATCCTCCGCCACGAGCTGGCTCACCTGGCCCTGCACCAGGCGGTGCGAGGTCGGGTGCCCCTCTGGTTCGACGAGGGCTACGCGGCGGTGGCGTCGGGCGAGATCGACCGGCTGGTGGCGCTCCAATTGAGTGTCGCGGTCGCGCGGGGAAGGGTGCCAACCCTCGACGAGCTGGATCGCGG
>Ga0268386_10002031_pt1 | contig 14196 bp, 21 predicted proteins | sample RVTome_15_FD_200260 | JGI IMG/M metagenome (GOLD analysis project Ga0268386, IMG submission 200260) | Soil microbial communities from uranium-contaminated site in the Upper Colorado River Basin, Wyoming, United States - RVT150D86... ...
TGGCCGTTGACGCCGTGAAGGATGCCCACCTCGCGGTGGCCGTCGACTGCGTGCACGGGGCCGGCGCGCTCGTCGTGCCCGAGCTCCTGCGCCGGCTGGGCTGTGAAGTCCACGGAATCGGCACGACGCCCGACGGGGTGTTCCCCCGCGACCCCGAGCCGACCCCCGAGAATCTCGGCGCGCTCGGCGAGCTGGTCCGGCGGACCGGGGCCGACATCGGCTTCGCCGTCGATCCCGACTCCGACCGCCTGGCGATCGTCGACGAGACGGGGCGGCCGATCGGCGAGGACTGGACGCTCGCGCTCGCCGTCGAGTACGTGCTCGGACACCGCAAGGGTCCCGTCGTGACGAACCTCTCATCCAGCCAGTCGATCGCGGACGTGGCGCGGGCGGCGGGCGTTTCCCTGCACCGGAGCGCGGTTGGCGAGGCCCGGGTGGCGGCCGTGATGGCCGAGGTAGGCGCGGTGATCGGCGGCGAGGGCAACGGGGGGGTGATGCTGCCCGACCTCAACCTGACCCGCGACGCGCCGCTCGCCTGCGCCCTCGTGCTGAGTCTGTGCGCCGAGCGCGGAGCCCGGGTCGGCGAGCTCCTCGAGGGGCGCACCGCCTACCACATGGTGAAGCGGAAGCTCGAACGCCCGGAAGGACCGGTGGACGAGCTTCTCGGAACTCTGGAGGCGGCGTTGGGGTCCGATGCTCAGGCCGATCGCACCGACGGGCTCAGGCTGACGTGGCCGGAGCGCTCGGAATGGCTGCACGTTCGGCCGTCGGGGACCGAGCCCATACTCAGAGTCATCGCGGAATCCACCGAAGCCGAGCGGGCCGAAACGCTGGTGGCGAATGCCGCCGCTCGCGTCGCCCGCGCGGGCGGGAGTTGAATACATGTGCGGAATCGTCGGGTACGTCGGAAGCCGGGAGGCGCAGCCGCTGCTGCTGGCCGGCCTGCGGCGGATGGAGTATCGAGGCTACGATTCGGCCGGCGTGGCGATCCAGGGCGAGACGGGCCAGGACGTCCGCAAGGCGGCGGGAAAGATCGGCACCCTCGAAGAGCTGGTCGAACGTGACCCGATCGCCGGGACGGTCGGAATCGGCCATACCCGCTGGGCCACCCACGGTCCCCCTACCACGGTCAACGCGCACCCCCATTCGGAAGGCGCCGGCCGCGTGGTGGTCGTCCACAACGGAATCATCGAAAACTACGAGACCCTGCGGATCAAGCTCCAGGAGCTGGGTCACGAGTTCGTGTCCGAAACCGACACGGAGGTTCTCGCCCACCTGATCTCCGAGGTGTTCGAGGGCAACCTCGAGCAGGCCGTGGCCGCCGCGCTGTCGCGTGTCGAGGGCACCTACGGGATCGCCGTCATGCACCTCGATGATCCGGGCAAGATCGTGGTGGCCCGAAACGGCTCACCGCTGCTGATCGGCATCGGTGAAGAGGGGAGCGGCGAGATGTTCGCGGCCTCTGACGTGGCCGCCGTGCTGGCCCACACGCGTCGCGTCGTCTACCTGGACGACGGCGAGCTCGCCGTACTCACGCGCGCCGGCCACGAGATCATCGCGATCAGCGACTTCGGCACCTCGGGACGCGTGCGGGTGATCGACAAGGAGGTCCGGCACATCGACTGGGACCTCGATCGCATCGAGCGCGGCGGGTTCGAGCATTTCATGCTGAAGGAGATCTTCGAGCAGCCCGACACCGTGCGCGACGCGATGCGCGGCCGGCTGCTGGAGGAGGAAGGCACGGCGCACCTCGGCGGGCTGCGCGAGCTGGCCGACGTGCTCGACGACGTGAAGCGGATCGTGATCACGGCGTGCGGCACGAGCTGGCACTCCGCCCTGATCGGCGAATACCTGCTGGAAGACCTCGCCCGGATCCCGGTCGAGGTCGAGTACGCGTCGGAGTACCGCTACCGCAAGCCGATCGTCACGGCCGGCACCCTGGTGATCGCGATCTCGCAGTCGGGTGAGACTGCCGACACCCTGGCCGCGATGCGCGAGGCGAGACGCCGCGGCGCGCCGGTCATGGGCATCGTGAACGTCGTCGGATCGAGCATCGCGCGGGAGACCGACGGTGGCGTGTACATCCATTCCGGGCCCGAGATCGGGGTCGCTTCGACCAAGGCGTTCACCGGACAGCTCACGGTGCTCGCCATGTTCGCGCTCTACATGGCACGCCGTCGGGGCCTGACCCTGATCGAGGGCCGCGAGATCGTCGCCGCGATGCGGGCACTTCCGGAGCAGATTCAGCGGGCCCTCGAGCTCGACGGACTGGTCAGTGAGATCGCGCAGGAATACCACACGCACACCAACGCGCTGTACCTCGGCCGGGGCTACAACTTCCCGGTGGCCCTCGAAGGCGCGCTGAAGCTCAAGGAGATCAGCTACATCCACGCCGAGGGCTACCCGGCGGCCGAGATGAAGCACGGGCCGATCGCGCTGATCGACGAGAACATGCCGGTCGTGTTCATCGCCCCCGACGACGCCGTGTACGGCAAGGTCGTGTCGAACATCGAAGAGGTGAAGGCGCGGGGTGGACGGGTGATCGCGGTGGTGTCCGAGGGCGACGAAGAACTGGCCGCGAAGGTCGATCACGCGATTCCGGTGCCCCGCACCCTCGACGTGCTGCAGCCGTTGCTGTCGGTGATCCCGTTGCAGCTGCTCGCGTACCGGATCGCAGTGCTGCGGGGCTGCGACGTCGACCAGCCCCGGAACCTCGCCAAGAGCGTGACGGTCGAGTGAGCCGCGCGGCGCGCCCGGCGGGTCCCGGGGTCGCCCGGCTCGCCGTTCTCGTCGGCCTGTCGGCCGTCGTGTTTCCGCGCCCCGCCGCGGCGCAGGACTACTTCGTCATGTCACCGGCGGGCGACAGCATCGGGTTCGAGCTCGCCGGACTGCGAACCATGCTCGAGCAGGCCCGGATCCTGTACGACGACCTGGTCGAGGATCCCCGGGTCCTGTACGTGCTCGGGTTCGGGCCGCCGGCCACCGCGGTCGAGCCCGAGCCGGCCTATCCATGGAATGCCGTCCGTCCGACGAGCGACTCGACGGTCAACGTCGTGACCCCCGGAAACCTCCGCGAGGCGGACCGCGCGTACCACAACTACGCCGTGATGCGGATGCGCGAGGTGCGGGGCGAGGATCCCGATGATCCGTGCGACGACCTGGTCGAACGCGAGCAGGCCGTGCTCTCGAACTTCGTCGACGGATGGATCCTCGCCCGGACCCTGTTCGGCGGTCCTCCGTACGCGCCGCTCGACGAGCTCGCCTTCGCGCGCCGGGCGGGGCATCTGCCCGCTCTCCTCGCGGCGCGCGGCGACGCTTCGGTCGGAGCCTGCGCGGCGGTCTGGGCCGAGGAGCATCCCGAGGCGATCGAGGCCTACCTGGCCTGGCGCGACGAGGCGTTTCCGGAGCTCGGGGCGCCCGCCGAACCCGAGGAGCCGCCCGCCGCGGAGGAGGCGCCCGCCGAACCGGAGGAGGGCGGGACGTGAGCCTTCGGCTCCACAACTCCCTCGGCCGCCGGGTCGAGCCGTTCGAGCCGATCGAGCCCGGCCGGGTCCGGATGTACACCTGCGGGCCCACCGTGTACGACCGCGCCCACATCGGGAACTTCCGCACCTTCGTATGGGAGGACCTCCTGCGCCGCTGGCTCGAGGTCAGCGGCTACGAGGTCGAGCAGGTGATGAACCTCACGGACGTCGACGACAAGACGATCCGCGCCGCCGTCGAGCGCGGCCTGTCGCTGAGCGAGGTGACGCGGCCCGTCGAGGCGCAGTTCTTCGAGGACTGGGACACCCTGGGGCTCGAACGCGCCGAGCATTTTCCGCGCGCCACCGATCACGTCGACGCGATGATCGAGCTCGTCCGCCGGCTCGAGGAGGCGGGGCTGACCTACGAACGCGACGGCTCGATCTATTTCGCGATTGGACGATTCGAAGCCTACGGTCGGCTGGTCGACCTCGACCCCGATACGTTGCGCGACGCGGGCCGGGCCGCCGGCGACGAGGAGTACACAAAGGAAGACCCGCGCGATTTCGTGCTCTGGAAGGGGGGCGAGCGGACGACCGAGGGCGAGGTCGCCACGTGGGATTCGCGGTGGGGGCCGGGCCGGCCGGGCTGGCACCTCGAGTGCTCGGCGATGGCGATGCACTACCTCGGCGAAACGTTCGACATCCACACGGGCGGGGTCGATAACATCTTCCCGCACCACGTGAACGAGATGGCCCAGTCCGAGGGGGCGACCGGGGCGCCGTTCGCCCGCTACTGGCTGCACGCCGCCCACCTGCTGGTGGACGGCGGGAAGATGTCGAAGTCGCTCGGCAACTTCCACACGCTCGGCTCCCTGCTCGAGCGCGGAGCGCGTCCGTCGGCCATCCGCTACCTGCTGCTCAGCGCCCACTATCGGTCGCAGCTCAACTTCACGCTCGACGGCCTCGCCGCCGCTGACCGGGCCGTGACGCGCCTGTGGGAGTTCCGCCAGCGGCTGGTGGGAGCGGCCGCCGGCGGCGGTTCCGATGCCGGGGCGGTCGAGGCGGCCGGGCTGGCCGGCGCCTGGCGCGCCGCGTTCGACGCTTCACTGGACGACGACCTGGCCGTGAGCGGCGCCCTCGCCGCGACGTTCGACCTCGTTCGCGACGGCAACGCCGCGCTCGACGCCGGTCGTATCGGCCGCGCCGGCGCCGGCGCGCTGCGCGAGGCCCTCGACCGCTTCGACGCCGTGTTCGGCGTGCTCGCCCTGCGCGCCCGCGAGCAGGAGATCGACGATCCCGAGTTCGCGAGTTGGGTCGAGGACCGGATCGAGGCGCGCACCCGGGCGAGGGCGGAACGGGATTTCGCACGTGCCGACGAGCTCCGCGAGGAGCTGGAAGCGCGTGGCGTGGTACTCGAAGACACTCCGTCCGGAACCCGCTGGAAGCGGTCGTCGGGCGTCGATCTGCAGGATCTGGACCAGCCCTCCGGGCGGAGTTGACGAGAGTCGGATCCGACCCTATGTTAGCCGTCTATTTTGCTGATCTGCTGACGTAGCTCAACCGGAAGAGCATCGGATTTGTAATCCGAAGGTTGTGGGTTCGAGTCCCACCGTCAGCTCGGAAGACGTTCGGGGCAGCAAAGCGGCCGCGCCGATGACGGGCAGGCAGAACGGACTGGTACCGGCGGCCAGCGCCACCACACGGCCCGGACCGATGCGGTGGGGTACCGAAGCGGCCAAACGGAGCAGACTGTAAATCTGCCGGCGCATGCCTACGGAGGTTCGAATCCTCCCCCCACCATTGCTGGAAGCACCACCCGTCGGCGAACCGTTGAAACCGTAACTTCGTGGCGTCCGGCCACGCCAGAATCAGGAGCGACGTCGAGATGGCGAAGCAGAAGTTTGAGCGAACGAAGCCGCACGTGAACGTGGGAACGATCGGTCACGTGGACCATGGGAAGACGACGCTGACGGCGGCGATCACGGAAGTACAGTCGGCGAAGGGGCTGGCCGATTTCGTGGCGTTCGATCAGATCGACAAGGCGCCGGAGGAGCGGGAGCGCGGGATCACGATTGCGACGGCGCACGTGGAGTACCAGACGGAGAACCGGCACTACGCGCACGTGGACTGTCCGGGACACGCCGACTACGTGAAGAACATGATCACGGGGGCGGCGCAGATGGACGGGGCGATCCTGGTGGTGTCGGCGGCGGACGGGCCGATGCCGCAGACGCGGGAGCACATTCTGCTCGCGCGGCAGGTGAACGTGCCGTACATCGTGGTGTTTTTGAACAAGGTGGACATGGTGGACGACGAGGAGTTGCTGGACCTGGTGGAGCTGGAGGTTCGGGAGCTGCTGTCGGAATACGACTATCCGGGCGACGACGTGCCGATGATCCGGGGATCGGCGTTGAAGGCGCTGGAGGACGGGCAGGCGGGGTCGGAGGCGACGAAGTGCATCGACGAGCTGCTGGAGGCGCTGGACACGTACATTCCGGTGCCGGAGCGTGAGGTGGACAAGCCGTTCCTGATGCCGGTGGAGGACGTGTTCACGATCACGGGCCGGGGGACGGTGGTGACGGGCCGGGTGGAGCGGGGGATCGTGAAGACGGGCGAAGAGGTGGAGATGGTGGGACTCGGGGCGAGCAAGAAGACGGTGGTGACGGGGGTGGAGATGTTCCGGAAGATCCTCGACGAGGGGCGGGCCGGGGACAACGTGGGTCTGCTGCTGCGCGGGGTGGCGAAGGAAGAGGTGGAGCGGGGGATGGTGATCAGCAAGCCGGGAGCGATCACGCCGCACACGAAGTTCAAGGCGGAGGTGTACGTGCTGACGAAGGACGAGGGAGGGCGGCACACGCCGTTCTTCAACGGCTATCGTCCGCAGTTCTACTTCCGGACGACGGACGTGACGGGCTCGGCGGAGCTGCCCGAGGGGGTGGAGATGGTGATGCCGGGGGACAACGTGAACATGGACGTGGATCTGATCACGCCGATCGCGATGGACAAGGAGCTCCGGTTCGCGATCCGCGAGGGCGGCCGCACCGTCGGCGCCGGCGTCGTCACCGAAATCATCGAGTAACGAGAGACTGATGGCAGAGAAGATTCGGATCCGACTCAAGGCGTTCGACCCGGTCGTCATCGACCAGACGGCGGCGGACATCGTCCGTACCGCGCAGAAGACCGGAGCGTCCGTGAGCGGACCGATTCCGCTTCCCACGCGACGGCAACTGTTCACCGTGCTGCGCAGCCCGCACGTGGACAAGAAGTCGCGCGAGCAGTTCGAGCTGAAGACGCACAAGCGTCTGATCGACATCTACGACACCCGGCCGCAGACCGTGGACGCGCTGACCAAGCTCGACCTCGCCGCCGGTGTGGACGTCGAAATCAAGGTGCAATAAGAGGGTCCCATGGCTGGAATGATCGGTAGAAAAGTGGGGATGACCCAGATCTTCGACGACGACGGCAAGGCCGTCGGCGTGACCGTGATCGAAGTCGGTCCATGCCCGGTCGTGCAGGTCAAGACGGCCGAGACGGACGGCTACGAGGCGGTCCAGGTCGGGTTCGGCCGCCGCCGCGACAGGCGTGCGAAGAAGCCGGCGGCGGGTCATGCGGCGCGGGCCGGCATCGACTACGTGCCCGAAGTGCTGGCCGAGTTCGAGCCGGAGCCCGAACGAGAGTACACCCCGGGCGAACAGCTCACGGTCGAGATGTTCGAGATCGGCCAGCGCGTGAAGATCAGCGGCCGCACCAAGGGCCGCGGATTCCAGGGTACGGTGAAGCGACACAATTTCAGCGGATCGAGGGCGTCGCACGGCGGCAGCTCGATTCTCCGCAAGCCGGGTTCGATCGGCCCGGGCACCGATCCTTCGCGGGTGATCAAGGGCCGGAAGATGTCCGGTCAGATGGGGGGGACGGTCCGCACGGCGCTGAACCGCCGGATCGTCGCGATCGATGCCGAGAAGAACCTGCTGATGATCGATGGCTCGGTTCCCGGCGCGCGAAACACCGTCGTGCTAATCCGCACGGTTTGAGAACGACGAGCAAGACGAATGGCGGAGAAGCGGATGAAGGCGAAAGCATACACGGCGGCCGGAGAGGCGCGTTCGGCGGAGGTGACTCTCCCCGACAGCGTGTTCGACGGAACCGTCAACGAGCACGTGCTGCACCAGGTGGTGACGGCCCTTCTCGCGCACCGGCGCCAGGGGACGCACTCCACCAGGACCCGGCAGGAGAGCCGGGGCGGAGGCCGCAAGCCGTGGCGACAGAAGGGAACCGGGCGCGCTCGGGCGGGCTCGACCCGCTCGCCGCTGTGGCGTGGCGGCGCCGTGACCTTCGGTCCGCGCCCTCGCGACTACGCGCCCCAAATTCCCCGGCAGCTCAAGCGGCTCGCGATCGCCTCGGCGCTCAACGCCCGGGCGGCCAGCGGTGACCTCGTGGTCGTGGAGCCGTTCGGATTCGACCAGCCGAAGACGAGCCGGCTGGCCGACTTTCTGGACGCCGTCGGCGCCGAGGGCAACGTCCTCGTACTGACCGACGGGGTGAATCGCGAGGTCTACCTGTCGAGCCGCAACATTCCGGGCCTTATGGTGCTGCCGTGGGGAGAAGCGTCGGCGTACGACGTGCTGTGGGCCGACCTGGTGGTGGTCGAAGAGTCCGCGCTCGAGACCGAAGGGGAGGAAGCATGAGCCGCCCGCCGCAGGAGATCCTCATCCGTCCGCTGATCACCGAGCAGAGCTCGGTCATGCAGGCGGAGCAGAACAAGTACACGTTCGAGGTCCATCGGTCGGCGACGAAGATCGACATCCGGAACGCGGTCGAGCAGATGTTCGACGTGTCGGTGAAGAACGTCCGGACGATGAACTGCCTGGGCAAGACGCGCCGGGTCGGCCGGAACACCGGGCGGCGCCGCGACTGGAAGAAGGCGATCGTCACGCTCGACGAGGGCGAGTTGATCGACATGTACGAGGGAGTCTGATCAGATGGCGCTGAAGAAATTCCGACCGGTCACGGCGGCGAGCCGGTTTCGCTCCGTATCCGGGTTCGAAGAGGTCACACGCGCGACGCCCGAGAAGTCGCTGGTCGAAGGGCTGACGAAGGCGTCGGGGCGCAACTCCGACGGCCGGATCACCAGCCGACGCCGGGGCGGCGGCCACAAGCGTCGCTACCGGAAGATCGACTTCAAGCGGGACAAGCAAGGCGTGCCGGGCACCGTAGCGGAGATCGAGTACGATCCGAACCGTTCGGCTCGCATCGCCCTGATCCACTACGCCGACGGCGAGAAGCGATACATCCTGCATCCGCGCGGCCTCGCCGTGGGCGACGTGATCCTCGCGGGCCCCGAGGCGGAGGCGACGCTCGGCAACAACGTGCAACTCGGCCGGGTGCCGCTCGGTACGACGGTGCACTGCGTCGAGCTCGAACCCGGCAAGGGCGCCCAGATGGGTCGCTCGGCCGGGGCCGCCGTGCAGGTGGTCGCGAAGGAGGGTCCGTTCGTCACCCTGCGGCTGCCGAGCACGGAGGTGCGACAGGTGCGCTCGGAGTGTACGGCGACGGTCGGACAGGTCGGCAACGTCGACCACGAGTTGATTCGCTCGGGCAAGGCCGGGCGTTCGCGCTGGCTCGGTCGTCGGCCGAAGGTACGCGGCGTGGCGATGAACCCGGTCGACCATCCGCTGGGTGGCGGCGAAGGCCGGACGTCGGGCGGACGTCCCCCGGTCTCGCCATGGGGCCGACCCGAAGGCACCAAGACGCGCAAGCGGAAGAAGAAGAGCAACCGGTACATCGTGCGCGGCCGGCGTCGCGGCAAGTCCACGAAGTAACCCAGAAGCACCCGGAAGAGGACGAAAGCAGATGGCGCGCAGCATCAAGAAGGGACCGTACATCGACGAACGCCTGATGGGGCGGATCGATCGGATGAACGCGTCGGGCGACAAGCGGGTCGTGAAGACCTGGGCCCGGGCGTCCACCATCAGCCCCGAGTTCGTCGGACATACGGTGGCCGTGCACAACGGCAACAAGTTCATCCCGGTCTACATCACCGAGAACATGGTCGGTCACAAGCTCGGCGAGTTCGCGCCCACCCGCCTGTTCCGGGGTCACGGCGGGAAGCTGGCCGACAAGCGCACCCGCATCTGAGTCCGGATCGAGCGAGGGAGACGAGAGTGATGGAAGCGCGAGCGGTGGCGAAGAACATCCGCATGTCCGCCAGAAAGATGCGCCTCGTGATCGACGAGATCCGCGATCGCGACGTGAACGAAGCCTATTCGATCCTGCAGTTTTCGAACAAGGCGGCGGCGGAGCCGATCGACAAGACGCTGCGCTCGGCGGTCGCCAACGCCGTGCACATGGCGGACGAAGAAGGCGAAGTGCTGGACGTCGACACCCTGTACGTCCGCGAGTGCTACGTGGACGAGGGCCCGACCCTGCGGCGCTACCGCGCCGCCGCGATGGGCCGCGCGGCGCCGATTCGCAAGCGGATGAGCCACGTGACCATCGTCGTGGATACCAAGGAGTAATCGTGGGACAGAAGACACATCCGTACGGTTTCCGCCTGGGCATCGTGAAGCCCTGGAAGTCCCGCTGGTTCGCGCGCGGCCGGGATTTTCCGGCTCTGCTGGCGGAGGACGAGAGGCTGCGCAAGTACCTGCACGCCCGTCTCGATCACGCGGCGGTGGCCGACGTCGAGATCGAGCGCAAGCCGACCAAGATCGTCGTCACGATCCACACGGGTCGTCCCGGCGTCGTGATCGGAAAGCGGGGCTCCGAAGTCGACAAGCTGCGCGACGAGCTCGCGCTGCTGACCGAGTCGGAGGTTTCGATCAACGTCGAGGAGATCAAGCGGCCCGAGGTCAGCGCGGCGCTGGTGGCCGATAGCATCGCCCACCAGCTCAAGCAGCGCATCGGCTTCCGCCGTGCCATGAAGCGCGCGCTGCAGTCGGCGATGCGTGCCGGCGCCGAGGGCGTGAAGATTCAGTGCGGCGGCCGCCTCGGCGGCGCCGAGATCGCGAGAACCGAGGGCTATCACGAGGGCCGCGTCCCCCTGCACACGCTGCGGGCGGATATCGATTACGCCCAGCGGATGGCGAAAACGACGTACGGAACGATCGGCGTGAAGGTCTGGGTGTTCCACGGCGAAGTCGTCGAGGAGCGGCGTGGCCAGACCTATACGGCCGGTGGGGGCAACTAAGACACATGCTGCAACCGAAGCGGGTCAAGTACCGGAAACAGCAGAAGGGCCGCATGAAGGGCAACGCCCAGCGCGGCAACACCATCGCGTTCGGCGATTACGGGCTCCAGACGCTGGAGACGGGCTGGATCACGAATCGCCAGATCGAGGCGGCGCGTGTGGCGATGACCCGCCACATGAAGCGTGGCGGCAAAGTCTGGATCCGGATTTTCCCGGACAAGCCGGTCACCTCCAAGCCTGCCGAGACGCGGATGGGGAAGGGGAAGGGGAACCCGGAGAGCTGGGTCGCGCCCGTGAAGCCGGGGCGCGTGATGTTCGAGCTCGAGGGAGTTCCGGAGGACGTGGCTCGGCGCGCGATGGAACTCGCGTCGGCCAAGCTTCCGGTGAAGACGAGGTTTCTGGTCCGGGAGGACTGAAGGACATGAACGCACAACAGATTCGCGAATTGACGGACGACGAGATCGAGGCGAAGCTCGAGACCACCAGGCAGGAGCTGTTCAACCTGCGGTTCCGGGCGAGCTTCGAAGAGACCGACCAGGGTCTGATCCGCGGACTCCGTCGCGACATCGCGCGACTGAAGACGATTCGTCACGAACGCGAAATCGCCGCGGGTGGAGATCAGGATGGTTGAGCAAGCCGAGACGACGCCGAATCGCCGGAAGGTCCGGCAAGGAACCGTCGTCAGCGACGCGATGGACAAGACCGTGGTCGTGTCCGTGGAACGCCGGGTCCAGCATCCGCTGTACGGGAAGCGTGTGAACCGGTGGAAGAAGTACCACGCGCACGACGAGGGCAACGAATTCCGCACCGGCGACGTGGTGGTCATCGAAGAGACGCGCCCGCTGTCGAAGACGAAGCGCTGGCGCGTGCTCGAGTTGATCGAGCGGCCCGAGACGGAGGGCTGAGCGATGATCCAGCAGGAGAGCGAGGTTCGGATCGCGGACAACTCCGGTGCCCGGCGCGCCCTGTGCATTCGCGTGCTCGGCGGCTCGAAGCGCCGTTATGCCGGCCTGGGAGATGTCGTGATCGTGACGATCAAGGACGCGATCCCCGGCGGCACCGTGAAGAAGGGTGAAGTCGCCCGTGCGGTCGTCGTCCGCACGGCGAAGGAAGCCCGGCGGCCCGACGGCACGTACATCCGGTTCGACGAGAACGCGGCGGTCATCATCAACGACGCCGGCGAGCCTCGGGCGACCCGCATCTTCGGCCCGGTGGCGAGAGAACTGCGCGACAAGCAGTTCATGAAGATCGTCTCGCTGGCGCCGGAAGTGATTTGAGAGAGCAGGTGACGAGACAATGACACAAAACAGTCTGCACGTTCGGAAGGGCGACGAGGTCCAGGTGATCGCGGGCAACTACAGGGGCGTTCGCGGCACCGTTCTCCGAACGATTCCGCGCAAGAACCAGGTCGTCGTCGACGGCGTGAACATCCGGAAGCGGCACGAGGCCCCGTCCCAGAAGAGTCCGGAGGGGGGGATCGTTTCGTTTCCGGCGCCGATCCACGTGTCCAATGTGATGCTGATCGATCCGGCGACCGGCGAGCCGTCACGGTATCGCAATCGGATCGACGACGACGGGACGAAGGAACGGATTTCCGTGAAGAGCGGCAACCCGATCCCGAAGGCGTAAGGAACGATGAAGCCTAGACTCAGAGAGCACTACGAGAAACAGGTTGTCCCGAAGCTCCTCGACGAGTTCGGGTTCGACAACCCGATGGAGGTCCCGCGCCTCGAGAAGATCGTGATCAACGTCGGGCTGGGGAGCGCGAAGGACGAGCCCAAGCTGCTCGACTCGGTCGTGGCCGAGGTCGCGAGGATCGCCGGCCAGCAGCCCATCGTCACGAAAGCGCGCAAGTCGGTGTCGAACTTCAACCTGCGTGAAGGCATGCCGGTCGGGGTGAAGGTCACGCTGCGCGGCGCCCGGATGTACCAATTCATGGACCGGTACATCAGCACCGCGATCCCGCGAGTCCGCGACTTCCGGGGACTCAACAGCCGCGCTTTCGACGGCCGCGGCAATTTCACGGTCGGCGTTCGGGAGCAGATGATTTTCCCGGAGATCGACTACGACGACATCGTCCGCGTGCACGGAATGGACATCACGTTCGTGACCACGACGGACAGGGACGACGAAGCCCTCCTTCTCCTCAAGGAGATGGGCATGCCGTTCCGCGACGAGACGCCGGTGGTCGTCTGAGCAGGCGCTCGCGACCGCGGATCATTCAGGAGAGGTAGATGGCAAGGAAGGCTCTGGTCGAGAAGGCGAACAGGAATCGGAAGTACAGCGTCAGGGGCGTGAATCGCTGCCAGCGCTGTGGCCGGGCGCGCGCCTACATGCGCAAGTTCGGTCTGTGCCGGATCTGCTTCCGCGAACTCGCGCTCAAGGGTGAGATCCCGGGCGTCAGAAAGGCGAGCTGGTGATTCATGAGCATGAATGATCCCATCGCTGACATGCTGACGCGGCTCCGCAACGCGGGTCGCGCCGGACATCGCCGGGTCGACATGCCGGTTTCGAAGCTGAAGATCGAGATCGGACGGATCCTCACGGAGAACCACTTCATCCATGGCTACAAGGTCCTGGACGAGGGCGGTCACAGGGTCCTCCGCATCTACCTGAAGTACACCGAGGACGACCGACCGGTGATCCGGTCACTCGAACGGGTCTCGAGTCCCGGGCTGCGCCGCTACGTGGGCGCCTCGGACGTGCCGAAGATCCGGTCGGGGATGGGAATCGCGATTCTGTCGACCTCGCGGGGCGTGATGACGGACCGCGAGGCCCGGGCGGGACGCGTGGGCGGTGAAGTCCTCGCGAAGATCTACTAGGAAACGAGCGAGAGAGAAAGATGTCGAGAGTCGGAAAACAGCCGATACCCGTTCCCGACGGCGTCACCGTCACGATCGACGGGGCGCGCGTGCGGGTGAAGGGCCCCAAGGGGGAGCTGTTCGGGTCGTTCGACCCGGAGCTCTCCATCGCGCTGGATGACGGCGAGATCCGCGTCACCCGGCCGACCGAGCAGGCGCGCCATCGCTCCCTGCACGGCCTCACGCGCAGCCTGGTCGCCAACATGGTGCAGGGCGTGACCGAGGGATTCGAGCGTTCGCTCGAGATTCACGGCGTGGGTTATCGCGTGCAGCAACGGGGCAGGGACATCGAGTTGAACGTCGGGTTCAGCAGCCCGGTGAAGTTCGCGGCGCCCGAGGGCATCGAGTTCGTGGTCGAGTCGCCCACCTTGCTGCACGTCCGCGGCGTCGACAAGCAGGCCGTCGGCGAGACGGCCGCCCGCATTCGCAAGGTTCGGCCGCCGGAGCCCTACAAGGGCAAAGGAATCCGGTACCGCGACGAGCACGTTCGCCGCAAGGCGGGCAAGGCCGCGGCGACCGCCTGAGCAACCTGAGGAATTCGAGACATGGCGAAGCATAGCAAGACACAGGCCCGGCGCACGGCGAGAGCCCGGCGCCACGCGCGCGTCACGCAGAAGGTCCGCGGCACGGCCGAGCGCCCGCGCCTCGTGGTGCATCGGAGCCTGCGCAACATCGAGGGGCAGAT
>Ga0268386_10002032_pt1 | contig 14195 bp, 14 predicted proteins | sample RVTome_15_FD_200260 | JGI IMG/M metagenome (GOLD analysis project Ga0268386, IMG submission 200260) | Soil microbial communities from uranium-contaminated site in the Upper Colorado River Basin, Wyoming, United States - RVT150D86... ...
CACTGCGCGCTCCAAGGCGGCCTGAATGGACTCGCCGTTGGGCTGAATCTGCCAACCGCAATAGCGCGTGCCCTCATACTCAAGGGTGAGCTTGATATTCACACGGGAACGCTTGGAGTTTTAGTCCCGTAAATACGAAGTACGCATCCGTCGTCTTAAATAAATTCGCGAATCAGAATTTCGGCGATCTGCACGGCATTGAGCGCGGCGCCCTTGCGCAGGTTGTCGGACACCACCCAGAGATTGAGACCGTTGGCGACGGAAGGATCCTCACGGACTCGCCCGACATAAGTCGCATCCTTGCCGACCGCGTCGATGGCCATCGGGTAAATATTTTCCTCCGGCACGTCGGCGAGCATCACTCCCGGCGCGTCGCGCAAGAGCGCTTTCGCCTGCGCGGCCGTCAGCTTTTTCTCCGTTTCAATGTTGACCGACTCGGAATGGCTGCAGAAGACCGGCACACGCACGCTCGTGGCGGTCATAGGCAGCAAAGCCTCGCCGAGGATCTTGCGCGTTTCATGGATCATTTTCCATTCTTCTTTGGTGTAGCCGTCCTCCATGAAGGCGTCGATATGCGGGATACAATTGAACGCGATCTGATGCGGAAACTTTTCTTTCTTGATTTCGCGCCCGTTGAACAGAGCGCCGACCTGCTGGCTCAGCTCCTCCATTGCCACGCGGCCGGCGCCGGAGACCGATTGATAAGTCGACACCACAACCCGCTTGATGCGCGCGGCATCGTGGATGGGCTTCAACGCCACAACCATCTGAATCGTCGAGCAGTTCGGATTGGCGACGATGCCGCGATTCTTGTACTTGGCGATTTCCTTGCCGTTGACTTCCGGAACCACCAAGGGAATGTCGGGCTCCATGCGGAAATGGGACGTGTTATCCACCACCACCGCTCCTGCCGCGACCGCAGCCGGCGCGAAATTGGCGCTTACCTTGGCGCCGGCCGAAAACAAACCGATGTCGATGCCCCGGAAAGAATCTTCTTTTAAAATACCGACCCGAACCTGCTTGTTTTGAAACGGCAAGAACTGGCCCGCCGATCGCTCAGAGGCCAAAAGCCGCAGTTCGCCGACCGGAAATTGACGCTCCTCCAGCACTTCGCGCAGCTGTTCACCGACCGCGCCGGTGGCACCGACAATGGCGATATTGTAATTTTCTTTTTTCACAACGACCCCTGCGCCCTGGCAATTTGATCGCGAACAAGCCGGCCCATTTGTTTACATCCGACAAGCTTCGCCCCGGGCTCTTGAATGTCTGCGGTCCGGAAACGGTCGTTCAAGACCTCTTCGACCGCCTTTTCGATCCGATCCGCCGCTGCGCCTTGATCAAACGAGTGACGCAGCATCATGGCCACACTCAGAATGGTCGCCAATGGGTTGGCTTTATCCTGTCCGGCGATGTCCGGCGCGCTGCCGTGGACCGGCTCGTACATGCCGACCTTTCCACCCAGGCTCGCCGACGGCAGCATGCCGATGGAACCGGTGAGCATGGCCGCCTCGTCGCTCAAAATGTCGCCGAACATGTTGGTCGTGACGACCACGTCGAACTGCTTGGGATTTCGGATCAGCTGCATGGCGCAGTTATCGACCAGCATGTGCTCCAACTGGACGCCGGCGTAGCCCTCATTATTCTTGTGCACGCGCGTGACGACCTTGCGCCAAAGCTCGGTGACTTCGAGCACGTTCGCCTTATCGACCGAGGTAACTTTCTTGCGCCGCTTGAGCGCGGCTTGGAAGGCCACGTGCGCGATGCGCTCGATTTCCGGCGTGGTGTAGACTTCGGTATTGACGCCGCGTTCGGTTCCGTCCGGCAGTTTGGTGACGCCTTTCGGCTGGCCGAAATAAATTCCGCCGGTGAGCTCGCGCACGACCAAAAGATCAGTGCCTTCCACCACCTCGCGCTTAAGTGTGGACGCCGACGCTAATGCGGAGAACAACTTCACCGGGCGAAGATTAGCGAATAAGCCAAGCTCCTGACGCAATCCGAGCAGCGCGCGCTCCGGCCGGATGGAATAATCGAGCCCGTCCCACTTCGTTCCCCCCATGGCGCCGAGCATGACCGCGTCGCTTTCCTGGGCTAACTGGAGCACCGGATCGGTCAAGGGTTTACCGTGCGCATCGATCGACGCTCCGCCGACAATTCCCTCCGCTAACTCGACTCCGAAACCGTAGAGATTGGCGACCTGTTTCAGCACCTCGATGCCTTGGTGCATTACCTCTGGGCCGATCCCATCGCCCGGCAATACCGCGATTTTACAGATCATGGTCCCTCTTTCTCCACCACCTGCCGATAGTGTTTCCTTCCTTCGAGCTTATTGAGTCCGTTAATGTAAGCCAAAGCACTCGCCATAATGATATCGGTGTGCGCGCCCTGTCCTGAGACGCGAATGCCATCTTCCTCAATCACGCACGAGACCTCGCCCTGCGCGTCGGCGCCGCCGGTAATGGCGTTGACCGAGTAACGCACCAGCTGCGAACGCGATCCAGTGATTTTCGTAATGACTTGATAGCAGGCGTCGACGACGCCGTCTCCCGACGCGTGGTCGGCCATGTCCCTTCCGTCAACCCGCATTTTCACGGTCGCCGCGGGAATGCCGTCGGAACTCGAGTTAACGTTCATGTAGAGCAATTCATACTTATCCGGGCGGCCGGGCATTCTGAGGATTTCTTCGGCAACGATGGCTTCGATATCTTCGTCGTAGACGTTTTTCTTTTTGTCGGCGAGCTCCTTGAAGCGGAGGAATGCGCGGTTCATGTCCTCTTTACTCAGATTGAAGCCCAAATGTTTTAGCCGCTCGTCAAACGCATGGCGCCCAGAGTGTTTGCCCATCACCAAACGGTTGCCGGGGATGCCGATGGACTCGGGCGTCATGATCTCATAAGTCTGCTTGTGCTTGAGAACGCCGTCCTGATGGATGCCGGCTTCGTGCGCGAAGGCGTTGTCACCGACGATCGGCTTGTTGATCGGAATCGAAATCCCGGTGACTTGAGAAACCAGACGCGAAGTCGGATAAAGCTGTTCGCTGGCGACGTTGGTGTCGAGCCCGAGATAGTTCTTGCGGGTGCGCAGCGCCATCACGACCTCTTCGAGGGAAGTGTTACCGGCGCGCTCGCCGATGCCATTGATCGTGCACTCGATCTGGCGCGCGCCGTTATGCACGGCTGCCAACGAATTCGCCACGGCGAGCCCCAGGTCGTTATGACAATGGGCGCTCCAGATAACCCGGTCGCCGCCGGCCGTGCGCTCGATTAAATTGGCGATCAAGGCGCCGAATTCCGACGGAATCGCGTAGCCGGTAGTGTCCGGCACGTTGATCACCTTCGCGCCGGCGTAAATCACCTCGCGGAACACCTGGATCAAAAATTCTGGATCGCTGCGCGAGGCGTCCTCGGCGGAAAACTCGATATAGTCGGTGAACTGCTTGGCGTAACGGACCGCTTTGACCGCCGCTTCAAGCACCTGCTCGCGTGTCATTCTGAGCTTGTGCTTCAAGTGAATGTCCGACGTGGCGATAAAGGTGTGCAGGCCGGGATTTTTCGCCGGCTCCACCGCCTTCAAGGCGCGCTCGATATCGCCCTCTTGGGCGCGCGCCAGACTCACGACTCTCGGACGAGTCACTTCCTGGCAAACTCTTCGCACGGAATCGAAATCCCCTTCCGAGGATGCGGCAAATCCCGCTTCGATGACATCGACGCCGAGCTTCTCGAGCTGCCGCGCAATGACGACTTTTTGTTCTGCCGTCATGCTCGCGCCGGGAGACTGCTCGCCGTCCCGGAGAGTCGTGTCAAAAATCTGCACGACGTTGCTTTCGGTTGCCTGTTCCATAATCGAATCTCCTCGGTAATTGATCCGTTGGCTCGCCCCAGAAATAAAAACTCCCGCGGCAGGGCCAACGGGAGTAGATTTTAAGTTCCTAGTCGAGCAGGGATCTCACGGCATCGCCGCGCTCCTTCTCGTCTCCCGCTGGCGTTTATAGGTCGTTAAACACCATAACAGAGGTCCGGATAACGTGTACAGTAAGACCAACGTGAAGAACATGACATGCCGCTGGGCGATAAACAGTGTAATCAAAATGATCCCGGAAACCAACATCCAGATCGGGTGGCGCTTTTTAATATCGTTATTCTTCAAGCTGAAGTAGGGAATGTTGCTGACCATCAAGGCCGCCAGTCCGTATATAACCAACAAGAAAGTGATATGGCGATTGGGCGATCCCGCCCCACCCAGATAATAATACAGGAGCACGGTCGAAGTAATCATCTGCGCCGCGGCGGGAATCGGCAAGCCGACAAAATGATTCTTCGAAACGCCCTGGGCCTGAACATTGAAACGCGACAATCTGAGCGCGCCGCACACCACATAGGTACAGGCCGCCAGCCAACCCCAATTTTGCCAGGGCACCAGCGCCCACAAATAGACCAATACCGCCGGCGCAACGCCGAAGGAAACCACGTCCGCCAGGGAGTCGAATTCGACGCCGAATTGGCTTGTCGTCTTGGTCAAGCGCGCGGCGTAGCCGTCGATGCCGTCGAGAATATTGGCCAATATAATAAACAACGCGGCATTGATAAACTCGCCGTTGAAGGTCGCGATAATCGAGAAAAAGCCGCACATGAGATTGCCCGCGGTAAACAAGCTCGGAATAAGGTAAACTCCCCTTCTGAGCTTGTCGGCGGGCATGCGCTGGCGCAGCGGCACGCGCGCCCTGCCGCGGCGGCGCAACAGCCGAACCTTGCCGGTTTCCCCAAGTTGGTTAGGCTCTTGAGCATTCATGGCGCTCATACAAATCTGCCAACGATCGTCTCTCCACCCTTCACTTTCTGTCCTTCACTGACTTCGAGATTGCAACCGCGAGGCAAATAGAGATCGGTTCGCGAGCCGAACATGATCAAGCCGAAGCGATCGCCGCGCTCCAGGGTGTCGCCGGGCTTGACCCAACAGACAATTCGGCGCGCCAGCACGCCGGCGATCTGGACAACCCCGAAAAAGCGCTCCTGTGGATCAATGACCTTGAGAGAATTTTGCTCGTTCCACTCGGACGCTTCTTTCTTGTAGGCCGGGAGAAACTTTCCCGGCTGGTAGCGCACCTCCTCGACTCCCCCTGCCACCGGCATGCGGTTAATGTGGACGTCGAGCGGCGAGAGAAAGATACTCACCCGCGTCGCAGCGTCGGGGAATCGAGAACCGCTGCTAACGTCGGCGATGCTCACGACCCTACCATCGGCCGGCGATACCACGAGTCCCTCGCCGGTGGGGATTCGGCGCTCCGGATCCCGAAAAAACCCCGCAATCGCCAGGGCCGCAAGTCCCAGGGCTCCTGAAGCGAATCTCCAGCCGGCAACGGCAGCGACGGCCGTCAAAGCCACGCCCGTGAGAATAAATGGATAACCTTCTTTCGCTATTCTCATCCGATGCCATAACCTTGGCTTCAAAAATTGTCTAGTTCCGGCTCTTATCCACCAACCGGTTCTGGGCCAACCACGGCATCATGGCGCGCAACCCGTCGCCGACTTTTTCCAGCGGGTGGTTGGCCGCTTCCTTGCGCAACTCGGTGAAATGCGGCGCGCCGCATTTGTATTCGTTGATCCACTCTTCGGCGAACTTTCCCGACTGGATGTCTTTGAGAATCTGCTGCATGGCCTGGCGTACCTCCGGACCGATGACGCGTCTGCCACGCGTCAAATCGCCGTATTCCGCCGTGTTGCTGATCGAATAACGCATGTTGGTCAGACCGCCTTCGTAAATCAGATCGACGATCAGCTTGACTTCATGCACGCATTCGAAGTAGGCCATCTCCGGCGGATAGCCGGCGTTGACCAACGTTTCATAACCGGCTTGAATCAACGCGCACAAACCGCCGCACAAGACCGATTGCTCGCCGAATAAATCGGTTTCCGTCTCATCCTTGAACGTCGTCTCGATCACCGCCGCTCGCGCCCCGCCAATGGCGCTGGCGTAAGCGAGTCCAATCTTTTTAGTGCTGCCCGAAGGATCCTGATGGATTGCCAACAAGCAGGGCACGCCCCGGCCCTTTTGGTATTCGCTGCGGACCAAATGTCCCGGCCCCTTGGGAGCGACCATGAAAACATTCACGCTGGCGGGCGGCACTATGCGTTTGAAGTGAATATTGAAGCCATGGCCAAACGCGAGCGCATCGCCGTCGTTGAGGCCCGGCCTAATTTCCTTCTCATAGGCCTCGCCCTGAAGCTCATCAGGCAACAAAACCATCACGATGTCGGCTGCCGCCGCGGCGTCCGCCGTTTCCGCCACTTTGAGGCCGGCATTCTCCGCCTTCGGCCACGAACTGCTGCCGCGCCTGAGGCCAACGACGACCTCAACCCCGGAATCACGCAAGTTGTTGGCATGAGCGTGACCTTGACTGCCATAGCCCAGGACTGCCACCTTTTTCCCCTTGAGCACGCTCAAGTCGGCATCGCGATCATAGTAGACTTGCATGTTTTTCTCCTTCAGATCTTTTAATATGCCGACAGAATTCCGGCAAGTCAACGACAAGTAGGCGTAGGATATAGGTTCCTGGGTGAAGGGGAACAGGATGGGTAAACAGAGCCGGGCAGAAGAGCTGTGGTCGATCAAGCGACCGAACAAGCCGGTCAAGCGATGCAGAAGGCTGGTGACGCTGTCAAGGAATCCGGAGAAAAATGAAAGAGAACAAAAAATAGACAGCCGGCCTTGCGAACCGCGCTAAAAGGTTCGCCCGCAGTTTTTGCGAAAGACGTGCGCGGGTTTTCCTACGACTTTAACAAGGCGGGTTCGCGCCTGGGCGACCCCGTGTGAGTCGTCTCCCGCGCAATGGCGATCCGGCCGGTGCGAATCAGCTCCTTGATGCCGAGAGGCTGGAGCATGTTGATCATCGCTTCGACTTTTTCGACATCTCCGGTTATTTCAATAGTGTAGGTGCTGGGTGACGAGTCGACGATCTTGGCACGGAAAATATCCGCCAGCCGGATCGCTTCGTCGCGGTGCTCCGGCTTTGTGTGGACTTTAATGAGCGCTGTTTCGCGGTCGAGAAAGTGGGTTTCCGTCAAGTCGACGACTTTAAGGACCTCGACGACCTTGTTAAGCTGCTTCATGATCTGCTCGATGATCCGATCGTCGCCGACGGTGACGATGGTAATCATGGAGGTGGTCGGGTCGAGCGTGGGAGCAACCGACAAACTCTCGATGTTATAGCCTCTGGCGCTGAAAAGACCGGCAACTCTGGCGAGAACGCCAAACTTGTTCTCCACAAGAATCGATATGATATGTTCCATCCCAAAAAATCATCAGGCAGGAAGAACACCCTCCCCCTCATCCACCTTTCTCTTATGTGTGCCGCCTTTTCGCGCGAGTTTGAGCTCGGGCGGATCTTCAAGCATCATCTCATGTTGCGCGCCGCCGGCGGGGATCATCGGGTAACAATTTTCATAGGGATCGGTGTGAATGTCCATCAGCACCGGCCCTTTATGCTTTAAGCCTTTCTGCAAGACGGGCTCGACTTCACCGGGCTTGAGCGCACGCAAACCGAGAATACCGTAGGCGTCGGCGAGCTTGACAAAGTCCGGCATTTTCCCCAACAGGCTCGCCGAGTACCGGCCTTCATAAAAAAGATCCTGCCACTGGCGCACCATGCCATGCGCCCCGTTGTTGAGCAAAACGATTTTCACGGGCAAATCGCGCTCGGCCGCCACCACCAGCTCCTGCAGGTTCATCTGGAAGCTGCCTTCGCTCGTGATACAAACCACCTGCCGCTCCGGATAGGCGATCTGCGCGCCGATGGCGGCCGGGAAGCCGAAACCCATCGTACCCAATCCCCCCGAGGTCAACCAAGTGCGCGACTTGGTCCCCTTGAAATATTGCGCCGCGAACATCTGATGCTGTCCCACGTCTGTCGAGACGATCACCTCATGGTGAGTCAGCTCGTAAAGTCTTTCGATGACGTACTGCGGTTTAATGATCTTATCGTCCTGCTTATAACTAAGCGGGTGCGTTTTTTGCCAATCGCCGATTTGTTCAAGCCAGGGCGATCGATGCGCCTTGATCTGCGCCGGATTGCCGTCCATGGAGCGAAGAATCACGTTGAGCTGGCGCAAAACGGTTTTCACGTCGCCGACTATAGGAATATGGGCATGAAAAGTTTTTTTGATCGATGTCGGATCGATGTCGATATGGACCACCCGGGCTTCCGGGCAAAATTCCGAGAGCTTCCCGGTAACACGATCATCGAAGCGCGCGCCGACGGCGATCAACAAATCCGCATGGTGCATCGCCATGTTGGTGCAATAAGCGCCGTGCATGCCGAGCATGCCCAGAGAGAGTGGATGAGTGCCGGGGAAACTTCCCAATCCCATGAGCGTCATCGTCACCGGGATTTGCGTAATCTCCGCCAGTTCGTGGATCTCCTCCGCGGCATCCGAAAAAACCGCGCCGCCACCCACGTAAATCACCGGCTTTTTGGCCTGCATGATCGCTTCGGCGGCCTGTTTGATTTGGTTCTTGTTGCCGACAACGGTCGGGTTGTAGCCGCGCAGGTTCACCTTGTCCGGATATTTGAACTCCGCTTTGGCGATGCTCACATCTTTGGGAATATCCACCAACACCGGGCCCGGTCTGCCGCTCGTTGCGATGTAGAATGCTTCCTTGATCGTTTGCGCCAGATCGTTCACATCTTTGACGAGCACGTTATGCTTCGTACAGGGCCGGCTGATGCCGACGTTATCGGCTTCCTGAAAGGCATCGTTACCGATCAGATCCGTGGACACCTGGCCGGTGAAAGCGACCAAAGGAACTGAATCCATGTAAGCATCGGCCAATCCCGTGACGATATTGGTCATCCCCGGGCCGGATGTCACCAGAACGACACCGGCTTTTCCAGTGGCTTTGGCGTACCCTTCGGCCATGTGCGCGGCGCCCTGTTCGTGACGCGTGAGTACCAAGTCGATATCTTTCTGCTGGCACAGCACATCAAATATTTTGAGCACCACGCCGCCGGGCAAGCCAAAAACCGTTTTGACGCCCTCTCGCCGAAGGGACTCACAAAATATTTCAGCTCCGGTCATTTTCATCGGCAAAACTCCCTACAGAGCCGCGCCGGCTTGGCGATGTCTTCCCAGAATTTCCATGATTCGATCTTTACCGGCGAGCTTCAGTTTTTGAATCTTTTTCATCTCCACCTCTTCTTCCGCCGTGAGATGGTGCTTGTGTTGGAGATCCGCAAGTTTCTTTTCAAGTTCCCGATGTTCCTCGTAAAATTTTCGTAATTCCGGATCTTTATCAAGAAGGGAGACAATCGTCTGTTCATCCTTTAATTCCATACGGCGGCCTCCTTTTATTTGATTTTTAGAACTTAAGCGGGTTTTAAATCTAACTTACAGGTGCGGCTTTGTCAACGCGAATTGGATTATAACTACTCAAAAACTCGGTCAAATCTTTCTCTTTTTGTTTCAGCCTCCGACGCCCGCAAGTAAACCGGCGCTAATGTGCCGACGTCGTCGAATGCGCCGCTTGCAAATCGCTCGCACGCGAGCAGCGCTACTTGCGCTGCCACGGATGAATCGCCATCGGTAGAAAGCCGCACCGACGGTCCCAGAGATTCACTGAGCTCGATCTCATACGCTTGCGCTCCGCTGCCGATCAGCAGCGCCGAGCCGCTATCTTTTTGATATTCGCGTACCAGATCGATCGCCGACCTTAGCGAAAGTACCGCATCTGGCGTCAGGCGCGTAATATTCTTCTGATGGCTACAAAAAAACGCTAAATAGACTTCGCCTTTGCGTGCATCGACCATCGAGCCAATCACGCCCTCGAAGTTTCGCACCCGCGCCGCATTGGCGTGCAGGGTCGATACGCCGACAAGCGGCAGGTTTGACTCGTATGCCATTCCCTTGGCCGTCGCTAAACCGATCCGGAGCCCGGTAAACGAACCCGGACCGATCGAGATCGATAAACCGGATAAATCGTTGGGCGGAATCTGCGCTTTCTCAAAAAGCAGCTGGAGGAGAGGAAGAAGAACTGCGGCGTGATTGCCGACCGGCCCGTGGCGGTGATCGTCACAGCCGCCGGGTCCGGCTTGGATCTCTTCAATCAGCAACTCTCCGTCTTCAACTAATGCCACGCTTGCCGTCGGTATCGCGGTATCGATACCCAGGATTCTCATCCCCCGACCTGCTTCTCGAAAAATCTCGCGATGTCGTTGTAGAACGCATAAACCATGAGCAGCACCAAGATACAGATTCCCACTTGCTGGGCCATTTCACGATATTTTACCGACACGGGCTTACGAATGATTGCTTCGACTGCAAAGAACACCAGGTGGCCGCCGTCCAGCACGGGAACCGGCAACAAATTGAGCACTCCGAGATTGATGCTTAAGACCGCCAGGAAAGCGAGAAAAGTGCCAAGCCCCTCCTGGGCTTGCTGTCCGGCCATTTGCGCGATCAAGATCGGGCCGCCGATATTGCGCGGCGATACGTCGCCGACAATCATCTTGTATAACGCCAGTAATGTGAGCTTGGAGTATTCGAAAGTTTGCTGAACCCCTCTGACCACCGCCAAACCGGGATTACCTTTCTCGATGGTCACTTGGCTGCCGATACCAATGACCCAGTCCTCTTTGGGTTCACCGAAAATCGTGCGGCCTTCCCTTTTGCTAGGCTGAACGGTGACGCTGATGATTTCATCGCCGCGCCGGATTTGCAGATGCAGCGGTTTGCCACCGCTGCCTTTGATTTTTTGCGACAGCTCTTCCCATTCATCGACCGGCACCCCGTCGATGGCGACGATTCGATCGCCCTTCATGAGACCCGCGATCTCCGCCGGCGAGTCCTTCTCGACGCCGCTTATTTGCGTCGACATGACGGGCACGCCATAAAAAGTGAAAACCACCATCAACAACAGGACGGCGAGCAGCAGATTGAACCCGGGTCCCGCGAATACAATGGCCGTGCGCGTAAGCAGGCTCTTGTGCGCAAACGATTTGTCGATATCTGCTTGCTGCACCTGTTCGTCGGGATCCTCGCCGACCATTTTAACGTAACCGCCGAGAGGGAATGCGCTTAGCGCGTATTCGGTTTCGCCGACTTTTTTGACCCAGAGCTTGGGACCGAAACCGACCGAGAAGGTCAATACGCCGACACCGGACAGCTTCGCTACGATAAAGTGCCCAAATTCATGGAACACGATCAACAAACCGAGCCCGATGACCGCTGCCGCGATCGAGTAGATCAAATTTTCCATCAACTTAACTCCTTCGGCGATAGCTAATTCATGAGCGACGATGCCTCTTTCCGAGCCCATCGATCAACTTCCAGTATTTCGCCGATTTCTCTTGCATGGCGGCTCGCGTGCCGCTGCATTGTCTTACTAATTATACGATGAATTTCACGAAATCCTATCCTGCCGCTCAAAAAAGCCGCCACCGCTACTTCATTGGCACCGTTGAGAACCGCGGGCATGGTGCCGCCCTCACGCAGGGCTTCATAGGCGAGCGACAGGGCGGGGAACCGCCGCTTTTCTACCGGGAGAAAATTCAGCTCACTACACTGCGTCAAGTCCAAAGAGCGCCAGCTGCCCTTTAACCGGTTCGGAAACGATAAGGCATAGGCGATGGGAATGCGCATATCCGGAATCCCCAGCTGCGCGATAATCGCGCCGTCTCGATAGCGCACCATGGAGTGAACCACGCTTTGCGGATGGATCACGACCTGGATTGCGCCGGGATCCATGTCGAATTCCCACCGCGCTTCGATCACCTCAAGGCCCTTGTTCATCATGGTCGCCGAATCGATCGTGATCTTTTGGCCCATTTTCCAATTGGGATGCTTTAACGCCTGCTTGACGGTCACTTTTTCCAGCCGACGCAATGGTGTCCCCAAAAACGGACCGCCGGACGCGGTCAGAATGATCTTATCGACATCCGCGCGCTGATTGCCCTGCAAACATTGAAAAATCGCGCTGTGCTCGCTATCGACAGGCAAGAGGCTCACGCCCTTTTTTTTGGCCGCATCGACGAAAATCTCCCCCGCCATAACCAAAGCTTCCTTGTTGGCGAGAGCGATATCTTTGCCGGCAAGGAGGCCCTTAAGACAAGGCATCAGGCCGGCGCCGCCGACGATCGCGGCAAGCACGACATCCACTTCGGGCGCCGCTGCAACGGTTGCCGCGCCAACCTCGCCATAGAGCAATCCCACTTTATTCTTGCCGAGCAGACGGCGCAGCCGCGGCACATCTTCCTCGTGCTTGATGGCGACGCATTCGGGCGCGAATTCTTTGACTTGTTTGGCGAGCAGCGCTAAATTTCGCCCGGCGACCATGCCGTGGATCTTAAAGCGATCAGGAAACTCGCGCACCAGCGCGAGCGTGCTGACTCCGATAGAGCCTGTCGAGCCCAGCAGCGCGATCTTTTTCACGGATGAAATACCTTTAAATAAGCACTCGTAAACACGGCTGGAAATATCAAGCTGTCGAGCCGGTCGAGTAATCCGCCATGGCCGGGCAAGAGCTGGCTAGAATCTTTGACGGCAAAGACCCGCTTAAGCCACGATTCGAACAGATCTCCGAATTGGCCCAAAATACCGAGCACCGGCGCGAGGACGAAAATTTCCACCCAACCAAACCGGTCGAAGAGCAACACCGCGCCGGCAAGTCCGGCAATGACGGCGCCGGCGATGTAACCGCAGGCGCCCTCGACGGTCTTGCCCGGACTAATCTCGGGTGCCAGCTTGCGAGCGCCAAAGCGCCGGCCGATAAAATAAGCAACCGTATCGCCGACCATGATGACGCCCAGAACCCAGAAAACCCAACCTCGGCCGTTCGGATGACGAAAGACGAACAGCCAATGGGGAAAGAGAAACCCGGCATAGATTCCGCCCAACAATGTGAACAGTAGCCGATTCAACCGTTCACTCAACGCGCCGGGAGCAAACATATAGATCGAGAAGGCAATCAAGAACAATGTGCCCAACCACGACTCCAGGTCCAACCGTTCGCTCAGAAAAATTCCCGCCGATAGGACTAGACCGAACACGATACCGCAGCACTGCTCCTGCCGGCCCTGTGGAAAGGCCATGGCAAAATATTCGCGCAGCGCCCCTGCCGTCAGAATAAACAGCACGGCCGCGAACAGCCACGGCGGACTCCAGCCGATCAGCAAAACCAGAAACGGTATGATGACCGCCGCCGTGGCGATTCTTGAGCTAAGATTGGCGTCCACCCGCCCCTACCGACGGCACGACCAGCTCGCCGAGTTGTTCGTCAGTGCGGCCGAATCTGCGGCGGCGGCGCTGGAAGGCGAGCAATGCTTGAAGATATTCCGATTCACGGAAGTCCGGCCATAAAGTCGGAGTTACATAGAGTTCGCTATAGGCGATCTGCCACAAATAGAAATTACTGATGCGCATTTCGCCGCTGGTACGGATCAGTAGATCCGGGTCCGGCACCCCCGCGCTGTCGAGATAGGCTGCCACAGTGTTTTCGTCGATCTGCTCCGGATCGAGTCGGCGGGCACGTGCCGCGCCCGCCAGGCGTTTCGCCATGCGCACGATTTCATCGCGGCCGCTGTAACTCAGCGCGAGGATCACGGTCATGCGCTGATTGTTGCGGGTCAATTCGATGGTTTCTTCCAAAACCGTCTTGACGCTGGCGGGCAGGCGAGATCGGTCGCCGATCGCGACCAGACGGATCCCATAACGCATCATCTTGCTGCGTTCACCGGCAAGATAATGCTCCAAGAGACCCATTAGGGCATCAACCTCGTCGTGCGGCCGGAACCAGTTTTCGGTAGAAAATGCGTAAAGCGACAGGTAGCGCACTCCGAGCTTGCGGCTCATCTCGACGATGACGCGTACCGAAGTCTTGCCGCGCCGGTGTCCCTCAATCCGGCTCTTGCCGCGTAACTGCGCCCAACGGCCGTTGCCGTCCATGATGATAGCGACATGTCGGGGCAGGCGCGCTTTGTCTAAACCGTCTAGATCCATCGCTGCCCGGACCGAATCAGATTTATGAACAAGGTCTTCAAGCGCTGCCGGTGGGATTGCGGTTTGAATCGCCGAAGTTGCGAATTGTCCTAAACCGCCATGACCTCTTCTTCTTTGACCTTGACCACTTTGTCAATGCGGCCGATGAAATCGTCAGTGATTTTCTGCACGCGGTCCTGCCCGTGCTTCGTCTCGTCCGCGGTAAGCTCTTTT
>Ga0268386_10002033_pt1 | contig 14194 bp, 13 predicted proteins | sample RVTome_15_FD_200260 | JGI IMG/M metagenome (GOLD analysis project Ga0268386, IMG submission 200260) | Soil microbial communities from uranium-contaminated site in the Upper Colorado River Basin, Wyoming, United States - RVT150D86... ...
CCGCGGCGCGATCCCCTCCGACGGCGAGAGGACCGGCAGGTCGGCCAGCATCCCGAGGGCGGCCCGTAGCGACTCGTCGTGCCGCGCGCAGGCCGGGCACGAGTCCAGGTGGGCGGCCACCTCCCGGGCCGTCGCGGGAGCGAGGTCGCCGTCGAGCCAGGCCGAGAGCTGCCCGCGGACCCTCCGGCAGCTCATCCCCGCTCCTCCTCGAGACAGGACGAGAGCCGGGTGCGCAACGCCTCCCGCGCCCGTGCGAGCCGGCTCTTCACGGTCCCCTCGGGGATGCCGAGGGTGGCCGCGATCGCCTCCCCGGAGAGCTCCTCGACCTCGCGCAGGAGGAGGATCGCCCGGTGCTCGAAGCTCAGGGCGAGGAGGGCGGCCTCGACCCGCCCGGCGCGCTCGCGCCGGCGCACGTGCTCGTAGGGGCTCGCCGGCCCCGGGCTCGCCGCGACGAGCTGCGCCTCGTCTCTCGGGGTCAGCTCGTCGAGGGGCCGCGAGCGGTCCTTCCGCCGCCGCCGCCACCACCGCTGCCGGTTGTGGCACTGGTTCACGACGATCCGGTAGATCCAGGTCTTCAGGCTGCTCCGCCCTTCGAAGCGGCCGAGGGTCCGGTAGACCTGGAGGAAGACGTCCTGGGCCACGTCCTTGGCTTCCTCGGCATCGCCCACGAGGCGGGCCGCGAGGTTGAAGACCATGCCCTCGTGGAGGGCCACGAGCCGGGCGAAGGCCTGGGGGTCGCCCTGGCGGCACCGCTCGACGAGCTGCCGGTCCGGGGGACCGGTCCCGGAGATCAGCTCGGCCGAGCGGAGCGACATCTCCCCCGTCGCCATCCCCACCTCCGGGCTGCGCCTCATTGCCTTGGACACCGGCCGCCACCTCCGGGTTCCCGGGGGCCCGCTTCAGGGGCGGACCCCGGGATCCATCGTAACCCCGGCCGGCCTTTCCCGGGCCACCCCGCGCCGGGCCGCGACCGTGGCCGCGGTCGCCAGGCATCCGACGACGGAGACCACGAGCACGCCGGCGGTGGTGAGCCATCCCGCGAGGCTCTGCGGCGCGAGCACGGCCCGGATCGGAGGCAGGAAGGTGAACTCCCCTCCGCCCCGCAGGCTGGAGAGCCCCGCCGTCACGCCGAGGGTGACGAGGGCGAGCGCGAGGACGACCCCGCCTCCCGCGAGGGCCCGGAGGGCGATCCCCCGAGGGGGGAGGGGCGGGCCCCACGAGGGCGCCTGCACGTCGAACGCGGGCTCGCGGACGCTCCAGGGGACGAAGCGGGCGAGCATCATCATGCCGGGAATCCCCGTGAAGACGGTCAGGATGAAGAAATCGCGCCAGCCCAGGGTCGCGGCCGCCACGCCCGCCACCGGTCCCGAGAGGATGCGGGGGAGGGTGAAGAGGCTCGACAGCAGGGCGAACTGGGTCGCCGAGAAGCGCTTCTGGGTGAGGCGCAGGAGCAGCACCCCGAAGGCCCCGATCCCGAGGCCGCTCGAGCCCAGCTCGAAGGCCTGGGCCGCGTACATCAGGGGCCGGTTCACCCCGACCTGGGCCACCGCCGCGTAGCCCAGGTTCGAGAACATCTGGAGGAAGCCGAAGACCCAGAGGGCGCGGCCGAGGCCCATCCTCTGGGTGAGCACGCCCCCCAGGAAGGCCCCAGAGACGGCGGCGCCCTGGCCGATGGTCGCGGTGGCCACCCCGACGTCGAAGTCGTCGAAGCCGGCCTGGACCAGGAAGGGACGGGTCAGCGCCTGGGTGAGGTTGTCGGAGAGCTTGTAGAGGACGACGAAGGCGAGGATCTCGAGGGAGCGGTGCTGGGCCAGGAAGCCCACGAACGGGCCCCACACCGCGGCCCCCAGGGTCTTCGGCGGCTCGGGAAGCGCCTCGGGCTCGGGCGCGAGCCACGTCACCGCCATCATCGGCAGGTAGGCGAGGGCGAGGAGAAGGTTGACGTAGGCCCACGACGTCTCGGCGGCGAGGGTGATCGAGACGCCTCCCGAGAGGAGCATGGCCCCCCGGTAGAAGGCGGTGCGCGCCCCGGTGGCGATGCCGTGCTCCTCCTTGTGGAGGACCTCGACCGCGTAGGCGTCGTAAGCGATGTCCTGGGTCGCCGAGGCGAAGGCGATCGCGAGGGTGAGGGCGCCCACGACCCAGACCGCCTCGGGATGGTCCGACACCCCGGCGAGCCAGAGGCCGAGGAGCACGAGCGCCGCCTGGCTGACGAGGATCCACCCGCGCTTGCGCCCGAGGAAGGGCGGCGGGTACCGGTCCATCGTCGGCGACCAGAGGAGCTTGAAGCTCCAGGGGGCCTGGGCCAGGGTGAAGAGGCCGATCACCCTGATGTCGATCCCCGCCCGGGCCATCCAGGCCGGGATCGCGATCCAGACGAGTCCGAGGGGGAGCCCCGAGGAGAAGGAGAGAAGGGCCACCGACAGGAGGCGCCAGCTTCCCAGCGCGGCGCGGAAGCCCCCGCGTTCCCCGGGACTCACCGCGTCGCTTCCCCGCCGACCGCCCTGGCTGCGCGCAAGCCGCGCGAGGATACACCAGGCGGAGCCGGCTCGAACGAAGCCGCGGAGGCACGGAAACGCCAGGAAGGGGCCAACGAGGGTGAGCGGGAAGCCGGGGGGAGGGCGGGGCCGGTATACTCGACTCCGGCGGAGGGGGCGCGGAAAGGACCCGATGGCGTCAGACCACCTGCGGCGGTCCGCCCGGCCGGCCACCCTGTTCCTCGCGGGACTCCTCGCCGCGAGGGCGGCGGCGGCCGGGGACCCCGTGAGCTTCGCGGGAGGCCGGATCCGCCTGGGAGGCGAGGCCAGCGGCACCGTCTCGGGCCGCGACCGCGCCTACTTCAACTACACCGACTACGAGCACAGCGCCCTCCGCCTCTTCCGCCTGAGCCTGGCCACCGAGGTGGTGGCCGGACCGCACTTCGCCTTCGTGGGCGAGCTGCGCACGGACAACCTCGACCCGGTCCGCCCCTACGCCCTCTACGTCCGCCTGCGACCCTTCGCGAAGACGAGCTTCGACGTCCAGGCCGGGCGCATCCCCCCGGTTTTCGGCTCGTACCCGCGCCGCCGCTACGCCCAGGACAACCCGCTGCCGGGGGCGCCCCTCGCCTACCAGTACCTCACGACCCTGCGGGCCGACGCCCTCCCACGAACGCCCGACGACCTGTATTACAACCGGGGCGAGGGCTGGCTCGTCTACGGCTACCCGATCGGGTCGTCCGCCCCCGGTCCGGGGATGCCCCTCGTGAACGCCGACCGCTGGGACGTGGGGGTGGAGGTCCGCCTCGGCTCGGAGCCGCTGCAGCTCGCGGCCGCCCTCACCCAGGGCACCCTCGCCCACCCGCGCGTGGAGGACGACAACGGGGGGAAGCAGCTCGCGGCCCGCCTCGCCTGGCGGCCCGTGACGGGCCTGGTCCTCGGCCTGTCCGGCGCCCGCGGCGAATACGCCTCCCGGGAAGCCGCCCAGGCCCTCCCCCCGGACGAGCACCGGACGCTCCACCAGCAGGCCCTGGGCTTCGACGCCGAGTTCTCCGCGGGCTACTGGATCCTGCGCGCCGAGGGCGTCTGGAGCCGGTTCGACGTCCCTCTCCTCGCTCCCGCGACCACCCGTCACCTCGACGCCCTCGGCCTCATGCTCGAGGCCCGCTTCAAGATCGCCCCCGGCTTCTACGCCGCCGCCCGGGCCGACCACCTCGGCTTCAGCATGGTCGAGTCGCCCTACGGGTCGTTCCGCTGGGACGCCCCGGTGACCCGGCTCGAGGCCGGCCTCGGCTACTCCCCGTGGCGCCAGGTGCTCCTGAAGGTCTCGGTCCAGCACAACCGCCGGGACGCCGGCCGCATCCGCCAGCGCGACTTCCTGGCCGGCCAGCTCGTGCTGTGGTTCTGATGGGACGGCGAGCGCGCGCCGTCCTCCCCGGGACCGCCCTCGCGCTCGCGGGGTGGCTGCTCGGGCCCGGGCCCGTCCACCCCCAGGCCCCGCCCCCTCGAGGGCCGCTGGGGGCGATCCGCGGACGGGTGGAGCTGAGGCGGGAGCTGTCCCCGATCGAGCGGCGGCCCGCGGTGGCCGCCCTCGGCATGGAAGGCGCGCGGGAGGCGCCGGACCGCCGGCGCAGCGTGGTGTATCTCGCGAGCGCCCCCCAGGCCGCCTTCGAGGAGGGGGAGCGGCCCCGGGTGGTGGTCGATCAGCGCAACCAGGCCTTCGTCCCCTACGTGCTCGCGATCCGGGCGGGGACCACCGTCGAGTTCCCCAACAGCGACCGCACCTACCACAACGTCTTCTCGCTCTCGAAGCCGAAGCGCTTCGACCTCGGCCGCTACGCGCGCGGCCAGTCCAAGTCGGTGCGCTTCGACAAGCCGGGGGTCGTCCGGGTCTTCTGCGAGATCCACTCCCACATGAGCGCCTACATCCTCGTCTTCGCCCACCGCTATTTCTCGACCACCGACGCCGAGGGGCGCTTCCGGATCGACGACGTCCCCCCGGGGGCCTACACGGTGGTGGCCTGGAACGACGGCGAGGCCCGGGACAGCCGGCCCGTCCGGGTCGGCGAGGGAGGAGGAGTGGTGGAGCTGGACCTGGTGGTGAGATGAGGCGGGGGTGAAGCTCCTCTCCTCGCTCCAGAACCGCGTCTTCGTGGCCACCGCCCTCCTCGCGGTCCTGCCCATCGGGGTGGCCCTCCACTTCGTGAGCGCCCGGGTGACGTCGGAGGGGGAGGCCCAGCTCCGGCGCGGTCTCCTCGAGGCGGCGAGCCTGGTCGAGCGGCATCACGCGGAGCGGGCGAGGACCCAGGCCGTCATGGCCCGCCTCGTCGCCGACCTCCCCAAGCTCGTGGCGGCCGCGGACACCGCCGACCGCCCCACCGTCGAGCCGGTCGCCCGCGACTACCGCGAGCTGGTCGGGTCCGACGTGTTCATCGTGGCCGGCCGGACCGGCCAGGTGATCGTGGCCCTCGGCGCCTCCCCCCAAGCGGCCGCTCCCGAGGCGGTCGAGGCCGCCCTCGGCGGGCGGGAGACCTCGGCCTTCCGCCTCGAGGGGGCGCGCCTCCTCGAGGTCGTGACGGTCCCGCTCCGGATCGGACCGGAGGTCGTGGGCACCCTCAGCCTGGGCTTCGCCCTCGACGAGGCCCTCGCCCGGCAGCTCAAGGCCCTCACCGGCAGCGACGTCGCCCTCGTCAAGGACGGGCGCATCCACGCCTCCACCCTCCCCGGGCTTCCCGACCTCGGGGCGGTGGTGGCCGGGGGGGGGATCGCGGTGGTCTCGCTCGCGGCGAGCGACTATGCGGCCCTCCCGCGCCCGCTCGGCCCCTCGGGGCCGGGGCCCACCGTGGTCGTCCTGCGCTCCCGGGAGGAGGGCCTGCGCTTCCTGCGGACCCTGCGCGCCGCCCTCGCGGTGGCCGCCCTCGCGGGAGTCGCGGTGGCGGTCCTCCTGAGCTACACGGTCGCCCGCACGGTCACCCGGCCCCTCGCCGCGATCACCGACGCGATGAGGGAGATCGCGGCCACCGGGGACCTCACCCGGAAGATCGCCCTCGGCCGGCGCTGGGACGACGAGGACGCCCGCCTCCTCGCCCGCACCTTCAACACCCTCACCGACTCCATCGCCGGCTTCCAGCGGGAGGCCGCCCTCCGGGAGCGGCTCTCCGCCCTCGGCCGGCTCTCCACCGTGATCGCCCACGAGGTCCGGAACCCCCTCATGATCATCAAGGCCTCCCTGCGGACCCTGCGCCGGGAGGGCCTGACCTCCCAGGAGCTGCGCGAGGCCGCCGCCGACATCGACCACGAGGTGGCGCGCCTCGACCGGATCGTGGGGGACGTGCTCGACTTCGCCCGCCCCCTGCGCCTGGAGTGCGCCCCCACCGACCTGAACGCGCTGTGCGCCGAGACGTCCCACTCCGTCTTCTCCGAGGAGGCCGGCCCGGTTCCCGCCCTCGCCTTCCGCCCGGGCCTCCCCCCGGTGGTCACCGACGCCGAGCGCCTGCGCACGGTGCTCGTGAACGTCCTCCAGAACGCCCGGGAGAGCGTGCGTGCCCGCCCCGTCCCCAACGGAGGGCTCCCGTCGATCCTGGTCGGGACCGAGCCGGCGGCTCCCGACCGGGTGGCGATCGTGGTGACCGACCGCGGGGAAGGGATCGCCCCCGGGGACCTCCCCCACGTCTTCGAGCCCTACTTCACGACCAAGCGCACGGGGACCGGGCTGGGCCTCGCGATCGCCAAGAACGTCGTCGAGGCCCTCGGCGGGGTCGTCTCCGCCCGGAGCGGGCCCGGGGAGGGCACCGCGATCCGGATCGAGCTGCCGGTGGGGGGACCCCCGCCCCCCCGCCCCTGAGGCCATGGAACCCCGCGGCTCGATCCTGCTCGCCGACGACGAGGAGCGCATCCTCAAGACCCTCGGACGGGCCCTGCGCGAGGAGGGACACGACGTGGTGGCGACCTCCAGCGCCCGCGAGGCCCAGCGTCTCCTCACCGACCGCGGCTTCGACCTCTTCGTGGTCGACCACCGCATGCCCGAGCGCACCGGCCTCGAGCTGATCCGGGACCTCGTGGCCGCCGCCCCCGAGGGCGAGCGTCCCCAGATCATCATGATGACCGCCCACGCCACCGTGGAGAACGCCATCGAGGCGATGAAGCTCGGGGCCTTCGACTACCTCCAGAAGCCCTTCGAGGTGGACGAGCTGCTCGTGGCGGCCCGACGGGCCCTCGAGCACCAGCGGCTCCGCGGCCAGCACCGCTACCTCCTCACCGAGCGCGACGAGGAGTTCAACCACTACGGGATCGTGGGGAGGAGCCGGGCCGTCCAGGAGGTCATCCGGAAGCTCGAGCTGGTGGCCCAGACGAAGAGCACCGTGCTCGTGACCGGGGAGACCGGCACCGGCAAGGAGCTGGCCGCCCGGGCCATCCACGACCGGAGCGCCCAGCGGGGGATGCCCCTCATCAAGGTCAACTGCGCGGCCATCCCCGAGACCCTCCTCGAGTCGGAGATGTTCGGCCACGTGCGGGGGGCGTTCACGGGGGCGGCCACCAGCAAGAAGGGGAAGTTCGCCCTCGCCGACGGGGGGACGATCTTCCTCGACGAGATCGGCACCCTCTCCACCGGCGTCCAGGGGAAGCTCCTCCGCGTCCTCCAGGAGCGGGAGTTCGAGCCCCTGGGGGCCGAGCGCACCCAGCAGGTCGACGTGCGGGTGATCGCCGCGACCAACCGCGACCTCCGGGCGATGGTGGCGGAGGGCCGTTTCCAGGAGGACCTCTTCTACCGCCTCAGCGTGATCCCGATCGAGATCCCCCCCCTGCGCGAGCGTCGGGAGGACGTGCCCCTGCTCGTCGAGCACTTCGTGCGCAAGCACGTGGCCCGCACGGGCCGGCGGATCGAGCGGGTGGAGAAGGCGGCGGTCGAGGCCCTCCAGGCGTACGACTGGCCGGGGAACGTCCGCGAGCTCGAGAACACCATCGAGCGGGCGGTGGTGATGGCCACCGCCCCGGTGATCGACGCGGCCGCGATCTCCATGCTGGGGGCGAGCGGAGCCTCCGCCCCCGGCCTCCCCTCCCTGAAGCTCCATCCCAACGTGGAATGGGCCGAGCGGGAGTCGATCCGGCGGGCGTTGCGCCAGGCGGGCGGGGTCAAGAAGGACGCGGCGGAGCTCCTCGGCATCAGCCAGCGCGCCCTCAGCTACTACCTCGCGAAGTACCACGTGGATTAGCCGGGCGCGCTTTCCCGCCTCGTAACGGCTTACGACGGGCGTAAGGGCGAACCGCCGCCCTCCTCGGGGAACCGCCCGTTTTGCCGCCCCGCGTCCCGGCACGCGCCTTGCTCCACTGTCCGTCGTGTCGGCGTGCGCAGGCGCGCCGGAGGAGGGATGAGCCTTGATCGTGTTCGAGAGGGGCGTGAGCGCACTCGCTCTCATCCTGGCCGCCCTCGCCGGCGAGCCGGGAGACGCGAGGGCGTTCGAGGTCACCGCCGCCCGGTACCGGTTCGAGCCCTCCGTGCTCGAGGTAGCCGAGGGCGACCGGGTGGTCCTCACCCTCCGCTCCCTCGACACGACCCACGGCATCAAGATCCCCGCTTTCGGCGTCGAGGCGGAGATCCCGAAGGGCGGCGCCCCGGTGACGGTGGAGTTCGTGGCCACCAAGCCGGGGACGCACCGGTTCGAGTGCAGCGAGTACTGCGGCTCCGGGCATCGGCAAATGAAGGGCCGGCTCGTGGTCGCTGCGAGGTCGCGGTGACGCGCCCCCGCCGACCGCTCTCGCTCGCGTCACGGGCCGGCCTTTCCGCCCTCCTCCTCCTCGCCGCCGCCGACGCCCGGGCCGAAGACGCGGGCTCCCCCCCGCCCGCGTCCTCGCCCGCGCAGTCTGCGCCGGAGCCCGTGGACGACCTCGAGGTCGACCGGGCCGAGCCGGACTTCAACGTGGTCAACCTCCCGACGAACCTCCGCATCGCCCGCCACAAGCTCGCCTTCCGGGTCACCCATCGCTTCGCGCGGCCCCTCGGCCAGGGGGACTTCTCCGATCTCCTGGCCGACTTCTTCGGCTTCGACGGGGGGGCCCAGATCGGCCTCGGGCTGCGCTTCGGCCTCTTCACCGGCACCCAGCTCGCGTTCTACCGGACGAGCGACCGGACGATCCAGTTCAGCCTCCAGCAGGAGCTGCTCGCCCATGCCGGCCATCCCGTCGGGATCTCGGTGGTGGGCTCGGTCGAGGGGCTCGACAACTTCGGCGAGGAGTACTCCCCCGCCCTGGCGGTCGTCGTCTCGCGCAAGCTGGGCCGGCACGGGGCGGTGTACGCCGTCCCGTCGTGGGTCGGCAACACCAACCTGGTCGGGGAGCCGGTGAGCGCCGACGAGTCGAGCCTGGTCCTCGGGCTGGGGGCGCGGGTCCTCGTCTCGGACTCGGTGGCCCTGGTGGCCGAGTACCACCCCCGCCTCGCCGGGTACCGGGGCGACCGGGGCTCCGGGGACCGCAAGGCCCTTCTCGGCTTCGGCATCGAGAAGCGGGTCGGGGGCCACGCCTTCCAGCTCAATTTCTCCAACGACCTGGGGACCACGCCCGCCCAGACGGCCCGTGGCCAGCAGGGAGCGGACGACTGGTTCATCGGCTTCAACATCAGCCGGCGTTTTTATTGAGGATGCCATGGACGACGCAAAGACCCTCGACCGACGCACCTTCACGCTGGAGGCCGCTCTCGCGATCCTCGGCGGGGTCACGATCACCATCTCCGCGTGCGGGGGCAGCAGCTACAACCCGGGCACTCCGAGCACCCCCGCTCCCAACCCGACCCCCAACCCGACCCCGACTCCCGCGGGCGACAAGGCGGGCAGCGTCTCCGTGAACCACGGGCACACCGCCGTCATCACCGCCGCCGAGCTCACGGCGGGCGGCGCGCTCTCCCTCGACATCCGGGGGGAAGCGGACCACACCCACTCGGTCAGCCTGAGCGCGGCCGAGATCATGGCGATCGCGGCCAACCAGCGGGTGTCCGTGAACTCCAGCAGCGAGCAGGCCCACAACCACACCGTCACCTTCAACTGACCCTCGAGGTGATGCCATGAAGGAAGCGATCGATCCTTCCCGGCGCGAGTTCACCTTGGCCTCGGCCCTCGCCCTCCTGGGCGGGGTCACCATCACGGTCGGCTGCGGAGGGGGGGGAGGGAGCTACTCCTCGCCGTCTTCCCCGTCCTCCTCCACCGGCGGGCCCTCTGGCGCCGCCGGCACCGTCTCCGACAACCACGGCCATCAGGCCGTGATCACCGCCGCTGAGATGACCGCGGGCAACGCCCTGAACCTCGACATCCAGGGGGAGGCCACCCATCCCCACATGGTCTCCCTGAGCGCGGCCGACCTCGCCTCGCTCAAGGCGGGCCGGGCGGTCGTCAAGGCCTCTTCCGACACGGAAGCCCACCACCACCAGGTCACCTTCGACGGCTCGGCCCCGAACCCGAACCCGGGAGGCGGGTACTGAAGCGCGGCCTCGCGATCCTGGCGGCCGCGGGGGCGCTGCTCGCGGCCGGGGGTGCGGGGCTCCAGCACTGGCGCACGCACAACCTGGGTCCGGTGGAGCGCGGTCTCCGGGTGGCCGCCGCCCGCGGCTGCTTCGCCTGCCACGGCCCGGGGGGGGCGACCGGCCTGCCCGACGCCGGCCCGGGCATCGGCTCGGTGCCGACCTTCTCTCCCGACGACGTCCGCGGGTACGCGCGGGACGAGGGGGAGATCCGGGAGTGGATCCTCGACGGGATGCCCCGCCGCTTCCGCGAGGACCTTCCCCCGGACGAGCCCCGCCCCCTCCTGAGGATGCCGGCGTGGCGCGGCGTCCTGTCCGACCACGAGGTGGACGACCTCGTCGCGTTCGTCGTGGCCGTCTCCGACTTCGCCCCTCCCCCGGAAGGGCCGGCCCGCGAAGGCCGGGACGTGGCGGCCCTCCGCGGCTGCTTCGGCTGCCACGGCCCCCAGGGCCGCGGCAACCCCCCGAACCCCCGGTCGTTGAAGGGCTACATCCCGTCCTGGGACGGCGCCGACTTCCCCGACCTCGCCCAGGACGAGGCCGAGGTCCGGGAGTGGATCATCGACGGCAGCCCCCGCCGCCTGCGCGAGCACCCGGTGGCCTCGTTCTTCCTGCGCCGCCAGATCGTCCAGATGCCCGCCTACCGCGGCACCCTCGACGACGACGAGGTGGCCCGGATCCTCGACTACATCCGCTGGCTGCGCGCCCCCGGGCGCTGAGCTCTCGGCCAGGATCGGGACGTCATCGGGGTCGAGCCCGTCGCCGAGCCGGGCGCCGGGCGAGGCGGGGGGTGTGTCCGAAGCGGCGCGCCACATCCTCGAGAGACGATCCGCCCCGAGATTGGAAGCGCTCCATCGCCCGGCGGGTAGACTCCACGAGTGGAGCGTGATGGGTGACGACGTAGTCCTCGGCGTCATCAAGGAAGCGAATCTCGTAGGCCACTGAGAGGATCCTATGTCAGCAGGGGGTCAGCGCTGGTCCTCCGCGTACAATCCCTGGAGGGCGTCGTCCCGCGGAGGTGCCGGTGCCGGTGGTCGTCCAGAAGTACGGGGGCTCGTCGGTGGCGGACGTGGAGCGGATCCGGCGGGTGGCCGACCGGGTGGCGGCCACCCGGGCCTCGGGCCGGGACGTGGTCGTCGTCGTCTCGGCGATGGGCGACACCACCGACGAGTTGCTCGCCCTCGCCCGGAGGGTCAGCGCCAACCCGCCCCGCCGCGAGCTGGACCTGCTCCTTTCCGCGGGAGAGCGGATCGCGATGACCCTCCTCGCGATGGCCCTCGAGGACCGCGGGGTCCCCGCGGTCAGCTTCACCGGCTCCCAGTCCGGGATCATCACCAACGACGCCCACGCGAACGCCCGCATCGTGGAGGTCCGCCCGTTCCGGGTCCAGGACGAGCTGCAGCGGGGCCGGGTGGTGATCGTGGCCGGGTACCAGGGCGTCTCCTACAAGCGGGAGGTCACGACCCTCGGCCGGGGAGGGTCCGACACCACCGCGGTCGCCCTCGCGGCCGCCCTCGACGCCGAGGCCTGCGAGATCTACAGCGACGTCGCCGGGGTCTACTCGGCCGATCCGCGAGTGGTGCCGGAGGCCCGGCGCCTCCCCGAGGTGGCCTACGAGGAGATGCAGGAGATGGCCGCGGCGGGGGCCCGGGTCCTGAACGCCCAGGCGGTCGAGTTCGCCAAGGAGCGCGGGATCGTGATCTACGCCCGGGCGAGCGCGGGGAGCGACGAGGAGACGGTCGTCCGCCGCTTCCCTCCCCGGGCTCCCGGCCGGGTGGTGGGGGTCGCGAGCGAGCGCGGCCTCGTCGCCCTGACCCTCCCCGGGGACGCCCGGGAGGCCCTGCCCGTCCTCCTCGAGGTGCTCGACCGCCGGCAGGCCCCGGGGAAGCAGCTCCGCTCCGAGCCGGGCACGTCCGCGTCCCTCGTGCTTTCCCTCGAGAACCTCCCCGACTACCCGGCCCTCCGGGACGAGCTGCGCGCGCGTTTCCCCGCCCTGTCGATCACCGAGGGGGTGGGCGCGGTCTCGGCGATCGGCGCCGGCATCAACGACCGCTACCACAACGTCCGGACCGCCCTCGCCCTCGTGGGCGAGACGGGGATCGAGGTGCGGGGCCTGAGCACCTCGAGCTTCCGCATCAGCCTGCTCGTCGACGAGCCCCGGCTGGACGACGCGGTGCGGGCCCTCCACCGCGGCCTGGTGGAGGCCCCGTAGGTCCCGGGGGCCCCTCGGGGCTCACGCGGGCGAGACCTGCACCTCGATGCCGTCGGGGTCGTCGAAGTACATGCGCCCGCCGCGGGGCCGGGGCGTGAGGCCGGCCTCGCGCAGGCGGCGCGCGGCCTCCTGCTGGTCGTAGTCGGGGATCCCGAACGAGAAGTGGTGCAGCCCCGGGCGAGGGCCCGCGAAGAGCGCGAGGAAGTCGCCCCCCGGGCAGCCCAGGAACGCGCTCGTCCCGCCCTCGCTCGTGACGCGGAGCCCGAGGTGCCGCACGTACCACTCGGCGGAGCGCGCGACGTCGGTCACCGAGAGCGCGACGTGATCGACCGATCGCGCGGAGAACGTGGGCCCGGCCGCCTGCGCGGCACCGGCCGCGCGGCCCGGCGCGGCTCCGGTCAGGGCCGCCCCCAGGGCCGTCAGGCGCGCGATCAGGTGCCGCCGCGTGAGGCGCCCCGCGACGAACTCGTCGACGACTCGGTCGGCCTCGGATCCGCTCATGGCTCTCTCCCCTCTCGCCCCCACGAACCCCAGGTTACCCCCGCTTCGCCGGTGCCGCGCCTCTCGGACGCGGCCACGGATTGCGGTTTATCATCCCCGCACGCTCTCGTCGGAGGTGGACATGAAGCCAGCCGTCCGTATCGGCCTCCCCCTGCTCGCCGCGGTCGCGCTCCTGGCCGCGGACGCGCGCCGGGCGCTCCCCCAGGCCACCGCCAAGCCTCCCCTGCACGGGCGGCGCTGGATGGCCATCACCGGCAAGCCCCTCGCCGCCACCGCGGGGGCGATGACCTTCCAGAAGGGGGGCAACGCGGTCGACGCCGCCTGCGCCATGCTCGCCGCGACGACCACGATGTGGGACGTGCTCGCGTGGGGAGGGGAGACCCAGGCCCTCGTCTACGACCCGCGGGCGAAGAAGGTGGTGGGCGTCAACGCCCTCGGGGTCGCCCCCGCCGAGGCCACCGCGGAGCTCTTCCGGTCGAAGGGGATGGCCTACCCGCCCGAGTTCGGCCCCCTCGCCGCCGTCACCCCCGGCACCCCCGGCGGCCTCCTGGTGATGCTGGCGGAGTACGGCCGGCTCAGCCTGAAGGAGGTGCTCGAGCCCGCGCTCCAGCTCGCCGAGGGCTACCCGATCGAGGCCCAGCTCGCCCGCTCGATCGAGCGCCAGAAGGCGCGGATCAAGGAATGGCCCTACTCGAAGCAGGTCTTCCTCACCCATCCGGGAGAGGCCCGCGAGGCCCCCGAGCCGGGCGAGGTCTTCCGCCAGGCGGACCTCCACGCCACCCTGGGGAAGCTCGTGGAGGCGGAGCAGAACGCGCTCGCCGCCGGGAAGTCGCGGAGGGAGGCGATCCAGGCCGCCTACGACCGCTTCTACCGCGGGGACGTCGCCCGTGAGCTGGTGCGGGGGACCCGCGAGCAGGGAGGACTGCTTTCCCTCGAGGACCTCGCCCGCTGGAAGGTCAAGCTCGAGGAGCCGGTCAAGACGACCTACAAGGGGATCGAGGTCTACAAGCTCACGGTGTGGACCCAGGGCCCCGCCCTCCTCCAGGCCCTCAACATCCTCGAGAACGCCGATCTCCGGAGCATGGGATACAACTCGGCCCGCTACATCCACACGCTCTACCAGGCCATGAGCCTGGCCTTCGCCGATCGCGACTTCTACTACGGCGACCCCGACTTCCCCCCCGAGGAGCCGGTGGCGGGGCTCCTCTCCAAGGCCTACGCCAAGGAGCGCTCTCGCGGGATCCGGACCGACCGCAACGACCCCGACGTGCGCCCGGGCGATCCCTACCCGTTCCAGGGCGGGACGAACCCGTTCCCGGCCCTCCTCGAGAAGTGGCGGTCGCGCCCGGGAGAAGGCTCCGCCCTGCCCACCCAGGACCGGGTGTCGGGGGGGATGACCTACGAGGAGGCCTTCCGCGCGGGGACGACCACGATCGAGGCGGCGGACGAGGAGGGCTGGGTCGTCTCGATCACCCCGAGCGGGGGCTGGATCCCCGC
>Ga0268386_10002034_pt1 | contig 14187 bp, 11 predicted proteins | sample RVTome_15_FD_200260 | JGI IMG/M metagenome (GOLD analysis project Ga0268386, IMG submission 200260) | Soil microbial communities from uranium-contaminated site in the Upper Colorado River Basin, Wyoming, United States - RVT150D86... ...
GTAGGCCACCTTGGCGCCCCGGCCGGCCGCGATGTGGCGGTCGACCGCGTTGTGGCAGGCGTTGAGCTTCCCTCCCACGAACCACTTCGCGAACGGCAACTGCCAGTCGAGGATGGTGTGCCACTCCTCGTCCCAGTCGAGTAGCTCCAGGGCCTGCCTGGCCCAGAACCCCTCGTCGTCCTGGGCTGCCTCCTCGTAGAGGAACGTGCCCGCGGCCAGGCTCGCCTCCTTGAAGCCCTCCGGCGGCGGGAACGTGCGGTCCTCCAGCAGGAACTCCTCGATGGCCGCGCCACCGCTCCCCGGCATGTCCCCGATCGATTCCTCGGTCATCGCAGTTGCTCCCCACAGGCGAAATCCGGCGAACAGGGGCACCTTATGACGCAAGATGGTGAGGAGTGGGCCGACAGGGAGCCCTCAGATCGACGCCACAATGTCCGACTGGAGTGCCGTGAGGTTCATCCTCTGCGATGACGACGCGCTGATGCGCTCGATGATCGAGACCATCGTCGAGCGCCAGGGCCACGAGGTCATCGGGGCGTCCGACAACACGTCGGACGCGTCCGAGCTCATCGTCCATGGCCGGCCCGACGTCGTGATCGTCGACCTGTCGCTCGGGTACAACACCGACTTCGACATCATCGACGTGGCGATGGCCGTCGGCGCCCGGGTGATCGTGTTCAGCCACAACGCCAACCACGACATCCTCGATCGGTACATGCCGCGCCCGGTGGTGGTGTCGAAGCCGGACTTCGTCGAGCTCGAGGAAGTCATCTCCCGAGCCGCCGTGGCCGACTTCGGCCCCACGCACGTCGAGCGACGCACTCATCCCGATCGGGTGGCGATGGGGCCCACGCCGAGCGGGGTCGACGACGCCGGCGCCTTCTACGAGGCACTGGCGAACGCCTCCGCCGGCGACGCCTTGGCCTCCATCGAGCCAGGCGAGTACGGCGGGCCCTATCTCGCCGAATCCGACGCCATCCGGATCCTCCGGCTGGTCCGCACCACCGACCGCGTCCTGGCCGCAGGGTCGTCCATCAGGGTGTTCCTCGCCGGCGGATCCACCGAGGGCATGGATGCCTTCCTCCGGCGCCTCCGCGACGACGCTCCCGGGCTCGCCGAGGCCATCCGGATCCGGTGGATCGTCATCGCCGCCGGGGAGACCTCGGCCGACGCCTTCGACCGGCTCAAGCTGTCCGGCGCACAGGCCCACCCGTAGCACCTCGCCAGCGGTGCCAGGATGCGCCGATGGCCCTCGTCCGCGTGTCGCGCCCCCACCAGCACGTCGCCGTCGTCACCCTCGACCGACCCGAGGTGCTCAACGCCCTGTCGATCGACCTTGCCGTCGAGCTCCACGACACCCTGGTGGCCACCGGCGACGACAACTCGGTGCGGGTGCTCGTGCTCACCGGTGCCGGTCGGGCGTTCTGCTCGGGGCTCGATCTGGAGGACTACGGCACCGCGCCGGGGATCGACGGCCTCCAGGTCGGCCAGATCGCCCAGCGCTCGATGCGGATCTATTCGCGCCTCATCGGCACGCTCCGCGGGCTGCGCCAGCCGGTGATCGCGGCCGTGAACGGCCCCGCCTACGGCGGTGGGATGTGCCTGGCCATGGGGTGCGACCTGCGGTTCGCGTCCGGCGACGCCACCTTCAACGCGACCGGGATCGTCAACGGTCTCACCTCCACCGAGATGGCCGCGGCCTGGCTGCTCCCCCGCCAGATCGGCGCCACCCACGCCAACGACCTGCTCCTCACCGGTCGGGTCGTCGAGGCCCCCGAGGCTCTGCGGCTCGGGCTCGTGTCCCGCCTGGCCGACGATGTGGTGGCGGCCGCCGTGGAGGCGGCGACGGCGATGGGCAGCTTCAGCCCCTACGGCCTGGCCATGACCAAGGACGTCATCTGGGCGAACCTGGAGATCTCCTCGCTGGCCGCCGCCATCGAGCTCGAGGACCGCAACCAGCTCATGCTCGGCTTCACCGACAACCTGCCCGAGGCGATCCGTGCCTTCGGTGGCAGACGGCCGCCCGTCTACACCGACGAACCCAGACGCGACCTGTTCACGTAGCGCCCCCAGTCGCCAGCCCGCGCTCGTCGAAAGGTGCTTCCGGGCCCGGAGCCGGCGAGTGATGCCGTCTACGGGCACCGCTCGCGGGGCACGCTTGTCGGGATGGGCAGACTCCGACGCTGGTGGCCATGGATGCGGTGGCCCGTTCGCATCGGTGCGGTCGGGTTGGTCGTCGCCATCCTCGGCCTCGCCCTGCTGTGGTTCACCGTCGAGCTGCCCGAGGACAACCCGTTGCCGCGGGCCGCCGTGGTGGTGGCCGCCGGGGGCGAGGAGCTGGCCGTCGTCGGGCCCGACGGGACGCGCATCGAGGTCTCGCTCGACGAGATCGCCCCGATCGCCGTCGATGCCGTGATCGCCGCCGAGGACCGGCGGTTCTACTCCCACGGCGGCATCGATCCCATCGGCCTCACCCGGGCCGTGTGGCAGAACCTGCGCTCGGATCGAACCCAGGGTGGCTCCACGATCACCCAGCAGCTGGTCAAGCTGCTCTACACCGACGGGGAGCGCTCCTTCGCCCGCAAGGCCGAGGAGGCGGTCCTGGCCGCCAAGCTCGAGCGGAGCTCCGACAAGGACGAGATCCTCGAGCGGTACCTCAACGTCGTCTACTTCGGGCGGGGCGCCTACGGCATCGAGGCCGCGTCCCGGGCGTACTTCGGGATCAGCGCGTCACAGCTCCAGATCGGCCAGGCCGCCCTCCTGGCCGGGTTGATCCGCTCCCCGGAGACGGCCGACCCCGCCGAGGACCCCACCGAGGCTGCCCGCCGCCGTGGCACCGTGCTCGACGGGCTCGTCGCCATCGGTTCCATCTCCGACGCCGAGGCCGCCGCGGCCGACGCATCTGACCTCGGGGCGATCCCGGAGGCGGCGACGGTCACTGCGGCGAGCGTCGCGCCGCACTTCGTCGACTACGTCCGTCAGCAGGCGATCGCCGCCGTGGGCGAGGAAGCGGTCTTCGGCGACGGGCTGCGGATCGTCACCACGTTGGATCTCCCCGCCCAGCAGGCGGCGGAGACCGCCATCGCCGAGATCCTCACCGACCCGGCCGACCCGCAGGCAGCGCTGGTGGCACTCGACACCGACGGCGCGATCCGGGCCTACGTCGGCGGGCGCGACTACGGCGCCCTGCAGCTCGATCTCGTCCGGGGAGCCGAGGCCGGCGGCTCGGGCCGCCAACCGGGCTCGACGTTCAAGCCGTTCCTGCTGGCTGCAGCGATCGCCGAGGGGATCACCCTCGCCGACGTCTTCCCGGCGCCGGGCTCGATCGACCTCGACGTCGGGGGCGTGCCGTGGTCGGTCAGCAACTACGGAGGGAGCGGCTTCGGCGACCTGACGGTGGCCGAGGCGACGGCCCAGTCGGTCAACACGGTCTTCGCCCAGATGCTGGCGGCGGTCGGTCCGGAGGCCGTGGTCGACGCTGCCCATGCCACGGGCATCACCGCCGAGCTTTCGGCGGATCCCTCGATCGCCCTCGGCACCTCCGGGGTGTCGCCGTTGCAGCTCGCCACCGGCTACCTCACCTTCGCCGACGACGGCATGCGCACAGAGCCCTACGCCATCGCCCGCATCGAGCGATCCGACGGCTCGGTGCTGTGGGAGCCCGACCGGCCCGAGCCGACCCGGGGGATCGACGAGGGCGTGAGCCGAACCGTCACCTACGCCCTCGAAGGGGTGATCGACGGCGGAACGGGCCGGGCCGCGGACATCGGGCGCCCTGCCGCCGGCAAGACGGGTACCACGCAGGACAACGTCGACGCCTGGTTCGCCGGCTACGTGCCCGGCTACGCCGCGGTGGTCTGGATGGGCTACCCCGAGGCGTCGCTGCCCATGGACGACGTGCACGGACGCGCCGTCACCGGCGGCTCGTTCCCCGCCCAGATCTGGCAGCGGTTCATGGCGGCGGTCATGGAAGGGCGCGACGTGGCCGAGTTCCCCGCGCCGCCCGAGGAGCTGGTGCAGGGCACCACCACCACCTCGACGACGTCGACCTCGTCGACGACGACCACCACCGAAGCCGAGTCCACCACCACCGAGGCGCCGGCCACCACCACCACCGAGCCACCGGCCACCACGACCTCGACGACCAGCACCACCGCTCCCGACGTCGACGTCGGCGATTGACCGCGGCCAGGCCCGACCCCACCCTTCCGGTGGGGTTCGGGCTCAGCGGTGCCACTCGGCGACGGTGAAGGCGCCGAGGCCGGCCGGATCGAGGAGGGCCTCGGCCTCGGTGATCCTACTCCGCATGCGAACCGCGGCGAGGTCGCCCACCGATGCGCGCTGGTCCCAGGCCGTCCGACCCTCTTCGACCAGTCCGTCGATGCCATGGGCGCGCAACCAGTCGGCCTGGGCGGTGGTGGCCGAGGCCGCCGGGAGCTGGTCGAGGCACACCTCGGCGGTGATGTCCTGGCTGCCGGGCGCCTCCAACGGGGGCCCGCCGCGCTGGTGGGACCGGTAGGTGCGAAGCCACTCGTCGGGCGGGCGCCGGGCCAGGTCGGCCGTCGTGGCGCAGTAGTCGAACAGCACCAGCCGCCCCCCTTCGGCGGGGCGGGCGAGGGTGAGGGCGTCGAGGGTCCAGCGGCGGGCGGCCTCCTGCACGGGCACCCTGGCGCCGTCGGGGGCCTCGAGGCCGGCGAGCCAGCCGGGCGGATCGAGCGGGACCACCACCTCGCCGAGGCCGGCATCGACGAGCACGGCCGACCAGCGACCGTCGCGCCGCTCCCACAGGTCGAACGGGAGGTTGTCGAGCAGCTCGTTGGCCAGCACCACGCAGGGCGCGGCGAGTCGCGGCAGCTCGCCGAGGCTGACGGCGATCGGACCCCGACCGGAGGGTTGGGGCAGCGGGCTCTCTTCGTCGCTGGGCACGAACGCGAAGGCCGCCTGCTCGAGCGGTAGGTGCTCGGCGTGGCGCTCGCGCTGGCGCGACGACGCCTCCACGAGCACGTAGCGCAACGCCGTCGAGCACTCGGGGCCGGCCGCGAGCACCGCGCGAGCCAGGGTGCCCGGGCCGGCGCCGGCTTCGACGACGACGAAGGGATCCGGCGATCCGAGGTCGCGCCACCACCCGTCGATCGCCCGGGCGAGCACGGTGCCGAAGAGCGGCCCGACCTCCGGCGCGGTGAGGAAGTCGCCGCCGCGGCGGCCCGCCGAGCCCCTACCGCCGGCGTAGAAGCCGGCGGCCTCGTCGTAGAGCGCCCACGCCATGAACACCGAGAACGGCTGCGGCCCCAACCGCTGCGCGCGCTCGACGAAGCTCACCCCGCCGAACCGGAGTGTGAGGAGCCCGGAACGCGGGACGCTGACACTCGAGAACCTTCGTTCGTTGCTAGAGCACGGCGAGCTCGGCGAGGTCGCCGATGTCGCCGACGAGGTTGGGGATCACGCCGAGCACAAGCGTCACCACGGCGCAGATGGCCAGGGCACCGGCGAGCGACAGAGGCACGTGGATCGGCGTGCGGTCGTCGTCGGGAACAGGTTCCATCCACATCTTCTGGGCGATGCGGGCGTAGTAGAAGAGGGCGATCACCGTGTTCACGGCCAGCACCACGGCCAGGACGTAGCCGGCAGCGATGCCGGGGTTCACCAGCGCCTTGTACACCACGAACTTGGCGTACCAGCCCCCCAGGGGCGGGATCCCGGCCAGCGCGAAGAGGAAGACGGTCATCAGCACGGTGAGGCCGGGCGCGTAGGTGAACAGGCCGCCGTAGCTGCCGATGTCGCCCGATCGGGTCTTGCGGGCCACGGCGATGATGATGGCGAAGGCACCGAGGTTCATGGCGCCGTAGACGATCAGGTACACGACCAGCGCGCCGATCGACTCCCGGCGGGCGTCGAGGGACTCGCCGGCCACCGCCAGGGGCGCCAGCATGTAGCCCCCCTGGGCCACCGACGAGTATGCGAACAGGCGCACGATGTTGGTCTGGCGCAGCGCGACGAGGTTGCCGACGGTCATCGAGGCGACCGACAGCACCCAGAAGAGCGGCTGCCACACGTCGCTCTGCGGCCAGAAGCCCACCAGGCAGAGGGAGGCCAGCGCGACGAAACCGGCCGCCTTGGAGCTGACCGAGAGGAAGGCGGCGACCGGTGTGGGCGCGCCCTCGTAGGTGTCGGGCGCCCAGCTGTGGAACGGCACGGCGGACACCTTGAAGGCGAAGCCGACTACCACGAACACGACCGCCAGGGTGATCACCGGCACCGACTCGCCGGTGGCGAGAGCGTCGGCGATGCCGGCGAGGTCGGTGGTGCCGGTGACCCCGAAGATCAGCGACATCCCGTAGAGCATCACGGCGGTGGCGAAGACGCCGATCAGGTAGTACTTGAGGCCGGCTTCGTTCGACTTCGGATCGCGCTTGCGCCAGGCGGCGAGCATGTAGGCCGGGATCGACAGCAGTTCGAGGGCCACGAAGATCCCGATCAGGTCGCGGCTCGACGCCATGACCACCATGCCCAGCGTCGACGCCAGGAGCATCAGGTAGTACTCACCCTCCCAGTAGTCGCCCTCGGCCACGTAGTTCGTGGACAGGAGGATCACCACGTAGGCGCCGACGATGAACAGTGCCTTCAGGGCGAGGGCGAAGTTGTCGACCACGTAGCCGCCGCCGAACATCGCCCGCACCGGCTCGTCGGACACGACGAGGGTGAGCACCGGCACCATGGCGCCGAGCAACCCGAGCCCGGCGATGCTGGCCAGCAGCGGCTTGAACCGCAGGCCGGCGAGGTCGGCCACGAACACGGCGACGAAGGCCCCGACGAGGACGAGCTCCGGGGCGAGCGCGTGGTAGTCGAGGCTCGGCGCCTCGAACGCCAGCAGCACAGGATCAGCCCCCGCTCGCCAGTTGCGTGACGCCGCGGAGGGTCTCCTGCACGGCGCCGTCGGAGATCCGGAACACGAGGTTCGGCAGGAAGCCGAGCACCACGATGAGGATCAGCAACGGCGTCCAGGCGAGCCACTCCGGCGGCTCCACGTCGTGGAAGTGCTCGCCCTCCCACTCGTCCTTCGGCTCGCCGAAGGCGACCCGCTGGAGGAGCCACAGGAGGTACCCGGCGGCGAGCACTGTGCCGATGGCGGCCACCACCATCAGGCCCCGGAACAGTTCCTCGTTGAGGCCGTCGGCCGGGTTGTAGGCGGCCAGGATGGCCGGGAACTCGCCCCAGAAGCCGGCGAGGCCGGGCAGGCCGAGCGAGGCCATCGAGCAGAAGGCGAGCACCCAGCCCAGGTGGGGGGCGTGGATCAGCAGCCCGCCGAGGCGGCTGATCTCCAGGGTGTGGTAGCGCTCCTTCACCGAGCCGGCGATGAAGAAGAGCATGCCGGTGATGAGGCCGTGGGCGACCATGCCCATGACCGCGGCGTTCAGGCCGAAGTCGGTGAGCGTGGAGATCCCGAGCATCGTGTAGCCCATGTGCGCCACCGAACTGAAGGCGATCAGCCGCTTCATGTCCGTCTGGGCCAGGCACCCGAGCGCGCCGTAGATGATGCCGATGACGGCCAGCACGCCGATGATCGGGGCCCAGTCCTTCGCTGCCTCGGGCAGGATCGGTATGGCGATGCGGACGAAGCCGTAGGTGCCCAGCTTCAGCAGCACGGCAGCCAGGATCACCGAGCCCACGGTTGGCGCCTGGGTGTGGGCGTCGGGCAGCCAGGTGTGGAACGGGAACATCGGCACCTTGATGGCGAAGCCGAGGAACATGCCGCCGAAGATCAACCATTGCGTGCCCGACGCGATGGCGGCCGCCGCGGTCGGCAGCTCGGTCATCTGGAAGGTGTGGGGTTCGGCCAGGAAGTAGAGGGCCAGGAAGCTGATCAGCATGAACGCCGAGCCGAAGGCCGTGAAGAGGAAGAACTTGATGGCGGCGTAGAGCCGGTTCTCGCCACCCCACACGCCGATCATGAAGTACATCGGGAGCAGGACGACCTCGAAGAACACGAAGAAGAGGATCAGGTCCTGGGCCACGAAGGTGCCCACCATGCCGGTCTCGAGCACCAGCAGCAGGATGAGGAAGGCCTTGGGGTTCCGGGGCTCGGGGAAGTGGTTCCACGAGTAGATCACCGACGACGGGACGATGAGGCCGGTGAGGAGCAGCAGCGGCAGGGAGATGCCGTCGATGCCCAGGTGGTAGCGGCTGTCGATGACCGGGATCCACTCCCTGTCGGTGACGAACTGCAGCGTGCCGGCGTTGTCGTAGTCGAACACGAGGGCGATGGCGACCAGCACCCCGAACACCGCCAGGCTGGTGAGGAGCGCGATGCCCTTGTGGGCGTCCTCGTTCTCCTTCGGCGTGATCATCATGATCAGGGCGCCAGCAAGCGGGAGGAACACCGCAAGGGTCGGGCCCCAGTCTTCGAGGAATGCTTCCATGGGTGGTCTGTCCGTCTCCTAGATGGCGAACACGAAGATTCCGGCGAGGATCACGGCGCCACCGAAGAGCAGCGCGCCGTATTGCTGGACCTTGCCGGTCTGGAGTTGGCGCAGCGCCTGGCCGAGCGAGTCGGACACCGTGCCGGAGCCGTCGATGGCGCCGTCGATGGCGCCCTGGTCGATGTACTTGTAGACCCACCGGCCCACGACCGTGACACCGAAGGCGACGCCGTTGAGGATGCCGTCGATGACGTTCTGGTTGAACCAGTAGGCGGCCCTGGCCACCGGGCCCTTGATGCCGTTTGCGATCACGCCGGTGTAGAGGTGGTCGAAGTAGTACTTGTTCTCGAGCAACACGTAGCCGCCCCGCGCCACCCTGCTCCGCTCGGTGAGGCCGTGGCCCTGCCCGCGCTCCCAGTACAGGTAGGCGAACCCGGCGGCGATCACGGCCCAGCCGGTGGACACGAGCGCGACCCACCACGAGAAGTGCGGGTGCGAGAACGTGGGCAGCTCGCCGGGGAAGTACCCGGCGACCGGCTCGACGTAGTGCTCGAACCGCAGCGCCATGACGTCGGGGAAGATGCCGCCGGCGGGGAGGTTGGCGAAGCCCGACACCACGGCGAGGCCGGCGAGGATGTAGAGGGGCCACAGGATCAACGGCCCGGACTCGTGGGGCGGGTGGTGAGGGTCGGCGGCGTGGCCGCGGGGCTCGCCGAAGAAGGTGAGCCAGATGCACCGTGTCATGTACGCGGCGGTGAGCCCGCCGCCGATGGTGCCGGCGATGAGCATGAGGGGGTAGCCGCCGTCGCCGCCGAGCTGGCTGGCACCGGCGAGGATCTCGTCCTTTGACCAGAAGCCGGCCAGCGGGGGGATGGCGGCGAGCGCCAGCGAGCACATGACGAAGGTGACGAACGTGCGCGGCATGAATCGCTTCATGCCGCCCATGTCCTCCTTCATGTCGAAGCTGTGCACCGAATGGGCCACCGAGCCCGAACCGAGGAACAGCCCGGCCTTGAAGAAGGCGTGGGTGAACAGGTGGAACACCGCAGCCGTCCAGGCGCCGACGCCGAGAGCCATCACCATGTAGCCGAGCTGGGACACCGTGGAGTAGGCGAGCACCTTCTTGATGTCGTTCTGCACGAAGGCCAGGGCGCCACCGAAGAGCAGCGTGACCGCTCCCACCACCGCCAGCGCGTTGATGTTCGACGTGCCGATCGAGAGGCCCTCGAAGAACACGCCGTAGAGCCGGGCGACCATGAAGATTCCGGCCACCACCATGGTGGCGGCGTGGATGAGCGCGGAGACCGGCGTGGGACCGGCCATGGCATCGGGCAGCCACGTGTGGAGGATGAACTGGCCGGACTTCGACATCACCGCGGCGATGAGGCACAGGCTGGCCACCAGCAGCAGGAGGTGGTCGTTGCCGCCGGTGACGCCGTTGGCGAACTCGTTGATCTGCACGATGTCGAAGCTGCCGGCCGCGAAGAACAGGACGATCATGCCGACGATCAGGCCGATGTCGCCCACGCGGTTGGTGAGGAAGGCCTTGAGGGCGGCGTCAGAGTTGGGCTTCTCCTCCCACCAGTGCCCGATCAGCACGAACGAGCACAGGCCCACGAGCTCCCAGGCGGTGATGAACTGCACCGTCGAGCGGCTCATGATCAACAGCAGCATCGACGCGCTGAAGAGGGACAGGAAGGCGAAGTAGTGGGTGTAGCGGCGGTCGCCACCCACGTAGTCGGTGCTGTAGACGTGCACCAGCAGCGAGACCGTGCTGACCATGATCATCATCATCACGCTGAGGCCGTCGACGAACGTGCCGACCGTGAAGTCGACGCCGCCCGAGGTGAACCACGTGGCCTCCGTGAGCACCGGCGCCACTTCGTGGTGCTCGCCCTCCTCCTGGGCGGGGGCGGCGACGAACTGCACGGCGGCGAGGGCGTGTTCGCCCTCGGCGTCGGCGGCCGGCTCCTCCGAGTGCTCGACCTCGGGCGGGTGCTCCACCCGGTCGATCCACTGGTAGCCGGCGGCGAGGGAGAACAGCAGGCACATGCCGATGGCGGCGATGCCGACCTCGGCGCCCTTCTTCGGCAGCCTCTTGCCGAAGAAGAGGATCAGCACGAACGACACGCCCATCAGCGCCGGCAGCACGAAGGCGTAGCGCAGGAAGATCGGATCGGAGGCGGCGAGCGTCACCTCGTCAACCCTTCATCGACGACAGCTCGTCGAGGTCGATGGACTGGCGGTTCCGGTAGATCATCAGCACGATGGCGAGACCGACGCCGACCTCGGCGGCAGCGATGGCGATCACGAAGAGGGCGAAGACCTGCCCGGAGATCGAGCCGGTGTAGGTGCCGAACGCCACCAGATTGATGTTCACCGCGTTGAGGATGAGCTCGATCGACAGGAGGACGAGCACGCCGTTGCGCCGGGCGAGCACGCCGTAGACGCCGATGCTGAACAGGACCGCGCCCAGGAGCAGGAACTGGTTGAGGAGCACCCCTACTCCTTCCTGGCCAGGACGATGGCGCCGATGAGGGTGGCCGTGAGCAGCAGGCCGATGGCCTCGAACGGCATGAGGTACTGGCCGAAGATCGAGTCGCTGACCTCGGCGGTGCGCTGCACGTTGTCCGAGGGCAGCTCGGTGTCGTCGAAGGCGTCGATGAGCACGTAGCTCAGGATCGCCAGCAGCGGCACGGCCACGACGAGGCCGAGGTACCACGATCGGTTGTCGACCGTGGGGTCCTTGCCGATGGGGGCGCGGGTGAGCATGGTGCCGAACAGGAACAGCACGACGATGGCTCCGACGTAGACAAGGATCTGCGTGACGCCGACGAACTCGGCCCCCATGAGGAGGAAGTTGGCGCCCACCGACGACAGCACCACCACCAGCCACAGGGCGGCGTGCACCACGTTGGTGGTGGTGACCACGCCGATGGCGCCGACGATGGTGGCGAGCGCCAGCATGGCGAAGAACACGTTCTGGGCGACGTCGAGATCGGCGGCGAACACGGCCGCGAAGGTGGCGGCGACGCTCACTTGGGCACCTTCAGGACCTTGGCCTCGCTACCGGCCTCGTAGGTCTCGAACTCGGGCACGGTGTCCATCCACTCGACCAGGCGCTCCTTGTCGTGGAGGAGGTCGGCGATGCGAGGTTCGGAGTACTCGTACTCCGGGCTCCAGAAGATGGCCTCGAAGGGGCACACCTCCACGCAGATTCCGCAGTACATGCACAGCGCGTAGTCGATGTCGAAGCGGTCGAGGGCGTTGACCTGGCGTGGCTTGCCGCCTTCGCGCCGGGGCGGTGCCAGTTCCTTGTGGGCCTCGATGTAGATGCACCAGTCCGGGCAGCTGCGCACGCAGAGCATGCACGCGGTGCAGTTCTCCTCCATGAGGGCGATGACGCCACGGGCCCGGGTGGGCGGCGCCTCCTTCTCCCTGGGGTACTGCACCGTGACCGCGCCCTTGGAAGGGGCGGGGAGGAGCTTCTTGATGCCCTTGTTGGGGAACATCGTCTTGGTGAACTCGCCGAGGGTGACCCCGAGACCCTCGATCAGGCCCTGGCCTGGCACTCGCTTCATGGTCAGAACACCACCTTCAGGACCGCCGTGGCGCCGATGTTGACCAGCGACAGCGGGATGAGGACGGTCCACGCGAACCTCTGCAGCTGGTCCTCGCGGAAGCGCGGATAGGTGAAGCGCACCCAGAAGATGATGAAGCCGAAGACCAGCATCTTGGTGAACAACACGATCGGGCCCACCACGTTCATGTACTTGGCGTCCATGTCGAGGCCGGGCAGGTACCAGCCGCCGAGGAACAGGGTGGCCGCCACCGCCGAGAACGCCGCCGCCGAGGCGAACTCCCCGATGAAGAACATGAGGAACCGCATGCCCGAGTACTCGGTCAGGTAGCCGGTGACGATCTCGGACTCGGCGACGGGCATGTCGAAGGGCGTCTGGGTGAGCTCGGCCTGCATGGCGATCATGAAGATGAGCAGGCCGATGCCCTGGGTGAGGATGAACGGGTTGCCGAGGCCACCGAAGCCGAAGATCTCGCCCTCGGCCTGGGCCACCACGATCCGCTGCAGGTTCATCGTCTCGGCCTGGATCACCACGCCGACCACGGCGAGCACCATCGGCAGCTCATAGGCGATGAGCTGGCCGGCCGCGCGCAAGCCACCGATGAGGGAGTACTTGTTGGCCGAGGCCCACCCGGCGATGATGATGCCGATCACCGAGATCGAGCCGACGGCGAGGACGTAGAAGATGCCGACGTCGAGGTCAGCGAACACCGCGTCGGGGCCGAACGGAACGGCGGCGTACACGAGCAGCACCGTGCCCACCACGAGGTAGGGCGCCAGCTTGAAGAGCTTCGCGTCGGCGCGCTCGGGCGTGATGTCCTCCTTCTGGAGCCACTTGCCGACCTCGGCGAGGAGCTGCATCGAGCCGTAGGGGCCGGCCTCGTTGGGGCCGAGCCGGCTCTGCATGAAGCTGACGGCCTTGAAGAGGAAGAGGTAGACGAAGGTGCCGGCGGGCAGGAGGACGGCAACGAGCACCCCGACCGAGCGCAGCACCGACTGCTGCCAGTAGGCGAGTTCGGCGAGGGTGGCGGCGCCGCTCACCGGTCGATGTCCCCGAGGATGAAGTAGAGGCTGGCCAGGATGCTGATGACGTCGGGCACGTAGACGCCGCGGAGCACCCACGGCACGACCGAGATGTTGTTGAAGCTAGGCGTGCGGATCTTCACCCGGAACGGGCCGATGTCGCCCTTGGAGATGACGTAGTAGCCCATGGCGCCCAGAGGGTTCTCGGTCTCGATGTAGGCCTCACCCTCGGGCACCTTGATGATGCGGGGCACCTTGGCCATGACCGGGCCCGCCGGGAGGGCGTCGAGGCACTGGTCGACCATGTTGCAGGCCTCGCGGATCTCCTGGACCCGCACCCAGTACCGGGCGAAGCAGTCGCCGTCGGGATGGGTGATGACCTTCCAGTCGAGCTGGTCGTACACGAGGCCCGCGTAACCGCCGTCGCGGCGGAGGTCCCAGTCGACGCCGGATGCCCGGAGGTTGGCGCCCGAGAGGCCGTAGGACTGCGCCACCTGGGCGGGGATCACGCCGATGCCCCGGGTGCGCTTCTCGAAGATCTCGTTGCCGGTGACGAGCCTGTCGAGCTCGTCGCAGAAGTCGCGCACGCGCTGCATGGCGGCCTTCGTGTCGTCGATCCAGCCCTTGGGCAGGTCGTCCTTGAGGCCGCCGATGCGGTCGAAGTTGGGGTGGAAGCGCCCCCCGGTGGCCGCCTCGATCTGGTCGAGGACGTACTCGCGGTCGCGGAAGGCGTAGAAGGAGGCGGTGGCGCCGCCGACCTGCAGCGCCATGTCGCCGGCGAAGAGCACCATGTTGGCGATGCGGCTCATCTCGAACAGCGCGGTGCGGATGTACTTGGCCCGAGGCGGCGCCTCGATCTCCATGAGCTGCTCGGCGGCGAGGATGAAGGGCACCTCGTTGGCGAAGCTGCCGACCCAGTCGATGCGGTTCACCAGCGTGGTGACCTGCGGGAAGGTGCGGACCTCGGTGAGCTTCTCGTAGCCCCGGTGCATGTAGCCCGCAACCGGCTCGGCGGCGATGACCTGCTCGCCGTCGAGCTTGGCGACGATGCGCAGGGTGCCGTGGGTGGCCGGGTGCTGCGGGCCCATGTTGAGGGTCATGCCCTCGGTCTCGAGCTCGACGTTGACGCGAGCGTCGGCCGCCTGCTGGGCGATGTAGCGAAGCTGG
>Ga0268386_10002035_pt1 | contig 14186 bp, 12 predicted proteins | sample RVTome_15_FD_200260 | JGI IMG/M metagenome (GOLD analysis project Ga0268386, IMG submission 200260) | Soil microbial communities from uranium-contaminated site in the Upper Colorado River Basin, Wyoming, United States - RVT150D86... ...
GCGCGTGCTTCGGGTCGTCGCCGAGGGCCTTGCGCAGGTGCCGCCGCGCCTCCTCGATCGCCTCGTCCGGTGCCCGGTCCTGGCCGGCGAGGTGCCGGGCCTCGACCAGTGCGAGCCGGCCGAGCGTGACGGTGATGCCCGGCACGCCGCGCGGGCTCAGGCGGGAGGACTCGGCCAGGCGTTCCCGGGCGTGGGCGACCGGGCCTCCCGGATCCTCGCCGCGGGAGACCTTCCACTCCGCCTCGAGCGCGCGCGCCTCGGCCAGGAAGGTGTGGGTCCCCTCGAGCTTCGGGAGCAGGGCCACCGCCCGCTCGAGGGAGGCGACCGCGCCCTGGAGGCTCGCGGATGGGTCGATTCCGTGCTCGATCTCGTAGTCGGCCAGCCTGGAGAGGACGAGCCCCTTGTTGGCGTGCGCGTAGCCGAAGTCGGGCACCTGCTTCAGCGCGCGGTCGTAGTGCTCGACGGCCCGGCTCAGGTCGGCCCGGACGTCGGCACCGGTGTTCCGCCCCGCGTTGGCGCGCGTCGAGTAGGCGTTGCCGAGGTCGTTCATGGCCGCGGCGTCCGAGCCGCTCAGCTCGGCGGCACGGGTGAGCGACTCGATGGCGCCATCCAAGGAGCTCTGCCACGGGCCACCGTGGCCCTGCTCGTGCGCGGCGCGGAGGCGGTGGATGACGCCGAGGTTGCCGTGCGCCCGCCGGTTCCGCGGGTCCAGCTCGATCGCTCGGTGCGCGCTGCCGGCGGCGAGGTCCAGCGCGGCCAGCGGGTCGCGGCCCTCGAAGGAGAGGTGGCTGGCCCAGAAGCGATGGATGTTGGCGAGCTTGGCGTGGGCCTCGGCGCGGTCGGCGTCCGTGGCGACTACGCGCTCGCAAGCGACCCGGGTCGTCTCGTAGAGCGGCGCGAGGTCGCCCCGCTGGTAGAGTGTGGCCTCCATGCGCTGGATGCCCACCTGGCACAGCCCTTCCAGGGCGGCCGGGCTGCTCCGGGCGTACTCCGAAGCGTCCCGGTAGGCGGCCTCGGCGGCTGCCAGGGACTCCCGCGAGCCCTCGCCGTCGCCGGTCTCGTGCCTCTCGCGCGACTGCACGGCGTGGACGTCTCCCCGTAGCAGCCGGGCTTCGTAGAGCCACGGCGTCCGGGCCCCGGCCGCGTCAGCCTTCGCCAAGGCCTCGGCGAAGCGCCTCTCGTAGAAGGCGAGCAGGCCCTCAACGTACTCGGGGGCGGCGAGATCGCTGCCCGTGCTTTGCCGCAGGTAGCCCACCGCGGGATCGCGGTAGGCCGCCTGGATCTCGGCCATCCTCTTCTCGCGCAGTTGCGGCGCGCCGATGGAGGAGGCCAGGGGGAGCTCACGCTGGTAGAGCGCGCCCAGCGCGAGGCCGAGGGCGTGGGCGACCTCGGGGGTGCGGTAGCCGTTCCGCCAGGCCGTCTCGAGGTGTCCGCGGGCCGCCTCGGGGTCGCCCAGAGCGAGCTGGCCCCGTCCCAGGGCGTATTCGCCGGGGCCGCGGGCGAGGGCGCCGACCTCCCGTATCCGGGCGTGGATCGCGTCCAGGCGCTCGCGCACCTGCGCCTTCTCCCGACGCGTGTCGTGCAACGGCGCCATCTGGGCGATCCGCAGCATCCATTCGACCTCCTGCACGCGGCGCGCGAACTCGGCGCCGATCCGTGCCTCGGCGCGGGCCTGAGAGCGCGCACGGAGCGCGTACGCGGCGGAGGCGCTCGCCAGCAATGTGGCCAGCACCGCGGTGCCGACAGCACCGCGGTGCTTGCGGGCACGCTTGGCCAGGCGGGTGAAGACGCCGCTGGGCCGGGCCAGGGTGGGCTCGCCGTCGAGATAGCGGCCGATGTCCTCCGCCAGCGCCCGGGCCGAGTCGTAGCGCCTGGCCGGCTCCTTCTCCAGGCACTTCATCACGATCGACCGCACGTCCATCGGGACTGACGGGTTCCGGTCCCCCACCGGAATCGGCTCCTCCTGGACGACCTTCACGAGCACCCCGATCCCGCTGTCCGCCTGGAAGGGGGGGCTGCCGCAGAGCAGCTCGTAGAGCGTCGCTCCGAGCCCGTACACGTCGGTGCGGCGGTCCAGGCTCCGGCCGTCCCCGCGGACCTGCTCCGGCGACATGTACCAGGGTGTGCCCATGACGACGCCCGTCTGGGTCAGGCCCGGCGTATCCACCTGGCGGGCGAGGCCGAAGTCCAGGACGTAGGAGCGCCAGCCGCCGTCCGCGGTGCGCTCGACCATGACGTTCGAGGGCTTGAGATCCCGGTGGACGAGCCCCGCTCGGTGCGCCGCGTGGACCCCTTCGGAGACCTCCTTCAGGAGCTTCAGCTTCAGCTCCAGGGCCAGCTCGTCCCTCAGGTTGCCGAGGGGTTGGCCATCGACGAAGTGCATGGCGATGTAGGGTCGATCACCCTCCAGGCCGGCCTCGTAGATGGGACAGACGTGCTCGTGCTGCACCTTGGCCTGGGCGCGGGCCTCCAGGAGGAGCCGCTCGGCCAGAACCGGGTCGTCGAAGAGCAGCAGCTTCAGGGCGACGGTGCGGTCGAGGCTGGGATCGTAGGCCTTGTAGACGGTCGCCATGCCTCCGGAGCCGATCCGGGTCAGCTCGCGATATCGACCGAAGCTGCGCTCGGCCGGGGCGGCCCGCGGCAGGGAGGGATCCAGGCCGGCGGTCTGGTCGGCCGGCGCGGTCCTGGAGGCGTCGGGCTCCGTGTCCCTGGATCCTGGCAAGCGGCCCTATTGTGACCGAAGAGCGAACCCAGGCGTCCAAGGGCGTCGGCCCGATCGGGACCGTGATTGACTGGCGGGCGTCGCCCCCCCCAGAATCGGAGCCGGCATGAGTGGAACGCCGCCCGACGTGGTGCTGCTCAGGCAGCGGATCGACCCTGCGGAGCTGCGCCGGCTGCCCGAGCGCTTCGAGGGGATGGTCAAGTTCGTCGTCGACAGGTGGGTCCCGGTGCCCACGCCACACTGTTTTGGACGCCGCTCCAGCTCCACCCCGATGCGTGACGTCAACTGCCGTACCTGACGGGCGCCGCGCACATCTAGGGCGGCTCCGCTTGGTTTCGCACGCCGGCCGCCCGATCTTCCATGGCGAGGGCCGGTTTCGCCGATCGAGGAGTGACATATGTTGAAGAAGGTTGGTCTTGCCCTGGTCCTGATCCTCGGCGCCGTCGTCGCCTTCGTGGCGACCCGGCCGTCGGAGTTCCGCATCGTACGCTCCCGCACGATCGCCGCGCCGCCGGAGGTGGCCCATGCCTACGTGAACGACTTCCGGAAATGGCCCGAGTGGTCGCCCTGGGAGAAGCTGGACCCGGCGATGAAGAGGGATCTGTCGGGCTCACCCGCGGGGCCCGGCGCGGTCTACTTCTGGTCGGGGAACGACCAGGTGGGCGAAGGCCGTATGACCATCACCGACAGCCGCGCGCCCGACGGCGTGACCATTCGCCTGGAGTTCCTGAGGCCCTGGGCGGCGACGAACACGACACAGTTCGACTTCGCGCCGAGCGGGTCCGGCACGCAGGTGACGTGGGCGATGTCCGGCCGCAACAACTTCGCCGCCAAGGCGATGACGGTGTTCATGGACATGGACGCGATGGTCGGGCCGGACTTCGAGAAGGGGCTCGCGAACCTGGATGCGGCCACCGCCGGGACGACCGCCGTGGTCGATCCGGACTCCGTCTCCTGAACCGGAACGCCCGCCAGGCGGCCGACGCTTCGTCCCTGGCGAGGCCGCGGGTCAGGGCACTGCCGGAGCCCGTCGCGCCGCCGCGCGCTCGCGCTCGAGGTGCTCCTCGAACGCCCGCTTCCGGGCGGCCACGTGGGCGCGGAAGCCGTCGGGGTCGACGAAAGGGTGGCCTGGCCCGCCCGTGGCCAGCCGCTTCCGCTTCTCTTCCATCGCGAAGAAGCCCGTGTGCGAGCCGAGGAAGACCTCCGGTTGGAGCGACTCGAGGATCCGGAAGGAAGCGGCGTAGTCCTCGGCGATGCCCGGATAGGACGGCCGCTCCACGAACTGCGTGCCGGGGTTGATCCCGGTGCTGGCCGAGAACAGCACCGCGTAACGGCGTCCCCCGTCCTCTACCGTCGCGAGCCAGGTAGTGCTGCCGGGCGTGTGGCCCGGCGTGCGCCTGGCTGTCAGGATGATGCCGCCGAGGGATACCGTGTCCCCGTCGCGAAGGCTGCGGTCGACCTCCACGGGCTCGAACCAGGCCCGCTCCGTGGCGGCGAAGAGGTAGTCCGTGCGCCCGCCCGATTCGACGAGGGCGACGTCTCCGTCCATCACCTCGACCCGCGCCCGGCTCAGCCGCTCGAAGTGGGCGAGGGACCCGACGTGGTCGAAGTGGGCCTGGGTGATGAGCAGGGTCCGGATGTCCTTGGGATCGAATCCCAGCGTCCGGATCGACCGTTCGATCAGTGGCGCGGACTCCGGTAGCCCTCCGTCGATCAGGACGTGGCCGGCCGGCGTGGCCACGAGGTAGGCCGCCAGCTCGCTCGTGCCCACGAAATGGACGGGACCCACGATGCGGAACGGCTCGGTGGGGATGTTCCAGGCCGAGACGTCGGGGAACGGGACGGCCGAGGGCGTCGAAACGGACGCCGCGACCGCGGCGCCGCAGACGAGGATGCCGAGGATCTTCATTGGAGGATTCTGGCGAAGCGGAGCGCGGGAGTGCAAGTCGAGCGTCGCGGAGTCTCGGCGGCCTTGTGCGGGTGGAACGGACCCGAGGAAGCATGAGATGCTGTACCTCCGGCAGGGGGAGGACACCGTGGTTCGTGCGTTCCGGCGAGCTTGCGCCAGGGAGCCGTTGCCTTCCTTGCCTCTGGCCCTTGACAAGTCGGCCGTTCCGATTTACTATATCGAGTTAGTAGAGTTGTTCCAGCGATGAAGGTTTCTCATCGCGGACTCTACGCCCTCAAGGCCCTCGCCCACCTTGCGGAGGCGTACGAGTCGGGCTTGGTGAAGATCCATGCGATCGCCGAGCGGGAGGCCATCCCGGAGAAGTTCCTGGAGGCCATCCTCGTGACCCTGAAGAACGCGCGGCTCGTCAGCAGCCAGCGCGGTCGCGAGGGAGGGTATCGCCTGCGGCGGCCGCCGCAGGAGATCATGATCGGAGACGTCGTCCGCATCATGGATGGTCCGCTCGCTCCGCTGGGCGACGCGGGCGAGTTGGCGCACCTGCGCAGCACGGAACCGCGGCACCCCGGGCTGTTCGACCTGCTCCTGGAGGTGCGCAACGCGGCCGCGGCCATCCTGGACCATACGAGCCTGGCGGACCTGCTCGAGAGGAACCGCCGCATCCGCGGCGCGGGCCGTCGCGCGGGCCGGGCTGGTGCATAGGGTCATGTCCATGTTCATATGTCTAGTATGTCTATAGAGTCACGATAATATTGAGCGCGCGGCTCGCGAGTCGGTGCGCTCCTCGAAGTACGGCTCCGTCGAGGTCCTGGTGCACGACGGCCGCGTAGTCCAGGTCGAGACGCGGGAGAAGGTGCGTTTCCCCGAACGCCTGCCGGACGACCGGAGCCATCGGCACGAAGACGGCAGGCCCGACCGGAAGCCCGGCGACGCCGCCTCATCGACTCGAGAGGAGGGCGAATGAGAACGGTACCCTCGGCCATTCCGGTCATGGTGTTGACGCTGGCAGCGAGCGCAAGCCCGTTGGCGGCGCAGGACGAGCCTACCCCCCCGGTCGTCGCCGGCGCGGACGGCTTCGTGCTGGCCTCGGCGAGCGGCGACTACAAGCTGCAGCTCCGGGCCTACACGCACTTCGACGGGCGATTCTTCGCCAGCGACGACGAGGGGCTGGCGACCGACGCATTCCTCCTGCGGCGGGTCCGGCCCATGCTCCAGGGCAGCCTGGGGAAGCCCTTCGAGTTTCGGATCATGCCCGATTTTGCAGGGAGCGCGACGACGCTCCAGGAGGCGTATCTCGATGTCCGGTACACGCCCAAGGCGCAGGTCCGCGTCTTCGTGGAGGAAGGGTGAGCGCTCAGCGTGGTCCGAGCAGCGCGAGCAGGACGCCGCCCGCCACCACCGAAGCGATCTGGCCCGCCGTGTTCGCTCCCATCGCGTGCATCAGCAGGAAGTTGTCGAAGTCCTCCTCCAGGCCGACCCGGTTGACGACCCGCGCCGCCATCGGGAAGGCGCTGATGCCGGCGGCGCCGATCAGCGGGTTGAAGCGCCCACCGCTGGCGGCGTTGAGTCCCTTGGCGAACAGCAGCCCCGCTACCGTGTCGAGGGCGAACGCGAACACCCCGAGCAGCAGGATCTGCAGCGTGCTCGCCCGCAGGAACGCGTCGGCCCGCATGGTGGAGCCCACGGCCAGTCCGAGGAACAGCGTGACCGTGTTGGCGATCTCCCGCGAGGACGCGCCGGTCAGGCGCTCGACCACGCCCGACTCCCGCATCAGGTTGCCCAGCATCAGCATCCCGACCAGCGGGATCTGGATCCGCGCCCCTCCCGAGTCGTTGAGGCCCACCAGCGGGATGCCGCTCTCCATCGCCAGGTCGGTGATGCGGCAGATCTTCTGCGACTGGACGGCTGAGAACGAGCCCCCGAGGACCGTGAAGTCGTGGGCGAACACCGCGACCCGCCGCCCGCCGATCTTGCCGAAGCCACAGACCACGCCGTCGCCGGGCGTGCGCCGATCCGCCAGCCCGAACTCGATCGAGTTGTGCGTGGCCAGGGCGCCCAGCTCCTGGAACGAGCCCTCGTCGAGGAGCAGCGCCAGGCGCTCCCGCGCGGTCATCTTGCCCCGGGCGTGCTGGTCCTCGATGCGCTTCCGGCCGCCACCCAGGACCGCGCGCTCGCGCAGCTCACGCAGCTCGGTCAGCTTGTCCACCGGGCGCATTATGGCCCGCCGGCCGCCCGTGCGTCTCCCGGGTGCTCCCGGGCCTCGGACCCGCTCGGCCCACGCGAGCCGACGGGCGCGGTCCGGCATAGAATTCGGTCGAGATGTCGCCCGCCGCGCCGGAGCCGGGTACGCTGACCGTGGAGGAGGTCGCGTCCGCAGCCCTGGTCGTCGCCCGCGAGCGCGGCTTGTCGGCGATGGCGGGGCGCTTCCTGGCCGTGGTCCAGTCGTGGGCGACGCCCACGCTCGTCGCCTGCGTCGAGAAGGACCCCCGCTCAGAGGCGGGCTGGCGCCTGCATCCGGGCCTCACGTCGGGACAGCTCCCTCCCGGCTTCGAGCGCTCGATCGCGAAGCTGGCCGAGGATGCGGTCGGCGGCGCGTTCGCCCGGCCCACGGTGGTCCGTCCCGTCGAGGACCTCCCCCCCGCCGGCGTGAAGGTCCGGGACAACTGGGTCGTCCCGTGGCACCACGGCGAGTCCTCGGGGTTCCTGCTGCTCAGGGGCGTCGCCCGCCCGTACCCCGGCAACCTCGGGGACGCGGTGGCGCTGGTCTCGCAGCCGCTCTGGCCGCTCGTCGCGGAGCAGCAGGCGGCCGACTATGCCGCCGGCGAGGGGACGGCGGGCGAGCGCGGCCGCCGGCTCGACGAGATCGCGGAGGCGGCGCGCCGGCTGGCAGAGCAGATCCGCGCCGAGGTGAGCGAGGGCGAGCGGCGGCCGGCTGCGCCGGTCGCGCCGCCCCGGGCGGCGCAGGACTCGGGCGCCCTCAAGGAGGCCCGGAAGGAGCTCGCCGAGCTCCAGGACAGGCTGGCTGCCGCGGGAGCCGAGAGGTCGGCCCTCCTGGCCGACGGCGACAACGTCCGGGCCGCGCTGGCGGCCGGCGGCCGGCGGCTGCAGGAGGTCGGGGATGAGGCGGAACGGGAGCGACGGTCCGCGGCCGAGCTGCGCAAGGCGCTCGACGAAGCCAGGGCCGCGCTCGAGAGGAGCCAGGCGGCGGAGGGGGCGACCGAGGCGCTGTCGGCCAAGCGGCTCGCCGAGCGGGACGAGGCCAGGCGCAAGGCCGGCGCGCTCCAGGAGCGGGCCGACGACCTCGAGCGGGCGCTGGCCAAGGCCCACGAGGAACGGGACCAGGCCAAGGCCACGGCGAACCACCTCTGGGCGAGCGTCGAGTCGCTGCAGAGGGAGGGCCAGGCGGCGAAGCAGCGTATGGACGAACACCAGGCCACCCTGGAGGAGCAGCGGCGGTCCCACGAGCGGGCCCGCGAGGAGGCCGCCGCCCTCGCGGCCGAGCTGGCCGCGCACCAGGCCGAGGCGGAGCGCCTCGGCGCTGGCACGCGCGCCGACCAGGCGGGGGCGGCCGAGCGGATCCTGGAGGCGGAGCGGAAGGCGCAGGACGTCTCGGAGCGGTGGAACCGGACCGTCGAGACGTTCCGCGAAGCCGTCGACGCCTTGAGGCGCACGCCCTTCGTGCCCCCGACGCTGCGGGTATCGTTCGCCGCGGTCGAGACGCTCCTGGGGCCGGAGGCGCCGGACCGGAGGGCGAAGCCGCGGACCACCCAGGTCCTGTTCCTGGACCGGGACGTCCCCGGCCTGGACGGGCTGGCGCGGGCGCTGGAGGCGGAGGGCGTGGACGTGCTCGCCGCCCACTATCCCGAGGAGGTCGCCTTCTTCCTGAAGACGTCGGGCGCCAGGCGGGTCACGGCCGTGGTCTGCGACGTGATGGCGTTCCGGTCCGACCAGGACGTTCGCGAGGCCCTTCGGGTGTGGCGCCATGACGTGCCCGGGCTGCCGGTGCTCATCAGCTTCCGGGCCGACACCACGTTGGAGGGCGAGAAGGCTCAGCGCGTGCCCTCGCTGCTGACGGCCGGCTACGTCCCTCGGCCCATCGAGCTGCGTCCGCTGCTCGACGCCCTCGCGGCCATCCACAAGCGGCAAGCGGGGGCAGGCTCGAGCGGCCCGCCCCCGCCACCGGAAAGAGCGGTATAGGGGCGGAACGTCGCCCCCGCCGGCCCGGCTACTTCGGCTGGGCGACGATCCTCAGGTAGGGCCTGGGGGATCTCCACCCGTCGGGGTATCTCTGCTTCGCCTCGTCGTCCGTCACCGACGTGAGGATGATCACGTCCTCGCCGTTCCTCCAGTTGACCGGCGTGGCGACCTTGTGCCGGGCGGTGAGCTGCATCGAGTCGAGGACCCGCAGCACCTCGTCGAAGTTGCGCCCCGTGCTCATGGGGTAGGTGAGGACCAGCTTGATCTTCTTGTCGGGTCCCACGACGAACACCGAACGCACGGTGGCGTTGTCGGTCGCGGTGCGCGCCTTCTCCCCGCTGGCGTTGGGATGGATCATGTCGTAGAGCTTCGCCACGGTGAGGTCGGCATCGCCGATGATGGGGTAGTTCGGGGCCGAGCCCTGTGTCTCCTCGATGTCCTTCGCCCAGCGCTGGTGGTCCGCGACCGGGTCGACGCTCAGCCCGATCACCTTGCAGCTACGCCTGTCGAACTCCGGCTTGAGTCGGGCCATGTACCCCAGCTCGGTCGTGCAGACCGGCGTGAAGTCCTTCGGATGGGAGAACAGGATCGCCCAGCCATCTCCGATCCACTTGTGGAAATCGATCTGGCCTTCCGTGGTCTGCGCCACGAAATTGGGCGCCTCCTCCCCGATGCGCAGTGGCATGTCGAGCCTCCTCCGTTGCCTGGAAACACCCGATTCTAGTCCCTCCGCCTCCGCAAGCCCAAGAGGCCGTTCCCGGGGTGATATGGTGGAGGCCATGAGGCGGACGCATCCGGTCCCGGCCGGGAGCGATGCCCGCGACTGGCGGGAGCGCCTCGCGCGGGCCTGGAGCCGGGCGGTCTGGGACGAGGCGGAGGGGCTGTCCCCGCAGCGCCGGCGTATTCGCACGCACCTGCGCGCGCTGGAGACCGCGGTACGGTCGTTCGACGCGGACCTCATCCAGCTCCGGGCCAACTCCCTGACCTACCGGACCCTCCTCTCGCTCGTGCCCTTCCTGGCGGTCGTCTTCTCGCTCTTCCAGGCCTTCGGCGGGCTGGAAGCGGCGGAGCGGGTCCTGCAAAGGCGGATCCTGCAGAACCTCGCCCCCGGGGCGGCCGCCGCGGTGATGGAGCACGTCGGGGGCTTCCTGGACCGGGTTTCCTCCGGAGCGGTCGGGGGCGTCGGCGTCGTCTTCCTCTTCTACACCGTCGTATCCCTTCTCACGACCATCGAGGAGTCGTTCAACGCCCTCTGGCAGGTCGAGAAGGTGCGTTCGTTCTTCAGCCGTTTCGTCACGTACTGGGCGATGATGACTGTGGGCCCCGTCCTCTTCGCCCTCTCCTTCTCGATCACCTCGGCGGCCCGCTCCCACGAGGTGGTGGTGGGGCTGACGGACGCGGCTCCCGGAGCCGGCTGGCTCGTCCTGATGGGGTTCCAGTTCGTGCCCTGGATGATCACCTGGGTGGGGATGACCCTGCTCTACCTGATCGTCCCGAACACGCAGGTGCGCTGGCGGGCGGCGGCGGGCGGCGGCATCCTGGCGGGAACCCTCTGGGAGCTCGGCAAGCTCGGCTTCACCTGGGCGTCCTCGAACCTGTTCCGCTACGACGCAATCTACGGCGCCTTCGCGGCCCTGGCGGTGCTGCTGCTCTGGCTCCAGGTCGGCTGGCTGATCGTGCTGACCGGCTGCAAGGTCGCCTACGCGCTCCAGAACGAGCGGGCCCTGGTGCGCCAGAGGGCGGCGGTCGCTCTCGGACCGGACGAGCGCGAGGCGCTGGCCGTCTTTTGCATGGTCGAGGTGGCCCGCGCCTTCCTCACCGGAACGCGGCGGCCGACGGCGGAGGAGCTGGCGGCTCGGACGCGCGTGTTCGACATCCAGAGGCAGGTGCTGAACCCGCTCATCTCGAGGGGGCTACTGGTCGCGATGACGGACGAGCGGCCCCAAGCCGCCGCCGAGCGTGCGGGCGACGAGCCCGTCGAGTCGTACGTCCCCGGGCGGGACCCTTCCCGGATCGCCCTGAAGGAGGTCCTCGACGCCTTCCGGCACGAGGGCGCGGCCGTGGAGCTGGGCTCCGATCCGGGAAGCACCTTCGTGCGCAAGCTCATGGAGCGCCTCGACCAGTCGGCCGAGTCGGCCCTGGGAGAGCTTTCGCTTGCCGAGGCGGTGCGGCGGATCGAGTCGGGCCAGGCGGAGCCCGCGCCGGGCCGGTTGGCTGCGGTAGAGTCCCGTCACCCGCGGAAGGAGTAGCCACGGTTGACCGAGATGCGGGCGGGGCAGATCTGCTCCGTCGAGCGCCGTTGAGCCGTCCGCCCTCCGACCGGCGGGCGTTCCTGGCTGGAGCGGCTGCGGCCGCGGCGTCCGCCTGTACGCGTGCCCGTCGTCGGGACGCCACGGCCAGCGGCGTCGCGGTTCTCGTGCCCGCGAGCGAGCGGCAGGTGTGGGCCCCGCTCGCCGAGGCCTTCGAGGACTCCGGCGGCACGCCGGTCCGCCTCGTCGAAGGGCCGAACTCCACGGACCTGCGAGAGAACCTCTACACCGCCGCTCTGCTCGCGCGCGACTCCAGCTTCGACCTGGTGTTGATGGACGTCACCTGGACCCCGAAGTTCGCGGCGGCCGGTTGGCTGCTGCCGCTGGACGGCTCCTTCGATCGCGACGAGCTCGCGGCCTTCCTTCCTCAGGCCCTCGACGCCGGCCGCTACGACGGACGCCTCTATCGCCTGCCCACGCGGACGGACGTCGGGGTCCTCTATTACCGGCGCGACTTGCTGGAGCAGGCCGGCGAGCCGCCGCCCCGGACCTTCGCCGACCTCGAGCGCACGGCCCGGGCGCTCCAGGACCCGCCGCATCGCTGGGGGTTCGTCTGGCAGGGGAGCCAGTACGAGGGGCTCATCTGCGCCTTTCTCGAGGTGCTGCGGGGACACGGCGGCTACTGGGTCTCCGGCGAGACCCGGGAGGTGGGGCTCGAGCTGCCGGCCGCGGTCGAGGCGTTGGAGTTCCTCCGGTCCTCGCGGCTCGGCCAGCCCATCAGCCCACCCGGAGTGACGACCTACAAAGAGGAAGAGAGTCGGCGCATCTTCCAGGAGGGCCGAGCGGTGTTCCTGCGGAACTGGCCCTACGTCTGGCGGCTTGCGCAGGCGGCCGGGTCCCCGCTCGCGGGCAGGGTGGGCGTCCAGGCCGTGGTGAGCCGGTCGGGAGCACCGGGGGCCGGATCGCTGGGCGGTTGGGGCCTGGGGGTCTCGCGTTACTCCGAGAACCCCGACGCCGCGGTCGCCTTCATCCGCCACGCGGGCTCGCTGGCGGGCCAACGGATCCTCTGCCGCACCAGCGGCTACGTGCCGTCGCGGCGCGAGGCGTTCGAGGACCCACTGCTGCTGTCGGCCAACCCGTTCCTCGAGACGCTACGGCCGATCCACGATTCGGCCGCCCCCCGGCCGGCCCTCCCACGCTACGCTCTGGCCTCGGACATCCTCCAGCGCCGGGTGAGCGCGGCCCTCGCCGGCCTCGCGACCACACGGGAGGCCCTCGCCGCCGCCGCCCGCGAGACCCGCCTTCTGCTCGGTGATCGCGCGCGGGGGCGATCAGCCGGCGCGGGGCAGTTCGCGGCGGAACAGCATCTCCCCCCCTACGTGGGGCGGGATGGGGTGGGGGGTCGATGAACGACACCGGCCACCGTGAGAGGGTGCTGCTGCTGCTTCCCGCCCTCCTCCTCGCCGGCCTCGTGGTCGGGCTCCCGGTGCTCCGCGTCCTCCAGCTCAGCTTCAGCCGCGTCGAGCTGGACGGCGGGATCTCCACGAGCTGGGCCGGGCTCGACCCCTACGTCCGCCTCTGGCAGGACGGACGCTTCTGGACGGCCCTTCGCAACACCGCGGTCTTCACGGGAGCATCGGTGCTCCTGGAGACCGCCCTGGGGGTCGGTGTCGCCCTGGTGCTGCACCAGCGCTTCCGTGGGCGCGGCATGCTCCGGGCGGTGGTGCTCCTCCCCTGGGCCCTCCCCACCGCGGTGATGGCGCTGGCCTGGGCGTGGATCTTCAACGACGCTTTCGGCGTCGCCAACGACCTGCTGGGCAGGCTCGGGTTCATCGAACGGCCGGTAGCCTGGCTGGGCGAGCCGGGCACGGCCATGGCCGCCATCGTCCTGGCGGACGTGTGGAAGACGACGCCTTTCGTGGCGCTGGTGGTGCTCGCGGGACTCCAGGGGATCCCGGAGAGCCTGCTGGAGGCGGCGCGCGTGGACGGCCTCGGCGCGTGGCAGCGCTTCTGGTACGTCGTGCTCCCGCTCCTGGCCCCCGCCCTGGTTGTCGCGGTCGTGTTCCGGGCGGTGCAGGCCTACGGTGCGTTCGACCTCGTGTACGTCATGACCGGTGGTGGCCCCGGAGGATCCACCGAGACCGTCTCGCTCTACGCCTACCAGCACTACTTCCGCTACCTGGACTTCGGCTACGGCTCGGCGGTGGCGACGGCGGGCGTGGTGCTGGCGCTGCTGCCGCTGCTGGTGGTCCTGCGCTGGGCGCGGGCGAGGGAGGTGCGGTGAGGCGCGCCGCCCTCATGCTCGCGGTAGCGTTGGTGGCCGGTTGGAGCCTCGGTCCCGCGGCGTGGCAGGCGCTCACCGCGCTGAAGCCCGACGACCAGATCACGCGCGTCCCCACCGTCTACCTTCCCGACCCGCCCACGACCCGCCACTTCGAGACCCTGTGGGCGCGCAAGCCGTTCGGCGCGTACCTCGCGAACAGCGTCGTCATCTCGGGGGCGGCCGCGCTCCTGGCCGTGGTGGTGGGGCTGCTGGCGGCGGGAGCGCTGGCGAGGACGACGGGGGCGCTTCGCGACCGCACGCTGCTGGGCCTGCTGCTGCTGGCCCTGTTCCCCCCCATCCTGCTGCTGTTCCCGCTCTACGAGGGCGTCCGGGCCCTTGGCTGGATCAACCATCCCCTGGGGCTGATCCTGCCCTACGCGGCGTTGAACCTCCCGCTCGCGGTGTGGATCCTCGAGAGCGGCTTCCGGCAGATCCCGCGCGAGGTGGACGAGGCGGCGAGGCTCGACGGGCTCGGTCCGCTGGCGCGCGTGTTCCGTGTCCAGCTCCCCCTGGCTGCACCCACGGTGGTCACCGCGGGCATACTCGTGTTCATCTTCTGCTGGAACGAGTTCATGCTGGCCCTCACCTTCATGACCCGGGACGCGGGCAAGACCGTCACCGCGGGGATCGCCAGCGTCGGTGGCGCGTCCATCTACGAGATCCCCTGGGGCCAGCTCTCGGCCGCCATCGTACTCGCCACCGCGCCGCTGGTCCTGCTGGTGCTCGTGTTCCAGGGGCGCATCACCAGCGGCCTCACCCGCGGGGCGGTCAAGGGCTGACATGGGGGAG
>Ga0268386_10002036_pt1 | contig 14183 bp, 10 predicted proteins | sample RVTome_15_FD_200260 | JGI IMG/M metagenome (GOLD analysis project Ga0268386, IMG submission 200260) | Soil microbial communities from uranium-contaminated site in the Upper Colorado River Basin, Wyoming, United States - RVT150D86... ...
TGCTGTAGGCGCCGGGACTCTTGCCCTCGTTCGGCAGGAGGTCCATCCAGCGCTCCGCATAGGCGCGCCGCAGCGCGTCGACGTACTCCTTTCCGAGCGGCGCGAAGGCCTCGAGCGTGAGCGACTGCGCCTCTTCCGGCGTGTAGCGCAGCTCGACGCCCGTCACGATCGGCGCGTACAGGTCCTGGTAGCCCAGTTGATCGAGACCCATGATCTTCTGACGCAGCCGCAGGTAGCGATGCAGCGTCGGAAGATTGGCATGCACGTCCGCCAGGAGCTGGGTGTACACGCCCTTCGGTATGTTGTAGTCGAAGAGCGACGCCTCGAGGGAGCTGCCGAACTTCCGCTCGCGGCGGAAGAAGTCGTGCGCCTGGACCTCTGCATTGAGCATTGCGGCGAGAGTGCGGCCGAATTCGCCATAGCGGGTCCAGAAGGCCTTGAATACGGCGTCACGCTCGGCTTTGTCGGGCGACGCCCGGTAGCGCGTGTAGCCGGCGGCATCGAGCTTCACCTTCTCGCCGTTCGCGAGCGTGATCTCCGGGAATGGCAGCTCCGCGGCGGTGAACACCGAATGCACGGTCTGCCCTGCTTCGGCCAGCATCGTCGCACCTGCGAGGATCTTCTCCTCCGCCGCCGAGAGCGTATGCGGGGCTGCGCGCAGGATGTCGTCTAGGAACATCCGGTACGGCGCGAGTCCCGGCTCCGCGGCGAGGTAGCGCTCGATCGTCGGTCGGCCGAGCCCCAGGATCTCAGGGCGCATGAAGGCGGTAGCGGTCTGCAGGTCGGTGAGCGCCTGCGACGCCTCCTGCTTCATCTGCATGCTGCGTCCGACGCGCGTGTCCTGGTCGTAGAGTTGCAGCGCGTACGCGTAGAGCCGGTTGCCGCGTCGCGTGGCGCGCTCCCACTGCGCGATGGCCTGCGCGAAGACCTGCGAGGATTCACCGAGCCGACCCTGAAACTCGGCGAGGCGGGGCAGCTCGGCGGCGAGCGCGCTCTTGTCGGCGAGCCACGCGTTCTCATCGGCATACAGATCGCGCAGGTCCCAGCGGTACTGTTCGGGGACCTCGCTGCGTTCGGCGGCATGACCCGCGAGCGGCAGCGCGGCCAGCACGCAAAGGAGCCTGCGGCTGAAGTTCCTGATCACGTGTCACCCCGGATGACGGGCGGCCGCTCCGCGAAGCATCACAGGTTGCCGAAGCACTCTCCGCCGCGCAATCGAGCGCCCGTGTGCCCCACCCCGTCGCTGACACGCTTCGCCGCTATCGCACCCCCGGGTGCCGGGTTAAGCTTGCTGCAGTGCAACGACGAGCGCGACAAACCCGACGAGCCCGACACGCCGCGAACACCGCGCGACCGCCGAAGCTGATCTACACGTTGCTCGAAGGACGTGGCCTGCTCGAGATGGCGAGCCTGCCGTTCTGGCTGCCACTCCTGCAGGCGACGCCGCGCGGCGATGGACATCCAGTGCTGCTGGTGCCGGGTTTTGCAGCGTCGGACGCGACCCTCGTCGGTCTTCGGGTTTTCCTGCGTTCACGCGGCTACCACGTCGAGACCTGGGGCTTCGGGCAGAACACCGGCTTTCAGCGCAAGTTCACCCAGGCGCTCGAGCAGAAGCTGCGCCACATGCATCACACGCATGAACGCAAGGTGAGCCTAGTGGGCTGGAGCCTGGGCGGTGTCTATGCGTTCTACGCAGCGCACTGCGCACCGGAGTGCGTGCGAAGCGTGGTCTCGCTCGGAGGACCGATGCGCGTCACGGCTGACACCGACCAGGTCCCGCTGCCGGTCAAGGCGCTGTACCGGTACTTCGCGCACCCGATGGGGCCGGTGGCGCACGTCTCGAACGTGCGCGCACGGCTGCTCCGTGCGCCGCCGCCCGTGCCGTCGGTCTGCATATACTCGTCGACGGACGGCATCGTGCCGCCCGACGCCGCGCGCATCGACGGACAGGCCCGCGAGCACGAGAACATCTGGGTCCCGGGCAGCCATCTCGGCCTGGGTTTCAACGCCGCGGTGATGTGGGTGCTGGCCGACCGGCTTGCGCAGCCGGAAGGCGCATGGCAACCCTTTGCACCCGGGGGAATGGTGGGGACCCTGTACGACCGCGCTGCGCGCTACGCGGGCCGCGGCTGAACTCAGGCCGCGCGCCGCCGACGCGATGCGGGCGGCTTCGGCCGCGGGCGCCCGCCCGCCGCCGTCTTCCGACCCGAGGGTTTCTTCGGGCGCTGCCCGAGGCCGTGATACTCCTGGAAGCTGTCGCGGATGCACTGGGCGAAGAACTCGGGGTCCGGCATCTGCTCGCGGCAGGATGTGGGCGAGATGATGATGCGGCCATCGTAGCTCGTCACCGCGATCACGAGCCCCATGCCGTCGTAGATGGGCATGATTGCGGAGAAGTACGTCATCCGCGCGCCGTCGAGATACAGCGGTATGGCCGGGCCCGGAACGTTGGTGATGGTGCAGCTCGCGACCGGCGCGCGGTGACCGAAGCTCAGCGCCGACCCCGCCATCACCCGCGCTGATAGTGCGAGCGAGGCCGCGGGCGCGTGCTTGCGGATGTCGGTCAGCTCGCGCGCGCTCACCGCGAGATCGCGGTCCTCGACGTTGGCGACAGACTGCTTGATCGAGCGCAGCCGCGCGACAGGATCCGCGATATCGGTGCGGAGCGGCACGTGCAGCAGGCTGTACCCGCGGGCGCCGCCGTCGCCATTGCGGCGCGAGACGGGCGCGATCGACACAAGTGTCGGCGCGGGCAGCTCCTCGTGTTTCTGCAGGTAGCGCCTCAACGCGCCGCCGCACACGGCGAGCACCGCGTCGTTGACCGTGGCGCCCTTCACGAGACCGCGGATCCGCTTGAACTCCTCGATCGTGAAGCGCCGCGTCTCGAACACTCGATGGGGCGAGACGATGGAATTGAAGCGCGTTACCGCGGAGCGCTCCGGGTTCAGCCAGGCGTCGCCCAGGGAGCCCAGCACGGCGGGACTCAGCCGGCCGAGCATCCGTGCGAGCGGCGCGGCCACCTTGAGCGGCTGCATGGTGTTGTTGAGCGCGGCGCGCGCCAGGAGCGCCACGGTGCCGGGCGGCGATTCGGGAAACCAGGGCTCGGGCGGCGCGAGCGCCGGCGGCTCCTGCGTCGTGTCGTGCAGGAGGGTCGTGATCTCGGCTCCGGCGCTGGCATCGATCGCGGCGTGGTGGATCTTGGCGAGAATCGCAAAACTGTTCTTCGGCAGATCGAGAAAGGCATCCAGCCCCTCGACCAGGTACAGCTCCCACAGCGGCCGCGCCATGTCGAGCGGACGCGCGTGGATGCGCGACGCCTGGATGCAGAACTGCCGCCAGTCGCCCGGCTTCGGCAGCGCGACGTTGCGCACGTGGTATTCGAGGTCGAATCGTTCGTCCTCGATCCAGTAGGGATGATCGAGCTCGAGCGGGACGCGCAGCAGCCGCTGCCTGAAGATCGGCGAGAGGTGAAGGCGACGCTCGATGTGCTTCAGCAGTCCCGTGAAGTGGACCTGACCATCGGGGGCCGTCGAGGGATCGTAGATCGAGACCAGCGTGAGATTGGAGTTGGCGTGTCCATTGTCCGCGTAGACGAACCGAGCGTCCTCGCCGCGCAATTGCCGCATCTTGCTGCCAGCCCCCAGGCCTGCCGATCTGCGCCGCAGTCTAGCCGCAAAATCCGCTCGGAGCCGGATTCCGCCACGGGAAACCCGATCTGCACCGCATTTCCTGGCCCGACTTGTCGGGGGAGAAAATGGGTCGCAGCCAATTTCGGGATAAAAAATGGCTCCGAGCCATTTTTCAGGGCGGGCGGTCTCTCAGGAAACCGCCGCTCCTCAGGCCGTCGCGGACCCTGCGCATCCTGGCGAGCCAGCGCTCGTAGGCGCTGGACTTGCGCTGGAAGTAACCCAGCACTCCGGATGGGTGAGGATCAGGAACTGCCCGGCCTCGACACCGTCGGCGATCGCCCGCGCCGCGTCCTCGACCGGCATCACGCCAGGCAAGGCGCCCGCAGGCAGATCCTCGGCGAACCCGGTGAGCGCGGTCGTGACGTACTGCGGGCAGGCGACGCTCACCTCGATGCCGCGGTCGCCATAGGTGATGGCAAGCGACTCCGCGAGCGCGACCGCCGCGTGCTTGGTGGCGCTGTAGGCGCTGTCTCCGCACTGGCTCAGCAGCCCCGCGGCCGACGCGACGTTGACGAGTTGTCCGCTGCCGCGCCAGCATCGCCGGCAGCGCCGTGCGGCAGGCCCGAAGATGCGCCAGCACGTGCACGGACCACATCTGCTGCCACGCGGAGTCCGGCTGCGCGAGTGCGTCGTCGAGATCGAGCTCCTCCGAGGCGAAGCCTGCATTCGAAACCAGGACGTCGATGCGTCCGTACTGCTCCTCGGCCGCGACGACCATGGCTGTCACGGCTTCCGCGCGGCCCACATCGCAGGCGAGCGCCAATCCACCGAGCTCGTGCGCGGTGTCCAGCGCCGCGGCGTGATCGAGATCGACGACGACGATACCCGCGGCACCGCGACGGGCGAACTCCCGGCAGAGCGCCCGGCCGATCCCGCGCGCCCCGCCCGTGACGAGCGCCACGCGGCCGACAAGCTTCACGCGCCGTGACCCGGGGGCCGCGGCATCGGCTCCGGCTGCGGCCCCGCATGACGGCCGAGCTCGAACTTCGCGATCTGGTTACGGTGCACTTCGTCGGGTCCGTCGGCCAGCCGCAGCGTGCGCGCGCTTGCATAGGCGTAAGCAAGCCCGAAGTCGTCGCTGACGCCGGCGGCGCCGAATACCTGTATCGCCCAGTCGAGCACTTGGCAAGCGACGTTCGGTGCGACCACCTTGATCATCGCTATCTCGTTCTGCGCGGCCTTGTTGCCCGCGACGTCCATCTTCCAGGCCGCATGCAGCACCAGGAACCGCACCTGGTCGATCATGATCCGCGCGTCCGCGATCCGCTCGCGCGTCACACCCTGCTCCGACAGCAGGCGGCCGAAACTCGTGCGCGTCCCGGCCCGGCGACAAAGCGCCTCGAGCGCGCGCTCCGATGCGCCGATCAGCCGCATGCAGTGATGGATGCGTCCGGGACCGAGGCGTCCCTGTGCGATCTCGAAGCCGCGACCCTCGCCGAGCAGGATGTTCGACGCGGGCACCCGCACGTTCTCGAACAACACCTCCGAGTGGCCGTGCGGCGCGTCGTCGTAGCCGAACACCGGGAGCTGCCGCACCACCGTGACCCCGGGCGTGTCGCGGGGCACCAGGATCATCGACTGCCGGCGGTGGCGATCCGCATGCGTCGGGTCGCTCTTGCCCATGAAGATCAGGATCGTGCAGCGCGGATCGCCGGCGCCCGAGGTCCACCACTTGCGGCCGTTGAGCACGTACTCATCGCCGCGGCGCTCGATGCGCGACTCGATATTGGTCGCATCCGACGACGCGACGGCGGGCTCCGTCATCGCGAATGCCGAGCGGATCTTTCCCTCGAGCAGCGGCACCAACCACTCGCGCTTCTGAGCCTCGGTACCGTAGCGGACCAGCACCTCCATGTTGCCGGTGTCGGGCGCGGAGCAGTTGAACGCCTCAGGCGCGATCACCGATCGGCCCATGATCTCGCAAAGCGGCGCATATTCGAGGTTGGTGAGCCCGGCGCCGTGCTCGGATTCCGGCAGCCACAGGTTCCAGAGCCCGTCGGCCCGGGCCTGCGCCTTCAGCTCCTCGATCGCGTCGGTCGGAATCCACGGGTTGCCCTTGCGGCGGTTCTCCTGCACCTCGGCCGCGAAACGCGCCTCGGCCGGATACACGTGTGCCTCCATGAAGGCGCGCACGCGGGCCTGCAGCCCGGTGACCTTCTCGCTGTGGGTGAATTCCATGCGGGTCCTCAGGATTGCAGACGTTCAACCTGGCGCCAGGCGAGCTCGGCCAGCGGCCGCGCGCGGCGACCCATCTCGAGCGCCTCGCTGCCCGCCGCCGTGCCCGAAAGTGCCCGCGCCATGATGCCCTGCATGATGGCTGCAAGCCGGAACATGTTGAACGCCATGTAGTACTCCCAGTCCCGCATCGTGATGCCGGGCCGAGCGGTGCGACGGCAATAGGCTGCGACATGCTCGGCCTCCGTCGGGATGCCGAGCATCCCGAGATCGTGACCGGCCAGCCCCCGGAAGACACCCGGCTCGACCCGCCACACCATGCAGTGATAGGCGAAGTCCGCGAGCGGATGACCAAGCGTCGACAGCTCCCAGTCGAGCACGGCGAGGATGCGCGGCTCGCTCGGGTGAAAGATCACGTTGTCGAGCCGGTAATCGCCATGCACGATGCGGGTCTCGTCGTCCGCGGGAACGTGCTCGGGCAGCCAGGCGATGAGGCGGTCCATCGCGTCGATGTCTTCGGTCCGCGATGCCTGGTACTGCCGGCTCCAGCGCGTAACCTGCCGCACGATGTATTCGCCGCGCCGGCCATAGTCGGTGAGCCCGACCGCGCCCGGGTCGACCGCGTGCAGCGCCGCGATCACGCGGTTGAGCTCGTCGTACATCCGCCCGCGTTCCGCGGCATTGACGCCGGGCAGCGCCGGGTCCCAAAGCACGCGTCCCTCGACGAATTCCATCAGGTAGAACGCGGTGCCGATCACCGAGTCGTCCTCGCACAGCGCGTGGACGCGCGCCACGGGCACGTCGCTGCCCGCCAGCGCGGCCATCACCCGGTACTCGCGGTCGACCGCGTGCGCCGAGGGCACAAGCGCCCCGCTGGGCTTGCGCCGCAGGACGTAGCGGTCGCGGCCGCGCGTGACGAGATAGGTCGGGTTCGACTGCCCGCCCTTGAGCCGCACGACCTGCACGGGCGCCGCCGCACCGCCGAGCGTCGCGGCGATCCAGCCGCCGAGCCGCGCGGCATCGATCCCGACGCCTGCGACTTCAGTACCACTCATCGCGCATCGTGAGCGTCGTGTCGTCCACGCTGTCGAGCAGCTCGAACTGCGCCCTGGTGTGTGGCAGCTCGAAGCGGAAGAACCAGCGGCAGGCCTGGCGCTTGCCGTCATAGAAAGCGCCCGCGCGATTGCCCGCGACAAGCGCCTGTTCGAGCCAGATCCAGGCGGCGACGACGTGGCCGAAGGCCTCCAGGTAGATCGCCGCGTTTGCGAGCCGTCGCGCCGGTTCCGGCACGGCCTGCAGGGCGCGGGTGGTCGCGACCAGACGGCCAACCGCGGCTTCGAGCGCATCGGCGTGCGCGCCGTATTCCGGGTTGCGCCCGGCCTGATCGCCGCCCGTCGCATGCGACCGCGCGGCTGCGATCGCGGAACGCATCGCCGCGCACAGCAACTCGAACCCCTCGCCGCCCGAGAGCCCGACTCGCCGACCCAGGAGATCGAGCGCCTGGATTCCGTGCGTGCCCTCGTGGATCGGGTTCAGCCGGTTGTCACGGTACAGCTGCTCAACGGGGAAGTCCCGCGTGTACCCGTAGCCACCGTGGACCTGGATCGCCAGGTCGTTGGCCGCGAGGCACCACTGCGACGGCCACGACTTCGCGATCGGCGTGAGCAGATCGAGCAGGAGTCCCGCGCGGCGCCGGTCCGGCGCATCGGGCGCGCTGTTGCGCTCGTCGACGAGCCGCGCGCAGTACAGGTTGAGCGCGAGGCCGGCCTCGACGTACGCCTTCTGCGCGAGCAGCATCCGGCGCACGTCGGCGTGCTCGACGATCGCGACCGGTGCGGCGGCCGGATCGCGTGCGTCCGGCGGACGACCCTGCGGCCGATTGCGGGCGTAGTCGAGTGACTCGAGGTAGCCGGCATAACCCAGCGCGACCGCGCCGAGACCGACGCCGATCCGCGCCTCGTTCATCATGTGGAACATGCAGGCGAGCCCCTGGTGCGGCTCGCCGACGAGGTAACCGACCGCCCCCGCTCGGCCCTCGGGCCGGAACCGGCCCTCGCCGAAGCTGAGCAGCGTGTTGACGGTGCCCCGATAACCCATCTTGTGGTTCAGTCCGGCGAGCGCCACGTCGTTGCGCTCGCCCGGTGTGCCGTCTACCGCGACCAGGCGCCGGGGCACGGCGAAGAGCGAAATGCCCTTGACGCCAGCCGGCGCGCCGGGAATCTTCGCGAGCACGAGATGCACGATGTTGTCCGTGAGCTCGTGCTCACCGCCCGAGATCCACATCTTGCTGCCGTACAGCCGGTAGCGCGGACCGAGCGGGCTCGTGCCGTCCGGTTCCGCGCGGGTCGCGATGTCGGCGAGTGAGGAGCCCGCCTGCGGTTCCGAGAGGCACATGGTGCCCATGGCGCTGCCCGTCAGCATCGGCCGCACGAACGCGTCGACCTGCGCCTGCGTCCCGTGCGCGAGCAGCAGATTGGCGTTGCAGATCGTGAGCAACGCGTAGCCCGTGGTCGCGACGTTAGCGGCGCCGAACCAGGCGAAGGCCGCCTTGTCGACCACCACCGGCAGCTGCATGCCGCCGAGCTCGTAGTCGCAGGTCGCGGCGAGCAGCCCCGCATCGGCGAATGCGGCGAGCGCCACCCGTATCTCCGGCAGCAGCCGGACGTGCTCGCCGTCGAAAGTGGGTTCCTCGAGGTCCGACTTGCGCCGATGCGGCAGAAAGCGCTCGACCGCGAGCCGCTCCGCGGATGCGAGCACCGAGTCGAACGTCTCGCGCGAGTGGCCGGCGAACCGCGGACGCGCGCAGAGCTGTTCGACATCCAGCCACTCGTAGAGCAGGAACTCGAGATCCCGGCGTGAAAGCAGCTTCGCGGTCACATCGCGCATCATACCGAAGGCCCCGCGTCGCACTCGGCACGGCGCAGTGGCCACCCTGTGCAGCCGACGGCGCCTCTGCTAGCGTTGGATCCGCATGGCCAAGTCACCCAGCCTGCTCGACCTGCTCGCGATGCTGCCGGCCGGTGACATCGCCCGCACCGCGCGCGCGCTCGGCCTCTCGCCGGAGCTGCTTCGGAAGCGACTGGGTGCGATCGAGTCCACGCTGGGTGTGGATCTGCTCGGCAGCGCGACGCGTGCGCTCATGCCCGCGGAAACGGGCAAGCTGGTGCTGGAGCACGCCGGACGCATCCTCTCGCAGGCACGCGACTTTACCCGCGATCTCGAGGAGCTCGCCGGGCTGCAGTCGCCGGTGATCAACCTGGGCGCCGACACGTTCGTCGCCCAGCTGCCGCTCGGTGTGACGCTCGGTCGCATGATCACCGCGAATTCGCGTCTGCGCGCACGCGTGGTCGTAGCGGACTTCGAGGAGCTGGCGCGCGCGGTCATCGCCGGCGAGCTCGAGCTCGGCGTCGCAGACACGTCGGGAGCTGCGCGGCATCCGACCCGGCTCGCCATCGATCCGGTGGCCGAGTACGCGCTTCATTTCTTCGTACGCCCGGGACATCCGCTCCTGTCCGACGCTCCACCCACGCTAGCGAACGTACTGGTGTTTCCGCTGGCGATGTCGCGGGTTCCGCAGCGGATTGCCGTGCACCTCGCGGACGCGCAGTCGCAGCTGCGGCCGGATCGCGCGACCGGGGACCTCCTGCCGGCGCTCAGGATCGATGATTTCGCGGTGGCGAAGTTCGCGGTCGCGGCGGGCGATGCGGTGGGGCTGGCACCTGCGCCGGCGATCGAGACCGACATCCGCGCCCGCAGGCTCGCGGCCGTGCCCTTCGAGGCGCCGTGGTTGCGGGCGAGCTATGGCGTCTTCCGCGCGCGCGGGCGTGGATTGTCGCGGGCAGCGCAGCTCTTCGTCACCCAGTTGCGCCAGGTCGATGCGGCGATACTGGCCCGCGCCGCGCGATCCGCGCGGGGCACGGCACGGCGCAAGGCGGCGGCGAAACCACGGGCCCGGCGGCGCAAGGCGGGCTGAGGTGCTTCGCTCGATCACGATGCTCGCATGCCTGCTCGGCCTCGCCGCACAGGCGCAGCCGGCCTCGCCAGTCACGCCGCAAGTCACGCCGCCGGCGACGCTGCGCCTCGATCTCGTGCACACGGGCGGTCGAGGCCTCGAGGTGTTCTCGATCGACCGCATCGTGCTCGAGCCGCTGCCCTGGCCAGGGAATCCCGCGCGCGCCATCGACGACAGCAACACCGGCGCATACCGTTTCGAGGTGCGCGAGCCGGGCGGACTTCTGCTCTACTCGCGCGGATACTCGTCGATCTTCGGCGAGTGGGCGACCACGGACGAAGCCGGCGATGTGCATCGGAGCTTTCACGAATCGCTGCGTTTCCCGCGTCCGGCGGCGCCCGTTCGTGTCGCGGTGCAGCGCCGTAACGCCGCGCAGGCCTTCGAGACGGTGTGGGAAGCGGTCGTCGATCCGGACGGGATGTTCGTCGAGCGCGCGCCTCCGTCTCCACAGACGCTCATCGCCCTCGAGGAGCATGGCCCCCCACCCGACAAGGTCGACCTGCTCCTGATCGGCGACGGTTATACCGCCCAGGAATGCGCCGACGGATTTCCGCGCGATGCCCGGCGGATGATCGATGCGCTTTTCCGCCATGAACCGTTTCGTACGCGACGCGTTGATTTCAACGTCTGGGGACTGTGCCCGCCAGCCGCGCAATCCGGCGTCGCGCGACCATCGACCGGCGTGTACCGGCGCACGCCGGTCGGTGCCGCCTACGATGCCTTCGGGTCCGAGCGCTACGTGCTCACGTTCGAGAACCGCGCCATGCGCGACGTCGCTGCCTGGGCGCCCTACGAGTTCGTCACGATCCTGGTCAACAACGAGACCTATGGTGGTGGCGGGATCTTCAACACCTTCTCGACCGTCGCGGCGACGAACGACTGGGCCGACTACCTGTTCGTCCATGAGTTCGGGCACCACTTCGCCGGCCTGGCCGACGAGTACTACACCTCGCCCGTCGCATACGCCCCGGTCCAGACCGTGGTCGAACCCTGGGAACCGAACGTCACCGCCCTCACCGATCCCCGCTCGCTGAAATGGCGTTCGCTGGTCGCGGACGGCACGCCGATCCCGACACCCTGGCCCAAGGAGGCCTTCGAGGAGCGCCAGCGCGACTTCCAGACGCGGCGCAAGCTGATCCGGCAGGAACGCCGGCCGGAGGCCGAGATGTCGGCCCTTTTCCGCGAGGAGCAGATACACGCCACGAAGCTGCTGGGCACGGGCCCGCATGCGGCGCACATCGGCGCCTTCCAGGGCGCCAACTACGATTCCCGCGCCTTCTACCGGCCGCAGGCCGACTGCGTGATGTTCACCCGCGACGAGGTGGCGTTCTGTCGCGTGTGCCGCGCCGCGCTCGACCGGGTGATCGATCTCAACGCCGGCCCCGCCGGGGCGAAGTGACCTTGCATGGTCGGCGAGATCGATCTCGACACCGCCCGCGACTTCGCCACTGCGCTCTTGATCGGCGCCCTGCTCGGCATCGAGCGCGAACGGCACAAGCAGTCCGACGGCGACGTATCCGTCGGCGGACTACGCACCTTCATCCTCTTTGCGATGCTCGGCGCAATCGGCGGCTGGCTGACGAAGCTGCTCGACTTCCCGTGGATTCTGGTGGCCGTGGTCCTCGCGACGCTGGTTGCCGTGGTGGCGAGCTATGTGCTCGCGGCGCGGGTCCAGCCGGACGCGCTCGGGCTCACCACCGAGCTCGCCGCCATCGCAATCTGCCTGCTCGGCGCGATGGTGATGCTCGGGCATCGCGAGATCGCGGTTGCGCTCACCATCGCGATCGCGGCTGCGCTCGCCTACAAGCGGCCGCTGCACGAAATGGTTTCGCAGCTCGATGCCGAGGATCTCTATGCCGGCGTGCGGCTGCTCGCGGCCACCTTCATCGTCCTGCCGCTGCTGCCCGACCGCGCGATCGATCCCTGGGGCGCGCTCAACCCGCAGAAGCTCTGGCTGCTGGTACTGCTGATCTCGGGGCTGTCGCTGGTGGGCTATGTGGCTGTGCGCCTGCTGGGCCCGAATCGCGGCATACCGCTCACGGGGCTGACCGGCGGGCTGGTCTCCTCCACCGCGGTCACCCTGTCGTTCGCCAGGCAGAGCCGCGAGAAGGGTCATGAGCGCTCGGCGCCGGCCTTCGCCTGCGGCATCCTGATCGCGTGGGGTGTGATGTTCCTGCGCGTGCTTGCGACCGTGCTGATCGTCAACCGCGCGCTGCTGCCGCGCCTCGTCCTGCCCTTCCTGGGGATGGCGGCGGTCGGGGCGGGTTTCGCCTGGGTGATGTATCGCCGCGCCGCAGACGGCGGTCCGGCCGGCGGCGGCGTGCCGCTCAGCAATCCTTTCAGTCTCACGTCCGCGGCCAAGTTCGCTGCGCTCTTCGCGCTCGTGCTGCTGCTGGTCGCGATCGTGCAGCAGCACTTTCCACCCGAGGGCGTCTACGTCGTCGCGGCGCTCGCGGGAACGACCGATGTCGACGCAATCACGCTTTCGATGTCGGGATACGCGCGCCGGGGGGAAGTCGACGTTGCGGTGACAGCCATCGTCATCGCGGCGCTCACCAACACGGTGGTCAAGGCGCTGATGGTGACGGGACTCGGCGCGCCGGGGCTGCGTCGCCCGATCCTCCTCGGCGCTGCCGGCATCGTGCTCGCCGGCCTCGCGACGGTCCTGATCGGCTGAGGACGCAGGAGGCGGCGCCATGAGCTCACTGCGACGCGATCCTACGGGCCTGGCGATCTCGTCGCCGCTCCGCCGTCCGCGGGTCGTACGCATCACCGCCATTGGTCTCGCGGTGCTGCTGCTCTTCGCATCGCTCGTCATCTGCGCGGCGGTCGGCAGTCTGGGGGCCGACGCCACCCGCGTGTTCTTTGCCGCGCTCGCGATCTCTACTTTGCTCGCCGCGATCCCGGTCGCCGTGCTCTGGTTTCTCGACCGGCGCGAGCGCGAATCGCCTTGGGCTTTCGCATCGGCGTTCCTCTGGGGCGGGCTGATCGCGACGACGCTCGCACTGCCGGTGAATTCGACCGTACTTTACTTCGTGGCGCAGTGGCTCGAGGGGAACGCCGCGCTCAAGGACATGCTGGGCCCGGACGCGGCGCTGATGATCGGCGCGCCGATCGCGGCGCCGCTCGTGGAGGAGACGACCAAGGGTCTCGGACTGCTGCTGCTCTTCTGGCTGGTGCGTTCCGAGTTCGACAACGTCCGCGACGGCTTCGTCTACGGCGCGCTGATCGGCGCGGGCTTCAACTGGTTCGAGTCGGCCCTCTACGTGCAGCAGAATCTCGTCGAGTTCGGCGATGCGCCGTTCGGGTTCCAGCTCGGGATGCGCTATGCCTGGTTCGGGCTCGCGGGACACGCGATGTTTTCGGGAATCTTCGGCGCGTCCCTCGGTTTCGCGCGGGCGACGCGTATCCGCTGGCTCGCCTGGATCGCCCCGGTCGCGGGGTTCGCCCTGGCCGTCGTCGCGCACGCCTGGAACAACTCGCTGCCGCTCTTCATCGCGCTCGTCGCGGCCAGGGGCGGCGCCGCGGCACCGACCGAGGCCGCACCGCCACCCGACATGGAGCTGCTCCAGGCCATGGCGTCCGCCAGCCTGTCGAATCTGTTCATCTTCCTGCCGTTTGCGTTGCTCGTGATCTGGATCATCCGCCGCAGCGGTCACGCCGAACGCGCGGTGATTCGCGAGGAACTGGCCGACGAAGTTGGACAGTCGATCACCGCCGAGGAGTACCAGGCGGTGCTGGCCGACCGTGTCTACCGGACGCGGCGCATCGACGCGCGCAACCGGGCCGCCTCCGCCGCCCTGGTCAACGCCCAGCACGAGCTCGCCTTCCGCAAGCGCCGGCTGCGCGACCGGCGGCTCGACCCGGAGGCCGATCCACGCGTCGCGGGGCGGCGGTTGCAGATCGCACGGCTGCGTCAGCTCATGAACGAAACGGCCGTCGGCTAATTTGACAATTCGCGCGCGCCGAGCCGCCCGCCCGCGCGCCTGCACCTTGATTTGACTGGCCTTTCCGGCGCTGGTCCGCGGCTTGCATTGACAGAAGACCGGTCGCCAGGGTTTGAGGGAATTGGCGCATACCGGCGGGAGAAAGCATGAAAACCCCACGCCCGATCGTGCTCGTTGCGGCCGCCCTGGCGGCACTCGCGCTGCAACCGCTGGCCGCGCGCGCCGACCTGCTCCAGATCAGCGACATGTTCGTCTTCGGCGACAGCCTCTCCGACGGCGGCAACAGCGGGCTGATCACGCAGGCCTTTACGGGCGACCCATCGGTCGTCTTTCCGCCGCCGCCCTACGCCGGCGGTCGGA
>Ga0268386_10002039_pt1 | contig 14180 bp, 18 predicted proteins | sample RVTome_15_FD_200260 | JGI IMG/M metagenome (GOLD analysis project Ga0268386, IMG submission 200260) | Soil microbial communities from uranium-contaminated site in the Upper Colorado River Basin, Wyoming, United States - RVT150D86... ...
CAAGTTCAAGGAATTTCTCCTGCGTATACAACAAGGGTCAACGATGCTTTGACAAAGGCGCTTGCGGAGTACTATTCAGAGCGTCCCATTTACACGCTCAGTGAGTTCGATGCGAAACAGGTTGCCGTTCAGATGGTTTTGAAGGATGTGATCGTCGAGAACAAGGAGCTGGTGGTCACTCTTGGAATATAAACATAACAAATCATTAAACCCGGACGCGCTAAAGGGCGCCGCTTAATTCAATCGTTATACAACTTTGGCAACGGCTAGGAGATTGCGCGACCTAGTTCCTTCTTTGAAACTCCGAGGGCAAGTAGCGACTTCACGAGCAGATCAATCGAAACCGTCGGATCTCCCGCCTCCATCTTGGCGACACGAGATTGGCTGGATTTCACGATTCGGGCCAATTCCGCCTGAGTAAGTTTCTGATTTGCCCGGCTGGCTTTCAGCTTTCGACTCAGATCAAGCTTCAATTCAATGTAGGCCATTTCCTGGTCCGTAAGCCCAAGGAATTCCTTGGCTGAACCAACCTTCCAGCCTTTCTTCTTCAAAGCGGCTTGCTTTGCTTTACGCATCGTCATAGTCCTTCAATCGCGCTTTGCATAAATCGATAATTGGTTTAGGGGTGTTAGGAGTTTTCTTCTTGAACACCTCGGCCATCACAATCGCATCATCGTCAATTCTGTAAATTAGTCGCCAAACTACCGTCATGTCAGTCACCCTCAATTCATGGCAACTGGGACCGATGGAGGGCATTGGCCTTGAATGTGGCATTCCTATCTTCTCACCCTGTTGCAGCTTTCGCAGCAGGTAGCCGGCTTCAATTCTTGCTTCGGCTGAAAATGGCGGTGACTTGACCTCCCCGTGTAGCCAGACTATTGGTTTATCATTTGGGCTCATCGGTCAAATTAGCATATGTCATATGTGACATATGAGCAATGAGAAAGTTGCATAACAAGTCATTAAACCCGGACGCGCTAAAGCGCGCCCGTTAATTCAAACGTCATTTGCACATCTCGTAAAATGGTACCATTTAGTGGTACTATGTATCGATGAATCGGAAGCATCGGCGGACGCTCAAGAAGATTTATCGCCGACCCGTAAGTGGGACCATTCCTTGGTCTGACATTGAGTCACTGCTGGCGTCGATTGGCGCCGATATTTCCGAAGGGGCCGGCTCCAGGATAGCCGTTGTCTTGTTCGGTGAAGTAAGTATTCCACAGGCCTCATCCCTCGCCCAACACGGACAAGGGGGCCGTTGCCAGCATTCGAAAGTGGTTAGAGTCTTATGAGGTTAAACCGTGAACATCATGGAAGTTGACGGCTTCAAAGCCAAGATTGAATACGACCCTGAATTGGATCAGTTTCGGGGAGAGATCCTTGGGCTGAACGGAGGTGCTGATTTCTACGGAAATTCGCCTGCCTCATTGCGTCGTGAATTCAAGCAGTCCCTGAAGGTATTCCTGGAGGTCTGTAAGGAGAAGAACATTTCACCAACAAAGGAGTTTTCTGGGAGATTCAACCTGAGAATTCCACCCAGCCTTCACGGTGAGATTGCCAACCGCGCCGCAGCTGAGGACAAGAGCATCAATCAATGGGTCTCCGAGATTCTGAAAGAATCAGTGAATGAGTAGGTTGGCAAATAACAAATCATTAAACCCGGACGCGCTAAAGCGCGCCGGTTAATTCAGACGTTATGCATCAGTTGAGCATTGATGGAGTAGAATTGCGATCATGAACTTCACGATCGAAACTGAGCAGGAAGTCGACGGCCGCTGGATCGCGGAGGTCGTCGAATTGCCCGGAGTCATGAAGTATGGCTCGACGAGGGCCGAAGCCATTGCCCAGGCAGAAGCATTGGCACTTCGGGAAATGGCCGAAAGAATTGAGAACGGCGAGGAAGTTTCCGCCCCACTTACGATCTCATTTGCTGCGTGAGCCAATGGCCAAGCACGAAAGCGCGAAAGGTCTTGCGAGCGCTTCTCAAAATTGGCTGGTCAATCAACCGCACATCCGGATCGCACAAAGTGCTGGAGAGGGACGGTTTCTCAAATTTCGTCTTTGCGTTCCACGACCGCGAAGAAATTGGGCCTCGGATGCTAGCACGCATTGCGAAACATACCGGGCTTACACCTGCTGACCTCTGATGCATAACAAATCATTGAACCCGGACGCGCTAAATCGCGCCTGTTGATTCTAACGCTAGGCGGCGCGAATGGCACTTCACCTCCATCACGTCTTCGTTTGTACATCCGTGGGTGCACCAGAAGCCGAAGATCTGTTGGATGCAGGCCTTGTCGGCGTTACCAATGGTCATCCTGAGCTCGAAGGTGTATACGAGGAGCAAGGACTCGACGTCTTCTTCGATGTTGTTCATGGCGCCGGACACGGAGGAGACGAATTCTACATGGGCGATCAACTGAAGCATGCTCTGCATTTCATGGGCCGCACAATGGCCCGATGAGTCATCATGGATTATCTCTATGGCCGAAAACAAGACTAAGCCCACCGACGCTAGTGTCGAGGACTACATCGCCTCAAGAGCCAACGCGCAGCAACGCACCGACTGCCGGGAGTTGATGGTTTTGTTCAAGAAAGTCACCCGGCACTCACCAAGAATGTGGGGACCCAGCATCGTTGGTTATGGCTCCTACCGGTACACCTACGAGAGTGGACGAACCGGGGAAGCCCCTATGGCAGGCTTCGCCATCCGTGGCCGAGAACTGGTGGTCTACCTGGTGGCTGAAGGAGAGGAGCAAAGATCCTTGCTGGCCAAGCTTGGCAAGCACAAGATGGGCAAATCTTGCCTCTACTTCAAGCAGCTTGCTGATCTCGATAGATCGGCGCTCGAAAAGCTTGTCGACGGTTCGGTCGCCGAGGTAAGGCGGCGCTATGGATAGGACGACGGCGCCGAACAATTGATTCAAGCCGACGCCGTTTCGTGGCGCGGCTTAACGAGGCGTTAGGCGGCGCGGAACGTCATACGAGGTGGAGATGCGAGAGATGAATTTCGAAGTTGTCACGGTGTTTTTTTATGGGCTCTTCATGGACGAATCACTGCTTGCTTCGAAGGGGGTCAGCCCATCGAGAGCGACCGTCGGATACGTCAACGGTTACAGTTTACGCATAGGCAGACGCGCCACGCTGGTGCCGGACGACGGCAATAGGGCGTATGGTGTTCTTATGTCTTTGCGAGCGGACGATGTGAGAGCGCTGTATTCGGCCGAGAGCGTGGCGGACTACGTTTCTGAATCCGTTTCAGTCGTATTGCCAGATGGCACGGCCGAATCTGCAGTCTGCTACAACCTCCCAAAGCGTAAGCTCGAGGGAGCAAACTCTGAGTACGCGAATTCTCTGCTGATACTGGCAGGCAGGTTAGGTTTGCCAGACGATTACCTCCGCCAGATTAGAGAGCAGGTGCCTTTGCCGCTGAGCGCTGGCGTTCGTCTGCATTGAGGGTGCGACGCTCTACGCGTAAACAGTGACCATGAAGATACGACGTCGATTCGTTCTGCTCGGCCTTGCCGCCATTGTGGTTCTTGGCGTCGGGACCGCGATTGTCGAGTTCATTGTCTTACGGGGCGTTACACCGACCATCGATACTTCCGCCAGCATCAGTTCGCTGGAAAAGCACGAGATCGGAGGGGTTGAGCAGTGGATTCTCATCAGAGGCCACGATCGCTCCACACCGGTCGTCCTGTTCCTGCACGGCGGTCCAGGCATGCCTGTAATGTATCTCGCGCACGCATTCCAACGCGCGCTGGAGCATGACTATGTTGTTGTGCATTGGGATCGGCGGGGAGCCGGAAAGTCGTTCGACGCGTTGCCTCAGATGCCAACCTTGAGCGTCAGTCAAACCCTTGAGGATACCTATGAACTGACCCAGATCCTGCGTAGGCGTTTTGACCAGCAGCGGATCTACATCGTGGGCCATTCCTGGGGCAGCTACCTGGGGCTCCTGGCCGTCCAGAGACATCCGGAGTACTACTCGGCCTTCATTGGAACCGGGCAACTGGCCGGAACCGATGACCAGGTTCAGGCGCTGCGCCGCGAGTTCGTGTACCAGGCTGCACAAACGACCGGTGATGCCGCACTCCAGGCTCAAGCCGCAGATCAATCCGTAGAGATCACTGAGGACGATCTGTTCAGCTTGGGAGGGGAGTTGTTTGCTTCCCGGAGCTATTGGCCGCTCCTGAAGGCTGGATTGGCCGCTCCTGAGTACACGCTGCGTGATGTACTAAACGTGAAGAAAGGGGCGGATCTCGTCGGCCGAGAGATGGAGTACGACGTCGTGCCCAAACCGTCGGATGGGGAGATTCGCAAAGTAGACGTGCCGGTATTCTTCTTTCTTGGACGGCATGATTTCAACACGCCGTCGCGGTTGGCCGCGCAATATCTGGACCGGCTTGATGCTCCACTCAAGCGGTTGGCGTGGTTCGAAAAATCGGCACATTTCCCATTTTTCGAGGAGCCCAATCGCTTTCACAGGGAGCTACTTCAGGCCACGCAGGCGGCGGTTGAATACTGGAGCAAGGAATCTAGCAGCAAAGGCGCTGTACCACCTGTAGCCGCCGAACAGGGCGCTGCAGCGGACGTGGCTTTGCCACGCCGCTGATCGCCACGGCGTTAGGCTGCAAGGGGGAATCAACGCATGACAACTCTCGTCATAATGCTCGTCTTGATGATGGTGCCTTACCTCTTCGTCCGCGCGCTGTCAGCCGTCATGCAGCGTGATTTCGATGCTCGGGGCGCTGCCGCCATCGGGCTTGGCGTATTGTTCATTTTCACGGGTGTCGGACATTTCATACTAACTGAACCAATGGCCCAAATGCTGCCTCCCTGGGTCCCTGGACGGGTGCTTCTCGTGTATTTGACGGGAGTTTTGGAGTTCGCAATCGCTATCGGTTTCCTGGTGCCAAAGACCAGGAGATTCACTGGATGGGTTGCTGCCGTAGTGCTTGTATTGTTTTTTCCGGTGAATATCTACGCCGCGATCAACCATATCCCGATGGGCGGTCACGTGTGGGGTCCCCTGTATCTTCTCCTTCGAGCTCCGCTTCAGGCCATCATCTTGTTTTGGGTGTATTGGTTTATCATCAGGCAGCCATAATCACTTCGTCTTGTAGCCCGCCGTCACCTCGTCTTTATGCGCTGCGAAGGCGGCGAGGACCTCGCCCTTCTCGCGCGGTGGCACTTTCGCGAAGTCAAGGGAACGCCCCAGCTCGGCCGCAACCTCATCGAACTCTTCGGGCGAGATCTTGAGGTTACGATGAGCCTCCTCAAGTCCTAAATGAGTTTTGCCAGGCTTAGTCGGTGAGAATTTGAACGGCCCACCCGTGACTTCGCAGACCCACAGAGTTCGCATGAACTTCAGGCCCGGCAGCCTGTCCAGGTTTTTCGTGTGCCATTCCCTAAGAGCTGGGTTAGCCGAAGTCGTTCCTACGATGGGGTTCTGCACCAATGCGTCGCTAAAATGGTCAACGACCGCAGCGATGGCAAAGACACCACCAAGCCGTTCATACAGACTCTTCTCGGCCTCCGGAGCTGCCTGAAGCGGTAGTGCCAGCGCCACCATGAATAGAGATACTATTGAAATCAACCGCTTTTTCATAAACTCTCCTTGGTCTGGATCACGGTGCCGCAGGTGCGCGGTAGGCTACGGGTGGGGACGCGTTCCGTCTGTTCGATATCGCACATATGGATGAGCGAGGTGCTGTCGCCCAACAAACGGTTCAAAGGGGACGCTTCCGCTTCGCGGGAGCGTCCCTTAACCCAGGCGTCAAGTCTCTACGTTAGGCGCGATTGAGCGTTGGTGCAGTAAGTGACGCGAGAATCTACAAAGTCTCAGTTCAAGGCACGGCTACTTCGCCCAGAAGAGTCCGGAGACGGCAACTCATGGGCCTTCGTGGTTCTGCCCAAGGAAGCAAGTGCAAAGCTGCCGAGGCGTGGTCGAACAACGGTCGATGGGACAATTAACGGCCAAGGGTTTAAGGCTTTGCTCGAACCGGATGGTCAGAAAGGCCACTGGCTGCAGATCGATGAGAAACTGCTCAAAGATGCGGGCGCAAAATTTGGTGACGTTGCTCACTTTGAGATCGTGGCTGTGGAGCAGGAGCCTGAACCGGGAGTCCCCTCTGACTTGGTTAAGGCCTTACAGGCTTCCCCTGAGGCTCGCGCCACTTGGGAGGCCACGACCACTATTGCTCGCCTCGACTGGATTCATTGGATCACATCAGCCAAGCAGGCGGAAACGCGAACGAAGCGGATTGGCGATGCATGTGACATGCTTGCCTCTGGAAAGAAGAGAGTGTGCTGTTTTGATCCGTCGGGTTACTACAGTAAGGGGTTCAGTGCACCGCAAGCCGTCGATTAGCTGAGTGCAATTGCGGTGCCTGTTACGCCTAAATGGAAGGCATGAAGAGACTCAAAGCCATCAACCCCGCCCTTCAGTTGATGGTGCTTGACGGAGCGGTTCATTCCACTGCAAGCCAGCGGGCTACCTTGAGACATCCGGAGTTCGCTGACGCGATTCGAACGTTTGTAGCCGCTCACGGAAGCCGCCTAACAAATCATTAAACCCGGACGCGTTTTGCGCGCGCGCCGGTTAATTCAAGCGTTAGACCGCCCGTCGAGGAGACGGCGCCGCGCTTGAGAACTGGTAGAGTGCGTGGTCGCGACCGACGCCGCATGCGCAAGCAGTCACTTAACCAAGGAGGCAAGCGTGCCCATCACCGCATTCAATAGTTTCAGCGACGGACTCGCTCCGAATCAACGAAGCCGGGAGCACTTCATCGCCAATCTTGATTTGCAGGACGGGCCTCACTGGGTGCCCTATGCCGATGGTGTTTGGATCCAACCTTGCCACTTCAACGTCACGTCCGGCGGATTCAGCGTTGTCCTGAAGGGTCTCCCCGGCGCCGCACTGGGTACGCACTACCACATCGGGACCGTTCGCGGCTTTACCGCTTTGGAACTGGCTCGAAAGTACTATCGTGAGGCCGGTCTCGATGTGCGCGAGCTGGATGCCCTGGTTCGCTGATTGAGGCACGGGAAGGACCATTCGTACATGACATCCTGCTCGCGGCGTCAATTCATGCAGGCTGCTGGAGCGGTTCTATTGCAGTCCGCTCTCGCCGCTACCACGCGCGCCGCTGAGTCCAACTCGGGGATTGAGGAAGCGACGAACCGAGACGTTGCCTACGGCGGCACAACCTTACCGCGTGGGATACGTTCCCGATTCGTGGATAACAGCAACGGCTTGAGAATGCACGTATTAGAGGCCGGGTTCGGGGAGAAAAATCGGCCCTGTATCCTGCTGTTGCACGGATTTCCCGAATTGGCGTATAGCTGGCGGAATCAAATGCTGCCGCTCGCCGAAGCAGGGTTTTACGTAGTTGCGCCTGATCAGCGTGGATACGGCCTTACTACCGGCTGGGACGGCAGCTACGACGGAGACGTCGCTTCTTTCCAATACTTCAATTTGGTGCGGGATAGCCTTGGCCTCATATCCGCTTTGGGTCAACGGTCAGTTGCTGCTGTCGTCGGGCACGACTTTGGATCGCCGGTCGCGGCCTGGTGCTCACTGATACGACCCGACGTGTTCCGTTCGGTAGTCCTTATGAGTGCTCCTTTTGCGGGGCCCCCGGCGCTACCTTTCGATAGTGCGAATGAGCCACCCCTTAGCGGCCCTCCCGGTAGCCCGAACATTCACGACGAGCTGGCAAGGCTACCGCAGCCGCGCAAGCACTATATCTGGTACTACGGCACACGAGAGGCCGACTCCAACATGCGCTATGCAGCGCAAGGATTGCACAACTTCTTGCGAGCTTACTATCACTACAAGAGCGCGGACTGGAAACAGAACAATCCGTTTCCCCTCAAATCATGGACGGCCGCCGAGCTAGCGAAGCTCCCCACCTACTACATCATGGATCTGAACAAGGGCATGGCCGAAACGGTGGCACCGGAAATGCCATCACAGGCTGAAATTGAAGCGTGCAAATGGCTTACCGAAACAGAACTCAAGGTGTACAGGGACGAATACAACAGAAATGGGTTTCAAGGTGGACTGCAGTGGTATCGATGCGCGGTGGATCCAAAATATGAGCCGGAGCTCCAGACGTACTCAGGCCGTGCCATCGACGTGCCATCATGCTTCATTGCAGGCGCCAAGGACTGGGGCATCTATCAGGTTCCGGGTAACTTTGAAAAGATGCAGACAACGGCGTGCAAGCGCATGCTAAGTGTTCATCTTGTCGAGAATGCAGGGCATTGGGTGCAACAGGAACAGGCGGAAGCGACGAATCGGGCACTGTTGGACTTTCTCCAGCAGGTCACGGAGCGTTTTTCGGCATAGACCAAGTGAGTTTCGGAAAGTGACGACTAACAAGCGCGTGAACACGGACTCAAAACAGTGGCGCTGCACGCCGCTGTTGTGTGCCGCTTATGCGCAGCGTCAGAGTGCTCAGGGGCACGTCCGACGTCTTAACGTTATGACGCTATAGCGCTGCGGGCACCGCATTGAAGAGAGCAGTTGCAGCTGATTTCGTACTCGCCTTTCACTTTCTTTTCGCGCTTTTTGCCGTACTCGGCGGGTTTCTCGCCCTGCTGGATTGGCGCATCGTTTTCGTGCACCTTCCAGCTGTGGCCTGGTCGTCCATCGTGAATTTGGCGAACTGGACGTGCCCGCTGACGCCGTTGGAAAAGGATCTTCGCCGCCAAGCTGGTCAGCAAGCCTTTGAAGGGAGCTGGATCCAGAACTACATTGAGCCAATGGTCCGACCGCTGGGGATGCCTCGACGCATGGAACTCATCGCCGGCGTATCGATCGTGGTGTGGAATGTTATCGTTTACAGCATCATTTTCTGAAATGGTGGCACCGCTTAACAGCATTGTGAAACTGGAGCTTTTTGGCACTTGACCTGCCCTACACTGCCTGTGCATGAGCCTACCAACTAAATGACGCACCGAGCATGAGCCCGCTGAGATTCAGATCCGTGACGGAGGAATCAGAGTCCAAGTCGTAGTCGAGATAGCGATAGTTGAGTACCACGTCTCCCCAATTGAACTGATAGCCAAGCCCCGCCATCGCCTGCCAGGTAAAATCAGAATCCCCGGCTCCGATGTCAGCGTGATAAGGAATAAACCAACGCCCGTCGGTGCCAAGTGAGGCGTAGCCGTTGATCCCAATGACCGCATCCCAGATTGATTCTGATGCTGACGAACTTCCGCTGCGGCCCGGTAGACCCAGGCCGTCAAGATCTCCGTTGACGGTCCAGTCAAGCTGTTGGTCGATGTCGAGCAATCGAGCACCGATTAGCAAGTCGGCTGGGTTGCGCGGGCTATTGCTCAGGTTGTATGTCCCTGCCAGAGTCCAGACCCAGGCCTTGAGGTCATAGACGGCATCAATATTCACCCCTGCCGGCAATACCATCCGGCCTACCGTAAAGTCACGCGACCCGGTTCTGGACGCGCCCTCATCCAGATAGATCACGTCGGTGAACAAGCCCCAGGAATCTTTTTTTACCTTGAGCGCACCCATGAACGTGAAATCCAGGTTGTCCAGCAGGGCGTCTGGATCGACCTCGATCGAAGGCCCACCTGAGCCACTGGGTAGCTGGGACCTGCCTTCGATCGTGGGCAACCAGGCATAAATGGTGGCGCGCCACTCCCAGGCGCCCGAGTCGGCGCCCAGGGCCTGGCCCGAACCGACCAGCAGCACGAGGGCAATGCCGAGAGACGCTGACGACCTCGACCAGCACGATTGGGGCTGGGCGGACCAATTCTTCAACCAGTTCTGATGCTTCATTTTGTGATCAATCCTGAGGGTTATCGAATAATCGATGCTGTACTTTACGCTGACGGTTCCCCGCGGAATATGCCCGGTGAGCCTCGGAGCCCGTTCCGAACCGAGCCGTCGTGACCCATTATTTACTACTCGCTCCAGGCCATCGACCAACTGAGCAAGAGGCTGTCACTGCTGGTGCCCAGCAGCACGTTGGTGTCGGCATTGACGTAGGTGATCTTGACGCTCTGCTGCGGGTTCAGCGGCATGCCGAAACTCAGCGCGAAGTAACGTGTGCGCTCGTCGTTGTCCTTGGGCACGCCGTCGATGAACGCCTCGCCTCCGTAGCTGAAGCCGGTGCTGACGCTGCCCCACATGCCGCGCGCCAGGGAGCGGATCGCGTGGAGTTGCACGAACCACAGCGGATCCTGCTCGAGGCCGGTGTCGGCGAAGAACTCGTTGTTGTCCTCGAACAGCGACAGGCTGGTGGTCAGCTCGAACTGCCAGGGACCGCGCTGATGGAGCACGCCCAGCTGCGGGCGCACCACGTAGCGGTTGCCACCGAGATTGATCAGTCGGTCCGCGTAGTATTCGCCCAGCGGCACCGTGACCGAAATCGCCGCCCCGAGGGTGGTGGTGACCGGATGCTCGGCGCGATACTGCAGGTACGCTTGGTCCTTGAGCGGCGGAGCGCCATACAGGTTCACGGACAGGCGGATGCTGGGATCGAGCAGGCCATGGCGGCGGACGCTGACGTCTTCGCCGTTGAGCTGCCCCTCCCATCGGCCGTAAGCATAGGGCAGCCGGAAGTCGATGCGGCTGGACTTCCCCAGCCACTCGAAGGTGCGCACGAAGCTGCTGCCCACCGTATAGAGCTCGAAAGTGGCGTCCTCGATGCGTAAAACGGGGTCGAAGAATATGTCGCCATCAATGGCGCCGAGGCCGAGCCCGGCAACATTCAACCCCGACGGCAGGTGCGACCAGCGCCTCGGCTCCATGTCCTGGGCAAGGGCTTCGGCCGCAGTCAGCATGACAAGCACGAGACAAAGCCCGCGCAATCCCATACGACCTCCGCGAGTTTCCTGGTCAGTCGCCCTGGCCCGGCGTATACCAGATCGGTGAGGTGTAGGCCCGCTCCTGGATGGTCAATGTCGTGCCCGGCAAGGGCTCCACGCCGAATTGCCTGGCGTCGTGAGCGGTCCAGCGCGGCGTCGGGATCTCCAGCACCCTGGCGTAGTAAAAGGCGCGCTGCGCGCGATCAAAGTCAGGGTCCTCCCATACGGTGATCAATTCGGAGTCGCCAATCGTGTTGGTCCAGGTGGCGTTATCGAGATCCACGGTGTTGCCCACGGCCGGGAGCTTGCCGTCGCTGCCTGGATCACGCTTGTCGGCGTCACCCCAAGCCACGTCGTACACCCTCTCCTGCACCTGCCCCTTGCGGTCGACCCAGCCCTTGACCACCTGGATGCGGTCGAGGTTGGCGCCGATGGGGTCCTTGAGCGCGGCCACCAGGAAACGCGGCGCCTTGCCTTGCGGCGCGTCGCTCAGGTCGCCGCCCATGGGCACGCCCTTGCTATAGCCGAGCTGCGCAGGCAGGCGGTTGTTGGCGTCGGCGGGCTCGAACTCCCAACCGCCGAAGAAGCGCACGATCATGCGCGGGCCGGTGGTGGCGTAAGTCTCTCGCCGGGACATGGCGTCGAATAGGGCCTCACGCGTATTGTCGGTGGCCCATACCGCAGCATAGCCGGAGGCGGATACTTCCCAGTCCATGATTTTCACGCCGGTATCTGGATTTTCAACAAAAACTTTTTGCGTGCGTTCCGGGCTGGGTTCCTGGGGCGCGGTTTTGCCGAAGAAGTTCTCCTCTTCCATGGCCGCCAGCCCGGTGTGGGCATCGCTGCTGCCCACCAGGCCGAACTTGTAGGGGTTGACGCCCAGCTTCTGCTCAAGAATGAGGCCGTTCTTGAAGGCCGAGCGGGCATACTCGAATTCGAGCATGTCATCCGTCTTGGCGACGCTGCCGTCGAGGTTGCCCTTGTCCCAGATCTCGAAGCTGGCGAATTCGTCGTTGGGCGAGAGGAACGGATGGGCTTCACCGGTGCCCTTGGTCTGGGTGACTTCGTAGAGCCGCTCCCACTTCATCCGATCCTCGCCATAGTCACGATCGATTTTCTTGCCAAAATCTTCCACCGTGGGGAACATGCGCCCGTTGGACAGGTTGCCGTTATGGGCGATGGCCAGCACGTTGCCGCCGGTCCTGTCCTCGTAGGCCGACATCCACTTCCACAAATCCGCGGGATTGTCGCTGCCGAGCGGCCGCATCGTGGTGTAGGGCTCGACCTGGCTTGCGCGGTTGGCGTCGTCGCGGAAAATCACGTTTCGGTGCAGGTTATTGCCGCCAGTATTCGATGTCCACTCATAGCCGATGAAGGCCGTGAAGCGGCCGGGCTCGTTGGCTTCCTCGGCCGCAGCAATCGTCTCCTGCCAGGCGCTGCGGTAGGCCTTGGTTCCCGGCACCGGCAGGATGGCCCTGGAGATCGTGCCCTTGCCAAAGCTCTGGATGATGTCGATGGCGGCCTCAGCACCCTGGCCGGAATGGACCATTTCGTTCCACTTGCGGCCCTGCGGATCGGCCATCACCGAGGGGTCACCCCCTAAAAGCAATGGGAAAAAGCCCATGCCGTCTGAATGATCGGCCACGACCAGGAAATCCAGCGGCCGCGACAACTTGACGGGCTGACCGGTGTTGGAGGTGACTTCGTTACCCCGGGCGAAGCGGTAGGCCTCGCGCGGCCCGAGGCGCGCGCCGAAAGCACCGGCGTCCATCGAGTACGCGGTATGCAGGTGCGTGTCGCCAAAGAACGGTCGCGTCGGAAAGTTGCGCCCGGCATAGGGTGAGTAGTTCGGCTTCGCGGAATGCACACTCTCGGCCGTTGCCTTGTCGGGCGCAGGCAGGCCAGGGCTGGCCGCCGCCGCCGGTAGGGGTGAGGTGAGACCCGAAAAGGCGACAAACACGGCAACGGACAGAATAGGAAAATGGTTATTCACGAATATCTCCTGATTAATTAATACTTCCCAATGCTGCACCAGGCGACTGTACAGGCAAACCCAGCGACACGTTGAATGGTCCAGAAGGCCGCCAGCGAGCCGATAGTGTATACCGGCACGCGCCAAGCCCAAACCGGCAAGGTCATTCGCCGCAGAACCATCGACACCCCTAACACCGTGGCGATGAACAACAATTGGCCGGCTTCGACGCCGAGGTTGAAAAACAGCAAGGCCAGCGGGATGGCATGCTCGGGCAGTCCGATTTCGCTAAGTGCGCCGGCAAAGCCGAAGCCATGCAGCAGGCCGAATGTGAAGGCCACCAGCCATGGCCAACGGTGGGTGATGCCCGGCCGGCCCTGCCGCAAATGAATGATCTCGGTCGCTACGAACAGGATGCTGAGCGCGATGACAGCCTCGACCGGCGCCTGCGGCACGTGCACCCAGCCCAGGGTGGCGGCAGCCAGCGTCAGGCTGTGCGCCAGCGTGAACGAGGTGATGGTCCAAATCAGGGTAGGGACGTTCGCCACCAGCATCAGCAGCGCCAGCACGAACAGCAGGTGGTCGATGCCCAGCAGGATGTGCTCGATTCCGAGCCGGGTGTAGGTGCGGGCGACCTGGCTGGAGGACTCGGACTCGGCGACTTCGAAGCCGGGCTCGGCCGGTGTCAGGCGGGCCACCTGGGTGGTGCCGTCGAGGCGCTCGACGCGGGCCAGGGCGTCGATCACGGTGGACGAGAGCCCGGTGATTTCCACTCGCTGCTTGCTGATGCCGCCGGGGCAGACCGCGGACCAGCGTTCGACCCAGGTGCCCTCGTCCAGCCACGCCAGGACCTCCCCGGCCTCCTCGCAATGCTCCGGAAGCCGCACGTAAATGCCCAGCCGCAGATCCCCTCGCGCGGGCACCCGCCACAGCAGGTCGAAATGGTCCGGCGCGGTTTGCTGGATCCGCAGGTAGGCTGGACGCACCTCGTGTGCCTCGGCGGCTGCGCCGAACATCAGCGCCAGCAGGATAAGCCTGGTGACGAAGGGCGGGGACAGGCGGCTCACGGGCTGTCGGACTGGCCGGGTTCAACGCGCGGGGCGGGTTGCGGTTCGGGTTGCGCTTGGGGCAGCGGCTCGATCTTGACCGTGTAGTTCCCGGCCAGTCTCTCGAACAGCGAATCGACGGCTTCGCGGCGGCGCTGGCTCGACACCTCGCGCTGCACCGCGTCGCGCACTTCCGCCAGTTCCGGAGTTCGCCCCGCTTCACGCGCTTCGATGAATACCAGGTGCAGGCCGAAGCCGGACTCCACCGGTCCGGCCCAATGACCCGGCTCCAGGCCCTGCAGGCCGTCGGTGAATTGGCCTCC
>Ga0268386_10002040_pt1 | contig 14174 bp, 13 predicted proteins | sample RVTome_15_FD_200260 | JGI IMG/M metagenome (GOLD analysis project Ga0268386, IMG submission 200260) | Soil microbial communities from uranium-contaminated site in the Upper Colorado River Basin, Wyoming, United States - RVT150D86... ...
CTCCCTGGCCGGACGAGGGTGATGCCACGCTGGTCGAGGGCCGGTGGCCCCGGGACCCTTGATCCGTCATGCCGATCCCTCCCACGATGGCCCCGACGATCTGGCTGCGCGCGGTCTTGGCTGCTCCGGGCGGGCCTGACGGCCGGCGGTCAGCGCGAGGCGATCTGCTGCCGGGCGGCCTCGACCACCGCCTCGACCGTGAAGCCGAACCGCTTCTGCAGCTCCTTGAGCGGGGCCGAGGCACCGAAGGTCTTCATGCCGATCGTCGCGCCGGTCAGGCCGACGTAGCGGTGCCACCCGAACGTCGACGCCTGCTCGACGGCCACCCGCGCGGTCACCGCCGGCGGCAGGACGCTGGCGCGGTACTCCGGCCCCTGGTGCTCGAACAGCTCCCACGAGGGCATGCTCACGACACGCGCCTTCACGCCGGTCTTGCCCAGGGTCTCCCAGGCGCTCACGCAGAGCCCGACCTCGCTGCCGGTGGCCATCAGGATCACCTCGGGCTTACCGGCCGGCGCGTCGGCCAGCACGTACGCGCCCTGGGCCAGGCCGGCGGCGGGCGCGAACTTCGCGCGGTCGAGCGTCGGCATCGCCTGGCGGGAGAGGATCAGCGCGACCGGCTCATGCTTGAGCTGCATGATCAGCTTCCACGCCTCCAGCACCTCGTTGGCGTCGCCGGGCCGCAGCGTGATGAGGCCGGGAATCGCCCGCAGCGAGGCCAGGTGCTCGATCGGCTGGTGCGTGGGGCCGTCCTCGCCGACGCCGATCGAGTCGTGGGTGAAGATGTAGATCGTCGGGATCTCCATGATGGCGCTGAGGCGGATCGGCGCCCGCATGTAGTCGCTGAAGATCAGGAAGCCGGAGCCGTAGGCGCGGATCTTGGACAGCGCCAGCCCGTTCATGACGGCACCCATCGCGTGCTCGCGGATGCCGAAGTGGAAGTTGCGCCCGCCGTGGTCGTGGGCGCTGAAGTCGCCGGCGCCCTCGAAGGTCAGCCGCGTCTTCGTCGACGGCGCCAGATCGGCCGAGCCGCCGAGCAGCCACGGCACATTCTGGGCGAGCGTGTTCAGCACCTTGCCGGAGACGTCGCGGCCGGCCGCGCCCTTGGGGTCGGCCGGGTACGGCGTCAGGTTCCTGTCCCACCCCGCCGGCAGCTCACGACGCTGCATGCCATCCATAGTTGCGCTTGGTGAGCCGGATCTCCTCCTCGCCGAGCGGCTCGCCGTGGGCGGCGTGGGTGTCCTGCTTGTTCGGTGCGCCCCACGCGATGTGGCTGTCGACGATGATCAGCGTCGGGCGCTCCTTCTCGTTCTTGAACGTCATGAAGGCGCGCTCCAGCATCTCCAGATCGTTCGCGTCGCCCACCCGCGTGACGTTCCAGCCGTAGGCGATGAAGCGGGTGGCGACGTCCTCGCTGAAGGCCCATTCGGTGTGGCCCTCGATGGTGATCTTGTTGTTGTCGTAGATCCAGCACAGGTTGGAAAGCTTCAGGTGGCCGGCCAGCGAGGCGGCCTCGCCCGAGACACCCTCCATCATGCAGCCGTCTCCCGCCAGCGCATAGACGTCGTAGTCGATCAGGTCGAAGTCGGGCCGGTTGAAGTGTCTCGCCTGCCAGCGGCTGGCGATCGCCATGCCCACGCTGGTGGCCACCCCGGCGCCCAGCGGCCCCGTCGTCGTCTCGATGCCCGAGGTCCAGCGGTACTCCGGATGGCCGGCACACTTGCTGTCGAGCTGACGGAAGCGCTTGATGTCGTCGAGCTTGACCGACAGCTCGCCCAACCGCTCGTACTGGGGGTTCACGGCCTTCACGCCGGCCAGATGCAGCAGCGAGTAGATCAGCATGGAGGCGTGGCCGCAGGAGAGGACGAAGCGGTCCCGATTCGGCCAGATCGGATTGTCGGGGTCGAAACGCAGGAAGCGCTGCCACAGACAGTAGGCGACCGGAGCCAGTGCCATCGGAGTCCCCGGATGACCCGAGTTGGCCGCCTGCACGGCGTCCATGGAGAGCGTCCGGATCGTGTTGACGGCGAGCAGATCGAGGCGCGCCTGGTCGGTCATCGGTCCCCCCTGCGCGGCCGCGCCCGGGGCGCGATCTGCGCGCTTTGGGGGGCAGGATACCCCACCGCCCGACGCGAGGAGAGGTTCTCGAGCCGGGCAATGCGTCGAGGACGTCAGCCCACCCGGGCACGCCACTACCGACGATGCCGCCGGCGAGCGTCGTCGCCGGCACGGAGGCTGCAGGAGAGACCGTCATGGCCGAGCAACCTCCGTCGCCCTGGAACCTGGGCGGGCTGACCGTACGCGAGCTCGCCCGGCGGGTCTGGCACGAGATAGGGAAGGACGAGGTGACGGACCGGGCGGCGGCGCTCGCCTACTACTTCCTCTTCGCCCTGTTCCCCTCGCTGCTGTTCCTCGCCTCCCTGCTCGGCATGCTACCGCTGCACGGCCTGATGGAGCGGCTGATCGCCTATGCCGAGCAGGCGATGCCCGGCGATGCCGCCTCGATCGTGCGCCGGACGCTGACCGAGATCGAGGCCGGGGCGCGCGGCGGCCTGCTGTCCTTCGGCGCGCTCGCGGCGCTGTGGGCCAGCTCCAACGGCATGGCCTCCGTGATGACCACGCTGAACGTCGCCTACGACGTGGAGGACACCCGGCCCTGGTGGAAGCGCCGGCTGCTGTCGATCCTGCTGACGCTCGGCTTCGCGCTGTTCATTCTCGGCGGGCTCGTCCTCGTCGTCTTCGGACCGCGGATCGGCGAGACCGTCGCCAACCGGCTGGGTCTGGGCAGTCTCTTCACGCTCGCCTGGAACGTCGTCAACTTGCCGGTCGTCATCTTCTTCGTGCTGCTCGGCATCGCGCTCGTCTACTACGTCGCTCCGGCCGCCAAGCAACACTGGCGCTGGGTGACCCCCGGCTCGGTCGTCGCGGTGGTGCTGTGGCTGGCCATGTCCTACGGCCTGCGGTTGTACGTCTCGAACTTCACCGACTACGGAGCGACCTACGGCTCCATCGGGGGCGTGATCCTCTTGATGCTCTGGCTCTACCTCACGGGCATCGCCTTGCTCGTCGGCGCCGAGATCAACGCCGAGATCGAGCACGCGGCCGCCGCGCGCGGGGCCGTCACTGCCAAGGCCCCGGGCGAGCCGGCGGCGCCGGTCGACGTCGTGGCCGAGCCGTTGCCGGAGATGGACGACGACATCGCGGTCGCCGGCCGCACCGTCGAGCGCTGGATCGGACAGGCGCGGGCGCGCGGGTGGGCGCCGCTGGCCCTGCTGGGTGCCGGCGTCACGCTCGGCTGGCTGCTTCGACGGCATCCGGCCACCGCGATGGCCGCCACCGGTGGCCGCCTGGCGGGTGCGGCGTTGCAGGTGGCGGGCGCCATCGCGGCGGTGGAGCGGTTCCGGCGGCCGCGCACGGACGAGGAAGCGCGCGAGCAGGCGATCCAGCAGCGCGCGGCCTAGGGTCCGATGCATCCACTGCCGGGTGCCAGGGAGCGATCAGGCGGTGCGGTGCAGAGAGGAGGCCGACAGCGGCCGGCGCGCCGCCCCGAGCCCCTCGACCGCGCGCAGCAGGACCCACGGCTCGATCGGCTTGCGCAGCGTGAGCAGGGCGCCTGCGGCCCGGGCCTCGGCGAGCGCGTCACGCCAGGGGGGTGCCGGCGTCGCCCGACATCGCGACGACGACGACGCCGGGAAACTCGGCGTACAGCTCGCGGATGGTGGTGACGCCATCCTGGCGCGGCATGTAGAGATCCATCAGCACGATATCCGCCGGCCGCTCACGGTAGCGCCGCATCGCGACGTCGCCGTCCTCGGCCAGCACGACGTCGTAGCCCTCGGTCTTGAGGACCGTCACCAGCAGGTCGCGGGTGTCGGCATGATCGTCGACCACGAGCACACGCGTCCGCGGTGCCGTCTCCGGCCGACCATTGCGCTGGGGAGGCGCCGCCGCAGGGGTGGCGGGTCGACGGCGGTTGGAGCGGCTAGGCCGGGTGTGGTTCATCGAGTGGAGGAACACGTCGCAAGCGGGGTGCCAGGCACAACCGCCCGCAAAGCCACCAACGACCGGGAAAAGCTTTACCCAGAACAGCGAGCGAACTAACATGCGGCGGGTATCGGCGTCGTCTTGGTGCCGAGCGCCGCAGCGTACCTAGCGGCTGGCATCGGCGTTGCGGGAGGATCGGTCATGGCCCGCGCACTGTGGAAGGGCTCCATCAGCTTCGGCCTGGTCACCGTCCCCATCGGGCTGGTCTCCGCGATCGAGGGCCGCGAGGAGCTGAGGTTCAATCTGCTGCACAAGAAGGACGGCAGCCGGATCGTGCAGAGGCGGTTCTGCAAGGACGAGGGCGTCGAGGTCCCGTGGACCGACGTCGTCAAGGGCTACCCGTACTCGAAGGGCCAGTACGTCGTCGTGACGGACGAGGATTTTGAGAAGGCCCGCGTCCCAGCCACGCAGATGTTCGAGATCCGCAAGTTCGTCCCGGCGAGCCAGGTGCAGGACCTCTACTTCGAGCACCCGTATTATGTCCAGCCCGACGGGCGGGGTGCGGCCAAACCCTATGCCCTGCTCCGCGATGCGCTGGCCGAGAGCGGCAAGATCGGTATCGGCACGATCGTGCTCCGCCAGCGCGAGCATCTGGCCGCACTCGCGCCGGTGGCCGAGGCGCTCGTGTTGACGACGATGCGGTTCGCCCACGAGATCCGCTCGGCGAAGGAGCTTGCCCTGCCGAGCACCCACCGGGGCTGGACCGAGAAGGAGATGAAGCTCGCCCGCCAGCTCATGGATACGCTCAGCGACGAGTGGAATCCCAAGGAGTTCCGCGATACGTACACCGACATCCTCCGCGAGGTCATCGAGGCCAAGGGGAAGGGCCAGGAGATCGTCACGCCGGAGCCGCCGCGGCGGCCGCGGGTCGCGAACCTGATGGAGGCCCTGCAGAAGAGCCTGAGGGAACGATCGCTTGCCAAGGCCGAGGGGCGGAAAACACCGGCGCGGCGGCGGCCGCGAGAGGCCCGCCGCAAGGCGGCCTAGCCCCGGCGGGGACGGACATGACGCACACCAGAACGACGGGGCGCCTGGGGCTGGTCGTCGGGGCTCTCCTCAGCGCCGCGTGCGCCAGCGCACCGACAGGACCCAGCGTGCTGGTGCTGCCGGGGAGCGGCAAGAGCCACGATCAATTCCGCGCGGAGGATGCCCGCTGCCGGCAGCGCGCGGCCGCGGAGCTACAGACGACCGAGGGCGGCGTCGTATCCGCCCAGAGGCGCTACGACATGGTCTACATCCAGTGCATGTACAGCGAGGGCAACCGGGTGCCGGTGGCGGGGAGCGAGTGGCGCTCGCCAGGACCCGCTGCACCGACGACGCCGCCCGCTGACGTCCCGCCACCCCCGGCGGGCGCTCCACCGCCACCGCCGCCCGGGCCCGGCCGATAGCGGCCCCAGCCCGAGCGAGGGTGGCGAGGCGCTTGTCGCGATTGCCTGCACGAGCTCCGTGCCAGCGAGATACCTCCCGTATCCCGCCCACCAACGAGACCTTCGAGGACCGCGTGGTGCATAACCAGATGGAGATCGAGATTCAGTTCGCCCGCGCCGGCGACAACCGGGCCTGGACAAGTTCCACGCTCACATCCGGTGCTTCGCGGCGTGGGCGTTCGAGCGGCGCGGTACGAGCGGTACGGCCTGCTGAGCCAGCGAGCGGCTCGAGGGCCAGAAGCCAGCGCTCATCCACGCCGAGGCCCCGCCGTCGCCGTCGGACGCATGCGGACGTGGTGGGCGCGCGGCAAGTACGGTAGAGTAAACGCCGCGAGCCGTTAGCTCAGTTGGTAGAGCACCTGACTTTTAATCAGGGGGTCCTCGGTTCGATCCCGAGACGGCTCACCAAGTACTACGAGGACTTCCGAGACACCTCACCAGGGGGAACGTCCTGAGCACGGGTGGGCGCGCCGCCGAACGGACAAGCGCGATCAGGCCCAGGAGCACCTGACCACCGCGACGACGATGTACCGCGATATGGGCATGACGTACTGGCTGGAGAAGGCGGAGGCGGAGATGGCGCAGCTGTAACAGAAGTACTTCGTCACCTCGCCTGTCCTTCCAGCCCGTCCATCTACTGGTAGCGACCACGCCTCATTGACTCCTTGGAGGCCCGGAGCTACTGTCGCCCTGCCCTACGCCCCGCCCGATCCACTGGAGGCTCGGCATGAAGTGTCCCCGGTGCCAGCAGGAGAACCGCCCCGGGGCGAAGTTCTTCACGGAATGGGAGACTCTCCGCGATCTTCGTGCGCCCCCCCCGGGGTCCTAGAACGCTACGGGACGAAAGGAGGCCGACCCCGCCGAGTCGACACATCGAATCGGATAACCGCCCGATTAGCTGGAGATCCGTCATGGCCGAACACGAGAATCTGCGGCTTGCTCGCGAAAGTATCGAGGCCTGGAGTGCTCACGATCCCGACCGGCTCACGAAGATTGTCGATGAGAAGTTCGTTGCCGAGAGCGACACGCTGCCCGCTTCCGTCAACGGCCCGCGGGGATTGGCCCAGTTCATGAACGTGTACGTCACCGCGTTCCCGGACCTCCGCTTCGAGATCGAGCAGCAGCTCGCCGATGGCGATTTCGTCGTCACGCGCTGGATCGCCACGGGCACGCATCGAGGAGTCCTGATGGGTATCCAGCCGACGAACCGTCGAGCGGTGACCCACGGCTGCACGGTGTCACAGTTCCAAAACGGTAAGGTCATCCACGACTGGATCTACTGGGATTCGGGCAATCTCCTTCGGCAGCTCGGCGTATTGCCCGCAGCGAACTAGCGCCTGGGAACGGCCGGGCATAGCTTCTCGAAGTCATCGAGGAGCTATGCCAGGCCGCGGAGGCTCGGCATGCAATGTCCCCGGTGCCAGCAGGAAAACCCGCCCCAGGCGAAGTTCTGCCTGGAGTGCGCGGCGCCGCTGGCTCTTCGGTGTGCGAACTGCGGGACACAGTTGCCTGGCGGGGCGAAGTTCTGCTTTGAGTGCGCAACGCCGGTCAGCGCCCCGGGCTCCCCGCCGCACTTCGCCTCACCCGAGACCTATACGCCGAAGCACCTCGCCGAACGGATCATCAACTCAAAGGCCGCGCTGGAGGGCGAGCGCAAGCAGGTGACCGTCCTGTTCTCCGACCTCAAGGGCTCGATGGAGCTCCTCGCCGACCGCGACCCCGAGGAGGCGCGCAAGATCCTCGACCCGGTCATCGAGCACATGATGGAGGCCGTCCATCGCTATGAGGGCACCGTCAACCAGGTCATGGGAGACGGCATCATGGCACTCTTTGGGGCGCCCCTCGCCCACGAGGATCACGCCGTGCGCGCCTGCTACGCCGCGCTCCGGATGCAGGAATCCGTCAAGCGGTACGCCGGCGGCATCTTCCGCTCCCACGGCGTGCCGATCCAGATCAGGGTGGGCCTGAACTCGGGCGAGGTTGTAGTGCGTGCCATCGGGTCGGATCTCCACATGGACTACACGGCCGTCGGCCAGACCACGCATCTGGCCGCGCGCATGGAGCAGCTGGCCGCGCCCGGCAGCATTCGCCTGACAGCGGACACCCTGCGGCTCGCCGAGGGCTATGTCGAGGTGCGGTCGCTCGGGCCCATCCCTGTGAAGGGCGTCCCGGACCCGATCGAGATCTTCGAGCTGACGGGGGCGGGGACGGCGCGGACGCGGCTCCAGGCCACCGCGCTCCGCGGCCTCACGCGCTTCGTCGGCCGCGACGCCGAGGTCGAGCACCTCCGCCGGGTCCTCGGCCAGGCCGGAGCGGGCCGCGGCCAGGTGGTCGCCATCGTCGGCGAGGCCGGGGTGGGCAAGTCACGGCTCACCTACGAGTTCACCCACTCGCATCGGGTGCAGGACTGGCTGGTCCTGGAGGCGTCGTCGGTCTCCTACGGCAAGGCGACCAGCTATCTGCCCGTGATCGATTTGCTGAAGGGCTACTTCAAGATCGGTGACCAGGACGATCACCGCGAGATGCGCGCCAAGGTGCTGGGGCGAGTGCTGGACTTGGACCGGGCGCTCGAGCCCCTGCTGGCCCCGCTCCTCGGGCTGCTCGACGTGCCGGTCGAGGACGCGGCCTGGCAGACCCTGGATCCGCCCCAGCGCCGCCAGCGCACGCTGGACGCTGTAAAGGGCCTGCTGCTGCGTGAAAGCCAGGTGCAACCGCTGCTCGTGGTGTTCGAAGACCTGCACTGGATCGATGGCGAGACCCAGCCCCTGCTCGACAGCCTGGTTGACAGCCTCCGCTCGGCGCGCCTGCTGCTGCTCGTGAACTACCGGCCCGAGTACCAGCACGGCTGGAGCAGCAAGACAGCCTACAGCCAGCTGCGGCTGGATGCGCTCCCGGCCGAAAGCACGGGGGAGCTGCTGGAGGCACTCCTCGGCGATGATCCCGGGCTGGCGCCACTCAAGCGGCTCCTCGTCAGGCGGGGGAACCCGTTCTTTCTCGAGGAGACGGTCCGGACGCTGATAGAGACGAAAGCGCTGGCGGGGGAACGCGGCCGGTATCGGCTGACGCAACCCGTTCAAACGCTCCGGGTACCCGCCACTGTCCAGACGATCCTGGCCGCGCGGATCGACCGGCTCGTGCCGGAGGACAAGCGCTTGCTTCAGACGGCCTCGGTCGTCGGCAAGGACGTGCCGTTCGCGCTGCTCCAAGCCATCGCCGATCTCCCGGACGAGGCGCTCCGTCGCGGGCTCGACCGCCTGCAGGCGGCCGAGCTCCTCCACGAGACCGGGCTCTATCCCGATCTCGAATACTGCTTCAAGCACGCGCTCACCCACGAGGTGACGTACGGTGGAGTGCTCCGTGAGCGTCGCCGTGCTCTGCACGCCCGAATCGTCGAGGCGGTGGAGCACATCCATTCCGGCCGGCTCGTCGAACACGTCGACCGTCTGGCGGAGCATGCCTTCCGTGGCGAGCGCTGGGAACAGGCCGTCGCCTACCTCGGCCAGGCGGGCGCACGGGCGCTCGACCGGTCCGCCTACGCCCACGCCCTGACGTGCTTCGATCGGGCCCTCGAGGCGCTCACTCACGTGCCGAAGAGCCCGGCTTCTCTCAGGGAGGCGCTCAAGCTGCGCTTCGATCGCGGGGCGCCGTACTTCGTGCTCGGGCAGCGCGACCGACAGGTCGAGAACCTCGAGCAGTGCCTGGCCCTGGCCGAGACGCTCGGCGACGAGCACTGGCGCGCCCGCATCACGAACTACATGGCCAACGCCCTCTGGACGGCCGGGGAGAGCGCGCGCGCGGTCGAATTCGGCGAGCAGGCCCTGCGCATGGCGGAGGATCTCGACGACTCAGGACTCCTGGTGCAGGCCTGCCTCAATCTCGGCCAGATCCATCGCACCATCGGCGGGTACCGCGACGCGGTCGCATATCTGGAACGCGCGACTGCCGCCTTGGGTGAGAGTCGGGATCTTCTCGGCCGGGCCGAGCTTCCCACCGTCATGACACGTGCGAACCTCGCCTCCTGCCTCGCCCAGGTCGGGGAGTTCGATCGGGCTACTGAGCTGACCGCCGAAGCGATTCGGATCGCCGAGGCCGTCGGACACGGAGTCAGTGTCTTTGTGGCCCACGCCCTCGCCGCCAGTCCGCCGCTTGCCCAAGGGTATTTCGACCGGGCCATCACGTCGCTCGAGCGGGCGACCGCGCTGTGTCAGTCCGCGGGCATGTCCGCCGGGTACGGGGCGATAACGGCGAGGTTGGGCGATGCCTATGCGCGGGTGGGCAGGGTAAGCGAGGCCCTCCCGCTTCTCGAGCAGGCCCTCCAGGTCGCCGCCCGTGGCAATCGCGCCTTCGAGGCGCTCGGAACGACGTTCTTGGGCGAGGCGTACCTTCGAGCCGAACGGCTCGTCGATGCGAGCGCGGCTGCCACACGGGCGCTCGAGCTTTCACAGCAGCGGGCAGAGCGGGGCACGGAGGCTCAGGCCCTCGAGCTCCTGGGTCGGATCGCCGTGGCCTCCACTCCACCAGAGGTTGACGCCGCCCGGGCCTACTACGAGCAGGCATTGCAGGTCGCCGCGGGCCTCGGCATGCGGCCGTTGATGGCGCACTGCCACCTCGGCCTCGGCAAGCTGTACCGGCGCACCGGCAAGCGCGAGCAGGCCCAGGAGCACCTCGCCACCGCGGCGACGATGTACCGCGAGATGGGCATGACGTACTGGCTGGAGAAGGCGGAGGCGGAGGTGAGAGAGTTGGGGTGATGGACCGCCGCCGCTTCCTGCTGACCTCGCTGGCGGGTGCTGTCGCCGCGCCGCTCGCGGCCGAGGCGCAGCAGGCGGGAAAGGTCTATCGCGTGGGCATTCTTTCGCTTTCTGCGCGAGCGGACAGCTTGCATCTCTTCGACGCATTGGAGCAGGGACTGCGCGATCGAGGCTACGTCGTCGGTCGCAACATTACCCTGGAGTACCGGTTCGCGGAGAGGCGAATGGAACGCCTCCCTGACCTGGCGGCGGCGCTAGTCCGGCTCAAGGTGGACGAATAGTGGCCCGCCGCCGCTTCCTGCTGACCTCGCTGGCCGTTGCGTTGGCTGGGCCTCTCGCCGGCGAGGCCCAGCAGGCGGGAAAGGTGTACCGGATCGGCTACCTCGACCCCTCTTACCTGAGCTTCGGCGAGGCGACGCTGTTCGAGACCGCGCTTCGAGAGCGGGGCTGGGTCAAGCAGCGTGATTACGTGCTGGAAGCGCGCTGGGCGGACAACAAGCCTGCGCGCTTGACGGAGTTTGCTACGGAGCTGCTCCGGTTGAAGCCGGACCTCAGTTGGCTGGCTTAAAGGGTGGCTAGCTTAAAGGGAGGGTGCTGTGTCACTGGCGATGACGAAGCAGGAACGCGAGGACTTTCTCGCAGATCTTCACGTGGGAATCATCAGTGTCACCGAAGACGGACGAGGACCGCTCACCGTGCCGATCTGGTACTCCTACGCACCGGGCGGAGAGGTCCGAGTTCTCACCGGCAGGACCACGCGGAAGGCTCGGCTCCTCGGCCGCGCCGGCAGGTTCAGTCTATGTGCGCAGACGGAGACGTGGCCATACAAGTATGTGAGCGTCGAGGGGCCGATCGTCGCCATCGAGCCGGCAAATCTCGAACGCGATCGCCGGCCGCTCGCTCACCGTTACTTCGGCGTTCGAGCAGGCGACCAGTACATCGAGAGGACGCGACCAGGGACAGATGAGAACATGCTTGTTCGTATGCGTCCCGAACGGTGGCTCACGGTGGACTACGGGAAGATATGACCCACGCGGCGGGCTCCTCGTGGTAGCACTCCGCTTCGCCGAACTTCCGCAGCCCTCGTACGACCGCGCGCTCGATGCGCTGTGGTCCTGGCTCGACTCGTGGACGGGCATCGGTCTCATCATCGCCGGCATGACGCACCAAGGGTGGGATGTCCAGCTCACCGCCTACGCGGCCCGCGACTGGCGCGCGAACTTCTTCCCGGTCGGCATCGCGCACTCCGTCGTGGGTGGCTCGGCGTGGGAGCTGACGCCGTGGCGGGCGGTGCAGCGCGCGGCACGGGATCACACCCTCGATTTCATCAGCAGGCGCCTTGAGCCTGACTGCTTGCGCTGATTTGCGCTGAACGCGCCGGTCAGACAGCCCGATTTCAGTCCTCAGTGCGCCGAGCGTCCTGCTCAGTCCTCAAGGCCGGCAACGAGAAGTCGAGGAGGAACGTGGGGTTACGCAGAACTATGCAGAAGGACTGAGGGCAGGCTCGTCGCCGGCCCTCGTCTTTTAATCAGGGGGTTCTCGGTTCGATCCCGAGACGGCTCACCAATTATTTTCAACTATTTCGGCAGCGGCCGTGCGGCTGCTATCCCGGTGCGACTCCCCGATTGTCCGAGAATTGTCCGACTTCATCTTCAGAGACGCGGCCATTTGGGGTCTGGCTGAGGTAGTCGGCGAGCCTTCCAGCCGCGTCGTGAAGGTCGCCGACCGAGACGACGTTGTAGCGGTCGAACACGCTGCGAGTCTTGTGGCCTGTGACCGCCATGGCCACGCGCTCGGGCACGCTGCTCCGTACGAGGTTGCGTACGACGGTACGGCGCGAACCAACCGGCTTGGGGTAAGAACAAGCGCGCGGCGATGAGCACCGCCGTCTTTCCAGACCCTGTCGGCATCGTGATGACGCTTCGAGCAGAGTCCTGAGCGAAATGTGCGGCAATGGCGTGAAGAGCCCCAGCCTGGGCAGGCCAGAAGCCGGGTTCGGCTCCCTCAGCTATAGGCCAGCGAAGGTCCTCATAGTGCTCGGCTAAATACCCCATTCAGGAGGCTGCCACTGCCGCCTATCACCGTCGCGACCTCGACTACCGGCCGCTACCCACCCCGCTCCACGGCTCGCCACGGCGTAGGGGTTCATGGGGAGCATTCTCCTTGGGGTGTGGCGGGGCGCGGAAACCTCCCCGCCTGCGCCGCAGCGGCACGCGGCCCGCCGAGGGCGCCAGCCAGCGAGGTCAGCAGGAAGCGCCGGCGGTCCATGGTGGGAACGTAGGGCGTCTCAGGGGGCAGGTCAAGGGTGGAGCCGGAGTCATGGGTGGAGCCGGAGTCAATGTTGGAGCCGGAGTCAACCCACACGGGCCGCCCCCGGCTCGTCACCGAGGGCAGCGTCCGCGTTGGTGGCTCTACATGATCGCGTGGGTCTGCGACCGTTCCCGCTGAACGGCGAGCCGGGCGCCGCGGTGCCAGCGAGGAAAGTCCCCGCGATATTCTTTGCGTCTGATGTCCCACTCCAGCCTGATCGGTCTCCAGCCCCGGGAACTCGAGGAGTTGGCCGTCGCGCTCGGCGCCTCGCGCTATCGCGGGCGGCAACTGGCGACATGGATGTACCGCAAGGGCGTCGTCGACCTCGACGCCATGACCGATCTCCCGCGCGACTTTCGGGAGCGGCTGGCCGAAACCCACGAGCTGGTCGTGCCGGAGATCCAGCGCGAGACGCCGTCCCAGGACGGCAGCCGTAAGCTGGTGTTGAGCATAGGCCGCATTTAGGCCGCATAAAGGCCTAGTTGACGGAACGGAACCTCCGTTCTCCGCCCCTCCACCCCGCCCCCCCGCCGCCGCTCCTGCCCCCCCGGCACAGCCACCCGACTCGACCTCATCGAATCGGGGCAACGCTTTGCCGCCGTCTCACGCTTCGTCATCGCCGATCTCTCGGATCCGAGGAGCGTCCCCTCCGAGCCACAGCCGATCATTCCGAATTTTCCGTCGCTGCCGGTGGTCCCGATCATCGAGGCCACGCAGCGCGAGTATCCGGTGGCCGACAACATCCCCCGTCGCGCATCGGTGCATCTGGTGGTCAGATATCGCGATGCCTCGCACTTGTTGTCGATTCTCGCGGAGCAGGTGCTTCAGCCGCGGAGATGCTGTACTCCGCCCTCAGCCCCGCGTCGTGATGTAGGCGCGCTCACCCGCGCAGCGCCGACGCGGCGCGCCGATAACGCGGCGCGCCGATACTTGTCCCCTCAGTGGTCCCCTGCTAGAATCCCGGCTGCTCGCTTTGTCGTCCACGTCGAGTGATTGCCTGAAACGTTCGAGGATGGCCCCTGCTGACTAAGCGGGCCCAAGAGGGCAGCTCATGTCCGACGGCGAGAAGGTCCCCAACATCAGCTACCTCGGCACTTGCTACGACGTCGTCACCATGGACCCTTTGAATCTCGGAAGTTCCTCGAAGCTGCAGCACGTCATCGACCTCGAGGCCCCGGGGGCGTACCTGACGCCAGATGGTCGCTTTTCGGTGCCAAATGGCGTGCGGCACGAGGCGCCCCTGTCGATGAGCTACGAGTCGCAGTCGAGCGTCATCTCGAGCGCATACGAGCTGCAACAGGAACTCAAGCGCTCCGTCGACGTGGAGGCCGGCGTGGAGGGAGCGTTCGAGTTCAGCGGGAGCGCGAGTGTCAAGGAGGTCGAGCGCGAGGCAGGAACCCGCAAGAACAGCTTCGTGTACTCGAGGGCCTACCAAGAGGACCATCGCGTGGCCCTGGACCTGTCGGACGACAAGACCCCGATAAAAGTGACGCAACAGTTTCGCGATGCCGTGGACCAGCTTAGCGGATTGGTCGCCAAGACTCAGAAGCACGTCGTCGAGTTCGGAAAGTCGCTCAACTACCTTCCCAACGACACCAAGATCGAGGTGTTGTTCGAAGGCGTGGATCTCCCGACGATGAAG
>Ga0268386_10002041_pt1 | contig 14171 bp, 10 predicted proteins | sample RVTome_15_FD_200260 | JGI IMG/M metagenome (GOLD analysis project Ga0268386, IMG submission 200260) | Soil microbial communities from uranium-contaminated site in the Upper Colorado River Basin, Wyoming, United States - RVT150D86... ...
CCAGGTCCGCGTCATTAGCGGCCTGCAGCGTGTCGCCGGTGTCGAGATCGATCACCCGCATGAGATCGTCACAGCCCCTTCTGGCTCAAGCATGCGCACGCGGCGCAGGCTTGGCAAGAGTCACATGGTCTCAACGTGCATCGTTGGCGACGGCGGGTGACACCGGCCTCTACGGCCCGCCGCCCACGCCCTCACCACCCACGCGCGAGTGCATGCCCGTGTGAGACACGCCGCCGATCGGTACGTTCGTCTATGAGGTTCACGTCACGGGTGGCAGATCATCTCGCGGCTCGGCGACACCGGACGTCGATGGCGCACCTCCCGCCGGCGCGTGACGACTGGAAGGATTCGCCATGGCAGAGCCCAACCGCTACCGCCCCGGCCGGGAGCACACGTCGCGGACCTATCCCGTGATCCCGCCGATCTACCAGACGACGACCTTCGAGCTCGACGACCGAGCCTACGAAGACATCCAGGGAACCGGCGGGTTGCACGAGACGTGGTACTCCCGCTTCAACAACCCGACGGTCGATGCGGCGGCCGCCGACGTCGCACGTCTCCACGGCGCCGGGCAGGCGCTGATGACCGCCAGCGGGATGGCGGCGATCGCGACCACCCTGGTGTCGCTGCTGCGCAGCGGCGACACGCTGGTCGCGGCCAGGCAGGTCTACGGCGACACCAACGACCTGTTCGAACGGGACCTGCCGCGCCTCGGGATCAACGTCGTGCGCGTCAACGCGTTCGACGTCGACGCCTGGCGGGAGGCGATCACCACGCACCAGCCCGACGTCGTGTACGGCGAGACGCTGTCGAACCCGCAGCTGCGCATCATGGACATCCCGCTCGTGGTCGAGGCCGCCAAGGCTGTCGGGGCGTCCGTGGTGATCGACAACACCTTCGCGACCCCGATGTGCACGCGTCCGCTCGAGCTGGGCGCCGATGTCGTGGTCGAGTCCGCGACCAAGTTCCTCGCCGGGCACTCCGACGTGATCGCCGGCGCGGTGACGACCGATGACCGCGCGCTGCATGAGGAGATCCAACGGCGGATCATCACGTTCGGCGGCGCGATGGACGCGCACGCGGCGTTCCTGGTGTGGCGTGGCCTTCGGACCTTCCGGGTCCGGCTGGGCGAGGCGTGCCGCACCGCAGCGGCGCTGGCGGATCAGATGGCGTCGGAAGCCGGCGTCGAACGCGTCGTCTACCCCGGTCGGGCCGACCACCCCGACGCTGATGGAGCGGCCGGCCGGGTGATGCCCGGACCCCACGGGGCGATGCTGACGCTGGTCCTGGACGGCGGCGACGAACGTGCCCTGCAGGTCATCCGCTCGCTGGAGGTGGCGGTCGAGGCCACCAGTCTTGGCGGAGTGGAGACGCTGGCGAGCCTGCCGTTCAACTCGTCCCACTTCAACATGACGCCGCAGCAGCGGATCGACGCGGGCATCCTTCCCGGCATGCTGCGCCTGTCGGTCGGGCTGGAGGGCGAGGAGGTGCTGGCCGACGATCTGAGGCAGGCGTTGAAGCGGACGCGCTGACCCGCACCGGACGGCCGCGGCGTGACGCCGCTCAGATGCCGCTCAGATGCCGCTGAGATGCGCGAGCAGCCGTCGCAGCATGTCGAGGCAGCCGTCGAGCTGGCCGATGCTGACGTGTTCGTCGGGACGATGGGCGACGTCGATGCTGCCGGGACCGCAGACGATCGCGGGGATGCCCGCCTGCTGGTACAGGCCGGCCTCCGTACCGAAGGCGACGACGTCCTCCTCGGGATGGTCGAGCAGGATCCGGCCGAGCTCGAGGGCCGCGGAGTCCGCGGCCATGTCCAGCCCGTCGACCTCGCACACCGCGACCGTGGACACGCCGGTGTCGGGGTGTGTGCGGCGCATCTCAGCGACCATCTGCTGTTCGAAGGATGCGAGCGAGGCGAGCACGTGATCGGCGTCGGAACGCTGCACGGGTCGCATCTCCCACTCCAGCGCGCAGGTGCCGGCGACGATGTTGCGCGCGGTCCCGCCATTCATCGTCCCCACGCTGATGGTCGTGGCGGGCGGTTCGAAGGCGCTGTCGCCCGGTGCGCGAGCGGTGAGCTCGTCGCGCAGCTCCAGGAGGCGCCCGAGGTAGCGGGCGCCATACTCGATGGCGTTGACGCTCTTGGCGGGCGCCGAGCCGTGCCCCTCCGCGCCGGTGATGGTGGTCGTGTACTCGTAGCAGCCCTTGTGCGCCGCGATGATGCGCAGGCTGGTCGGCTCGCCGACGATCGCGGCGGCGGGCGAGGGTCCGCTGCGGGCGAGCTCGTCGAGCAGCACCGGCGCGCCGCGGAACCCCTCCTCCTCGTCGAAGGTCAGCGCGATGTGCACCGGTACGCGTAACGGTGCCGACGCGAAGGCTGGGGCCAGCGCGAGCGCGCAGGCGATGAACCCCTTCATGTCCGCGGTTCCACGCCCATAGAGGAGATCTTCCATCCGGGAGACCGCGAATGGGTCGCTGCTCCACCCGTCTCCCTCGGCCGGGACTACATCGGTGTGGCCCGACAGCACGACACCACCGTCGACCTCGGGTCCGATCGTGGCGAACAGGTTGGCCTTCTCTCGCCGCTCGTCGTAGGTGGTGGTCATCCGCGCGCCCGCCGCGTCGAGCCGGGCGTGCGCATAGGCGATCAGGTCCAGGTTGGAGTCGGCGGTGATCGTCGGGTACGCGACGAGGTCGGCGAGGATCTGCAGCGTCGAGTCGGTGACGTCCGAAGGTGCGGTCACGGGATCATGTCTCCCTGTCGCTCGGCTGCGCGGCGTGCCGTGCCGTTCATGGCTTGACGAACAGTCGGCGGGGATAGTCGGCCAGGGGCTCGGCGGGGCCTTCCTCGCGGATGAGGATGCTCTCGGTTATCTCGAGGCCCCAGTCCTGCATCCACAGACCCGGCATGAAGTGGAAGGTCATGCCGGGCCGGAGCACCGACTCGTCGCTGAGCCTGATGCTGACGGTGCGCTCGCCCCAGTCGGGCGGATAGCTCAGCCCGATCGGGTAGCCGCAGCGGCCGGACCGCGTGATGCCGGCACGCTGGAGCGCGGCGTAGAAGGCACGCGCGATGTCGCAGGCACGGTTGCCGGCGCGGGCGGCGTCGAGCCCCGCCTCGACGCCCTCGAGCACCGCGGCCTCCGCGTGCAGCATCTCCGCCGGCGGCCTGCCCAGGAAGATGGTCCGGCTGAGTGGCGCGTGGTAGCGGCGGTAGCAGCCCGCGATCTCGAAGAACGTCGCCTCGCCGGCGACGAAGGGCCGGTCGTCCCATGTCAGGTGGGGCGCCGCAGCGTCGGTGCCGCTGGGCAGGAGCGGCACGATCGCGGGGTAGTCACCGCCGAAGCCGTCGACGCCGGTCGCGCTGGTGTGCAGGATCTCGGCCACCAGCTCGTTCTTGGGCAGGCCTGGCTCGACCAACTCGAAGATCCGGCCGTGCATCCGTTCGACGATGCGCGCCGCACGGCGCATGTAGGCGATCTCCTGGTCCGATTTCACGAGCCGCTGCCAGTTGACGAGACCGGTGGCGTCGACGAACGTCGCGCCTGGCATGCCCGCGGTGAGGTGGGTGTGCGCCGCGGCGGAGTAGTAGTAGTTGTCCATCTCGACGCCGACCCGCGCCGCCGCCGCACCGTGGTCGGTCAGCAGCGCGGCCAGGTGCTGGTGCGGGTGCCGCTCGGTCGACTGCACGTAGTCGTCGGGGTAGCCCACGATCCTGTCGTGGTCGAGGTGGACGGTCCGCTTCGCGCCCTGGCCGTCCATCATCCGGCCCCACCACAGCGGTGACGTATCGATCGAGACGATCACCGCCTGATGGACGTAGAACGACCAGCCGTCGTAGCCGGTCAGCCACGCCATGTTCGACGGGTCGGTCACGACCAGGACATCGATGCCGCGGACGTCCATGGTGGCGCGGACCTTCGCGAGGCGCTGGTCGTACTCGTCACGGCTGAACGGGAGCTGTGGGCCAGCGTCTGCGGCGTCGACCATCGCGGTGCGTCAGCCTCCTGATGTCGGCTTGTCCAGGTCCGTGCTCTGCAGCGTATGTTGGCCGTCCGGTGGCGTAAAGAGCGCTCGGGTGTCGATGCGAAGGCGGTCACCGATGGCAGATGTGCACGTCCTGACCGAGTCGGACCTGCGCGACGTGGTGGGGCTCGGGCAGGAGGAGCTGGCCGCGGTCGAGGCCGTGTACCCCCTGATCAGCTCGGGGCAGGCGACGATGCCGCCGATCATGCGCATCGACGTCGAGGACCACAACGGCGAGATCGACATCAAGTCGGCCTACCTTCCAGGCTTCGATGGCATCGCCATCAAGGTGTCGGCCGGGTTCTTCGACAACCCGCAGCGGGGGTTGCCGAGTCTCGGCGGGCTCATGGTCGTGCTCGACGCGCAGACGGGCGTTCCACGGGCCGCGCTGTTCGACAACGGTTGGCTGACGGACCTGCGTACCGCGCTGGCCGGCGCGGTCGCCGCGGACCACCTTGCCCGGCCGGACGCGTCCGTCGCCGGCGTCGTCGGTGCCGGCGTGCAGGCGGGCCTGCAGCTCGAGGCGCTGACCCTCGTGCGCGACATCGAACACGCCCGCATCTGGGCGCGGCGGCACGATCGCGCGGTCGAGCTCGCCCAACGGCTGTCATCGGACCTGGGCATCGCCGTCGATGTGGCGGACAGCCCCGCAGCCGCGGCCGACGGCGCCGACGTGCTCGTGGCCACGACGCCAGCGACCGAGCCGCTGATCGACGCGACAGGCCTGCATCCGGGCCTACACGTCACCGCCGTCGGCTCGGACGCCGAGCACAAGCAGGAGCTCGACCCGACCGCGATCGAGGCCGCGGACCGGTTCGTCTGTGACCACGTCGGACAGAGCCTGCGGCTTGGTGAGCTGCGGGCGGCCGCCGACGCCGGATACGACACGGACCGCGCGGTCGAGCTCGGCGCTGTGATCGCCGGCACCGAACCCGGCCGGTCCGGCCCGGACGACGTCACGATCTGCGACCTGACCGGCACCGGCGCGCAGGACACGGCGATCGCCAGCCTCGCGGTGAAGCGCTGCCTCGATGCCGGCCTGGGGACGCGCGTTGTGGCCTGAGCTGCCGGTCACGCTCGACGACGTTGACGCGGCGCGTGACCGGATCATGGGGGTGGTCGTCCGCACGCCTCTCGTCCCTGCGCCGGAGCTGAGTGAGCGCTGCGGAGCGCAGGTATCACTCAAGCTCGAAGGTGTGCAGCCCACTGGAAGCTTCAAGGTCCGGGGCGCGGCGTCGAAGATCCGGTCGCTGCCGCCGGACGCTGCCGTACGCGGCGTGGTCACGGCGTCGACAGGCAACCACGGGCGGGCCGTTGCGTACGTGGCACGCAGCATCGGCGTGTCGGCCACCGTCTGCGTGTCCGAACTCGTGCCGCCGGGCAAGATGCGCGCGCTGCGGGCGCTTGGCTGCGATCTCGTCGTCGGCGGGCGCTCGCAGGCCGACGGGCTCGTGACGGCCGCGGGGCTCGTCGTCGAACGTGGGATGACCCTGGTGCATCCGTTCGACGACCGTGAGGTGATCGCGGGGCAGGGGACGATCGGACGGGAGATCGTCGAGCAGGCGCCCGAGGTGACGACCATCGTGGTGCCGCTGTCGGGTGGTGGGCTGATCTCGGGGGTGGCGGTCGCCGCCAAAGCGCTGCGTCCCCGAGTGCGTGTGATCGGCGTCTCCATGCGGCGTGGGGCGGTGATGGCCGCGAGCCTGGACCGTGGCCGGCCGGTCGAACTGGAGGAGGCACCTACGCTCGCCGATAGCCTGCAGGGCGGGATCGGAACCGACAACCGGTTCACCTTGGTGATGACCCGCGCGCTGGTCGATGAGGTCGTGCTGCTCACCGAGCAGCAGATCTGGGACGGGATGCGCTTCGCGTTCGACCACCATCGGCTGCTGCTGGAGGGTGGCGGCGCCGTGGGGATCGCGGCGCTGCTCGCCGGGCGGATCGCGCCGCGGGGTCAGATCGTCGCGGTGGCTTCGGGCGCCAACGCGGAGGACGAGCAGGTCGCGGCGCTCGCCCGCGGCGACGGCACGCCGCCGTCAGGCGACGATCCCGGCGCGTGATTGCGTCTTGACGATACGTACGCATTCCGTGAAGGTTCATAGGAGAGCCACGCTGTTGTCCGCAGCCATCTTCACCAAGGGGGCATCTGTGCGAAGGTCGCCCGCCCGCGCGCCGCGTCACCGGTGCTCGGCGATCGACGATGTGCTGCGGCCGAACGCCCCGTGGCGTGGAGGGCAGCGCGCTCCACGGTGAGACCAACCCGCGACCGAAAGGTGACGTCGATGCTCGATAGGCTGGCGCGCAGGCTGGGACTCGAGACCGATCCGGTCATCTTCTTCGCGTCCGCGGGATTGATGATCCTGTTCCTCGTCACGCTCGTCGTGGTCCCCGAGGGCACGGCGACCGTGTTCGAGCAGGGACGGCAATGGATCGCCGAGAACCTCGGATGGTTCTTCATCTTCGGCGTCACGGCCTGGTTGGTGTTCCTCCTGTGGGTTGCGCTGAGCCGGTACGGACGCATCCGGCTCGGCGGCGACGACGCCCGACCGGACTACAGCAACGTGTCCTGGTTCACCATGCTGTTCGCCGGTGGCATCGGGACGGTCCTGATGTTCTGGGGCGTCGCCGAGCCGATCTCCCACTTCGCGACTCCACCCCGACCCGGCGTCGACCCCTACACCGCGGAGGCAGCCCAGGATGCGATGAGCTTCGCGCTGTACCACCTGGGGCTGCACACCTGGGCGATCTTCGCCCTGCCGGGCCTGGCGTTCGCCTACTTCATCTACCGCTACGACCTGCCGATACGTACCAGCTCCGTGTTCTACCCGTTCCTGGGCGACAGGATCCACGGACCCATCGGGCGGACCATCGACATCTTCGCGATCCTGGGCACCCTGTTCGGCGTCGCGGTCTCGATCGGTCTCGGCACCTCGCAGATCAACGCCGGGTTGTCCGAGCTGTACGGCATCGCGGACAACACGTGGGTCAAGGTCGTCATCATCATCGTGCTGACGGCCGTTGCCACCTCGTCGATCGTGGCCGGCCTGGACAAGGGCGTGAAGCTGCTGTCGAACATCAACATCGGCATGGCCGTGGCGCTGATGGCGTTCATCTTCATCTTCGGCTCCACGCTGTTCCTGGCGCGGGGGATCGTCGAGACCTTCGGGCTGTACCTGTCGAACATCATCCCGATGGGCTTCTGGAACGACATGCTGGCGGAGTACACCCAGGAGGCCGGCTGGGGCTGGCAGGGTGGCTGGACGGTCTTCTACTGGACGTGGACGGTCACCTGGTCACCGTTCATCGGGATCTTTGTCGCGCGGATCTCGCGGGGCCGCACGATCCGCGAGTTCGTGATGGGCGTGCTGTTCGCCCCGTCGCTGTTCACGCTCATCTGGTTCGCCATCTTCGGCTGGCAGGCGATGCAGATCGACGGCATCGGCGGCAGCGGCGGCCCCATCGTCCAGGCCGTCAACGAGGACGTGGCGGTGGCCATCTACCGCTTCCTCGAGTACTTCCCCGCCACAGGACTGGTGCAGGGCTTGTCGATCGTGATCGTGGCGATCTTCTTTGCAACCTCGTCGGACTCGGCGTCGTTGGTGGTCGACATGCTGTGCTCCGGCCACGCCGATCCCGGCCCGGTCCGCCAGCGCGTGTTCTGGGGCGTGTCCGAGGGCGCCGTCGCGGCGGCGTTGATCATCCTGGCCGGCGACGCGGGCCTCACGGCGTTGCAGCAGGTGATCGCGGTGATCGGCCTGCCGATCTTCGTCATGGTGTTCGCGATGATGTTCGCCCTGATCTCCGGCCTCCGGCAGGAGGGTGCGGTGGCAGTCGCGCCCGAGTGGGCCACGGAGATCGTGCGGCAGGCCGAACTGGACGGTGATGGCACGCCATCGAGCACCACGCCTGCAGACACCAGGCCGGCGGACACCACACGGGACTGACCCCCGATGAATGCGGCGGACCGCCGGATGGGCGGTCCGCTGGCTCACATCCTGGAGGAGCACATGCGCGTCGAGACCACCGACCACGCACCCACGCCCGACCGCGAGCAGCGCGCGGCGGTGCTGCGGGAGATCGAACAGCGGGTCCTGTGGCTGGCCGTGCGGATGGTCCACGAGGTCAACCGCACGGATGCCGGCGGGATCAAGGTCGGCGGGCACCAGGCGTCGTCGGCATCGATGGTCACGCTGATGACGACGCTGTGGTTTTGCCACCTCGGTCGGAACGACAAGGTCGCGATCAAGCCGCACGCCTCGCCCGTGTACCACGCGATCAAGTACCTCACCGGTGAGCTCGACCGCTCGTACCTGACCCGACTGCGCGGCATGGGTGGACTGCAGGCGTACCCGTCGCGCACCAAGGATCCCGACGTCGCCGATTACTCGACCGGCTCGGTGGGCCTGGGCGCCGTGGCCCCGCTGTTCGGCGCGGCTGCGAGCCGCTACATCGATCACCACTTCGACCGTGTGGGAAAGGGACGGTTCATCGCGACGGTCGGCGACGCCGAGCTCGACGAGGGCAACGTCTGGGAGGCCGTCATCGATCCGGTCACGGCGGGTCTGGGCGACGTGATGCTGATCATCGACCTGAACCGCCAGAGCCTGGACCGGGTGGTGCCCGGCATCGCGGCGTGGCGCATCCAGCAGTTCTTCGCCAACGCCGGGTGGCACGTGGCGGAGGCGAAGTACGGCCGGCGGCTGCAGGCCGCGTTCGCGCGGCCGGGCGGTGACGCACTACGGGCCCACATCGACGCCATGCCCAACGAGGCGTACCAGGCGCTGCTGAGCCGGCGCGACGTCGATCTGCGCAAGGCGTTCCTCGACGGCGCGGACCCGGCGGTTGCGCGCAACCTGCGTGATGTCGACGACGACGATCTCGGTGCGCTGCTCGGCGACCTCGGCGGGCACGACCAGGAGATGCTGCTGGATGCCTTCCGGGCATGTGACCGGGCCGAGGATCAGCCGAGCGTGGTGTTCGCCTACACGATCAAGGGCTGGGGCCTGCCGATGGCGGGGGATCCGCTGAACCACTCCGCGCTGCTGTCCGATGCGCAGATCGACGAGCTGCGCACGAGGGTTGGGCTGACCGAGGGGACCGAGTGGGAGCGCTTCGATGAGTCGTCGGCGGCCGGCGAGCTGTGTGCGGACGTCGGTCGACGCCTGAACAACGTCGCCCCGCCACCGCGGCCATCCGTGCCCGCGCCCCCGAGCGTGGCGCGCCGCCGGACCACGTCGGGCACATCCACCCAGGAGGCGTTCGGCAAGACCATGTCCGCACTCGCCGACGTGCCCGAGGTCGGGGAGCGCATCGTGACGGCCAGTCCGGACGTGTCGATCTCGACGAACCTCGGTGCGTGGATCAACAAGGTCGGGGTCTTCTCACCCCAGCAGGCCGTCGACTACGGCGGTGCGGACCGGCTGTTGCGCTGGCAGCCCGGACCGAACGGCCGCCACATCGAGCTCGGCATCTCGGAGATGAACCTGTTCCTGCTGCTGGGCCAGCTCGGTCTCACACATGAGCACCACGACGAGTTGCTGCTGCCCGTGGGGACGGTCTACGACCCGTTCGTGTTGCGCGGGCTCGACGCCCTGATCTACAGCGTCTACAGCGGCGCGCGCTTCATCTTCGCCGGCACCCCCAGCGGTGTGACGCTCGCGCCGGAGGGCGGCGCGCACCAGTCCACGATCACACCATCGGTCGGGCTCGAGCTGCCCGGCCTGACGGCGGTCGAGCCGGCCTACGCCCAGGAGGTCGACTGGCTGCTCTGTGACGGCCTGCGCGACCTTGGCGGCCCCGACGGTGAGAGCCTGTACCTGCGGCTGTCCACCCGCCCGGTGGACCAGACGCCGTTCTGGGAGGCGCACGACCGCATCGGCGCCGACCTGCTGCGCGAGCAGGTGCTCGCGGGCGCCTACACCATCCGCGATGTCTCGGCGGACGACGACCGACCCGGTGTGATCATGCTGGCCACGGGCGCGGTGCTGCCGGAGGCGCTCGCGGCGGCCGACGTGCTCGACGCCGAGGACGTCGCAGTGCAGGTGATCAACCTCACCAGTGCTGACCGCGTCTACCGTGACTGGCAGCGCGGTCTTCGCGACGGTGCAGCAGCGGCGACGAACCCCGGCCGACCGCACCACCTGCGACGCCTGACGGCTCATGCCGATGCCAGGGGGAGACGGCCCATCGTGAGCGTCCACGACGGCGCAAGCCACACGCTGGCGTGGGCGGGGGCGGCGCTCGGCGTTCCGCAGATCCCGCTCGGCGTGGACCGCTTCGGCGAGTCGGGCACGATCGACGAACTGCGGACACTCACGGCGACCGACGCCGGAACCATCATCAACGCCGCGCTCCTCGCGCACGAACTCGTCCCGCCCGGCTCGTCGACCGCGTCGCGCCAGTCGTAGCGGTGGCCGCCGAACCATGGGCGCGGTGGCTGTGTCCCGGAAGGATGCTGCCGTCGAGTGGTGCGGTCGTCACCGCGAGCGGATGACAGGTGAGAAACGACAGCGTGCCGGGCGTCAGCCGACGTGTTCGTTGCCGGCCCGCGCCGCGCCTGCGCGTTGCAGGATCTGCTCGACGATGGTGCTCTTGGCGTCCGCGTAGTGCTGCATCGTCGGCCACTTCCGGGTCGCCAACGCACGCTTGGTCCGCTCGTAGCGATGCCGTTCCGCTGGAGCGATCCGCAGGGTGTCACGCAGCAGCACCATGCGGTCGACTTCCGGCGCATGCGGACCGAAGACGTGCAGGTGGACGTCGCGGGCCGGTGTGCGCAGCATGCGGTGCTCGTGGAACTCAGGTTCACGGACGCGCAACCGATACCCGGCCTGTTCAAGTGCGGGGACGTAGGTGGTCTCGTCGGTGGGATCGTCGACCACCAGCAGGATGTCGATGATCGGTTTGGCGTCGAGGTCGGGGACGGCGGTCGAGCCAACATGCTCGACCCGTCGGGCGGTGTCGCCGAGGGCCTCGCTGATGCGCTGGGCTTCCTGTGCGAACCGGCCGTGCCAGGCGGGATCATGCGCGACCAGGACGATGTCGCGCCGCTCGATCTCACCGATGGTCACCGCTTGGAGCCGTTCGACGATCGGATCGGTCGTGGTTGGCTCGTCACCCATGGCGCACCTCGGATGCATCGACGGATCCCGTGGAAACCCACCACCCGGTCAAGCAGCTCAGGGGCTGGCGCTTTCGCTGCCGTCGTGGGTGTCCGGCGATAGCGGATCGAGGTCGCCGTCGACGACGTCAGCGGCGACGTCGCGAAGACGACGCCCGTTGTTGCGCGCGTACCGGCGGAGGGCGTCGAATGCCTGGTCCGTCGTCAACCCGTGCCGTTCGGACAGGATGCCCTTGGCCTGCTCGATCGAGATCCGGGAGCTCAGCGCGTGCTGGAGCTGACCGACCCGCTCCTCGAGCAGTTGCACGGTGGCCGCGCGTGTGATGCCGGCCGCCGCGACGTTGCCGAGGTACTGGCTACCGACGGTCGCGGCGGCGATGCGTTCGCCCTCCTGATCGGGACGGGTATCGAGGCGGATTCCCCACGCTCCCACTGTTCTGGTCTCGACCTGCAGGGGGACCGCGACGAGCGCGTGCGGCTGTTCGTCGGGCAGCCGCACGTCCGGGTAGCGGCGGCGGAACTCGTCGACGGAAGGGACGACGACGTGCTGGCCGGTGCGGACGGCCTGGGCGAGCGGGATGTCCGTGGTGATCGGGAAGCGCTGCCATGCCGACACGTATCCCGGCTCGTACCCGCTGAAGGCCACGAGTTGCAGATAGGTGTCGGTGTCGTCGACGAGGGCCACCACGCCCTTCGTGCCGTGAACCGCCAAGACGCCACTGTCGACGAGCGCCGCTGCGACATCGTCGACGGTTCCGCCCCGCCCGATCGTGTCCGCGGCCGCCATCAGCTTCCGCACCTGCGTCGGCGACAGGGAGACGGGCGGATCCGCGATGTCCACGGGGTGGCGATCAGTCGACACCGGATCGGCCGTGAACCCCCCGGACAGCGGATCGCTGTCTCCGGGACCGGGAACGCTCGGGCCCACCGTCACCGATGCCATGGCCTGCCCTTCCTTTCCTGTCGCTCTGCCGCTACGTGCCTCACGGATCCGGAAGCATGCCCCATCGACCTGACTGGATGCAGAGCATCCGCACGCGGTGTTCGGCTCGATCGTGGTGCTGAGGCGTCCGCTGTCAATCGTGGTGTGTGCTTGCCGATCGTCGTCTACGATCATTGTCGCCGCATGGTGTACCGGGTTTCAACGTGTCAAATGGCGGCAAAGCCACCCGGTGCCGGCCGCGTCGCGTTGACGTGCGTCGTCCGCGCACAGCACCGGGGGTCGCGGCCCACTGCGGCGGATACCCAACGCCGTCCGCGTCGAAAGCGAGACTCATGATCGGTTTCATCGTCTTCGGTCTGGTGGTCGGAGCACTGGCCCGGCTCCTCCTGCCCGGCGAACAGCACCTGAGCATCCTTGCCACTCTGCTGATCGGGGTCGCCGGATCCGTGGTCGGCGGCGTGATCGCCAACCTCCTGGGCACCGGTGACATCTTCGAGCTGAACATCCTGGGTTCGGTCGTGGCGATCATCACCGCGGTGGTGCTCATCGTCGCCATCGACCGGACCAGCGCCAGTCGGCGCTAACGCCCGCGCACGGCCCCGGTCCGTCCCGGCTGGAGCGCGGCGATCGTCGAGATCAAAAGGTCACCGTCGACGGGCCTGCTGAACCAGTGACCCTGTGCGGTCTCACAACCGAGTTCGATCAGGGCACGTCGCTGCGCGTCGCTCTCGACCCCTTCGGCGACGACGTCGAGGCCCAACGCGTGGGCGAGGCTGTGGATCGCGGTGACGATGGCGGTGTTCTCGGCATCGGTTCCAAGCCCATCGACGAACGAGTGGTCGATCTTGACCTCGTCGACGGGGAAGCGCTTGAGATAGCTGAGCGAACTGAACCCGGTACCGAAGTCGTCGATGGACAGCCGGACGCCCAGGTCCTTGAGGGCGCGCAGGACGCCCAACGTGTGGGCGGTGTCGGCCATGAGGGTCGACTCCGTCAGCTCCACGGTCAGGGCTTGCGCCGGGATGCCGGCACGCGCCGTCGCCTCGGCGACCGTGTCGATCAGCCCGTCGTCGTTGAGTTGGTGCGCCGACAGGTTGACGCTGATGGCGAGGTGCTCGTATCCGGTGGCGTGCCAGGACGCGAGTTGGCGGCACGCGTGCAGGAGCACCCAGCGGCCGAGGCCGACGATCAGGCCGGTCTTCTCGGCGACGTCGATGAACTCGTTCGGCAGGATGTGACCGCGCTGCGGATGGGTCCAGCGCACCAGCGCTTCGGCCGCCACGACATTGTGTGAGCGCAGATGGACGATGGGCTGGTAGAGCAGGTGCAGCCGGCCATCGTCGAGCGCGTGCCGCAGGTCGGTGGCGATCGTCATCCGTTGCCCGACGTCGGTGCGCAGCGCGTCGGTGAACACCTCGATGCGATCTCGGCCGAGCCGCTTGGCGCGTCGCATCGCGGTGTCGGCATCATGCAGCAGGCTGGTTGCGGTGCTGTCGTCCCCTGCGACCGCGATGCCGATGCTGGCCGTGACGTACAGGCGCGCATCGCCGACGACCGTTGGCTGGCGGATCGCCTCGGCGAACCGCTCGGCGATCTGCACGGCTGCGTCGGGGCCGTCCAGATCGGCGCACACGACGGTGAACTGGTCCGCTCCGAGCCGTGCCAGCACGTCAGGGCTGCGCAGTGACGCCGACACGCGCTCGACGACCGTCCTGAGGACCTCATCTCCGGCGTCGTGGTCGAGGCTGTCGTTGACCAGCTTGAACCCGTCGAGATCGGCGAAGATGACCGCGACGGTCCCTGACCGGCTGGTGCGTTCGGCGAGCGCCTGCTGGACGCACGCGTGGAACGTCGCCCGGTTCGGCAGTCCGGTCAGCGGATCCAGCAGCGCCTGACGGGTCAGCTGCTCGGTGGCTTCGTGGCGGGACACCACGCTGACCAGGGCGTTTGCGACCGTGCGCAGCAGATCGATCTCCTGATCCGACCAGATGCGCTCGCCGTGGACGGCATCGAATCCCAGGAAGCCGATCAGACGTTTCCCAGCGGCCAGCGGCACGATGATCAACGACGCGATGCCCTGGC
>Ga0268386_10002042_pt1 | contig 14169 bp, 19 predicted proteins | sample RVTome_15_FD_200260 | JGI IMG/M metagenome (GOLD analysis project Ga0268386, IMG submission 200260) | Soil microbial communities from uranium-contaminated site in the Upper Colorado River Basin, Wyoming, United States - RVT150D86... ...
GCACGGCAACATGATCCACTCGACCGTGCCGCCGGGGATGGTGGGCCGCGCCTGCCGCTTCCGGACGATCGACGAATATTGGTTCGTCCTCTCGGGCGAGGGAGAAATCTGGCGCAGGGCAACGGACGGCCGTGAGAGCATCACCCGGCTCATCCCCGGTGTGTGTATCGATATCCCGCTCGGCACTGCCTTCCAGTATCGCTGCACCGGGGATGTGCCCCTTGTCTTCACCTGCACGGCCCTGCCGCCCTGGCCGGGCGACGACGAGGCGGTGATCATGGACGGGCCGTGGGTACCAAGTGCGGACCTGGAGCGCGGGGCCAGCAGCTCGGATCAGCCCCCTCAGCACGCCTGACCTTCCGCCCGTATGGCTCTAGGAACATCCGTGAACGCTGGGGCATCACGGGGTGCTGTTCCGACGCAAAGCTGAACCTCTCCGTCTTGGCTTGTCGTCCCGGTTGCGAACCCCAGCTGGCGACGTTCAGGATGCGTCTGTGGAGTTCCGGATGCATGCTGACCAGGCCAAACCCGAAGCGACGGATTTCTTCGCGGCCGGTGACTACTCCTTCTGGTCTCGCATCCTCGAGCCGGCTTCGCAGTCGCTCGTCGAGGCTGCTCGCGTAGGCGCGGGAGGCCGTGTGCTCGATGTGGCGGCCGGGAACGGGAACACAGCGCTTGCCGCCTCCAGACGTGGCGCGATCGTGACCGCGCTGGATCCCTCTCAAGCGCAGATCGAGCGGGGGCGGCAGCGCGCCAGGATGGAGAACAGTCCGATCGCGTGGGTCCGAGCGGACGGGAGACGCCTACCGTTCGCCGACTCGAGCTTCGACGGCTGCCTCGATTCGTTCGGCGATGAGATGCCCGTCGTAGAGATGCTCCGCGTCGTGCGCTCGGGCGGCGTCTTTGGGATCGCCCAGTGGACCGGCGAGGGGTTCTTCGGCGCATACGTGGAGCTCATACGGAGGTGTACTCCGGGGCCGGATCGAGGCGAGTATCGCCCCGATCTCGGTCAGGAGGACTTCGTCCGCGCCAGCCTGGCGCCGTTCGCCGAGAGCATCGGCGTCCAGCGTCGAGCGATCCCCGCGAGGTTCGCGACGGCTGAGAGCTTCTGTGACGAGCTGCTGCGGAAGGATCCCTACGTTCGTCCACTTCAAGCGGCGATGGCCTCCAAGCGATGGGAGGGATTCTCCGAGGAGCTCTGTCGCCTGGTTTCGGCATGGAACGCTGCGGATGACGGCAGCGTGCTCCTCGAGTTGAAGTACCAGCTCACCGTCGCAACCAAACCCCGGACCTGAGCGCGCCTCGGGGGAGGGTCCTTCCGACCCGGTCTATCTGCGGGCACACAGCCGCTTCTCAAGAGACATTCACGAACACTGGCGCAGCCAAGCGTTCCTCTCCCCGTTGCCCAAGAACCGCCCCCAGGTGCCGTACGTATACCCGCCAGATACGTGGAGGCCCGCACGTGGAACGAAGAGGAGGGGGACGAGCATGGCAGAGCCGAGCTTGTACGAACGATTGGGCGGCGTGTTCGCCATCGCTGCGGTGGTCGACCACTTCAGCGATGCCGTCGTCCAGAACCCCATCGTCGGCCAAGGATCGAAAAACGCCGACCTTCGTGAGTGGCATAACAACCAGCTGGACAGGCTGCCTGGGCTGAAGTTCATGCGCACGCTCTGGGTTTGCAACGTCGCCGGTGGACCCCTCTCGTTTGCTGCCACGAAGCCAGGAAGCACCCCCCTCGGGCTGGAAGAAGCCCATCGCGAGCTTCACATCACCCCCGAGGAGTTCGAGGAGGTCGCGGCTGAGCTGGGACGCACGCTCGATCACTTCGGGGTCCCTGCGCGTGAGAAGAATGAAGTCCTGGCCGCCTTCGCGGCGCACAAGGGGGAAGTAACGGAGGGATCGATGGCTTCGGCCTGAGGGAGCCCCTGCGTTGATCCGTAATCCAGCCTATCGGGGGTACATTCCCAAACCTTGCCGCATCACGGCGAGGTGTCGCTCCACTCGATGCTCCCTCGCAACCCCGGCCCGCGCAGCCGTCCAGTAAGCGCGTGGCTTCCCGACAGTAGCGACCCCGGGCCCGGCGTTGATAGCGTGAACCAATGACGGTTCGCCGCGTCGTCGTCGATCACGTGCTCTTCGTCGTGGCAGACCTGGACGCGAGCCGGGGGCTCTATACAGCCGCCCTTGCCCCACTCGGCTATGAGGAACTTCACGTTCAGGACGACGGTGTCTCCTACGGGGCCGAGGAACTGGACGACTTCACGATCGCCCGTGGGGAGCCCGTGACCACAGCGGCGCATGTTGCGTTCTCTGCCGAGGGTCGGGACGCCGTGGATGCATTCTTCGCGGCCGCAGTCGCAAACGGCGCGACCGTCCGCGGCGAGCCCGGGGTCTGGACGCAGTACTCCGAGCGGTATTACGCGGCATTCGTCAACGACTTGCATCAGAACAACGTCGAGGCCGTGTGGCATGCGCCCGAGCCGGTCGTTGACGCGCCTCGCCGTCCCGGCGTTCCCTGATCCGTACGCTCCAAGTACGTTCGCGAACGCTCACGCAGGCGAGTGCCCCGGCGCCGTAGTCGGACGTTCCGCGTCGATAGAGTCGGGACAGATGTCCAGGGCTGAACTGCTCGTCGACCGGGACGATGTATCGGTGATGCTCCGGCACGTTCCGGACGAGATCCCGGCGATCAAACGCGCGTGGAGTGAGGTCGAGCATGCCCTTGGGTCGCTGCGCGGCCGAAAGTTCTACGGTTCGTTCGACACGACGACGAACCAGTACGCCGTCTGCGTCGTTCTCCGGGAAGGTGACGACCCGCATGCCCTCGGACTCGAGCGGGGAACCCTACCCGGCGGCAAGTACGTTCGCGTGCGCCTCAAGGGCGAGCCACCGGCCGTCTATGACCTCATCCCGTCGATGATGCAGCGGCTCGCGGATCGACCGGACCGTGACTTGACAAGGCCTCAGCTCGAGTACTACCGACGTAGGGACGAGATCGATCTGCTCGTTCCGGTGCTTCCCTCGTCCTGAACCTCGCTCAAGGTACATTCCTGAACGCTCGCGCATTCAAGGTCTGCCTTTACCTCACAAGCATGTGACTCATGATCCGTTGGTCGCTGGTTTGAGTCCAGCCGGCCCCACCGTTCAATTTCCCTCTGAGCACATCTGAGGTGTTCGTTGGGAGATCGAATCGTCCGTCGCCCTGAGTGGATGAACCTGTGTCGGACAAGAAAGAGGAGAGGCCCTGCGCCTCTCCACTTTCAATCTATAAGACACAGGGGGGCTTGCGGCAAGGCCCATGCGGTAGCGCATGATCGGCGGCCGCACAACGGACCTGACGAAAATGGGAGAGCGAATGCGGGTGTTGTCGAACTGCTCCGCCGGAGCGTGCCTATGACCGAGCATGCCGTGGTGATCGCCGGAGGAGGCCCGACAGGACTGATGTTGGCGGCCGAGTTGGCCTTAGCGGGCGTGGACGTCGCCATCGTCGAGCGGCGCCCCAGCCAGGACCTCCCCGGTTCGCGCGCAGGCGGTCTGCACTCACGCACCATCGAGGTTCTCGATCAGCGTGGGATCGCCGATCGGTTCCTGTCGGAGGGGCAGGTGGCCCAGGTCGCGGGCTTCGCCTTCAACCGATTGGACATCAGCGACTTCCCAACCCGCCACAACTACGGGCTCGGGCTGTGGCAGAACCACATCGAGCGCATCCTGGCCGACTGGGTTGCCGAGCTTGCGGTGCCGATCTATCGCGGACGTGACGTGACCGGCTTCGCCCAGGACGAGACGGGCGTCGACGTCCAGCTGGCCGACGAAGAGTCGCTGCGGGCGGGATATCTCGTCGGGTGCGACGGCGGACGCAGCCTGGTCCGCAAGACGGCCGGCATCGATTTCCCCGGCTGGGATCCGACGACCAGCGCCCTTCTCGCGGAGGTCGAGGTGGAAGAGGAGCCGGAGTTGGGCATACGCCAAGACGAGCTCGGCACCCATGCTTTCGGCAGGGTGGACTACGAGATCCGCGACGGCGAGATCGTTTACGCAGACGAGGGGCCGGTAGGCGTCATGGTCACCGAAGCTCAGCTCGGAGGCACGAGCGAACCCACTCTGCGCGATCTCAGCGAGGCGCTCATCGATGTCTACGGGACCGATTACGGGATCCACAGCCCCACCTGGATCACCAGGTTCACGGATGCGACCCGGCAGGCGGCGTCCTACCGGGAGAGACGGGTGCTGCTCGCCGGCGACGCCGCACACGTGCATTCCCCCGCGGGCGGACAAGGCCTCAACATCGGCGTGCAGGACGCGGTGAACCTGGGATGGAAGCTGGCCCAGGTGGTCAAGGGGATATCGACCCCAGACCTCCTCGACACCTACCACGCAGAGCGACACCCGGTTGCGGCGCGTGTGCTGCAGAACACGATGGCGCAGACCGCGCTCATGCGCCCAGCAGACGCGCGGCTCGAGGCCTTGCGCGCGACCGTGTCCGACCTGTTGAGCATGGACGAGCCGCGCAAGCGTTACGCCGGCATGTTGTCCGGGCTGGACATCCATTACGACCTCGGCGAGGGCCATCCGCTTCTCGGACGGCGCATGCCAGACCTCGACTTGGTCACCGTCAGCGGCGCGCTGCGCGTCTTCACCTTGTTGCACAAGGCTCGGCCTGTGCTGCTCGATCTCGGTGAGTCCGGCAGCTTCGACATCACTCCGTGGGCGGATCGAGTTCAGATGATCGACGCGAGATATGAGGGTCCGTGGGAGCTTCCGGTGCTCGGCGAGGTCCCCGCTCCGACCGCCGTGTTGATCCGGCCCGACGGATATGTCTGCTGGGTCGGAGACCTCACCGAACCCGCACTCGGCGACGCGCTCACCACGTGGTTCGGCCCGCCGACTGCGATGTGGTCGAGCTAAGGCGTTTAGCCGATAGAGCCGATCGTTGTCGGAGTCCTGCCGCTCGCCATTGCCGTTACCATCGCCGGATGCAAGTCTCGCTACGACCGCTCGTGGACGCCGATCTCGATGCGATCTATGAGCAGACGAAAGATCCAGAGTCGGTCCGGATGGCCGCCTTCACCCCCGACGACCCGGCCGATCGTCACGCCTTTCTTGCCCACAGGTCGCGCGTGCGTGATGACCCGAGCGTCGTGGAGCGCGTCATCGAGGCCGACGGAACGATCGCCGGGACGATCGCCTCCTTCAGGATCGACGACCAGACCGAGGTGACCTACTGGATCGATCGGGCGCTCTGGGGCAGAGGTATCGCCAGTGCCGCGCTCCAGAGCTTCCTCTCCATCTCCACTGAACGCCCCTTGTTCGCCCGCGCAGCCTCCGACAATGCCGCATCGCTGCGGGTTCTCGAAAAGGCCGGGTTCCGACGCATCGGCATCAATCGCGGCTTCGCCCGCGGTCGCGGAGAGGAGATCGAGGAGACGATCCTGCGTCTGGACTGAACAGCTCCGGGCTTCGGCTTCATCGCCGACTAGTCTTCGTGGGTACAGTGTCGTTCGTCATCGAGGCGTCGCCGCTTCTCACGTTAGCCGCGCCCTTGTCGCGAAAGGACTGCACCATGACCAAGGTGGTCGCACTCATGTCGATGTCTCTCGACGGGTACGTCGCCGACGCCAACGATGGGGTCGCCGAAGTGTTCGACTGGTACTTTTCGGGCGACGTCGAGGTCTCCACAGCGAGCACCAGATCGGACATGACGTTCCACGTCTCGGCGCCGAGCGCCGACCACCTGAGGGGCTTGCAGGCTGAGGTCGGTGCCATGCTCACCGGTCGGCGCACGTTCGAGGTCGCCGACGGCTGGGGCGGCCAGCACCCGTGGGATGTGCCCGCTTTCATCGTCACCCACCAGGTGCCCGACGGCTGGCCACTGCCCGGCTCGACGGTCCAGTTCGTCACCGACGGCATCGAAAGCGCCGTTGCCCGAGCAAGATCGGCTGCCGCCCCGAGGTCCGTGGGAGTGCACGGCGCCCAAACGATCCAGCAGTGCCTGAACGCCGGGCTGATCGACGAGGTCCACATCGATCTGGCTGCTGTGTTGCTAGGCGCAGGAGTGCGGATGTTCGACCATCTCGCGAACACCCCGGTCGTCCTCGGGAATCCGACAGTCGTCACCGGTGTGGGTGTCACGCATCTGCGCTATCCCGTGCACACGTCGTAAACGACCGGCCCCCCACCTCTCGTCAGGTGACATCCCCGAACACTCGCGCATCCGAACGCCTATCCCATCGTCCGGGTGGCCCTGTTGATGCCGACGGCGCTTTGCCAGGGCGCACCGATTCCCCTACGCTCGGCTGGAACATCGCCGAGCGTAAGGAGTGATCCCGTGGAGGCGTTTGCCGCACCCATCAAGCCTGGAAAGAGCGAGGTGTGGAAGTCTTGGGCCGGCGAGCTCACCGGCCCACGCAAAGCGGAGTTCAACGAGATGAACCAGCGCTACGCCCTGACGACACACGCGGCGTGGCTCCAGGAGAACCCGGACGGTAGCCAGCTCGCCGTCGTCGTCCTCGACGGCTCTGGCGCCTCCGAGTTCCTCGGCAAGCTTGCCGGCTCGGATCACGAGTTCGACAGGTGGTTCCGCTCGAACGTCGAGGAGATCCATCCCATGGATCTCTCGGCACCACCTCCGCCTGCACCGGTGCGCTTCCTCTAACCCGGCGCAAGGCGCTGGAAGTACGTCCCGTTGGCCGCATCGCATCCGATGAGGGAAACGTTGTCGGGCGCCTCGGGGAGCGTGTGAAGCCGGACTCCGGCTAGCCGACTCGGTTCAGGAACGCGAGCGTTCGCTCCTTGAGGAGCCCGGCTGCCTGCGCGTCGTAGTCGTCCAGGCTCGAGTCGGCGAACAGATGGGTTGAACCCGGGTAGAGGAACAGCTCCGCGTCGTCGATCTCCTTGACCAACGCCTCTGCTGCGGGCAGGTCCTCTTCCGCCCAGGGGTCGGCATCCATCATGTGGATCTGGAGCGGCACACCCTCGGGCCACGAGTCCCCGAACTCGGATGCCGGCATAGCTGCGCTGTAGAAGATCGCCCCTCTCGCACCAGGTCGCGTCTGCGTCAGCGACTGCGCGGACATGACGCCGAGTGAGAAGCCTGCATAGACCATGTCGTCGGGCAGCTCCTCGGCCGCGGCGGTACCACGGCGGAGGACCTCCCCGAAACCGACCTGCTTGGCATATCCGACACCCTCGTCGAGGTCCCCGAACGTCTTGCCGTCGTACAGGTCGGGGGTGTGCACCGTGTGGCCGGCCTTCCGCAGCTCATCGGCGAAGGCGAGGAACCCGGTCGTCTGGCCTTGCGCATGATGGAACAAGAGCACCGTTGTCATTCCAACACGGTAGCGGATGTCAGCGACATGAAACGACCCCTTGGGCGTGGTCCAGAGGATCCACGAATTGTCCGCGTCGACCGACGCGACGTCTCGAACGAGCTTCTCGGCACAGGTCGTCGCTCGAAAGGTCGCGGAGCTTCATCCGCGAGCGGAGGAGCGACGTTCGGCCTCGGCTTTCAACAGGGCGAGGATGCGGTCGATGCCGCGCTGCAGGATCTTCCGGCTGTAGCCCCGGAAGACCGTGGGGATGAGGCCTCGGAACGATTCCTCAGAGCGAGCTCGAGTCCCGCCGTCGGATGACTCGAAGCGGAAGACGTGCACGGCGTGGATGCCCATCGTCACGCCAGTCCACGCGACCTCACGCGGCGGGTCCACGACCTTCAGGGTCGAGACCAGGGACGACGAACCGGACTTCCAGCGGAACGTCGAACCCGGCGCAACGGGCCCTTCGAGCTTCATCGACTTCACGTCGGTGTTCCAGGACGGCCACGCGGCGATATCCGAGATGACCTCCCATACCGTCTCCGGTGGGGCCGCGATCTGGATCTCGCCTTCTGCAGTCGCCGGCGCACTTCGGTCGATGTCCACGGGCTGACCCTAGCCAGTTCCCAAACGCTCGCTCGTGACGCGGCCTACTTTGACCTCGACGGACCCCTTGCTTGTGTTCATCCCCGGGACCTAGCGCTCGCTCGCCAGCGGAACGAGCGCCGCGGCCTCGTCTTGGATCGCGTCACGGTCGAGGAGTCGCTCGAGCCACCCCGGCGGCAGACCTTCGACACCGTCCCTCGCGCCGAGCAACGCGCCGGCCACCGCGGCGTTCGTGTCCGTGTCGCCGCCGAGGGAGACGACGCGGCGGAGCTCGGACTCGGCGTCCCCACCACGGACGAGCGCCTGGAACGCCAGGCCGACGGTGAACAGGCAGAACCCCTGATCGGGTCCGTCCACCGGCCGGGCCCCGCCGGCGGCTTCGACGAGGAACTCGAGCTCCTCCCCACCCTCGTGGTCGGCCACCGCTTCGAGCGCGGAGCGGGCCGCATGTTCCGCCTCCTCGCCCCGGACGAGCGCTGCGACGGCGAGCGTGACGGCGAGCACTCCCGTCCGGCAGCGCCCGTCGAGATGCGTGAGCGCCGACAGTGCGGGCGCGAGCTCGAACAGCTCGTCCGGCCGGTTCGCGTACGCGAGGCCGAGCGGGGCGCAGTACATGACGGACCCGTTCCCGGCCGAGACCTCCGGGCCGCGCTGCTCCCAGACATCGCGAGCGACCGCCACCGCGTCCTCGCCCGCCGCGACGCGACGAATGACCCGGCCCGTGAGCGTTCCGACATCCGGTGGGTCGGAGCGGAGCCACTCGACGTGCCGTTGAATCAGGTCCTCCGCGTCGAACCCGTCCCGAGCGGCCAGACTCCGCATGAGGTTCCGGGCCATCGCGGTGTCGTCGGTCGTCGAGCCCTCGGGCCCGCCCCGCCAGGGCCGGTCGAGCGCTGGAACCGGATGCGGGACGGCGCTCGCGCGTAGGAACTCGAACGGCGCCCCCAGGGCGTCCCCCAGCGCGAGACCGAGGCAACTCCCGATCACGCGCTCCTCGAGCACCATCAGGCGCGAGGCTACCCGTGCCCGGCGACGCCGCGATGTCGCAGGTCGGGGCGGTTGGTAGGCTGGCTGACCGCAATGGACAAGATCGGACCTCGCCACAAGATGTGTCGCCGGGTTGGGCAGCCCCTCTGTGGGCGCCCCAACTGCCCGGCCATCAAGCGTCCCTACCCGCCGGGCCAGCACGGCCGCGGCCGCAAGCGCTTCTCCGAGTACCAGGTGCGCCTGCTCGAGAAGCAGAAGCTCCGCGCCATCTACGGGGTCGGCGAGCGCCAGATGCGTGCCTACTACGACAAGGCCAGCCGCCTGAGCGGCGTCACGGGCGAGGAGATGATCCGCCAGCTCGAGACGCGCCTCGACGCCGTGATCCAGCGGCTGGGGTTCGCCCTGTCGCAGCGGCAGGCCCGCCAGCTGGTGAGTCACGGCCACGTGAAGGTCGACGGTCGCCGGCTCAACGTGCCGAGCGCCCAGGTCAAGCCCGAGCAGACGATCGAGCTCTCGGACAAGGCCAAGAACTTCGTCTACGTGCACGAGGCGCTCGAGCTCACGCCCGACCCGCCGCCCTACCTGTACCGGAACAAGGACCAGTTCCAGGGAACGCTCTCGCGCTACCCGGAGCGGGACGAGATCCCGCTGCCGGTGCCGATCGACGAGCGCCTCATCATCGAGTTCTACTCGTAGACGGCGGGCCCTCGCTTACGACTCTCCCGGCTTTCTGTAGCCGATGCCTTTGCCCTTCGCGAGTGCCTCGAGCGTCTCTTCCACGGTCATCAGCACCGTGGTATCGACCGAGGCGAGAGCGCCACCCGCCGTGATCGCAAGCACGAGCCCCGCCATCGACACGTTGTTGGGCGCCTCGATGATGGCGTAGCCGTCGTACTCGCCGAAGCCGTACCAGAAGCCGTGGAGAGCGCCCCCCACCTGTTCGGCGTACGCACGCGCTGCATCGCGGCGATCTTCCGGGTTCTGGATGAGCTTCGACCACGTCTCAGGCGTGTAGCTGAAACGCATGAGATAGGTAGCCATGACACCTCCTGACGTGTAGAAGCCGGGAGGCTAACACCACCCCCTCGGTGATGCCGCGGGTTCCGGGGACCTCGGCGGTGAGTCATTGCAGCCTCGAGCACCATGGGGGCAGGGATACTGGTCGAGGCCAGCTGAGGACCCGCTACCACTTCGCGCCGACCGACGAGGCAAGGAACCTCATCAGCGGCGAGATCCGCTCGGCGCTTCGAACGAATGTCTTCGGAAGATCCGCTCGCTTCATCTGCGCGTCGGACAGCGGCACGGAGGCGGTGAAGCTCTTGCGCTTGAGGTCCTCGACCATCGGGTGTTCCGGATCGAAGCCTCGAGGCGCACGCTTGAGCGCGCCTTCGTCGGCATCGAGTTCGCCGCGCGCCTTCTTCCAATCGGGAGGTCGTTCGACGATCCGTTCGCGGATCTTCTGGAGTGCCGCCGGCTCCGGCATCCACATCCCGCCGGCGAAGTAGCACTCGTCCGGCTCGAGGTGCAGGTAGTAGCCGGGCGCGGCCATCCCCTTTCCGAGCGGGAAGTGCGCGCCGACGTGGGTCTTGTACGGGCTCTTGTCCTTGGAGAACCGCACGTCCCGGTAGATCCGGAACATCGAGCCGCCCACGGGCCTAGGGTCGGCAACGAGGTTGCGGCTGACCTTCCGGAGTTCCGGGCCGAGATCCTCGATGAGCCGCAGGAACGGTTCCTTCACCGACTCCTCGTAGCGCTGCTTGTTCGCCGCGAACCACGCACGGTCGTTGTGGCGCTTCAGCTCACGCAGGAACGAGAAAGTCTCTTCGTCGAAGTACCCCATCAGCGCCTTTCGTCTCAACTCCCATCGCTGCCGCACGCGTTCGTTCGTCCCGACCATGATCCGCTCGTGAGCAGACGATGCGCTCGTCGAGCATGTGGCGAGTCTAGAGAACCCGAGATGGCCCGCGGGGTGGGCCTGGAAGAGGCCGGGCCGCCGGAGCGAACGGCTCCGGTGGCCCGCGACCCGTCTGGCCCGTTCAGGCGAGCGAGCGGGCGACCTGCTCGAGCCGGTCCATCGCCTCCTGCATGCCACCTTCCATTCCGGACTCGATGATGATGTCCCGCACCTCCCGGGTGTGGCACTCGACGAGGGTCGTGAGTGTCGTGCGCCCGTCCGTCTCCTCGAAGGTGATGAAGTTCAGCGCCGCGTCCTCCTCCTCGTTCTTGACCGGGGCGCCCTCGAACACTTCCGTGGTCACGAGTCGCTCGTTGGGAACGATCTCCCGGAACGTGCCGTGGAACGCGACCTCGGATCCCTCGTTCGCCGTCATCACGTAGCGCCAGTCGCCACCGACCCGCAGGTCGACCTCGGCGCTCACCACCGCGCCGCGCTGCCCGCTCCACCACTGCTTGATGAGGTCGGGCTCGGTGTAAGCGCGGTACAGCAGGTGTTTCGGCGCGTCGAACTCACGCACGATCAAGATCTGCGTCTCCGCCGGGAGTGTCACGACCGCCTTGCCGCTACTCGTCACTGCTTCCATCCCTTTCCTCCTTCTGCTTGAGCTCCTCCAGCACGATGTCCAGCCGCTCGAACCGCTGGGTCCACGACAGCTCGTAGCTCTTCACCCAGTCGTGGATGGGCTTGAGAGGATCGCCGTTGAGTCGATAGATCCGCTGCCTCCCTTCGTCTCGCACATCCACCAGTCCCACCGCTCGCAGGACCCGCAGGTGCTTGGAGACTTGCGGCTGCCCCAGGCCGAGCTCGTCCACGAGATCGCTCACCGACCGCTCCCCACCGGCAAGGACGTCCAGGATCTGCCGCCGCCGGGGCTCGGCCACCGCGTTGAACGCGTCCGCCGTGGTCGCCGCTCGTGGCATGCGCGGACCATACATACCCATATCGGTATATGTCAAGCCGAGACCCACGCGGGGTCGGCAACCGCGCCCTAGCGGCCCGCTCGCAAGATCTGGAGGAACGCCGACTCTGTCTCCGGGGACGGGGAGGCTCCGAGCTCGTCCGCGAGCTTCGCCCTGAGCCGCTCGTACGCGGCGAGGGCTTGCGCCGTGTTCCCGGCGGCCGCGTGCGCTTCCATCAGGAGGACGTGGCCGGTCTCGCGATACGGCTCGAGCTCGACCACGAGCTCGGCATCGGTCGCCGCCCCGACCGCGTCGTGGTTCGCGAGGGCGGCCCGCCCCCGCACCTCGAGGGCGCGGACCCGGATCTGGCGCAGGTGTTCCCGGCGCCGCTCGACCCATCCGGCGACGTCACCGGGAAGGAAGGGCCGACGGGCGATCGCGTTCGCGACGAGCGCCGCCCCGACCGCACCCGGCAGGTCGCCGGCCCGCAGGGCGGCCTCCGCCTCGTGGATCGCGGCGCTCGCCGCCTCGACGTCGACCCACGCGTCCGCGGGCAGCCGGAGTTGATAGCAGCCGAACGCGTGCTCGATGCTCGCGGCTGCGCCGGCCTCATCGAGCACGACGCGGAGCTTGCTCACGAGCGCCCGGAGCGCGGTCTGCCACGCCTTCGGAGGAGCACCGTCCCACACGATGTCCGCCAGCTCCTCGAGCGGGATCGCGCGATCCCGTTCCCACGTCAGGACGGCGAGCGTCAGCCGGCCCTGCCGGCCCGGGAGGCGCCGCTCGGGCACGAGGGCGTCCCCGTGCTCGATCGCGACGTTGCCTGCGAGGTAGAGGCGCAGCGTCACCATGCCCCCAACGTTCGACCAACCGACCGTCCGTAGTATCCGGCAACCGAAGGAGGTGGTCGCATGATCAAGGAAGTGCAGTGCGAGTGCGGTTTCTACGCGCGCGGCACGGAGGAGGACCTCGTGCCGGTCGTGCAGGCGCACGGCAAGGCCAAGCACGGCATGGACGTCACGACCGAGCAGGTCGTCGCGCAGCTGAAGCCGTTCGAGGCCTGACCGACCGAGCCATGAGCGTCGATGTCGTCACCCAGGTCGAGATCACGCGGGCGCGCGCCGACGTGGCGTCCTTCGCCTCCGACCCGATGAACGCGACGACGTGGTACCGCAACATCCACTCGGTGACATGGGAGACCTCGCCGCCGCTCGCCGTCGGATCGAGGGTCCGGTTCCGCGCACGCTTCCTGGGCCGGACTCTCGAGTACACGTACCAGCTGGTCGAGCTCGTCCCGACGGAGCGGCTCGTCATGTCGATGGCGGCGGGGCCCTTCCCCATGGAGACCTCGTACCACTGGGAGGACACCGCTCGCGGGACGACGATGACTCTGCGCAACCGCGGTGAGCCGGAGGGCTACCTCCGGATGGTCGAAGGCGTCGTCGCGGCCGCGATGCAGCGAGCGAACCGAGCCGACCTCGCCCGCCTCAAGGCCCTGCTCGAGGCGCCGTAGCGGGATCCGTCCCTTCGGCGGACAGGAAGGAACCGTTCAGGCGCCGACGTCCTCCGTCGGGTCGGGACTCCATCGTCCCTGGAGCCAGCGGTCCTCGTACCGCCCTTCCGCGGGGCGCGGCGGGAACAGGCTGGGGAGGACCCGCGGGAGCCGTCGATGGATCGCGACGGCGGCGTCGTAGAGGAGCAAGACCTGTTCCGCGGGAAGCTGGGCTGCCGAGAGCAGGAGCACGTGCTCCTTCACCTCGGCCGTCACGCCGTCGGGCAGGGCGAGGAGCCCCTCCATCATCCGCTGCTCGAGGAACGCGATCGCGAACCGTTCGTCCTCGGACTCGACGACGAACCGGTCGTTGAACTCCTCGAGCTCCAGCCGCACCTCCCGAAGGCCGAGGACGGCCTTCATGTCGTCGGCCAGGTCTCGTGGGGCGATCCGGAGTCGAGGAGCGGAGAACGCGAGCGGGACCACGGCACAGGTGACCCGCCGGCGCGGCGAGTCGGCGGGGTCCTCGTACCAGAAGTCGAACGCGCGGATCTCCGGACCCCGCACTCGCTCCCAGACGACGTTCTCGGTGCCGGACTCCGTTCGGCCGAACATCGGGAACGGGAGCCAGGCGGTGTCCGGTGAGAGGTCCATCGGCGCGAAGTCCAGCCCCGCGCGCTGGCATAAGAGCATGAGCCGCCGCTGCCGTGCGGCGCCACGTCGCCATCGCCAGCCCAGACGGGCGAGCGCGACCAGCACGACGGCCAGGGCGAACCACTTCATGGAAGAGAGGTCGGGTCCATCCGATCCGAGCTTGAATCGGATGCGTGCCATGATGCCCGGACCACCGATCGGCTGAGGGCGAGTCATGGAGAAGCCGAAGAGCGTCCAGGCGTACTTCGCGTCACTGTCCAA
>Ga0268386_10002043_pt1 | contig 14165 bp, 11 predicted proteins | sample RVTome_15_FD_200260 | JGI IMG/M metagenome (GOLD analysis project Ga0268386, IMG submission 200260) | Soil microbial communities from uranium-contaminated site in the Upper Colorado River Basin, Wyoming, United States - RVT150D86... ...
GTTTCGCCGCGCTGGTTTTTCACCCACTGGCGATAGCGCACGATGCCGCCGCCGCGCGCCGGCACCGGCTTGGCGTCGAGCACTTCGATCTCGACGTGGATCGTGTCGTTTACTTTTACCGGACCGATTAGACGCATCTTGTCGAGGCCGGCGAAGGCCATGCCCGTGCCGTGAATGAGTCCGGTTTGCACGGTCAATCCCTCGGCCATGCCGAAGGTCAGGCTTCCCGGCGCGATGCGCTCACCGTAGAGACTCTCGTTGCGGATGTACTCCATGTCGAGAAACAGCGGCTCGGTGAGTCCGACCAGGGTGACGAACTGAAGAATGTCGTGCTCGCTGATCGTGCGCCTGCCGGTCACGTAGCGGTCGCCGGAGTGGAACTCCTCGAAGGTTTTGCCCGTCATATGACCTTCTCTCTTTTCAGCTCGTCGATCGCTTCGGCGCTCATGCCGAGCCAGCTCTTGAGAATCTCGCCATTGTGCTCGCCGAGCAGCGGCGGCGGCGTCCTGACCGACGCGGGAGTCACTGAAAATTTTACAGGTATGCCCGCCATGCGCACTTTCCCCGCGGTCGGGTGCTCAATCTCCATCAACATGTCGCGTTGCAGAACCTGCGGCGCCTGAAACACTTGATCGACGCTCTGCACCGGCGCGCACGGAACCTCCGCGCCGGTCAATAGCTTGAACCAGTCCTCATTGCCGCGCGTCAGGAATACTTGCGCTAGCAGCGCGATCAGGTCGACGCGATTTTCCACGCGCTTGGAATTGTCGGCGAAGCGCGGATCGTCGGTTAAATCGTCGCGTCCGATGGCACGGCAGAAGCGCCGCCAGATCACCTCGCTGGCGACGCCGATGACCAGATAACCGTCGGCGGTCTTGAAATTTTGATAGGGCACGATGTTCGGATGAGCGTTGCCCCAGCGCGCCGGGATCTTGCCGCCGACGAGATAATTGCTGCCGACGTTGATCAGCGACGCGACTTCGGCTTCGAGCAGCGACGTATCGATCCGCTGGCCGACGCCGATTTTCTCGCGGGCGAAGAGCGCGGCGGCGATCGCCTTGCCGAGCATCAGGCCGGCGACGAGATCGATGATTGCGACGCCGACTTTGACCGGTTCGCCGTCCGGCGTGCCGGTGATGCTCATGAGCCCGCCCCAGGCTTGCACGATTAAATCGTAACCGGGCCAATCGCTCATGGGTCCGTCGGCGCCGAAACCGGTAAGAGAGGCGTAGATCAGCCGCGGGTTGAGCGCGCGCAGTTCCTTCTCGCCGAGACCGAGCCGCTCCATGGTGCCGGGGCGGAAGTTTTCGATGATGACGTCGCCGCATTGGGCCAACTCGCGCAGCAATTCGACGGCGCGTTTCGATTTGAGGTCGAGTGTGATGCTCTTCTTGTTGCGATTAATGCAGAGATAATAGGCGCTCTCGCCGCCGGCGAACGGCGGCCCCCAGCCGCGCGTGTCGTCGCCGGCAACGGGCTGCTCGACCTTGACCACTTCGGCGCCGAGATCGCCGAGAAACATGGAGCAATAAGGACCCGCGACCACGCGCGTCAAATCGAGAACACGCACGCCGGCGAGGGGCCCGTTGTTAACATCAATCATGGTTCAAACCGTTCAACCGCTTTGCTCCATTCAAGACGTTCAAAACGCTTCGTAAAAATCGAAACGGTGACATTTCCCTGCGATTCTGAGGCGCACCCGAAGAATCTCATCCCGGTGAAGTCCTTCACTTCAGGATTAGATCTTGAGCCAAAACATTCGTTGAATCATTTAAACTCCAGGCCTTTTGCCTGGAGAATTTCCTGCAGCGTCTCGACGCCGGCCCAGAGACCCGGCATGCCGCCGGGAATGGCCGCGACTTCCATCGCCTCCATCAGCTCCTTGGGCGTGGCGCCAAGAGTCAGCGCTCGCTCGCTGTGCAAACGGATGCCGCGAGGGCGCACGAGCGCGCAGCAGATGCCGATCATGATCAGTTCCTTGGTCTTTCGCGGCAGCGCGCCTTCGCGTCCGAAGGTGCCGTCGACGTAGAGCCCTTTGAGCTTCTCGAAATATTCCGGATCGAGTTTGGCGATGATATCGTAAGCGTTGTTGCCGGAACCGAGGCCGACCTTTTTGAAGGCTTCCTTTGCTTCGTCCGCCATGCTTCGCCCTCCTTTTGTATGCGATTCATCTATCGGTCGATTTCACAAATGACTGCTGCCTTGCGGTTAGATTACCGATCCCGTCCGTCAGTCCCTCATGCTTTAAGCGGCAATCCAGCCGGATTCGAAACTGGACCCCCGATAAAGACATTCGGGGGTGACGGCGTTAAGACAGTTCTCATCGGCGATTCTACCGCCGCCATGATCAATCCTTTCGCGTATTCTGGCCGATGACGACGTCGACCAGCGCCGGCCCGTTCTGCTCCAGCGCGCGCTTGAGCGCCGCTTCGATGGCGTCCGGCTCCTCGACTCTCTGGCCGAAGATCCCGAAAGTGTCCGCGATCCTGGCGAAATTGATCTCGGGTCCGACCAGTTCGGCGCCCATTTCGGCGGCGACACGAATTCTTTCGTCCGAGCCGCGGAATTGATTTTTGACCGCCATGTAGGCGCGGTTATTAAACACGATCACGATGAGCGGCACGCGATACTTCGCCAGTGTCCAGAGACCCTGGAGGCCGAACATGCTGCTGCCGTCGCCGAGGCAGGCGACCACGCGGCGCTTGGACACCGCGAGCTTGGCGCCGATGGCGGCGCCCAGCCCCCAACCAAGATAGCCTCCCGAAGAGTTGGAAAAATACGACCGTCCGGATGAGAAGTTAAAGTTGGCCATAAGAATATCCTTGCTCGTCGGGCTTTCGTTGACGATCAACGTGTCTTTTTCGAGCAGTCGATCCATCGTCCGCACGAGCCTGGCCATGCTGATCGGCGTGCCGTCCCAGCCTTGTTGCACGCGCGCCTCCAGCTCCGCTTTCGCCTGAGCCTGCGCCTTGCGAATGGTTTCAAGGCGCTCCTCGCGGCCGTTCTGCGGCGGGGTGGTTTTCGGATAAATTTCAAGCAAGGATTTGAGCGCGCTCTTGCCGTCGGCGATGATGCCGAGATCCACCGGAAATACCTTGCCGATCTCCCAGGGATCCTCCTCGATGTGGATGCAGCGCGTCTCGGGTTTAATCACCGGCTCGGGCAGATAACGGTACTCGCGAATCAGCCGGCAGCCGATGGCGAGAATCACGTCCGGATCGCCCCATACGGGTAGATTGAACGACGGGTTTCTTTCGGCGATCTGAAAGCTCTGCGGATGATCGGTGGGAAAGCTCAAGAACGAATAGCGCGGCTCCATCACCACCGGCGCGCCGAGCAGCTCGGCGAACTTGATCAGCTCTTCGGTGCCGCCCGACTTGGCGATGCCGCTGCCGGCGACGATGAGCGGTCTTTTCGCCTTGGCGAGCAGTTTGACCGCCTCTTCGACCGCTTCGGGATCGGCGGCGATGCGCGGCGTCACGCGCGAACGTTCGGCCGCGGGATTCGGTTGTTGGGTCGTTTCGCCGAGCAGATTGCTCGGTAGCGACAGATAAACCGGCCCGGTCGGCGGCGTCGCGGCGACCTTGAACGCGCGATTGAGAAATTCCGGAATGCGCTCGGAGCGGTGCACTTCCGCGCTCCACTTGGTGAACTGCTTGGTCAATTCGACCAGGTCCTTGCCTTCCGTATGTGAATCGCGGCCGACGATGCGGGTGTCGACGTGGGTCGATGTCACCACCACCGGCGAGCGATCGCGATAAGCGTCATAGAGCGCGCCGACGGCGTTGACCGAACCCGGCAGAGTGCTCACCTGGGCGAGCGACGGGCGTCCCGTGACCCGCGCGTGGCCATCCGCCATGGAAACCACGCAGGTCTCATGCAGCGCTAGAATGAAGCGGACCTTTTCCTGATCGGCGATGGTGCCGATAAACTCCTGCCCGCTCGTGCCCGGCAGACCGAAAACATAATCGACTCCATGATCCACCGCGACCTCGAGGTAAGCCTGGGAGACGGTCTTCGCGTTACCGCCGTTGTCAGCCATCTTATTTTTTTCTCCTTTACTGCTGCGCACTTTCGCTTCGCGATTTTGTTCAAAAGTTCAAGGGTCCAAGGTTCAAAGTTGAACTCGGACCCTCGTGAGTTCATTCGATGGATCATAGGCTAGAGCCTTCCATCCACATTTAATCCGAATAGATTTCCAGCATTGCCCAGTAACAACTTTTCCTTCACCGCATCTTTGAAATTCATCTTGTCGAAGCTGGCGAGCGCCTTCGCCAAATCCACGTAAGGAAAATCCGTGCCGAACAGCGCTTTATCTTGCAGCCGGCTGCCAATCGCTTTTTGAAACAGCTCGGGCCATTGCTCCGCCAGGTATCCGGACGTGTCGACGTAGATATTTTTCTTGTGGGTGACGACGCCGATGGTTTCTTCCACCCACGGCCAGCCCGGATGGGCGGCGACAATTTTCATGCGCGGAAAATCCTTCGCCAGCGTGTCGAGATGAATCGGCCGGCCGTAATCGAGACCGATGCCGCTGCCGCCGTCGGTGTTCGCACCCAGCACGGTAAAGCCGATGTGAAACATCACGGGCTTGCCGCCGGCCTGTAAGACCTCCCAGATGTTGTAAAGTTTCTTATCGCACGGATAAAAGCCCTGATCGGGGGGATGAAATTTGAAACCGACGATTTTCGGATTTCGCACCAGCACTTCAGCGTAGCGGGCGACGCCGAGCAAATCCACAGCGCGGGTATCGAGCGACGCGAGCACTCCGGCAAACGCCTTGGGATATTTGGAGACCAGCTCGATGACATGGTCGTTGGAATTGCGCACGCCCTCGCGCACGGTGGAAGGATGCCAGCCGATGAGCAGCGCTTTGACATCATGCCGTAAATACAGCTCAGCGAATTCCTCGGCCGTCTGCGGCACGTCGGATAAGTCCCGGCGAAAATAGTTGCACGCATGCTTGTCGAGGCCGCGCGTGCTCGGGTGCACGTGAACGTCAATGGCGCGCATGGACTTTCCTTTCGACGAAAGCCGTCACCCATGGATTCACTCGGCCGTCTTTGTAAAACGTTTGCTTATCATCGGCCATCGCGCTCAAAAGTTCCGGCGCTTTCATGCCGTCCCGGATGGTTCCGTTGACGCTCCGGAGATCGTCTAACACGTTTGCCGCGCCACGCTCGTCTATTTCAGCCAGCGGGCCGCGCGGAAACGTCAGCCCCTCCGTGGAAATAAAATCCACCATTGGGGGAGCCTCGCCCAGCTCCACGGTTCTCGCGGCGGCAAGCCGAACCGAGGTCGTTAAGGCAAGCTTGACGATCGACGGCTCCAACCCAGTGCCGCGTTTTTCGACCAAGTCATAGATGGCGGTGTTGGGCTTTTGGCCGGCGTAGAATAACGGATTGCCCGCGGCCAACGCCGCGAGCAATTTGGAGGATCGCAAAAAATCGTCGCCGCGAAATTCCCACATGACCCGCGTCACGTCTTCGACGATGGATGGCTTCCAGCTATCGAAGCTGAATAGCGGCGGCAAAGCCCGTAACTCTTTGGCGGCGCCATCGACCGCCTCGATGCGTGCGCCGGCTTCGATCAGGCGGAGCGCCATGACCGCGTAAACCATCAAGACGCTGTTCGATACAAATCCCGAGATGTCTTTGGTCTCCACCGGCTTGCGCCCGAGATCGGCGAGAAACGACATCAGGTTGCCGTAACTCCCATCGTCCATGTCGCCCTTAACGACTTCGACCATCCGGGTGTACAGCACGGGATTGAAAAAGTGCGTGGTGGCGAATTTTTCTTTCGGATAGTCGCCGTCGCCGACCAGACTTGCCCGTGTTAGCGAGGAAGTGTTGGTGGTCAGGATTCCGCTAAAGCCGCCGTCCCGGAGTGCTTGGTAAACCGACTTTTTGATCTTGCCCGATTCCGAAACGGCTTCCGTCACCAGATCCGCGGCGGCCATGCTGGCGACCCCTGACGCCGCTATCAGCCCGTGCCTGATGTTTTCGGCTTCGGCGCCGGAAATCCGGTCTCTTCGCTTCAGTCGTTCGATGGTTTGATCGCGCCGGGCGGCGACGTTCTTCATCGCCGCACTCGCGGCGTCATAGACCACCGTCCGATAGCCTTTCTGTGCGTAGAGAAAAGCGATATCGAAGCCCATGACGCCGAGGCCGAGAACGCCGACGGTCTTGATCGCATTGATCATGATCGTTAATTCATTCCCATGTCCTATAGCAGATTTTCCACCAGGTCGGCGGGTTTAAGATCGCTCGCGCGATGATCTTGCAGCGCGACTTCACCCAATATGGAACGGATGGATCCCGTTGAAGGCGTCAACGACGGCTCGAACTCGGCGGCGAATAATCGATAGCACTTTTCCACCACTTGCGGATGGTCGCCGAGAGCGGGAAGCCAGCGGCTGATTTCTTTGATCGTTTCCCGCGGCCGGCTTTTGAACAGCCGGGCGCTTTCGGCGTAGATCGAAGCAATTTTTCTGGCCGCTTCCCTGTGACCGCGGAGGAATTGGCGCGTCGTGGCGAGGGGCACCCAGTGACAGTCCAGATCGAGACTATCGGCGATCACGCGAAAACCCAACGCCTCCGCCAGGAATGCTTTTTCCGGCGGCAGCAGCGCCGCGTCGATTTTCTTGTCAATCAGCGCTTCAAAACTTTTGTCGTTGATGCCGGAATCGACGACCTCGAGGTCTGTATCAACCGACAGCCGCCATTTCCGCAGCAGCGCGAGCATCACCATGCCGGCCATTCGGCGCGGCTCATTGATGCCGACGCGTTTCCCCTTGAGGTCGGCGACGGCGGCAATGCGCGGACCTGCCGCCAGATAAAACGCCGGACGGTTGAGCAGTCCGCCGATGATGACCAGGTCGCTGCCTTCGAGCACGGAAAACACCAGCGAGGGCGCGTTCGGCGTCCCTATCGGCGTCACTCCGGCGGCGATGTCCGGAACGGCCCTCTCTTCATCGCGCTGGTTTACCACCTCGACGGGAATATTCTCCCGTTCGAATAGCCCCGCCGCCTTGCCGATAAGCGGAAGGAATCGCCCGACGCTGGAAACGCCGATGCCGATTTTAATCGGCTCCATCGATTTCTATGCGACTACGGGTTCCTGCATGGGCGTATGGCTCGCCACCGCCGGCACCCGGCTCCGCGGCACGCCGTTCACTCCGGAGTTGCCGGCGCCGAGCAGGATCAATCTTCCCTTTCCGGTGTTGCACAATTGATAGGCCTGGCCCGACTCCAGCATCACCGCATCATGCTGCTTGAGCACGACTTCCTTGTGCGGCGTGCGCACCGTGCATTCGCCTTCGAGGACCATGAACATATGATCATCGTTCTCGTGATAGTGCATGTCGTCTTGAAGACCCGGCTCGCAATTGATGATCCAAGCATAGGCGAGCTTGGTTCGCCACAAGCTCAGATGGCGAATCTCCGGATGGGTGTCCGCTTCTTTAATCGGGTTTTTCATCTCGACCATGGTTTTCCTCCTCTTAGGATTAAATTGAGACTATTCTGCCAACTCCGATCAGTTGCCCCCACCTTTTTCCTCCCCCGCGTGCGGGGGAGGAAAAAGGTGGGGGCGAAATGATAGATGCCGGCGGCATAATCCGAAACACGTTGGTGGTAAATCCTCTCGCGCAGCTCACTCGTGAGCGCGCTTCGGGCGCGCTTTGGGCTTTACCAAACGGCCGTGGGTGCCGTCGCAGTATGGATGATCCTTCGACCTCCAGCAACGGCAAATGGCGATGGTCGTGGGCTCGTCGAGTTCCAGAATGTGCGGCGTGATATTGGTCCCGGCGTGCGAGCCGTCGCAAAAAGGCAAGTTCTTGCTGCGCGTGCAGCGGCAGTACGCGACCTCCTTGCTGACCTGCTTTACGATGGTCGGCTCGATCAGATCCTCGTAGAATAATGCCATGCCGGGCTCCTTTCGCGTATGGCCGTAATCAAGGTACAGTTCCCCTGGGTTCGAAACTCAATCGGTTCGTCCCAGGCGCAGATCGCTTCGCCCAAGACCTTAGAAGCTATAGGCCCATTTGAGCTTCGTCAAGATTACCGCCTTACGGAGACCCGTAATGCGCACTCCTTGGGGTTGCGCCCGGCGGTGGAAGTCATTTCGCCCGCAACTCCCAGTAAATTTTCTCGGAGGTGAGCGGCAGATCGAAAAGCCTTACACCGCAGGCATCGGCGATCGCATTGGAGATCGCCGCCGCCGTCGGAACGTTGGGGTTTTCGGCGATGGCCTTGCCGCCGAACGGCGTCGGTCCGGTCGGAGTCTCAACCAGAACGGTCTTTAATGGCGGCACATCGCCGATGCACGGCAGCTTGGATTCGCCCATTGTCAACGTCGCGATCCTGCCGTCGATCAGTGGATTTTCTTCCATCAAGGCGAAGCCAAGACCGGTGATCACTCCGCCTTCGATCTGCCCTGTCAGCGTGAGATGATTGAGCACCGTGCCGGTATCGTGCGCCGTGGTCAAATTTAGAACCCTCACGCCGCCGGTCGTCGGGTCAACTTCCACCTCAGCCACCTGCGCCGCAAAGCCGGTCACCTTGGGCATGTCCTTGGGGACAAAATTCGTCAGGTGAAAGACCGGGCCGCCGTTCTCTTTGACAGCCAGCTCGATCATCTTTTGCGTCGTCGTCGACTTTTTGTTCGCCGCCGTGAGCTTGCCGCCGTGCTGCTGTATCTCCCCCGGCTGACAACCCAACTCCCGCGCGGCTAAGGCGACTAACTTCTCGCGCACCTCATGCGCGGACTTATTGACTGCGTGTCCGGAAGTATTCGTCTGTTTGCTGCCGCCCGTGCCGGGATCGAAAGGCAAACTATCGGTGTCTTTAAAAACCACGCCGACTTTCTCCGGCGGCAGCCCGAGCGTTTCACAGACCATCTGCTGGCTGACGGTATAGTATCCGGGGCCGACATCGGGCACGCCGGTGAGGATGTTGACCTTGCCATCGGCCTCCAGCGTCAATGCCGAGCTTGCTTTCCCTTCCGGCGTGCCGCGATCATAGAGCGCCATGCCCCAGCCGCGGTTTTTCCTCGCTCCGCCCTTCTTCCAGCCGGAAGTTTTGACGACGCGTTCCAGCACTTCGCCCATGAGAATATCGGTCCACTTTTCACCCATGGGATTGGCGTCGCCGTCATGGAGAATATTTCTCCGGCGGAATTCCAGAGCATCGATGCCCATCTCCTTGGCGATGATGTCCACCTGCGATTCAAACGCGAACACGACTTGCGGACTGCCCGGCGTACGCGTTTGGGTGCAAGGAACCTGGTTGGTATACGAGCAATAAGTCTCGCAGCTGATCGCCGGCGCTCTATACATGCTCGCCAGGCGCCGGCCGCCGAGCACGGTGACCTGAGGATTGGCTTTCTGCGATCCGTAAGCGCCGCCGCTAAAATGGATGGTCGCCTTAATTGCGGTAAAATGTCCATCATGATCGACGCCCGTTCGCAGCGAAAGCACTGCGGGATGGCGATGGCCGCCGGCGAGAAGCTCGTCCGTGTAGTCAAAAACCAGCTTTACCGGCCGCTTCGTAGCCTTCGATAGGTAATAAGCCACCGGCACGTCGATCAAAGACGCCTTGGCGCCGAAGTCGCCGCCGACGTTGACGATATGAATTTTGATTTTCTCCTGCGGTACGCCGAAATCTTCCGCCATCTGGTCGCGCAAACCCCAAGGACCTTTGTTAGACGCCCATACGTCGACCCGGCCGTCTTCGTGAACCTGCACCGTGCAGGCACAGGGCTCGATATAACCGTGATGCGATAGCGGCGTGCGAAAAGTATGCTCGAAGACCCGCGCCGCCTTTTGGAAACCGGCTTCGACGTCGCCGTTTTTCCACAACACATAAGACTGCAGGTTGTGAGGCGAAACACCCTCCGGCAGTTTTGGTGAGTTCTTGTATTTGCCGCGGTCCTCATGGATGAGCGGAGCGCTCGGTTTTAAAGCCTCGACGGGATCCTCCACATAGGCCAGTTCTTCGTACTGAACGTCGATCAACCCGATCGCCTCTTCAGCGATCTCCTCACTATCGGCCGCCACCGCCGCCACCGCATCGCCGCCCATGCGCACTTTGTCGTAAGCCAAGACCGGTTGGTCCTTCACGCGCGTGCCGACGTAAATATCTTTGACATCCGCGCCCGTAAGCACAGCGCGCACGCCTTTCAACGCCTTTGCCTTGGAGGTATCGATATTGACGATCCGCGCGTGCGGCACCGAAGCGCGCAGAACTTTAGCCCACAGCAGATTTTCGAACGGCAAATCGGCCGCATACTTCGTTTGCCCGGTGACTTTGCCATAACCTTCGATTCGCGGCAGCGCTTTTCCTACGGTGCGATAAGCCACAATTAACCTCCACCAAATTTAAGAATGGGATGCTGCAGTATTGGAGTGCTGGAGCAATGGTTCCGAAGCCCACTACTCCAACACTCCATCACTCCAGTATTCCAATCACGACTCCAGCCCGTACAGCCGCGCACAGTTGTCCCAGAGAATTTTCTTGCGGCTCTTGTGCGCGACTCTTTCCATCTCCAAGAATTCCTCGACGGCGTTGGGGAAATCCGAATCGCCGTGCGGGTAGTCGGTCGAGAAAACGATGTTGTCATCCCCCAAAAGCTCGATGATCATCGGCAGCTCTTTTTCGTGCTCGGTGGAAATCCAGCACTGCCGTTTGAAATACTCGCTCGGTTTCAGCTTGCCCGCGGTCGGAAAGCGCCCCTTCGCCATGGCGTTGTCCATGCGGTGCAAAAGAAACGACGCCCAGCCGCAATAACATTCCAGAAAAGCGAGCTTTAATTTCGGGTGGCGCTCGCACACGCCGCCGCCGATGGTGTCGGCCATGGCCATCATATTCTCCATCGGATGGGAGACCACATGGCGCAGCAGCAGATTATCACCGAAGCGGTCGCCGATCTGCGGCACCTCGCCCGCCGACGTGGCCGAATGGAAGCCGAGCGGCACGCCGAGTTCTTCCAAGGTGGACCAGAGCATGTCGAAATAGCGGGAATGCCAAGGCAGACTGCGTAGCGGTTCGGGCCGAGTAAAGACGCCAACGAAGCCGAGCTCGGCGACCGCGCGCTGCGCCTCCTTGACGGCCTCCGCGGGATCGTGCAACGCGATCATCGCCACGCCCTTGAGTCGTTTCGAGTCGGTGCGGCAAAAATCATAGAGCCAGTTGTTGTACGCCCGCGCGATCGCCGCGGCGAGCTTGGGATCCAAATCGTCGCGCATCATGATGCCGAGGCCGATGGACGGATAGAGCGCGGCCACGTCCAATCCCTCGCGATCCATGGCCTCGAGCTGCGTGCGCGCGTCAAAGCCGCGCGCACGGTAATCGGCGATCTCGTTATCGATGCGCGTCGCGTCGAATATCCCGCCGCGATAACCGGGCTTATAGCCCTGGAGAATTTTGCCGTCGATCAGCACCATGGCCGAGCTGCGCGCGGTGGAGCTCAAAATCCTCGGCGCGCGTTCGCGATATTCGGGGTCCATGTATTTATCCCAGAGATCGGCAGGCTCGCGCAGATGCATGTCGGAATCCAAGATTTTAAAACCGGATTTCAAGACGAGGCTCTCCTATCGACGGTGAGAATTAATTTTCGCCAGGAGTATCGCTAGAACGAGTGTTGCTGTCAACCGACGAGGCGAGAAAGAGTTGTTGGAGCGATGGAGTACTGGAGTAATGGAATAATGGATTTTCTCCAGTACTCCATCACTCCAATCTTGATTTCTTCTACATCAGCTCGCTGACCAACGATCGCGCGGTCTCCGGATCGATGCCCAACTTGCGGCGGGCAAGCGGACCGCCCTTGTCGAGCACCGGCTCCAGTTGGTCGAGGGCGGGCAAATCGAGGCGGCGCCAGAACAAGCCAATGGGGATTACGTCGTCCCACTCGTAGCCGTATTTCATCGCCGCGGCAAAATCGCTTGGATCGTGGCCCATGTCTTCAAGCTTCTTGGTCCGCTGCTTGAAAAATTCATGACTGTTGTCGTGATTGAACGTCACGCACGGGCTGAACGCATCGATGAGCGCAAACCCCTTGTGCTCGATTCCTCCCTTGATCAGCTCGACCAGGTGCTTCACCTGGCCGGTGTATCCCCGGGCGACATAGGTCGCGCCCGCCGCGATCGCGAGCGGAATCGGATTGAGCGGGTTCTCTACACTGCCGTTCGGCGTGCTCTTGGTCTTCATGCTCTTGGTGCTCGTGGGCGACACTTGCCCGGTCGTGAGCCCGTAGATCTGGTTGTTCATGACGATATAGGTCACGTCGACGTTGCGCCGCATGCTGTGCACGAAATGGTTGCCGCCGATGCCGTAGCCGTCCCCATCGCCGCCGGTGACGATGATCTTGAGCTCGTGATTGGCCATCTGCGCTCCGGTAGCCACAGAAAGCGCGCGCCCATGCAAGGTGTGCATGCCGTACGTGCTGATATAGCCGGGCAGATTGGAAGAGCAGCCGATGCCGCTGATCACCATCGCTTCGTGCGGGCGAACGCCCAGCTCCGCAAGCGCCATCTTGAGCGCGCTCAAAACTCCGAAGTCGCCGCACCCCGGACACCAATCCGGTTCGGCTTTGCCTTTGAATTCCTTGATCGTCAACGGAACTTGCGCCCGCGCCTGGCCGGTACCTTTAGATTCGATTTCGATAGATAAACTCATTATTCGCTCCTTATTAGCTGCTTCACGTTACGAGTTTCGGGTTAAACCCGAGACCCGAGACTCGAGACTCGAAACAATAACGAATTAGACCATGATCTCGTGCACCGGGACATATTGCCGTGTCTTTTCGGCGAGAATCTCCTTCACGCCGTCGACGATATGATGCGGCATGAACGGCTCGCCGTCGTACTTGCGAATATGACCGTCGGCGACGATGCCGGTCTCCGACCTCAGATAGCGGGCGAACTGCCCGCTGTAGTTGTTTTCCACGATGATGACTTTTTGACTGTGCGCCAGCGCCTCTGCGATGGCGTCGGCATGGAGCGGCACGAGCCATTTGATCTGCAGCTGATTGGCGGCGATGCCTTCCTCATGCGCCAGCTTCCGGATCGCTTCGCGCACAACGCCTTCCGTGGAGCCCCAGCCCACAAGCGTCACCCGGGCGTCCTCGGCGCCCCATAGTCTCGGCGCATCGAGCAAGGGCAGGATCGCTTCCATCTTGCGCATGCGCTTTTCATGCATGGCGCGGCGCTTGTGCGGGTTGGTGAACTCGTCGCTGATCAACACGCCCTCTTCATCGTGATCGTCCGTCGCCACGACGTGCTCGAATCCTTGAGTTCCCGGCAGGGCCCGCGGCGAGATCCCGTCATCGGTGATTTTATAGCGTTTGTAGCCGCCGTTGAGCGAGGGCGCCGCGCCGTTCAAACCGATGACCGCGCCGCGGTCGATGGGAACGTTGAAATCCAGCTCCTCGGGATCGATGCTGGAGCGCCCCTCGGAAAGCAGTAAGTCGGAAAGAATAATGCCCGGACACTGGAATCTGTCGACCAGATTAAAAAGCTCCGGCACGGTCTTGAAGCAATCGGCAATATTCGTCGGCGCCACGATGATGCGCGGATAATCGCCCTGCCCCGCGCCCATGACTTGCCAGAGATCGCCTTGTTCGGTTTTCGTCGGCACGCCCGTGGCCGGCCCGGCGCGTTGCACGTTGATGCAGACCATGGGGATTTCCATCATCGCCGCGGCGCCGAGCCCCTCGGTCATCAAGGCAAACCCGCCGCCGGAAGTCGCGCACATGGCGCGGCATCCCGCATGGGCCGCGCCTATGGCCATGTTGACGACGCCGATTTCGTCTTCGACCTGGCGCACCATGATGCCCAGTTGACGCGCGTGGCGCGCCATCCAGTGCAGCACACCGGACGACGGGCTCATCGGATAGGCGCAATAAAAGCGCACCCCCGCCGCCGCTCCGCCCATGGCCAGAGCTTGATTGCCCTCGAAGAAAGCGAGTTTCTTACCGGTGTCCGGCAAAGAGAACGGCAATGGCGTGAATTGCGCTCCGGCGAAGTCGTAGCCGGCCCGCGCCACACCGACGTTTTCCGCGACCACGGCCTCTCCCTTTCTTTTAAATTGCAGCGTGAGGATGTCCTCGAGGATTTTGAACTCGACCCCGATCAGGCGCAGCACCGCCGCCAGCGCGATGGTGTTCTG
>Ga0268386_10002044_pt1 | contig 14162 bp, 14 predicted proteins | sample RVTome_15_FD_200260 | JGI IMG/M metagenome (GOLD analysis project Ga0268386, IMG submission 200260) | Soil microbial communities from uranium-contaminated site in the Upper Colorado River Basin, Wyoming, United States - RVT150D86... ...
AACGTGGCCTTCACGAAGGCCACATAGCGGCCCCGCGCGTCCTCGAGCTTCTCGGCCCGCCCGATCCCGGGGCCGGTCTTGCGGTCCCCCAGCCCGCCTTTCTCCTCGAGGAGGGCCTCGATCTCCGCCTCGGTCGCGTCGGGGAGCTTGAAGCCGTCCGCCCCGAAGACCTTGATGCCGTTGTCGGCGAAGGGATTGTGGCTGGCGCTGATGACGATCCCCGCGTCGGCCCGCATGCTGACCGTGAGGTGCGCCACCGCCGGGGTCGGGATCGGTCCGCAGAGGAGCACCCGCCCCCCCATCGAGCAGATCCCGGAGGCGATCGCGGTCTCGATCATGTAGCCCGACAGCCGGGTGTCCTTGCCGATGATGACCCGGGGGGCGTGGCGCCTCCCCCTCCCGGCGACCCAGGTCACCGCCCTCCCGAGGGCGAGGGCGAGCTCGGGGGTCATCGGGGGCTCGTTGGCCACTCCCCGGATGCCGTCGGTGCCGAAGAGGGTGCGGGGAGCGGTCATCGGCGGCCCCGCGGGCGCGAGGGGCGGACGGTGACCTCGGCCGGGTCGACCTCGGCGACGGTGGCCGCGCCGAACCCCGAGGCGATCTCCACCGCGACCGGACGGCGCTCGGGCGCCGCCGGGGTCTCGGCGAGGCTCACGTAGGGACGCACGTGGGCCGGCTCGAGCTGCTTCAAGAGGGCCAGGGGACCCGTGATCACCACCCGCACCGAGGCGGGCCGCGCCTGCCCCGTCCCTCCCCGGACCTCCACGGCCAGCCCCGCGAACGCGCGCTTCCCGTGCTCCTCGCGGACGCGCGCGGTGACCTGGACCTGGCTGGCCCCCTGGAGCCTCAGGAACGGGTCCTCGAGGCCCACGTTCACCCGGTCGACCACGGTGGTCTCCGCCCGTTCGACCGAGACGGGCTCGGTGAAGGCGCTCTCCACCTCCTGGACGCGGCTCTTGGGCCCGACGATCCTGACCTCGGCCGGGTCGGCGGTCACCTCGGCCACCTCGAACCCCTTGGCCGGCCGCCCGATGAGCCGGGCCCGCACGGGCACCGTCTTCTGCAGCGTGCGCTCCAGGTCGAGGGTGAGGATGCTGGGGGTGATCTTGACCACCCGCACCCCGAAGGGGACCCGGATCGACTCCGGGCTGAGGTGGATGATCCGCTCCCCCTCCCCCGCGCCCGCGAGGTCGATCCGGGCGGAGACCTCGCCCGGCCCGAGCCCGTGGATGATCCCGGGGGAGGCCCGGAGCCGCACCTCCACCGAGTTCACCGGCTCGCCGGTCAGCTCCAGGTTCGGGGGGAAGTTCTGCAGCTCGAGGGGCACCGTGAGGCCCAGCTCCGAGGTCTTCTCCCCCGCGATCACGAACCAGAGCACGGCGGCGATGCCGAGGCTCGCGAGCTTCAGGGGGAGGTTCTCGAGGAGCGCGCTCATTGACGCGACCCGCGCGACTCCCCCCGGGCGGCCACCGCCTCGGGGGCGGGGGACTCGTCGCGGGGGGCGCTCCGGCCCTCCAGGCTTTCCAGGAGGGCCTGCCGGAGCTGGCGGCCGTCCAGCTCGCGGAGGATGCGGCCGCCCTCCACGAGGGAGATCGCGCCGGTCTCCTCGGAGACCACCACCGCCACCGCGTCGGTGTCCTCGGAGAGGCCGATCGCCGCGCGGTGGCGGCTCCCCAGGGTCCTCGACAGCTCCGGGTTCACCGTGAGGGGGAGGAAGCAGGCCGCGGCCGCCACCCGGTTCCCCTGGATGATGACCGCCCCGTCGTGGAGGGGGGTCTCGTGGTTGAAGATGCTGATGAGGAGGTCGTAGGTCAGGAGCGCGTCGAGGGCGATGCCGGTCTCGATGTACGTCCGGAGGCCCATCTCGCGCTCGACCACGATGATCGCCCCGGTGCGGCCGGAGGCGAGGGTGGTCGCGGCGAGCACCACCTCGTCGATCACCTCCTCCTTGCGCCGGGAGGAGAAGGCCCGGAGGAACGGGGTCTTGCCGAGGTGGGCGAGCACCTTCCGGATCTCGGCCTGGAAGACCACGATGATCCCGAAGACCAGGAAGGGGAGGAAGGTCCGGAGCAGCCAGTTCACCGTCTGCAGGTTCGCGAGGAGGGAGGTCCAGTAGAGGACCACGAGCACGAGGGCGCCCAGGGCCATCTGGACGGCGTGGGTCCCCCGGAGGAACAGGAGGAGCTGGTAGATGATGAAGGCCACGAGGAGGATGTCCAGGAGGTCCCACCAGGAGACCTCCACCCCGGACAACGCGTCGAGCAGGCGAGGGAGGATCAATTGCCCCCCCATGCCGGACCAGCCTTCGGAGGGCAGCGATCGCGGAGAACGCAGAGGAGGGGATTCATCGTCCCTTCTCCGCGGTCTCGGTGTTCCCTTCTCCCTCAGCGGTCTCTGCGCCCTCTGCGTCCTCTGCGTTGAAAGGGCCCCTCCCGCCAGTTCCCCCGCCCGCGGAGAGGATCGCGTCGCAGACCCGCACCACCTGGAGCATCTCGGCCACGTCGTGGACCCGGACGACGTGGGCCCCCGCCATCACCGCCGCCGCCACCGCGGCCGCCGTCCCCAGGAGCCGCTCCCCCGGAGGCCGGCCGCCGAGCGCGGCGCCGATGAAGCTCTTCCGCGAGGGGCCCACGAGGACCGGCCGGTCGAGGGAAGCCAGCTCGCCCAGGCGGCGCAGGACCTCGAGGCTGTGAGAGGCGTCCTTGGCGAAGCCGAGCCCCGGGTCGACGAGTATCCGCTCCCTCGGCACCCCGGCGTCCTCTCCCCGCCCCAGGGCCTCCTCGAGCTCGAGGGCGACCTCCTCCATCACGTCGCGGTAGGCCGGCTCGCGGTGCATGCTCCCGAAGTCTCCCCGGAGGTGCATCACCACCGCGGGGACTCCCCGCTCGGCGACGAGGGGCGCCATCGCGGGATCGAAGCGGAAGCCGCTGACGTCGTTGACGAGGTCGGCCCCCGCGTCGAGGGCGGCCCGGGCGACCGCCGCCTTCGTGGTGTCCACCGACAGGGGCCCGGCTCCCCGGGCGCGCAGTCCGCGCACCACCGGGACCACCCGCCGGCACTCCTCGGCCGCGTCCACCCGGGAGGCCCCCCCGGGGCGGGTGGACTCTCCGCCCACGTCCAGGACGTCGGCCCCGGCCTCGAAGAGGGCCAGCCCCCGGGCCACCGCCGCCTCCGCCTCCGCGAACGAACCGCCGTCGAAGAACGAGTCGGGGGTCACGTTCAGCACGCCCATCAGGAGCGTGCGGCCCCCCAGCTCCACCTCGGCCCCCCGGAGGAGGATGCGGTAGCGCCGGCGCGGCCGGGGTCGCGAAGGATCCGGGTCGGGGCCTCCCCGATGCTCCCGGGCGGCGTGGGTGACCGCCCTAGGAGACCTCATGAGCATCGTGGCGGCGCATGCGGATGGCTCTAGGACGTCGGCTTGGGCGCGGCCATGGGCGGAGGCAGGATGCCCGGTCCCGGCGCGCGCTCGCCCTCGTCGACCTTGCCCTCCCGGGGGGGCGGGACCGCCGCCGCGGCGGGCGGCTTCACCCTCACCGTCATCGGCTCCCCGGCGAGGATCTGCAGGATCTGCTCGGCGTCGAGCACCTCGTGCTCGAGGAGCGCCTCCGCGACCTCCACGAGGGCCGGCCGCTTCTCGGTGAGGATGCGGGTGGCCCGCTCGTACTGCTCGCTCACGATGCGCTTGATCTCGGAGTCGATCTTGAGGGCGGTGGCCTCGGAGTAGTCCTGGTGCCGGTTGAACTCCTTGCCGAGGAAGATCGCCTCTTCCTTCTTGCCATAGGTGAGGGGGCCGAGGGTCTCGCTCATCCCCCACTCGCAGACCATCTTCCGGGCCATCTCGGTCGCCTGCTCGATGTCGTTCTGGGCGCCGGTGGTGATCTGGCCGAAGGTCACCTCCTCGGCGATGCGCCCGCCCATGCAGACCGCGATGCGGCTCTCGAGCTGCTCCCGGCTCCAGTTGTGCCTCTCCTCGGTGGGGAGCTGCTGGGTGAGGCCGAGGGCCATCCCCCGGGGGATGATCGTGACCTTGTGGAGGGGGTCGGTGTGGGGGAGGAGGGCGGCGAGCAGCGCGTGGCCCGCCTCGTGGTAGGCGGTGACCTTCTTCTCCTCGTCGGTGATGATCATGCTCTTGCGCTCGGCCCCCATCAGGACCTTGTCCTTCGAGCTCTCGAAGTCGCGCATGTGGACGAACTTCTGGTTGTGGCGGGCGGCGAGGAGGGCCGCCTCGTTCACGAGGTTCGCGAGGTCCGCCCCCGAGAAGCCGGGGGTCGCCCGGGCGAGCACCGAGATGTCCACGTCCTCGGCGAGGGGGATCTTGCGGGTGTGGACCTGGAGGATCCCCTCCCGGCCGCGCACGTCGGGCCGCGAGACGACCACCCGGCGGTCGAAGCGGCCGGGCCGGAGGAGGGCGGGGTCGAGCACGTCGGGCCGGTTGGTGGCGGCGATGAGGATGACCCCGTCGTTCGACTCGAAGCCGTCCATCTCGACGAGGAGCTGGTTCAGGGTCTGCTCGCGCTCGTCGTGGCCGCCCCCGAGGCCGGCCCCCCGATGGCGTCCCACCGCGTCGATCTCGTCGATGAAGATGATGCAGGGGGCGTTCTTCTTCCCCTGCTCGAAGAGGTCGCGCACCCGCGACGCGCCCACCCCCACGAACATCTCCACGAAATCGGAGCCCGAGATCGAGAAGAACGGCACGTTGGCCTCGCCGGCGATCGCCCGGGCGAGGAGGGTCTTGCCCGTCCCCGGGGGCCCCATGAGGAGGACGCCTTTGGGGATGCGGCCGCCCAGCTTCTGGAACTTCTGGGGCTCCCGCAGGAACTCGATGATCTCCTGGAGCTCCTCCTTGGCCTCGTCCACCCCGGCCACGTCCTTGAACGTGACCTTCTTCTGCTGGGAGGCGAGGAGCTTGGCCTTGGACTTGCCGAACGAGAGGGCCTTGTTCCCCCCGCTCTGCATCTGCCGCATGAAGAAGATCCAGAAGCCGATCAGGAGCAGGAAGGGGGCCCAGGAGATGAGCATGTTCGCCCAGGTGGGGGTCTGGTCGGGCTGGATGCTCACCATCACGTTCTTGGCGAGGAGGGCGTCGACGTACTTGTCGTAGCCGACGGGGGCGAAGGTGCGGAAGGCCTCCCCGGAGACGCTGTGGCCCTTGACCTCGTTGCCGGTGATGGTGACGTCCTGGACGTCGCCCCCCGCGACCATGGCCATGAACTCGCTGAACTTCTTGGGGGTCTCCTTCTTCTGGATCTGGGCGAAGTGCCAGGCCAGGAAGATGACGACCAGGAGCGACATCCACAGCATCACCGTCTTGAACGTTGCGTTCACGATCGTTGGTCCTCCAGAGTCCCCCGGCGAACGACCCGGCCCGCGGCCCCCTTGCGAGTAACTTCCTATTGTACGCCCCCCGGGGGGGCGGCGCCCGCCCGGGGGACCGTCCCGACATAGGGAAGCCCCCGGAAGCTCTCGGCGTAGTCGAGGCCGTAGCCGACCAGGAAGCGGTCGAGCATGGGCTCCCGGAGGGTGAAGGCGGCCCACTCGGGATGGACGTCGACCTTGCGCTCCCCCGGCTTGTCGATGAGGGCGCAGACCCGGAGGCTCCGAGGCTTGCGCTCGCGGATGTGCTCGAGGAGGAAGTTCAGGGTGATCCCGGTGTCCACGATGTCGTCGAGGATCAGGATGTCCCGTCCCTCGTAGGGGACGGTCGCGGTGTAGATGATCTCGGTCCGGGCGGTCCCCCCCTCCTCCTCGCGCTGCGAGGTCACCCGGACGAGGTGGACCGAGAGGTCGATGGGGATCTTCCGGATGAGGTCGGCCATGAAGACGAGGCAGCCCTTCATCAGGCCGACCACCGACAGCTCGTGCCCCGCGTAGGCCCGGCCGATCTCCCGCCCCAGCTCCGCCACCCGGCGGGCGATCTCGTCTTCCGTGTAGAGGACTTCGGGTTTCATGGCTTCTCCGGGGTCACCAGGCGCAGTCCCAGCCAGCGGTCCCCGGCCGGGGCCTCCACGGGATGGCCGGCCACCCAGAGCACCCGCGATCCCGCCGCCACCAGGGGGAGGCCCTCCCGCTCGTCCGCGGGAACCCTCCGCTCCATCAGGTAGCGCCTGAGGCTCACCTCGCGTCCCCTCCTCGCGACCCGGTCCCCCGGCCGGCGGGTCCGGACGAGCAGCGTCTCGCCGGCGGGCGCTCCGACCACCGCCGTCTCCATGTTGGACGCCGCGGGACCCGCCGCGGTTCGGGCCTCGATCAGGCGGCCCCCGGGGAGGGCGACCCGCCCCGGCACCTCGAGAGGATAGGCGAACGGCCCCAGGCGGCCTGTGCGCGGGGCCACCCGGATCTCCCCGAAGCGGACGTGGGCGATCCGGCCGCCCGGGAGGGCCAGGCTCCGGCCCGAGGACGCCGGGTCCCGGGCCAGGCCGAGGAGGCCCTCCACGTGCCGCGTCGAGACGCCGAGGAGCCCCCCGGCCTCGCCGAGGGCCCGGCGCACGACCCGGCGGGCGAGGGCCCGGGGCGCCGCCCGGAGACCCGCCTGGAGGAGCACGACCGCGTCCGCCCCGTCCGGCCGGACGATCGCCGCCGCGAGACGACGCGCTTCTTCCTCCAGCCAGGCGTCCTCGTCGGCGAGGAGGCCGGCCTCCCGGGCCAGGGCCTCCCCCACCCGGGGGTTGAAGCGCGACGCGAGGTAGGGGAGCAGCTCGTGGCGCACGCGGTTGCGGAGGTGGGCCGGGTCCGCGTTGGTCGCATCCTCCCGCCAGGCGAGGCCCCGCTCGTCCAGGTGCTCGAGCACCTCCGCCCGCGACACCGCGAGGAGCGGCCGGATCACGTCCCCCGCCCGGGCCCTCATCCCCCCGAGGCCGGTGGCGCCCGCGCCCCGGAGCAGGCGGAGGAGGAAGGTCTCGGCCTGGTCGTCCCGGGTGTGGGCGACTGCGACCGCCCGGGCTCCCTCCTCGGCCATGACCGCGCGCAGGAAGGCGTAGCGCTCGCGGCGGCCCGCGTCCTCCAGGCCGCCCCGGTCGCCCCGGGCCCGGCCCCGCACGTCGGCCCGGCCGAGCCGGATCGGGAGACCCAGGCGTTCGGCCAGGCTCCCGCAGAACGCGGCGTCGTCGCCGCTGTCCGGCCGCAGGCCGTGGTCGAGGTGGGCCGCCACCAGCCGGAAGCCGGCTGTCCCGGCCAGGGTGGCGAGGGCGTCGGTGAGGGCCACCGAGTCCGCCCCCCCGGACAAACCCACCACGAGGGCGTCGGCGGGCGCGCCCATCCCCACGCCGGTGAGGGCGCCCTTGACGACGGCGGGGAGGGGACGGCGTTTCACGCGAAACCTCGCCTCCGGAGGGAATGGTGGCGGTGCAGGGATTCGAACCCCGGACGCCGCGGATATGAGCCGCGTGCTCTAACCAACTGAGCTACACCGCCACGGCCGAGGGAACCGGGGCGTCTGCCACCGGGAAGTGTACTACGGAAACGGCTTTCGCGGATGGTATACTCCGCCCGATCTCCGCCCGATCGCACGGATGAACTGCATCGTCTGCGAGAAGAGCGAACAGGAGGAGGCGTCCCTCCTCAAATGCCCGATCTGCTTCAAGTGGGTCTGCGAGAGCTGCGCGGTACGCTCCTACGGACGCGCCTTCTGCACCAAGCGCTGCGCGGAGCTGTTCTTCTTCGGGGACGATGAGGACTGACCGGGAGACGTGAGCTTCCCCGCCGAGCGACCCCGCCGCCTGCGCCGCACCGAGCGCCTCCGGGCGATGGTGCGCGAGACCCGCCTCACTCCCGAGCAGCTCGTGTACCCCTTGTTCGTGGCCCCGGGGGAAGGCCTGCGGCGGGAGATCTCCTCCCTGCCCGGCTGCTTCCACCTCTCGGCGGACGAGGCGGCCCGGGAAGCGCAGGAAGTGGAGTCGCTCGGGATCGGGGGGGTGCTCCTGTTCGGCCTCCCCCTCGCCAAGGACCCCCTGGGAAGCGAGGGCTACGCGGAGGACGGGGTGGTCCAGCAGGCCGCCCGGGCGATCCGCGGCGCCTGCCGGGACCTCCTCGTGGTGACCGACGTGTGCCTGTGCGAGTACACCTCCCACGGCCACTGCGGCGTGGTGGCGGACGGCGAGGTGAAGAACGACCCGACCCTCGACCTGCTCGCCGGGATGGCGGTCTCCCACGCCCGGGCGGGGGCCCACGTGGTGGCCCCCTCGGACATGATGGACGGCCGGGTGGGGGCGATCCGGAAGGCCCTCGACGGGGCCGGCTTCGCCGACACCGCGATCCTCTCCTATGCGGCCAAGTACGCCTCGGCGTACTACGGTCCCTTCCGCGAAGCCGCCGACTCCGCCCCCCAGTTCGGGGACCGGCGGGGCTACCAGATGGACCCGGCCAACGTCCGCGAGGCCCTCCGGGAGGTCCGCCTCGACGTCGAGGAGGGGGCGGACATCGTGATGGTGAAGCCCGCCCTTGCCTACCTCGACGTCATCCGCGCGGTCCGGGACGCCTTCGACCGTCCGGTCGCGGCCTACAACGTCTCCGGGGAGTACGCGATGGTCAAGGCGGCGGCCGCCCGGGGGTGGATCGACGAGGAGCGGGTGGTCAAGGAGACCCTCGTCTCGATCCGCCGGGCCGGGGCCGACGTCATCCTGACCTACCACGCCAAGGACTTCGTCCGCTGGACGCGCTGAGGCGCCGCGCGGCCGGGCGGCCCCTCGATCGTCAGGGCCGGGGCGGGTCCCCGAGGGGAAGCAGCAGCCAGAGCACCGCGTAGACGAGGATGCCCGGGACGAGCGGGAGGAGCGTCAGGAGCACGAACACCACCCGGACCGCCCAGGGGCTCCAGCCGAGCCGCTCCGCGAGGCCGCCGCAGACCCCCCCGATCAGGCGATGGCGGCGCGAGCGCGTCCAGGATCGGGCCACCCGGGTGGTCACGGCGATGCTCCTCCTGCGAGCAGATACGCGGCCCGGCCGGCCCCGGTTCGCGAACCCGCAACCCGCGCTACACTCCTGGGTCCATGAGCCAGTCGGAGGAGCTGTTCGCCCGGGCCCGGAAGCTGATCCCGGGCGGGGTCAACTCGCCGGTGCGGGCGTTCAAGGCGGTGGGGGGAACTCCCCTCTTCATCCGGAAGGCCGAGGGCTCCCGGATCTGGGACGCCGACGGCAACGCGTACCTCGACTACGTCGGCTCCTGGGGACCGATGATCCTCGGCCACGCCCACCCCGCGATCGTGGGGGCGATCCAGCGGGCGGCCGAGCGCGGGACGTCCTACGGCGCCCCCTGCGCGGCCGAGGTGGAGCTGGCCGAGCGGGTGGTCCGCCTCGTCCCCTCCTGCGAGCGCGTGCGCTTCGTCTCCTCGGGCACCGAGGCCACGATGAGCGCGCTCCGGGTGGCGCGGGGCTTCACCGGCCGGCGCAAGATCCTGAAGTTCGACGGCTGCTACCACGGCCATGCCGACGGGCTCCTCGTCGCGGCGGGGTCGGGGGTCGCCACCCTCGCGATCCCCGGCTCGCCGGGCGTCCCCGAGGGGACGGTGGCCGACACCCTGGTCGTGCCGTTCAACGACGTGAGGGCGGTGGAGGCGGCGGTGGCCGAGCACGGCCGGGACCTCGCCGCGGTCATCGTGGAGCCGGTGTGCGGGAACATGGGCTGCGTGGCCCCCCACGACGGCTACCTGGAGGCGCTCCGCGAGATCACCCGCCGGAACGGGACCGTCCTCGTCTTCGACGAGGTGATGACCGGCTTCCGGGTGGCCCCGGGGGGCGCCCAGGCGCTCTACGGGATCACCCCGGACATGACCTGCCTGGGCAAGATCATGGGGGGCGGCCTGCCCGCCGCCGCCTACGGCGGCCGGGCGGAGATCATGGACACGGTGGCCCCCACCGGACCCGTCTACCAGGCGGGGACGCTCTCCGGCAACCCCCTCGCCATGGCCGCGGGCGCGGTCGCCCTCGATCTCCTGGCCCGCGCGGGCACCTACGAGACCCTCGAGGCGAGGACGGTGCGCCTCCAGCTCGGCCTCGCCCGGGCGGCCCAGGCGGCGGGGGTGATGCTCACCGTGAACCGGGTGGGCTCGATGATCACCGCGTTCTTCTGCCGCGGCCCGGTCACGGACTACGCGAGCGCGAAGACGTCGGACACCGCGCTCTTCGCCCGCTTCTTCCACGCCCTGCTGAAGCGGGGGGTCTACCTGCCCCCCGCCCAGTTCGAGGCGGCCTTCGTGTCGCTCGCCCACACCGAGGCCGACGTCGACCGCACGATCGAGGCGGCCGAGGCGGCCCTCCGCGAGATCACGGGCGCCGGCCCCGGGCCCCGGCCGGCGGCGGTCACGGAGTCCTAGTCGCCGCTCCCTCCCCGCGGGAGGCCTCCTCCGCCGCCCGGGCCGCCGCCTCCGCCTGCTCGCGCATCAGCATGTGGCGGTACGCCCGGCGACGCCGCCGGTCCGCCTCGGGGTCGGCGGTCTCGTAGTTGGCCGCGAGCACGACCTCCCCGGGCTGCGGCCTCTCCCGGACGAGGCCGTCGAACGTGAGGGCGGTCGCGGGAAGGTACCGGTAGACGCCGACCTCGCGGTAGCCGGGGATCGCGGCGAAGGAGGCCCGCTCGGCGGGCCCGAGCAGCATGAGGTAGGGCCGCTTCGACGCCGCGAACGGCCAGAGGTCGCAGCGCTCCTCCACGGCCACCCGGGCGTGGAGGAGCACGTCGCGCCGCGCCCGTGACGGGTCGTCGCAGAGGAGGAAGCGCGCGTCGGGCCGCCACCGCGTCTCGCGGGCCACGTCGGCCGCGATCGCGTCGTTGGGCTGGCCGCGGGCGAAGGCGGGGAGGAACCAGGCGACGAGGGCGAGGAAGACCGCGGCCATGCTCGCCGCGAGCGCGCCCGCCGCCGGGCCCGGCCGCGGCCAGCGGAAGGCCACGGCGAGGCAGGCGGCGGCGGCGGCCGCGCCGAGGACCCGCAGCCCCCCCTGGGCGAAGGGGGACGGCAGCCAGTCGGGGGGCAGTCGGGGCGGGCCGAGCGCGAGGAGGGCCAGGGCGGCGGCGGCGAGCACGAGGACGGCCCGGGCCCAGGCCCGCTCCCGGCGCTCCCAGGGGACGGCCGCGAAGAGCCGGCCGACGATCAGGGACAGGGCGGGGAAGAGCGGCAGCAGGTAGTAGTCGATCTTCCCCCGGGAGAGGCTGAGGGGGACCAGCATGAGCCCCACCCAGCCGGCGAGGAAGCGCCCCCCCCCTCCGTCCCCGTCCGTCCCGCGCAGGCGCCAGAGCGCGATGGGGAGGAAGAGCGACCACGGCAGGCCCACCGCCGCGTAGGCGGCCAGGTAGAACCAGGCCGGGCGGCCCACGTCGTAGGCCTCGCCCGCGAACCGCTCGAGGTTCTCGCGGAGGAAGAAGTACGACAGCGGCTCCGGGCCGAGACGCCGGTAGAGGAGGGCGAACCAGCCGAGGCCGAGGAGCGCGAAGAGGAGGGCCGCCGCGAGGAGGCGCCCCGGACGGATCGCGAGGGGTCGCCGGCTCCGGAGGAGCAGCAGGATGGCCAGTCCCGGGAGGAGCAGGGCGACCGGGCCCTTGGTCAGGAAGCCCAGGCCGAGGACCGCCCCGGTGGCGGGGAGCGCCCAGGCGGGCGCCTCCGAACGCGTGGCGCGGACGGCCAGGGCGACGGCCAGGGTGGACCACAGGGTGAGCAGCATGTCCGACATCGCCACCCGGCCGAACCCCACGAAGGCCAGGGTCGACGCGAGCACGAGCCCGCCCATGAGGGCGGTCCGGCGGTCGAACAGGAGCCGCCCGAGGACGAGGGTCGCCGCGAGGACGCCGAGGGCGGCCACCGCGGGGACGACCCGCGCGGCTCCCGGGGTGGGCGACAGCCAGAGCATCGAGAGGGCCATCAGCCAGTAGGTGAGGGCCGGCTTGTCGAAGAAGGGCTCGCCCCGATAGCGCGGCACCACCCAGTCGCCCGTCTCCACCATCCCGCGGGCCGCGTCCATGAAGTAGATCTCGGCCCGCTCCAGGGGGGCGAGGCCGAGGTGGGGAAAGAGGAGGAGCGCGAGTCCGGCGAGGAGGAGAGTCTCGGCCGCCCCGAGGCGGGGGCCGGAGGGAGGAGGAGCGGCCACGCTCAGCGGGCGGGGACCGGCTCGGCCCGCTTCAGGTGGAGCTGGCCGCAGGCGGCGAGGATGTCCTGGCCGCGCGGGCGGCGGACGGAGACGGTCACGTGGGCGTCGGCGAGGACCCGGCCGAAGGCGTCGACCCCCTCGGGGAGGGGCGCCGCGAACGGGATCTCGGGGGTGGGGTTGAGCGGGATCAGGTTCACCTTGACCCGGCGGCCGGACAGGAGGCGCACGAGCTCCCGGGCGTGGGCCGGGGTGTCGTTGACCCCGCGGAGGAGCACGTACTCGAAGGTCACGAGGCCGCCCCGGGGGATGGGGTAGCGGAGCGCCGCCTCGAGCACCGCGGCCAGGGGGTACTTCTCCTCGATCGGCATGAGGGCGCGGCGGAGCGCCCGGTTGGGAGCGTGCAGGCTGATCGCGAGGTTGGGCCGCACCGGCTCCCGCATCAGCTTCTCGAGGGCGGGCAGGATCCCCACCGTCGAGAGGGTGAGCTTCTTGGGGGCCACCGCGAAGCCCTCGGGGTCCATGAGCACGCGGAGGGCGGACACGGTGGCCTCGTAGTTGAGGAGCGGCTCCCCCATGCCCATGACCACCACGTTCCAGGGCAGCTCTCCCCGGGGCGCGTCCTCCATGACGGCCGCGACCTGGCCGAGGATCTCCCACGCCTTCAGGTTCCGCCGGTAGCCCGCGATGCCGGTGAGGCAGAACGCGCACTTCAACGGGCAGCCGGCCTGGGTGGAGATGCAGATGGTGCGGCGCTTCTCCTCGGGGATGTAGACGCTCTCGATCGTCGCCCCGTCGTCGAGCCGGAAGAGGTACTTGCGGGTGCCGTCGTAGGAGAGGGTGCGCTCCTCGAGCTCCGGCCACCGCAGGTCGAACCCCTCGGCGAGCCGGCCCCGCAGGTCCTTGCCGAGGCTCGTCATCTCTCCGAAGGACCGGGCCCTCTTCCGGTGGAGCCACGAGTAGACCTGGCGGGCCCGGTAGGCGGGCTCCCCCAGCCCGCCGAGGACGTCCCCGAGGGCGCCCTTCTCATGCCCGAACAGGTTCGCCCGCGACATCCCGCGATCATAGCATCGCGCCACCTTCGACCCGGTGATAGGATGGCCCGGCCGCGCCCCTGCGGCGACGCGACCCGGGGGCACTCGAAAGCAGATCGGAGGACGACGTGGCGCTCAAGGACAAGTACAACGACGTTCTCGAGCTCGGAAAGAAGCTCGGCATCAAGGACGGGGACTGGAAGGAGGAGGGCGGCAAGCTCAAGATCTGGGGGACCGCCGAGTACCAGTACGAGAAGAACCTCCTGTGGGACGCCATCAAGACCCACGAGGGCTGGGAGGGCGAGGTCGCGGCCGACGTCAAGGTGGAGAAGACCGACGTCTACGGCGTGTGGACCGTGCAGTCGGGCGACACCCTCTCGAAGATCGCCAAGGAGATCTACAAGGACGCGAGCAAGTACAACAAGATATTCGAGGCGAACAAGGACCAGCTCACGAACCCCGACCTTATCAAGGTCGGCCAGAAGCTGAAGCTGCCGAGCTGACCGTCGCGAAGCCGCCGGTGGGACCCGATCGCCCGGACGACGCGCCGCCCCCCCCGGTCGCGGTCCGGCTCGACGGCGGAGCGTGTCCCGAGTACGCCTCGGCGGGAGCGGCGGGAGCGGACCTCCGGGCGGCCGCGGCCGCCGAGATCCCCCCCGGGGGGCGGCTCGCCGTCCCGACCGGCCTGCGCCTCGCCCTCCCCGCCGGGCACGTGGGCCTCGTGTGGCCGCGGAGCGGCCTCGCGGTGCGCCACGGCATCGACATCCTGGCCGGGGTGATCGACAGCGACTACCGGGGCGAGGTGCGGGTCGTCCTCGTGAACCACGGGAGCGAGCCGTTCCGCCTCGCCCCCGGGGACCGGATCGCCCAGCTCCTCGTGCAGCGGGTGGAGCGGGCGGCCTTCGTCCCGTCGGACGCCCTGGACCTCACGGGGCGGGGCGACGGGGGGTTCGGCTCCACCGGCCGCTGAGCCGGGGGCTACTGATCGAAGAGCTCGTCCACCGGGAAGCGCCAGCCGGCGACGGCGGGCTCGGCCTCGGCTACCTGGCCCCGCCGGTAGAC
>Ga0268386_10002045_pt1 | contig 14160 bp, 10 predicted proteins | sample RVTome_15_FD_200260 | JGI IMG/M metagenome (GOLD analysis project Ga0268386, IMG submission 200260) | Soil microbial communities from uranium-contaminated site in the Upper Colorado River Basin, Wyoming, United States - RVT150D86... ...
CGCGAGGTTGACGCCGTCTTCGCCGGGGAGGTCTCCGGCCACTACTACTTCCGCGACTTCACCCAGGCGGATTCGGGGACGGTCCCGGCGCTCCTCATGCTGGAGCTCGTCTCGAAGCGCGGCGCGAAGCTCTCGGAGATCCTGCGCCCGTACCGCGACCGCTACTTCCTGACCGGCGAGATCAACACGCCCGTCGGGGATGTCGCGCTCACGCTCCAGGAGCTGAAGGAGCACTTCGCCCGGCAGGGTGAGATCTCCCACCTGGACGGCATCTCGGTCACGGCCGAGGACTGGCACATGAACGTGCGCCCGTCGAACACGGAGCCCCTCCTCCGGCTCAACCTCGAGGCCCTCGACCGCGAGCTGATGGAGCGCAAGCGGGACGAGGCGCTCGCCGTCATCCGCGGCGAATAGGCGCTCGGAGACGGCGAGGGCGGGGCCGAAGCCCCGCCCTCGCGGCAATCCGCTGCCGTGCCCTCTAGGGCCCGAGCAGGTAGTCGATGGACCGTCCCATCACGGCGTTCCGGCTGGGCGCGTCCGCGATGCCCTCGAAGCCGAACCCGAAGAAGAGGGTGTCGGCCGTCGCGACGACCGCGCCCTCCTCGAAGCCGACCGAGCCGGTCCGCTCCCAGTCGTTCGGGTTGGCGGCGCTCCCGGGCGGAGGCCCGGGCACCGTCCAGCCGTCGAGGCCGGTCTCGAAGCTCGTCGATCCGTCACCGCCGGGGACGCTGATCAGGTCGACGAATGCGCCCAGGCCTTGGACGGCCCAGTCGCTTGCGTAGGAGATGGACACCTGGATCTCCTTGCCGGCGTACGGCGTCAGGTCGATGCGCCACTCCTCCCAGCCGGCCGAGCGGCCGGACGCGGCGTTCCAGCCCGCGCCCGCACAGTCCGCGCCCTGGTACTGCTCGAGCCACGGATGCAGCTCGTGCCAGCCCGCGGCGCAGCTGTCGCCCGTGTCGTCCGACGTGTTGCCGTTAAGGTCGGGCGCGGTCACCCACGTGCCGGCTGCGACGTCGTTGATCTCGACGAAGACGAAGTCCCACGCGGGCTCGGTGTCGTACGAGACGCGGAACGTCATCTCACCGCCGCCGCCCGGCACGTTGATCGTCCGGAGCAGTCGCTTGTACGTGACGTCCGCGCGGTTCGAGTAGACGTAGCTCGAGCCGTCGAACGGCTCGAACGCACCCGCCGCGCCCGTGTCCCAGACCGCCGGGGCGGTGCTCTCGAACTGCGGGTACTCGTCCGGCTTCAGGAGACTGCTGGTCGTGATGAACGAGGCGGTGTGCACCTGGTTCTGCGCGCTGTCCGCCCCGTTGAACATCCAACCGAGGCTGTCGAACGGATCGCTCACGCCCACGACGGGGAACGGCTCGCCCGTGTCCGGGTCCGTCCCCGCGTCCGAGTTGTAGATGAACGCGCCCAGGTAGTACTGGACGAAGTCGTTCTTGTCGGCGATCAGCTGGCAGCGGGCGAGCACGAGGACGCCGCCGACCACGCACTGCTCGTTCGCCACCGGGTCGTAGAACTGGTTGCCCCCGACACCGTTCTCGAGGCCACCGGCCCACTGGCCCGTGTAGAGGAGCTTCCCGCCCTCGTTCAGGAACGCGCGGACCTCCAGCATCAGGTCGTTGGCGAGCCGCGACGCGTTGCCGGGCGTCCAGCCGAGCTCCCTCGTGACGAGGTCGTTGCCCGAGTACCAGATCACCGCGTCGTAGTGCGACAGCACGCCGAGGTGGTCGGGAGCCACGCGGCCCATGGCGTCCACGTCGTAGACGTCGAAGCTCCGGCCGTTGGCGGCCAGGGCGCTCTCGTAGTACGAGAGGTAGTTCGGCGCCGTCGAGCTCGGGTAGGCGGGCAGGTTCGTGGTGCCCGTCCGGTCCTCGGCCGCGAGGATGAGGACGTCGGCGTCGGCGTCCTCCACGACCTCGAACGTCACGCGGTCGCTCGACGTGCTCCCCCCGCCGGTGAACCAGTACTCGACAGTGTCGCCCGTCTCGAGCCCTGGGATCTCGGCGCGGCGGTATTCGTAGTGCACGTTGTACGCGTTGTTCCCGCCGTAGCGCTCGCCGTCCGGGGACTCCGTCGTCGCCACGGTCCGCGCCGAGCCGCCGTTGATCCGGTAGTGGAGCCTGACCCGCTTGAGCTCCGTCTTCGCGAGCACCTCCACCGGCTGCGAGGAGCCGCCGGCGTACGAGACGTCGACTGCGAGGTCGGAGGCCGGGTTGTGCGTCTTCCAGGGGTCGATCTCGGCCACGTCGAGGTAGAAGGCCTGCGTGTCGATGCCCATGTGCGAGACCGGGTCGTCCGGGTCCTTCGCCGACTTCGCCACGCGGACTGCGAAGTCGAGGTTCCGCTCGAACTGCGCCTGGATCAACGCCTCGTCGTCGGGGAAGACGAACCCGCAGCCCTCGCAGCCCTCGCTCAGCTCGGGCGTCCACGAGAGCACGCCCTTGGCGCCGTGGGCCCAGTCGGTGTACTCCCCGTTCGTCGTGTACAGGTCGGCCGAGACGCCCGGGTTGAACCCCTCCACCGCCGGGTCGTCGTCCGTGCCAGTGAGCGCGACGTAAACAGGGTCGTCGGCCGCCGGCGTCTGCACCTGCCAGCCCTGCGGGTAGAGAAGCAGGTCCCCGAAGGAGTGGTAGCTGATCGAGAACTCGGGCTTGGCGCGGTTGACGGCGCGCACCGTCCCCGTCGTCTCCGGCTCGGAGCCCGGCGCCGGGCCGCGGTAGGTCTCGCTCGTGAACTGGGACGAGGAGCCCTCCTCGTCGTAGTTCCAGTGCTCCGGGAGGTTGCGGTTCAGGTCGACGCCGTCGTTCGTGTCGATGACGCCGTTCCCGTCGTTGTCGCGGAGGTTCTTCCGCCACAGTCGCTCGGCGTCGAACGTGTACTGGTAGCCGTCCGGGTTGGCGACGAGCACGAACCAGAGCTCGGTCTCCCGCAGGAGCTTCCTGACCTCCTGGTTGTTCGCCCGCCACTGGTCGAGGTACCAGTGGAGCAGCCGGCGGTTGACCTCGGTCGAGATCCATTCGCGCGCGTGGACCGTGGACATGTAGAGCACCGCAGGCCGCTTGCCGTCGCGGATCCCGCGAGCGCCCTGCGTGACCTTGAGCGCGACGAACTCGCGCCCCTCGTGGCTCTCGCCGAGGACCTTCAGGTCGACGAGCTGCGGGTTGTCGGCGGCGATCTCGTAGAGCTCGTCGCGGATGCCGCCCGGCTCGTCCCACGATCGCCAGACGTTGAAGCCGTCAACGGCCTGCAGCGCGAAGCGCTGGGTCTGGCTCCGGCCTTTGACATCTCTCGTGACGCTGAGCGTCAGGCCCTCGCGCGCGAGCTTGGCGCGCTCGCTCGGTGCGAGGACGAGGTCGAGCTCGACGCCGGCGAAGCCGGCCTCTGCGGAGGCGATGTCGTAGCCCTCGCGCGCGAGCCGCTCGGCTGTGGCGGCGTCGACCGTGGTCGTATAGAGCTGGAGCCCGTGCTTGCTCTTCGCGAGCGCCGTCCCGCTGAACGTCAGCGCGACGACGAGCGCACAACTCAGGAGCACCCATCGTCTCATGTCTACTCCCCTCTTCTGGCCCGGGTTCAGGAAATGCGGCAAGAGCGTGGCAGATCCCTCGACAAGGGTCAAATCACCCGGCAGTAGGATTGCCGCATGGAGCTGGGGCGCCCCACCGACCGCAGGCCTCCCTTCAAGTACTCGGCCTTCACGCGCGTCGGCTTCTCCGACACGGACGCCCAGGGGATCGTCTACTACGGCCGCTACCTCCCCTACTTCGACCTCGCCCGCGTGGAGTACGAGCGCCACCTGGGGCTGCTGCGGCGGGAGGCGGCCGGGAAGGACTTCGTCATGCGCGCGTCCACCGTCGTCTACGAGGCGCCGGCGCGCTTCGACGACCTCCTCGAGGTGTTCGTGCGGACGAAGCGCCTCGGCCGGACCAGCGTGACGAACGCGTACTGCGCGCACCGCGTCGAGGACGACGTCCTCATGTGCACGGCCGAGCAGACCCTCGTCCTCGTGGCCGAGCCGGGTCGGAGGCCGACCGCGATCTCGGAGGAGTATCGGCGCGCCTTGGCGGGCTTCGAAGGCGCCGACCTGGAGCTGGCCGTCCCGACCGCGTGAGCACGACGGCCGACACGTACCGCGGCGCGCTCGAAGCGGTCGACCGGATCGTCAACCGCGAGACGGAGGCCGACGAGGTCCTCCGCAAGACGGTCGAAGTCCTGCACGAGCGCTTCGAGCCCTACTCCTGGGTCGGGATCTACCTGCTCGAGGGCGACGACCTCGTGCTCGGACCGTGGAAGGGGCCGCAGGCGACCGAGCACGTGCGCATCCCGGTCGGTCAGGGGATCTGCGGGGCCGCGGCGGCGAGCGGGGTCACCGAGATCGTGGACGACGTGAACGCCGACGACCGCTACCTCGCGTGCTTCGCCTCCACCCGCAGCGAGATCGTCGTCCCGATCGCCTACGAGGGCCGCGTCGTCGGCGAGATCGACATCGACTCGGACGTCCCGGCGGCTTTCGCGGCCGAGGACAAGGGGTTTCTGGAACGCGTGGCGGTCCTCATCTCCCCGCACTGCCTCGTCGGCTGGGACACCGGCGGCACCGCCTGGAATCCGTGATCCGGGCGCTCGACCACCTCGACCTCGTCGTCACGTCGCTCGAGCGGAGCCAGCCCTTCTACCAGGAGCTGCTCGGCCTCACGCGGGCGAGCGAGATTCAGGGGGAGCGCGGCGAGCGAGTCGTCTACCTCTCGCGGCCGGGCGAGGAGCCGGCCGGCAACTTCTCGCTCGGCCTGCGCGAGAAGCAGTCCGAGGCCCACGGCGTCCCGTTCGACCGTTACGCGGTCGGCGTCCACCACGTGGCCTTCGAGGTCGAGTCGCGGGCCGTCGTGGACGAGCGAGCCGAGTGGCTGCACGCCGGCGGCGCCGAGATCGAGAGCGGGCCCCAGGAGTACGGCTACCGGCCGGGCTACTACGCGGTCTTCTTCTACGACCCGGACGGGATCAAGCTCGAGCTCCTGCACGTCCCGAAGTAGTCGGGCCCCGCGGCGCCCGTCGCCCGCCCGGGAGCCCGCTTGTGTTTCACGCGCACAAGCCCTGAGGCTCTGCTCTGGCCGGACTTCAGGGGTTCCGAGGGCGTTGTCAGCTTGTGCCGGTGGAACACAAGCTCTCTAGGGTCGGCGCTCAAAGGGTGCCGTCGGAGCGTCCAGGAGGAGGCGCTCGGCTTCGCCGACCGGGTCGGCCGGCGGTGGGACTGCGACTGCGTTTCGGCCGCTGAACTTCGCCCGGTAGGCGGCTCGGTCGGCCAGGGCGATGAGCTCGTCGGGCGTCACGCCGCCGCCGCGGTGGGCGACTGCGCCCACCGAGATCGTGACGCTCAGGTCGGAGGCGCACGCCTCCGCGACGGTCGCCCGCATGCGCTCCGCGACGACGAGCGCGCCTTCGAGCTCCGTCTCCGGCAAGAGGATGCAGAACTCGTCGCCGCCGAAGCGCGCGGCGAGGTCGTACGCCCGAGTCGTCGCCCTGAGCGCGTCGGCGACGGCGACGAGCGCCCGGTCACCGGCCAGGTGGCCGCGCGCCGTGTTGATCTCCCGGAGGTGGTCGACGTCCACCATGAGGAGCGCCACCGAGCGGTCGAAGCGTGCCGCGCGTCCGAGCTCCTGGGCGAGCGCGATCCGGAAGTGCCGGAGATTGTAGAGGCCCGTCTTGGGCTCGATCCGGGTCGCCTCGACGAGCGCGGGGATGGACAGCGAGCGGTACGCGAGCGCGAGCGGGACGACGGTGAGCGCGACGAGTCCCGGGTGGTCCTCCCAGAGCGCGGCCGCGATCGCGCCGAGCGACAGGAGGCCCGCGTCGATGAGCAGGCAGTCGAGCCGCACGGTCTCCCGGACGGCCACGCCGCGCGCGAGCCGGAGGACCGAGGCCAGGAGCCCGTAGTGGAGTGCGAGGAACGCGCCTATCGCGGCGGCTGCTCCCAGCGCCCACTCCGTCGCACCGACCTCGCCGAGCGCGTCGAATACGACCCGCGCCACGAGCGCCGGGGCGACGAAGTTGCAGACGTTGAAAACGAGGATGTACCAGTCCGCCCGGTTCCGCAGCCATTCCGGCACGAAGGCCAGGGCGACGACGACGACAGCGAGGGCCGGCGGCAGGATGAGGACGGCCGCGAAGATCGGGGCGAGCGACAGGTGCGAGCCCTGGTGCTTCGCCCGGTCGGCGCCGAGCAGGTGCGCGGCGACGACGAGCGGGAGGAGCGCCGCGAACGCGAGCCAGTCGTCGCGCCCGACGTCCGCGGGAAGGCCGAGAGCGGCGACGAGCACGCCGGTGGCCAGGACGAGGGCCAGCACGAGGCCGGCGGCCGGGCGTCCGAGCCCGCGCGGAGGTGGTGCCTGATCGGGCCGCATGTGCCGTCTCGCACAGATCGTCGGCGGTACGGTGCGCGCGCGGATCCCCCGGACGGGTGACCGATCCCTCGTTCGAGTGACTCGAAAGGGTGACGGCATCCCTCGGACGGGGGATGCCGCGCGCTCAGCCCGCGCCGAGCTCCCGCTCGACGCGTCGGACGACGCCGGAAGCGCTCGTGGCCGTGAGCGGCTCGCCGAGCACGAGGGCGCCGAGCTCGTTCGCCTGGCGGGCGACCGCCTCGCGCTCCGCGGCGAGCTGACCCCGGGCCACGAGCAGCGCCGCCCGGGCCCGCGTCCCCCACTCGGCGATCCCGGCCAGGCCCTCCTCCGGCTGTGCCCCCGCCTCGGCCGCCAGCCGCGGGCGCTCGGCGAGCGCGGCGGCGAGCTCCCGGGCGCGACGCGCCAGGACCTCCGCCTCGTCGCCCGCGGCGTCCGCCTGCCCCTCCAGCCGCGCGCTGTGCTCCTCCGCCTCGCGCAGCAGGCGCTCCGCAGTGTGCAGCGCGTCCCGGGCCCTCACGTCGAACCGTCTCGCGGCGGCGATCCGCTCGTCGTCGCGGGCGGCCTCCGCCGCATGGAGCTCCGCCTCGGCCTGCCCGGCCGCCGCCCGGCGCTCCTCGGTCGCGGCCCGCGCGTCCTGTTCGGTGAGCACTGCCGCCGCGCGCTCGTCCGGGAGCCGCACGAAGAACGCCTCGAGCTCGAGCGCGCGCTCCCGCACACCCTCGCAGGCCGCGTAGAGCTCGTCGAGCTCCGTCAGCACGGCTGCGACGGCCTCGTCCGCCTGCTCGAGCTCGCGGATGAAGGCGAGTCGGCGGTCGGGCATCAGTTCGGCGTGACCCGGAAGGCGTCGAAGACCGACTCGACGTTCCGGAGCGCGGTGAGAAGCGCGCGCAGCGCCTTGATGTCCCCCACCTCCGCCACGTACCAGTTCTTCGCCATCTGATCCTCGACGTGGCCGCCGTACTCGACGATGTTCGCGCCGTGCTCGGCGAAGGTCCGCGCCACGTCCTCGAGCAGGCGCGGGCGGTCCCACGAGACGACGGCGATCTGCACCCGGAAGCTCTGCGAGGCGCCGCCGTCCCATTCGACGGGCGTGAAGCGCTCCGGGTTCCGCATGAGCGCCTTGACGTTGGGGCAGTCGAGCCGGTGGATCGTGATGCCCTTGCCGAGCGAGATGTAGCCCGCGATCTCGTCGCCCGGAACCGGCGTGCAGCACTTGGCGAGGCGGACGAGCACGTCCTGGACGCCGGGGACGTTGATCCCGAAGTTCTGGGAGGCGACCGCCTCGCGCGCCTTCGGCTTGCGCGGAAGCGTCTCCTCCTCGACCACCTGCTCCGTCTTGAGGCGGTGCAGGACCTTGTTCGCCACCTGCGAGACCTGGAGCTTCCCGGAGCCGAGCGCGAGGTAGAAGTCCTCGGCCTTCTTGAAGCCCATCTCGCGGATGATCTCGGCGAGGAGGGGCGAGCCGGCCAGCCGCTTGTACGGGAGGTTGTGCTGCTTGAGCGCGTTCTCGAGGGAGTCGCGGCCGCGCTGCTCGGCGACCTCGCGCGTCTCGCGGCTGAACCACTGACGGATCTTGTTGCGCGCGCGCGAGGAGACGGCGAGCGAGAGCCAGTCGCGCGACGGCCCGCGGCTCTGCTGCTTCGACGTGAGGATCTCGACGAAGTCGCCGCTCTTCAGGCGGTAGTGGAGCGGGACGATGCGGCCGTTCACCTTCGCGCCGACCGTGCGGTGGCCGACGTCCGTGTGCACGGAGTACGCGAAGTCGATGGGCGTCGAGCCCGACGGGAGGTTCTTCACCTCGCCCTTGGGCGTGAAGACGTACACCTCGTCGAGCGCGTACTCCGGGAAGGCGCGCCGGAGCTCCTGCGGGTCGGGCTCCTCGCGCTGCCAGTCGGCGAGCTGCTGCATCCAGGCGAGCTGCTCGGCCTCCGCCTTCTTGCCCTTGGCGCCCTTGTAGAGCCAGTGGGCGGCGATGCCACGCTCCGCCGTCGTGTGCATGTCGTCCGTGCGCACCTGGATCTCGAGCGGCTTTCCCTCCGGCCCGATCACCGTCGTGTGCAGCGAGCGGTACATGTTGAGCTTGGGCATGGCGACGTAGTCCTTGAACCGCCCCGGCATCGGCTTCCAGAGCGAGTGGATGACGCCGAGCGCGCCGTAGCAGTCGCGCTCGCCCTCCTTGCCCTCCCGCTGCACGATGACGCGCATCGCGGTCAGGTCGTAGATCTCGTTGAACTCCTTCCCGCGCTTGGCCATCTTCTCGTAGATGGAGTAGAAGTGCTTCGCGCGCGCCGAGATCTCGGCCGGGATGCCGACCTTCTCGAGCTCCTTGCGGAGCACCTTGCCGGCCCCCTCGACGTACTTCTCGCGCTCGGCGCGGCGCTGGTTCACCATCGCCTGGATCTCGACGTACTTGCGCGGGTGGAGCGTCTGGAACGCGAGGTCCTCGAGCTCCCACTTGACGGTGTGGATGCCGAGGCGGTGGGCGAGCGGCGCGTACACCTCGAGCGTCTCGCGCGCCTTCTGGAGCTGCTTCTGCTTCCCCAGGTACTCGATCGTCCGCATGTTGTGGAGCCGGTCGGCGAGCTTGATGAGGATCACGCGGTAGTCCTCGGCCATCGCCATGACCATCTTCCGGTAGTTCTCCGCCTGGGCCTGCTCGCGGCTCTGGAAGTGGATCCGCGTCAGCTTCGTGACGCCCTCGACGAGGCGCGTGACCTCCTCGCCGAACTCCTCGCGCACCTGCTCGATCGTCGCGTCCGTGTCCTCCACGACGTCGTGGATCAGGGCTGCGGCGATGGTGGCGTCGTCGCGGCGCAGCTCGGCGAGGATCAGCGCGACGCCGAGCGGGTGGAGGATGAAGTCCTCGCCGCTCCGCCGCTGCTGGTTCTCGTGCACCCCGGAGGCGAAGCGGTACGCGCGCTCGAGGAGGTCCCGATCGACGTCGGGGTTGTAGGCCGCCACTTCGGCGAGGAGCTGGTCGAACAGCTCGCGATGCCGCTCGGCGGACGCGGTGAGGACCTGACCCGCCACGAATTCATCTTAGCTCGCGGGTTGGCGGGCTCCCGCCCCCGTTCGGGCGACGAATCGCCTACGCGGCGGCCGCCATCGGCTCGTCGGCGAGCGCTGCGAGGAAGGTCGGCGACTCGACGAGCGGGCGCCAGCTCTCGCCGTCCTCGGCGAGCCCGAGCTCGGCGAAGATCGCCTGGGCGAGCGGGCTCCAGCGCTCCGCGCCGGCCTTCCACTCGGCCAGGAGACTGCGTCGAAGCTCCTCGTAGCGCTCGGGCGTGACGAAGATCTCCCGGACGACGAGCTGCGGCGTGACCGTCCCGTTCCAGCGGTTGGCGTCCAGCTTGAAGGCCACGTCGTAGCGCCCGGGATTGCGGTAGCGGTCGAGCGCCGCGCCGCGTCCGAAGGCGATCGCGCCGGAACGGGCGCCGCCCGCGGTGACGGCGAGGCGCAGGTGCTTGCCGTTCCCGACCGCGTCCAGCTCGGACAGCTCGCAGCCGACCGCGAGCAGGGTGACGTTCGGGTTCCCGATGCCGAAGGGGGCCAGGCGCTCGAGCTCCTCGCAGAGCCCGAGCGTCAGCTCCCGCCCCCGAACGACGGCGTCCACGGGCGTCACGCGACGGAGGTCGGCGTCCGTGAGGACGCCCGCGGCGTGGGCGGCGAAGGCCTCCGCGAAGGCTTCGAGGCGCTCCGGCGCGATCGAGAGCCCTGCGGCGGCGCGATGGCCGCCCCAGCGGCCCAGAAGCGCCGAGCAGGCGCCGAGGGCGCCGTGGAGGTCGAAGGACGGGACCGACCGGCCCGACCCGGTCCACTCCTCCCCCGCCTCGCCGCCGGCGACGAGGACGACGGGTCGGTGGAAGCGCTCGACGAGCCGCGACGCGACGATGCCGATCACGCCGCGGTGCCAGTCCTCGCCGGCGAGCACGTAGCCGAGCCGCCGCCGGCGGGGCTCGGGCCACTCCTCGACCTGGCGGATCGCGTCGCGCAGGATCCGCTCCTCGACCGCCTGGCGGTCGCGGTTCAGCGCCTCGAGCTCCTCCGCGAGCCGCCTGGCCTCGGCGTCGTCGTCCGTGAGCAGCAGGTCGAGCGCGGCGCCGGGATGCCCGAGCCGGCCGGCCGCGTTGATGCGCGGCGCGAGCCGGAAGGCGATGGCGCCGGTGTCGACGGCCGCGGGATCCACGCCGGCCGCGCGCATGAGCGCGCGCAGGCCGGGCTTGTCCGTGCGCGCCAGCCGCCGCATTCCGGCCGCGACGAGCGCGCGGTTCTCGTCGACGAGCGGCACGACGTCGGCGACCGTGGCGAGCGCGACCAGGTCGAGGTGGCGCTCGAGGCCCTCGGCTCCGAGCGCCTCGAGCAGCTTGAGGACGACGCCGGTGCCGCAGAGCTCCGGAAACGGGTAGCCCGACGGGCGCGTGGCGACGACGGGGCAGTCGGGCAGCGTCTCGCCCGGCCGGTGGTGGTCCGTGACGACCACCTCGAGGCCGGCCGCCCTCGCCTCGGCCACCTCCTCCACGGCGGTGATCCCGCAGTCGACGGTGAGCACGAGCGCGTAGCCCTCGCGCGCGAGCCGCGCCAGCGTCTCCCGTGAGACGCCGTAGCCCTCCTCGAAGCGGCTCGGCAGGTGCCGGTCGACGTCGGCGCCGAGCTCGCGCAGGGCGCTGACGGCGAGCGCCGTCGCGCAGATCCCGTCCACGTCGTAGTCGCCGTGGACGCAGATGCGCCCGCCGGCGGCGATCGTGTCCCGGATACGGGCGCACGCCGCCTCGACGTGCCCGAGCCGGAAAGGATCGTGGCGCGGCGGCTCCGCCGCCAGGAAGGCGCGCGCGGCCTCAGGGTCGCCGTACCCCCGCCGGACGAGGACGCTCGCCGTCGTCTCGCTGAGCTCGAGCGCCTGGGCCAGCGCCCGTACCTCCTCGCGGGGGCACGGACGCATAGTCCAGGTGCCCTCGTACATCGCCGTTCCACCGTACGAACGCGGTCGGACGGACTATCCTCAATCCGGGGTGAGCGACGCGAACTACACGTCGGGGGACGACTTCGTCGTCGAGTTCCTCGGGTACCGCTTCAGCTTCAACGCGATCGACTTCGAGCAGCGCGTCAACGCCGCCGCCGTGCGCCTGGGCCTCGTCGGGCCCGGGGAGCTCGAGGAGGAGGAGACCTCCGACCTCGTGAAGCTCACCGCGCACGGCCAGATCGACCACCCGGAGAGCGCGCTCGGCGCCTACCTCGTCCGTCACTGGGAGCGCGTCGCGCTCGTGAACGACGAGTCGCTCGTCTACTGGCTCCGCAAGCTCATCTTCCGGGGCGCCTGGCTCGACCAGCGCGTGAAGGAGAACCTGCTCGAGATCGACTGGGACGAGGAGAGCGCCGACTTCGGCTACCGGGAGCCGGACGGCGGCCGGGCGCTCCTCGAGCTCGCGCCCGTGCCCTCCTGGCACGACCTCCAGTTCAGGCGCTGAACGGACGAGGGGCCGGCTTGCGCCGGCCCCTCGTGTCCCAGTCGTGGTCGTGTTACTTCTGGCGGAAGATCCAGAGGCCGCTGTCGCGGTCGCTGGCGAGGATGATCGTGCGGCCGTTCCGCACGAACGCCTCGACTCCCCAGAAGTCGTTGCCTTCCGGGTCGAGGTACCCGCCGGTCTCCACGAGCTCCTCGCCCACGATCTGGAGGGCTCGCAGGCCGCCCGAGTAGTACGAGAGGTACGCGCGGTCCGCCTCGTCCGGGTCGGTCGCGACTTCGTGGACCGTGAGGTCGCCGAAGCCGGACGAGAAGGCGGGATCGTGCGCCTCCGGGATGGCGAACGTGTCGAGCTCCGCCATGGTGTCCGCGTCGAACAGGTGGACGTAGCCCCACCCGTCGAAGATCGAGCCGACCTCGATCCGCTCGCCGACTGCCCCGACGTCGGGCTCGTTGTTCGGCTCGTCGGGATACGGAAGCTCGAAGCTCGGCGTCGTGTTGAACATGTGGTGGTACGCCGTGTGCGTCGTGCACACGGTCACGATCGGCTCGTGCGCCGGGAACGCTCCCGTGCCGCAGAAGGGCGGCAGCGTCTCGGTGGTCTCGCCCAGGTGCCGGGCGACGAGGACGACGGCGTCGTAGCCCGCCATGTGGCCCGCCTCGGCTTTCTCGCCGGGGAAGCACGCCTCTTCTGGCGCGCTCGGGTCTTGCTCCGGACCGCGCTGGAGGACGACGATCCTCTCCTCGCCCGGCGCGAGGGCGGGCCAGGCGATCGAGTCCGCCGGTGGGATCGGCTCCGAGTCTGGACAGCCGTAGCCGCCGTACACGACCGGCCCGTTCAGCTTCAGGTCGGACAGGAGCGTCACGGACGCCCCGCCGCCCGTGGGCGCCGTCTGGTACTCGTTGCCCGCGTTCGGGCCCGAGGTGATCGAGAAGAGCGTCGAGCGGTACGCGTCGAAGTCCTCGTCCGTGGCGATGAAGTACTCGTTGTCGCGCGTGAACTCGGCCTGGTGGCCGTTGCCCTCGGGCGTCAGCGAGGCCCCGGCGGACTCGAGCAGCTCGGGATCGGGGTTGTTGTAGTCGGTGTCGCCGAGGAAGACGGCGTTGGCCGGATCGGTGACGTCGAGCTTCACGAAGCCGCCGTCCCAGTACGAGACGAGCATGATCCAGCGGTTGCCGATCTTCTTCACGGTCATGTCGTGGATGAAGGATTCGGTCAGGTTGAGGGCCGGCTGGTCGACGGCATGGTCGTTGAGGTCGTACTCGGCGATCAGCCGGGGCCGCTTCGGGTTCGTGATATCGAGGATGTCGACGTCCGGGAACTCGAAGTTGTCGACCGTGACCACGTAGGCGTTGGCGCCCGAGTCCCAGGCGAACGCGCTGTGGATGTCGTTGAAGTCGGCGAACCCGCGGTCGCCCCAGTTCTCGGCGAGCTTGGCCGGCTTGAGCGGGTTGGTCACGTTCCACAGCGAGACACCGCCCCGGCCGTTCTTGCCGCACTGCTCGTTGTTCATGACGAGCATGTCGCCGTTGAAGAACTTCGTCGTGACGGTGAGGACCTGCATGCCCTCACCGGGACGCGAGTCCTGCGCCGACGCGATGAAGCCGACCTCGCGCGGGTTCTCGAGGTCGCGGATGTCCACGATCCAGGCTCCCGCGTCGGGATTGTTCTGGCCGCCGGCCTCCGAGTTGTCCGGGCACTTCGGCTCGCCCCAGTTGGCGAGAAAGGCGTAGGTTCCGGCCGGGTTGACGGCCACGTCGGCGACGAGGTCGGGCGTGGTCGTCAGGACCGCCTTGCTCACGAGCTCGACGTTCCCCCACGCTCCTGTCCCGAGCAGGTGGCCGTCGACCTCCCCGTGCTGCTGGGGATGCGCCCCGGCGCCCGCAGTCAGCAACGCCGCCGCGAGCGCGCAGGCCCCCGCGACGAGTCGCATCCTTGTCCTTCTCACGTTCCCCTCCTGTTGGTGGTGTCCCGGGTCCGAGGAACTCCACCGAAGAGCATCCCGGGGTGTGGCGCGGGAATGTAGCACACCGCACACGGACTTCCCACCGCCTCGAGGGACGGTTAGAACAGGGCTTCGCCGGAAGCGGCGGCGCCCACGTGGGCGCGGCCGAGCTTCGTCACGATCCGGCCCCGCGGCGTGCGCTGGATGAGGCCGAGCTGGAGCAGGTAGGGCTCGTAGACGTCCTCGATCGTGTCGGGCTCCTCGCCGAGTGCGACGGCGAGCGTCGAGAGGCCGACCGGGCCGCCGTCGAACTTGCGCACGATCGCCGCCAGGAGCTCGCGGTCGACGC
>Ga0268386_10002046_pt1 | contig 14159 bp, 14 predicted proteins | sample RVTome_15_FD_200260 | JGI IMG/M metagenome (GOLD analysis project Ga0268386, IMG submission 200260) | Soil microbial communities from uranium-contaminated site in the Upper Colorado River Basin, Wyoming, United States - RVT150D86... ...
ACAGCCTACCGCCTACAGCCCCGCCTACAGCCTCTGTTGGGCGCAGCGTGCACACGCCCCGCTGATCCACGCCGTGCAGCTGAAAGACATGTTTTGCCAGATCGATCGCCAGCGTCGTAATCTCGCTCATGGGCTCGTCCCTCCTTTCGTGTACATGAGAACGTTTCAACCACTCTCATGCTGGCGCACTTGGTGACGCCGTATCAAAGGGGGGACGGGTCCATCCCATTACAGACTACGGACCACAGACCGGTCCGTTCCGACCTACAGCCTACAGCCTACAGCCTACAGCCTCAGCAATGCGCCACCTCGTCTCAACCTCCTTCGGCCAGATCCACGTTCGTGAGGCGGACGAGGGCGGCACGCCGCTCGTCCTGCTGCACATGTCGCCGCGCTCGAGTCGGATGTTCTCGCGGCTGCAGGCCGAGCTCGGGCGCCGAAGCATCGCGCCGGATCGGCTCGGCTATGGATTCTCTGATGCACCGAGTCGTGTTCTGACGATGACCGAGTACGCGACCGCGACGCTCGAAGCGCTGGATACGCTCGGCGTGTCCGTGCCGTTCGATGTGCTCGGCATGCACACGGGATCGCTCGAAGCGATCGAGATCGCGCGGCTCGCCCCGCGGAAGGTGCGGCGCGTCGGAACCGTCGCATTGCCCGTGTTCACTGCCGAGGAGAACGAGCGGGGTCTCGAGACTTTCGCAAAGCTCGAGATCACGCCGCGTGAGGATGGCAGTCATCTAATCAAGGCCTGGCACGCGAGGTTTCAGTATCGGGACCCGCCGTTCGACCTCGCCGACGTGCAACGGCGGCTCGTCGATTACCTGCTGACCGCCCGTCCCGGACAAGCCTATGACGCCGTGTTCCGTTATGACGCGGCAGCGACGCTGCGCCAGCTCACGACGCCGCTCGTTGTCTTCGCGCCGGCGGACGATCTCGCGGCAGTTACGGCGCGCTCACGGCCACTCGTCGCGGCGGACACGGTCTGGATCGATCTTCCGGATCTCGGCATCGATCTCTTCAAGGATGCGGCGCCGAGATTGGCCGCACTGATCCAGGCCCACCTCGACGTCGACTGACGGGGCGCGTTTTCCTCGAAACGTGACGCACCGCACGCCCTGACCCGCCCCATGCCACGTCGTTCACATTTTATTGACCTGCCACTGACGAGCGCTTAACCGAGTACTCCTTATCGTCGCGTCCAGGAACAGACACCGTTCTGGACTCGCACAGAGATGAAACCTTACCCGCACCTGGCTGCAGCGGACGCGCGCGTTGTCGAACTGCACACGGAAGATTCCCTGCAACGCACGGAGGTCGAGCAGTTCATTCGGGAGGTCTATGCCGAGCGCTTCGGCGCCAGACTCGGGGTGCTGATGCCCGTGCTCGCGGCGCTGAGCGATGGGAATCGAGGCGTGCAGGCGGCGGCCGGATTGCGCCCCGCCGTGCTCGGGCCCTTGTTCGTCGAACAGTATCTGGACGCATCGATCGAGCAGGTCGTCGAATCCACGACCGGTCACAGAGTCGCGCGCAGCCGCATCATCGAGGTCGGCAATCTCGCGACGCGATTGCCCGGCATAGCCCGGGTGCTGTTCGTCGCGCTGACGCAATGTCTGTACGAGCGCGGCTTCGACTGGGTCGTGTTCGCCGGAACCACGGACGTCCGTGCGATCTTTCGGCGGATGGGCATTGAGCTCGTGAGCCTTGGACCGGCCGATCCGAACAGGCTCGGCGACGCGCGTCGCGACTGGGGCAGTTACTACGACAACCAACCGGTCGTGATGGCGGGTTCGATCGCAGCGGGATGCCGAGCCCTCGGTCTCGAGCGCGCGCCGCTATCGCTGCTGACGGCGTTGGGCCAGCTGCCCGGCCGTACCGTGCCCTGCGCGGGCTGATTCGTCATGCCGTCCGCCCTCTTCCCAGCGGCTGCGTCCGCCGAGCTTCATACCGCGGGCCGTGCCATCGAACCGAGCGAGCTCGAAGCCCGTGTGCTCGAGACTGCGCGGTGGCTCAGAGCTTCGGGCGTCGCAGTGCTCGCGTGGCAGCTGGATAACGGCCTCGAGTGGATCGTGCTCGATCTCGCATGCATCGCCGCAGAGGTTGTTGCCGTTCCACTGCCGGGCTATTTCACGGCAGCACAACTCGATCATGCCATCCGTGATTCCGGTGCCGATCTGATCGTGCTGGAGCATGCGCCCACTCTGTCTGTACTCGAGGGTGCGGCAGCGGTCGCAGGCCTGCCGGGCGTCATTGCCTCGCGACGCGTCTACAGACTCAGCGCAGTTCGTGTGCGGAGTCTCGACGCGGTCGCCAAGATCACCTACACGTCCGGCACGACCGGTGCGCCGCGAGGCGTCTGTCTCACTCAGAACGCGCTGAACCAGGTGGCGCAATCGCTGCTCGATGCGACCCGCAGTCTGGATCTCCGCTCGCACCTGTGCCTGCTGCCGCTGGCCACGCTGCTCGAGAACGTCGCCGGGGTCCAGGCCCCACTGGCTGGTGGGATGCGGGTTGTGGCGCCGCCGCTCGCGCAGGTCGGACTCCTCGGCGGCGCTTGCTTCGATGTGAGCCGCGCGCTCGCGGCGCTCGCAGAATTTCGACCCAACAGCATCATCCTGCTGCCGCAGATGCTGCTCGCACTCGTGCATGCGCTCGAATGCGGCGCACGCGTGCCGGCGGACGTGCGATTCGTCGCGGTGGGCGGCGCCCGGGTGCCCGTTGCTCTGCTCGAGCGCGCCAGCCGCGTGGGCCTGCCCATCCATGAGGGCTATGGGCTCTCGGAGTGCGCTTCGGTTGTGGCGCTCAATCGCCCCGGTGCGCATCGGCCAGGCAGTGTCGGCCGCCCGCTCCCGCACGCGCGGGTGCGAATCGCAGAGGACGGCGAGATCCTGGTCAGCGGCGCAACGATGCGCGGGTATCTCGGACACGCGCCGCATGCCGATGGCTGGGTCGCGACTGGCGATATCGGATCACTCGACGCAGACGGTTTTCTGTATGTGCGCGGTCGCAAGAAGAACGTCTTTATCACGTCCTTCGGCCGCAATGTCTCGCCGGAATGGATCGAATCGGAACTGATGGCGACGGGTGCAATTACCCAGGCCCTCGTCGATGGCGAGGCACGACCCTGGAACGTCGCCGTCGTCGTCGCGGCGGCTGATCGCCTCGCCGTGCGCGATGCGATCGATCAGGCCAACAGGGCTCTACCTGACTACGCGCGCGTACGCGAGTGGATCCTGGCCGACACACCGTGGACGGTCACGAACCAGCTCGCGACGTCAAACGGGCGACCGCGTCGCGAGGCCATCCTTGCCGTGTACGCGGACCGCATCGCGGCGCTCTACGCTCGCCGACCCCATGCAACCTGCTAAGGAATGCCGGAGATATGGACTTCTACGAACGCCTGCTGCAGGCGACTCACGCCGAGCGATCGCGCCTCTACTCGATCCCGCTGATCGAGGATGCGCTCGTCGGCCGAATTGCGCGCACGACCTACATCGCATTCCTCACCGAGGCGTACCACCACGTGAAGCACACGGTGCCGCTGCTGATGGCGTGCGGCTCGAGATTACCTGCACGGCTCGCGTGGCTGCGCGATGCGGTGATCGAGTACATCGAGGAGGAGAGGGGTCACGAAGAATGGGTGCTCGATGACATCCGGGCATGTGGTGCCGATGCAGAGGCCGTGCGCCACGCCCGTCCGGCCGTCGCCACCGAACTCATGGTCGCGTACGCGTACCACACGATCGAACGACTGAATCCGGTCGGCTTCTTCGGCATGGTGCTCGTTCTCGAAGGGACGAGCACGGCACTCGCCACGCGTACCGCAACGACGATCCAGCAGGCGCTCCGTCTGCCGGAAACCGCATTCACCTATCTGAGCTCGCACGGTCAGCTCGACCTGCATCACGTCGAGTTCTACCGCGGGCTGATGAACCGGCTCGATGCGACTGATGATCAGGCCGCGGTCGTGCACGCCAGCCGAGTCTTCTACCGACTGTATGCGGATGTGTTCCGACAGTTGCCCCATGCGGCATTGCGCGAGGAGGTGGCATGAAACTCGAGGGCGCAAGAATCCTGATTACCGGCGCAGCGGGCGGGATCGGCTCGGTCACGGCCCAGGTGCTCGCGGCCGCAGGTGCGCGCTCGCTGCTGGTCGGACGCGATGCGCGTCGGCTCGAAAAACTCGCTCGGCGTCTCGGGGGAGGTCGAGGAAGCGCTGCGCCACTCGCGGCCGACGTCACTTCGGCAGCCGGCAGGGAGGCGATCGCCGAGACGGCACGCCGCTGGCAGGGCGGGATCGATGCAGTGATCAACATGGCGGGCGTGAACGAGTTCGGCATGTTCGAGCGACAGACGGTCGCGGACGTCGAGCGGATCATGCAGACGAACGCCGTCGGCCCGATGCTGCTCTGTCAGGCCCTGTTGCCCGCACTGCGCTGTAGACCGGAGGCGCACATCGTCAATGTCGGCTCGATTCTCGGTTCGATCGCGATGCCCGGTAACGCTGCTTACTCGGCGAGCAAGTTCGCATTGCGAGGCTTCAGCGAGGCACTGCGTCGCGAGCTCGCAGATACGCCGGTGCGAGTCCACTACATCGCACCTCGCGCCACGGCCACCGGGTTCAACGACGCACGCGTCACACAAATGAACCGCGACCTCCGCATCGCGACGGATGATCCCGACGTCGTCGCAAAGGCCGTAGTGCGTGCGCTCACGCGGGGGCGCGCAGAGAGCTTTCTCGGCTGGCCCGAAAAACTCTTCGTGCGTGTGAACGCGCTCGTGCCGCGGTTCGTCGATCGAGCCGTGCGTAAGCAGTTGCCGGTCGTGCAGAAGTATTCGGACGAACTGATCAGTCGCGCCAGCGACCCCTTACCGTCGATTGGGATTCAAAGCAACCGCAAGTGGCTGCAGAACGCGGTCAACGACCGCTGACGGGAACGAGAGGTGATGACGATGAAATTCAAGCAGATGAGTTATGCAGTGACGTTCGCGCTGTTGTTGCTGACCGGCTCCGGGGTCAGCGTCGCCGCTGACTTCGACACCGGGCTGAGTGCGATCCAGCACGAGTGGGCACGGATCAATTATCAGGTCACCGACCAGGAGCAGAAGGTCAAGGCCTTTGAGGCGCTCGCGGTGCAAGCCGAGACATTCGCAGCCGCGAACCCCGGTCGCGCAGAGCCGCTCGTGTGGCATGGCATCGTGCTCTCGACGACTGCGGGCGCGAAGGGCGGGCTCGGAGCGATGAAACTGGCAAAGCAGGCTCGCACGAAGCTCGAAGCGGCCGAGGCACTCGATCCGGGCGCGCTCGACGGCTCCGTCTACACGAGTCTCGGCACGCTGTATTCGAAAGTGCCTGGCTGGCCGATCGGCTTCGGCGATGATGACAAGGCGCGCACCTACCTCGAGAAGGCGCTGCAGCTCAATCCCGACGGGATCGACCCGAACTATTTCTACGGCGAGTTCCTGTACGAGAAGGGCGACTACGACAGCGCGGTCGCACATCTCGAGAAAGCGCTCGCGGCCCCACCGCGCCCCGGTCGCGCCGACGCTGATGCGGGCCGGCGCAGCGAGACCGAAGCTCTGCTCGGAAAGGCTCGCGGCGCAGCGAGCTGACCTGCACGGTTTGCGACGTCCCCCGGCGTCGCCATCGGGGACGGCCAGGGAAGGCCGGTCATGCCCGTTCGAGGCTGCCTTCGTCAGTGGCAGCCTCTTTTTTTCAGCGGCACGCTGAGCTGGTGTACAAAGCCCCGGTGGATCCCATCCCTGGAGGCTCGCACCTGTCATGACCCGCTCGATTCGCCACGTATGCAGGTTCGGAATGGTTGCCGCTGCGCTGATCGCAGGGAGTGCCGTCCGTGCTGCGCCTACGCTCTGCGACCGTATGGCATCCCACCCTTCCGATCCCGGTCGTAAGGCGACCGGTCTCGAGCGGTCCGAGATGAACCTGCCTGCGGCCGAGGCTGCGTGTCGAGATGCGGTCGCCGCAGATCCGCGCAATGCGCGTGCACGCTATCAGCTCGGCCGCGTGCTCTATTACCAGGACAAGGTCGAGGAGAGCCTGGAGCACCTCGAGAGAGCTTCGGACATCGGCTACCCGCAGGCGATCTTCGTGCTCGGGCTCCTGCATGTCGACGGCAAGGCGCCGCGCGACGCATGCAAGACAGCGCGGCTGTGGTTACGCTCGGCCGGGCTCGACCACCCGTGGTCGGGTTATTACCTCGTCGCGAACGCGCTGGACGGCCGCTTCGATGAATGCGAGCTGGATCTGACGCCAGCGGATCTCGATCGACATCTCGAGCTGGCGCGTGAGAACCTGACGGTCAGTGCATCGGCCGGACGCGTCGAAGCGCTGACTGAACGGTTGGCGGCGAGTCGCCGGTCGGTTCGCTGAACCACGCCGATCGAGGCGCGCCGATCTGTCCTCTCCCCCGAACGGTGCCTGATATGACGCGAAATCGTACGCTGGTCCTGATGCCGATGTTCTGGTCCTTCCTTGCGGCGGCGTCGCTCGCTGGGTGCGGCGACGCGGATCAGAAGGACGTTCCTGACGCTGCTCCAGTCCAGACCGAGGACGTCCCCGGGCCAGCAATTGCCGCGACCGACGAGATCGAGCCCGCGCCGGAGGCGACCGAGCTCCCGACAGACCTCGCCCCGTTCCTCAAACCCTGGACGGGTGACCTCGACGGCATGCTCGAGCGGCGCATGGTGCGGGTGCTCACCGTGCGCAACCCGGTTCTCTATTACGTCGACCGCGGCCGGGAAGTCGGCATCACCTACGAAATGGCACGGGATCTCGAGACCGAGCTCAATGCGAAGCGGCCGCGCGGTTCGCCGAAAGTCCATGTGCTGCTCCTGCCAGTCCGGCGTGACGAGTTGCTGCCGCGCCTCATCGCCGGCGAGGGCGACATGGCCGCGGCGCAGCTCACCATCACGCCCGAGCGGCTCGAGCAGGTGGATTTCTCGGACCCTTTCAGCGACAACGTCAGCGAGATTGTCGTGACGGGGCCTGCGTCGAAGCCGGTCAACACGCTGGAGGATCTCGCGGGGCTCGAGCTGTACGTACGTCCGTCGAGCAGTTACGCCGAGCATCTGCGCGCGATCAATGAGCAGCTTGCCGGGAAAGGTCTCGCCCAGGCGATCATCGTGCCCGCCGACGAGACGCTCGAGGATGGCGACATCCTCGAAATGGTCGGTGCCGGCCTCGCCCAGGCGACCGTGGTTGACGACATCATGGCGACGCTATGGGCGGATGTCCTGCCCGGCCTCACGGTGCATCCTGAGGTGGCCGTGAATCGGGGCGGGCAGATCGCGGTGGCATTCCGCAAGGACAGCCCACAGCTCGCTGGCATGATCAATGCCTTTGCGAAGACCCGTAAGCAGGGAACGCTGAAGGGCAATGTCCTGATCGGCAAGTATCTGAAATCGACCAAGTGGGTCAAGAACGCGAGGAGCGATGCAGACATCGCGCGCTTCCGGCAGATGGTCGACCTGTTCAAGAAGTACTCGGACCAGTACGAGTTCGACTGGCTGCTGATGGCTGCGCAGGGCTACCAGGAGTCGGGCCTGGACCAGAGCAAGCGCAGCCACGTCGGCGCGATCGGCGTCATGCAGGTCATGCCGGCCACGGCGCGCGATCGGGCGGTCAATATCCCCGACATCGAGCAGCTCGAAAGCAACATCCATGCCGGCATCAAGTACAACCGGTGGGTCGTCGAGAATTACTTCAACGATCCCGCGATAGACCCGCTGAACCGGGCGCTCTTCACGTTCGCTTCCTACAATGCCGGGCCGAATCGTGTCGCACGGCTGCGCGAGGAGGCGAAGCAGCAGGGGCTCGATCCGAACCGCTGGTTCAACCACGTCGAGACGATCGTCGCGAAGCGAGTGGGCCGCGAGCCCGTGCAGTACGTCGCCAACATCTACAAGTACTATCTGGCGTACCAGATGCTCTCGGTGCAGGAGGCGTCAGCGCGACAGACGACCCCGACGGAACCCGTCGCGGCCGCGCCGGGTTCTTCTTCGAGTCAATGATGGCTTCAGGAGGATAGCCATGGGGTCACCTGCAGGATTCTGGACGGCAGCGCTTTGCGCACTCATGACCGTGGCGGCCGGCACGACCCACGCTATGCCGTTTCGTTGCGGAACGCAGCTCGTCTCGGAGGGCGACACGAAGTACGAAGTGGCCGAGAAATGCGGCGAGCCGGACGCCGCCGAGATCGACAAGTGGATTTACGACGAGAGCCCCGCCGGCATGATCAACATCGTTCATTTCGTCAACGATGAAGTGTCGATGATCGAACAGGAACCGCAGTCGCAGTGAGCGATACTGCGGCCTGTTGAACCACGACAGTACGTGACCGGTGAGCAGCTCTCACCTGTGGATGCCTGCATCCACAGGTGTCGACCGTGCTAACCGTGCGTCACGGACACGCCGTCACTTCGACTCGCAGCACCTCGCCGTCCGTCGCTGACGTACCGTTGTTGGTCAGGTAAACGGTGCCGTCCGGCCCGAGCGCGACGCCGGCCGCAAAGTTGAGTCCGTCGAGAAGCACCTCAGGCGACCCGCCGTCGCATTGACGGACCAGTCGTCCGACACCGAGGCCGGGATTCGGCGGCGGGAACGGTGGCACCTGACCCGTGGCAATTTCGAGCACATAAAGGTCCCGGTTAGCGGAGACTGCAAGATCGACGATGGCCGTGAAGCCGCTCGCGTACACCTCGAGCGAGCTGCCGTCGCTCTCCACCCGCCAGACGCTCGCGGTTCCCTGCCAGAAAGGAAATCCCGTTAGCTGGCTGACATACAGCGCACCGTCCGGACCTTCCGTGACCGATGTTGGCACCGGGTCGCGTCCGCCCGGGTCGGCCGGCGGCAACACCGCCAATGTGTGAGTCCTGCCGTTCGCCGTTGCTTCGATCAGTGCATTCGCGCCGGCGTCGGCGACGATGCGCCGGCCGGGAAGTGCCAGGATGCCGTATGGATTGGTGTCGATCGGGCCACCCGCCGGGTTGTTGACGGCCTCGTGATTCGAGATATCGACGAGCGGCCGCCATTGTCCGCTCGGCTTCACCTGGATCAGCGTACCGAACAGGGTCCCTACGTCACCGAGGTCGGCGCGGCGCGCGGGATCTCCGCCCCAAGCGATCGTCACGTACGCCACCATGCCGTGGAAGGACAGATCGGAGGGCCCGCCTTCTGCAGAACCGGTCGCAAGGACGAGTGAGGGCAATCCCGTGGCCACGCGCTCAAAGCCCGGCACGCCGCCCGGCGCGATGCGAGTCAGGGCGCCGGTAGCGCCGTAGCACCGTGGCGGAAACGGAAAGACCGGTGATAGTGTGCACGGACCTGCGCCGCCGGTGCCCATCTCTGTGACGAAGAGATCGCCGTTCGGCGCAAACGCGATTCCACGCGGGTTGCTGAGGCCAGAGGCAATCGTTTCGACGGACTGGGCGCTTGCATGTGCCGCGAGCCCGAGAGCCACTGCAACCGCGCAACTCAGCTTCCCTGACATACTTGTGCTCATTCTGGTTGTCTCCTGAGCGCTGACATACTGTTTTAATGCATTGCGCCCCGCGCGGAAGAACTCAGCGACGGGGCGTGTGGCGCACTCTGTCACAGTGCTGATTCGCCGCGCCAGTGGCTCATCACAGCGACAGGATTATGTTCAACGACTCTGGTTTAGCGGCTAACGGATCGCCGGTACTGAGGACTGGGCCGAGGATCAGTCCCCTCCCCAGCAAGCCTTCTATAATCCCCGACGCCCAGGCTCGGGCGAGGGTGGCGAGGGCATGGTGACGGAGGTGGGAAGACTCAGTCGCTGGGTCGTCGAGCTGCGGCGCCGCAAAGTGTTTCGCGTGATCGCGTTGTACACCGTCGTCGCGTGGCTCCTGATGCAGCTCGCGGACGTGACATTCGAACCGCTCGGTCTGCCCGCCTGGGCACAGACCTTCGTGATCGTCCTTGCAGCTGTCGGTTTCCCGTTCGCCTGCATCTTTGCGTGGATTTATGACGTCACGCCCCGCGGGGTCGAGCGGACCCCGGTTGCCAGCACGCCTGTGCGTGCCGACGCTCCGGCCACGGATCTGCCCGCCGCAGCGTCGCCGAATTCCGTCGCGATCCTGTCGTTCGCCGACATGAGCGCCGAGCGTGATCAGGAGTACTTCTGTGACGGGATAGCGGAGGAAATCATCAATGCGCTCTGCTGCATCAAGGATCTGCGGGTCGCCTCGCGCACGTCGGCATTTCAGTTCAAGTCGCGGCCCGTGGATAGTCGCGAGATCGGCAAGGCGCTCGGCGTCCGGCACCTGCTCGAGGGGAGCGTTCGTAAAGCCGGCAATCGCGTGCGCATAACCGCCCAGCTCGTGGATGCGTCGACGGGTTACCACGCATGGTCGGAGACGTTCGAGCGTGAGCTGGCCGACGTGTTCGCGATCCAGACCGAGATCGCGCAGAGCGTCGTACGGGCACTGCGCCTGGCGATCTCGCCGGCCGAAGCTTCACGGCTCGAGCGCGAGGGCACCCGGGATCCACAGGCCTACGACTGTTATCTGCGCGCGAAGCATCTCGTCTGGCAGACGAGCGATACCGCATGGCGCTCGGCGCGCACGCTCTATCGCCGGGCCGTCGAGATCGATCCGCAGTTTGCGCAGGCCTGGGCCGGACTCGCGATCTGTGCCGCGAGCGAATACTCCTGGGCGCTCGACACGACAAGCCGGTGGTTGGTGACCGAAGCCCGCGATGCCGCCGACAGAGCGATGCAGCTCGCACCTAATCTTGCAGAATCGCTCGTGGCGAAGGGACTCGTGCACTTCATCGAGAATCGCACGGCGGAATCCGCTGCCGCATTCGAGCGCGCGACCGTGCTCAATCCGGGCCTGTTCGATGCGTGGTATCACTACGCCCGGCTCTACGTGACGCTGGGCGAATTCGAGCGGGCCGAGAAGCTCTTCGAACGGGCGATGGCCCTCGACGAGGACGATTTCCAGAGTGCGACACTGCGGCTCATGTGCGTGCGACGACTCGAGCGTACCGCGGAGGTGCGGGCGATCGCCGAGCAGATTCTGGCGCGGACGGATCGCTACCTCGCGCAGAATCCGGAGGACCCGCGCGCGCATTACTTTCGCGGGGGAGCGCTCGTGCAACTCAGCCGCAAGCAGGAGGGCTTCGAAGCGGTCGAGCGCGCGATCGACCTGCGTCCCGACGAGTTCGCCACGCTCTACAACGCGGGGTGCGTATACGCGATTGCCGGGGAAACGGACCGCGCGCTCGAACTTCTCGACGCTGCAATCGCGCAACACCGCGGCAATCTCGAATGGCTCATTCAGGATCCCGACTGGAAGGGCCTGCGCGACGATCCCCGCTACCAGCAGATCATCGGACGCCTGCGGGACGCGGCGCACGAATCGAATTGAGATCCGAGATCACGGCGATCGCATCACCGTCGAGGCGTGAGATCGCAGCCGCACTCGGCGTCGTCGCGGCGGGCCTTGCGCTCTCGGCGGTCGCACCCCACGACCGCCTGACGTGGTGGCTTGAAGTCGCACCCGTCTTTATCCTCGTGCCGATCCTCGCGCTGCTCTGGCAGCGCGCACCGCTCACCCGTCTCGTGACCTGGCTGCTCGTCGGTCACGCGCTCATTCTGTGTCTCGGTGGTCACTACACGTATGCGCAGGTCCCGCTCGGCTTCTGGATGCAGGACTGGTTCGACTTCGAGCGCAATCACTACGATCGCGTCGGACACCTCGCGCAAGGGTTCGTGCCCGCAATCCTGACGCGCGAGTTGCTCGTACGCCTCGTGCCGGTCCGCCCGGGCGGGTGGCTCATCCTGCTGACGACCTCGGTCTGCCTTGCATTCAGTGCCCTTTACGAGCTGATCGAATGGTGCGCGGCGCTGGTCAGCGCCGAAGCTGCCGAATCGTTTCTCGGCACCCAGGGAGACGTCTGGGACACCCAGTGGGATATGTTTCTGGCGCTGGTCGGCGCGATCACGGCCCAGCTGCTGCTCGGGCGCTGGCACGATCGTGAGCTCGCGCGATCCTCGTAGGCTGTAGACTGTAGGCGGTAGGCTCTAGGTCAGAGTCGGAGAGGCGCGGAGCAAGGTTGTCGACCTCCAGCCGAGCGCCCACGTCGTTCCGATTCCGACCTACAGCCTACAGCCTACCGCCTACAGCCGCGGAGCACGGTTGTCGACCTACAGCCGTGCGCCGACGTCGTTCCGATCCGACCTACAGCCTACAGCCTACCGTCTACACGGAGTCCGGAACTTCGATCCCGGCGTGACGTTCTGGTGTGAACCGCCGCAGGCCGACGCATGACCAAATCGCTATCCCGGATGACTTATCGCCTGGCGCGGCGGATCGTGGTGTCGCTCGTTGGCGGCACCGTGCTCCTGATCGGGATCGCGCTCACGGTACTGCCGGGACCGGCGCTCGTCGTGATCCCGGTCGGCCTCGGCATCCTCGGCATCGAATTCGCGTGGGCGAGGCGCTGGTTGCGCAAAGTTCGTGAGACCGCGAACGGGATCGTCAATGGCGTCCGTGGCAACTCTTCGCAGGATTCGACTCCGCCCGAGGTGTCCCCGGACACTCGACCGCCGGCTGGAGGGTCAGCGCTGGCCCCGGCGCGCTCCCGCAGATCCGACATCGATCAGGTTCACTAACACCTCATCCCCTTGCTGCCACGCAAGTACGACGCGTCCTGCGTCGAGCGGAGCAACGGACGGGTAGCTCGAATTGCCCGCCAGCGTCGGCGCATCGATCGACCGTACTGCACTCCAGCCTGTGCCCTCGCTGTCGGCGATCCGGTAATGGATCCGGCGCGCATCGCCGGTCTTCGCATGCCATGCGACGAACAGGTGCTCGCCCACCCGCGTCATCGTCGGCGCATCGGAGACGGCTGCTTCGGGATCGAGTGCGATCGGTTCCGCGAACGTCGCACCTGCATCGGTTGACCGGAAGAACTGCACACCGGCCGGGTCGTAGGCGGCATTGAAAACCGCCGCATAAACGTTCCTGCCGTCGTGTTCGAGCACGGTCGGCTTGAGCGGGCAGCCTTCGATCTCCCAGTGCTTCGAGCCGAGCCGGGTACGCTGAGCGAAGGTGCGGCCGCCATCCGTCGATCTTGCGACGATACTGTCGCGATGATTCTCGGCAGTGACACGCCGCGAACCGAGCAGAACCGCACCGTCGTCCATGAAATCGACGGTCAGCTGACAGCACGGGCACACGTCGCCCTCGAACACCTCGTGCTCTTTCTCGAAAGTCGCACCGCCGTCGCGTGAGACGGCGCCGTAGACCATCGCGTTCGAACCATCGGGCTTCATGTTGCGCGCATCGATCCAGTAGGTATGCACGCTGCCGTCGGGTGCGACTCCCATCGCGCCGAACACGTGGGCCTGACTCAGGCCGCCGTGGACGGCTTCGCTCGAATCCCAATCCACGATCTCGTTGACACGCACCGGGGCCGAGAAGGCCCGCCCGCCATCTGTGGAACGCACGTGATAGGACACCGCAATCGGCAACTTCGTCAGCTCGGACACTTCGTTTGCGGCATAGAACACGTGAATCGTGCCCTTCGAGTCGACGTCGACCTGCGGACGGCTCACTGCGAAACCCCAGGCCTCTCCCTCGCGGTGGTTCACGCGTGCGGGCGGCGAAAAGTTGCGTCCGCCGTCATTGGAGCGCGCGAAGTAGACATCGGCGGCAGCCATGTGGCTGTGACCGTGGCCTTCGTATTTCGGTTGCTGTACCGGCCGTTCCTTCGTGCCCTTGTCGAGCCAGACCACGTTGATGTTGCTGTCGTCGTCGACGGCGACCTGAGGGGCGAGCGCGATGTGTCCCGGGGCACTCACCCGCACGATGTCGGCGCTTCGCGCGATGACAGGCAGCGCCATCGAACAGACGCAGAGCATCAGGCCAATCTTCTTCTTCACGGCATGTCTCCGCGGGCAGGTGGCAGTTGGCAGGTCGCAGATTGCAGTGGACGGAAGCGGCGGCACCGCGGATCCTGGCCCCGATCCCCGATCCCCGATCCCCGATCCCCGATCCCCGATCCCCGATCCCCGATCCCCGATCCCCGATCCCCGATCCCCGATCCCCGATCAGAGCAGGGCCTCAATCTCCGCACGGAACTGCTCGCGCGTGCGTTTACCCTGGATCCGCTT
>Ga0268386_10002047_pt1 | contig 14158 bp, 13 predicted proteins | sample RVTome_15_FD_200260 | JGI IMG/M metagenome (GOLD analysis project Ga0268386, IMG submission 200260) | Soil microbial communities from uranium-contaminated site in the Upper Colorado River Basin, Wyoming, United States - RVT150D86... ...
AGAAATCAGACCGTTACGGAGAGATGGCCGAGTGGTCTAAGGCGCACGCCTGCTAAGCGTGTGTACCCCAAAAGGGTACCGAGGGTTCAAATCCCTCTCTCTCCGCCATTCAGCCTAACGGCGTGGCAGATCTCAGAGCGATTGTGGGATTTTGCAATCGGTAAATCGTTTGGCGCCCGTAGCTCAATTGGACAGAGCACCAGACTACGGATCTGGGGGTTGGGGGTTCGAATCCCTCCGGGCGCGCCAAAAATCAATAACAAAATTTGGGTGCTGATGTGAACTGCCCCAATGTGCGGCTACCTCTGAGATCTGACGGGCGTCAAAGAAGTTGTATCGGGTTGGGATTTGATTGAATGACGCGTCAGTGTAATCATGGCAAAGCAATAGCCATCCTTCCAGGGAACTCTCACTCCGAAATATCTCCGGATTTTCCTTAGAAGCAAGAAATTGCCAAAACGCCGACAGTTGCGCGGCCTGGCACCTTTTATGCTCCTACTCCCTTTCATGCGAAATACTGCTAAAAAAATATTGATTGTCGACAGCAATGACAGCTTCCGAGAATCGCTCCGAGCATTTATCCAAGGTTTGGGTCACCAGGTCTTCGAAGCGGACACGGGTCCGGAGGCCATCGATAAGGTTTCCAGCATTCATCCTGATCTCATCATCATGGACGTGCAATTGCCTGGAATGAATGGAGATGAAGTCACGGCGCGAGTAAAGAGGAACATCTCCACCCGAAACATTCCCGTGATCATCAATAGCGGATGGACCACAGCCTGCAACGTCGAAGAGCGCATCCATCGTGCGCTGAATGCGGGAGCCGAAGAGATTTTGTACAGGCCGTTGCAGTTCCCGACGCTGCGTAATGTCCTGCGCACCTATTTGTTCGCCTAGGGTCGCCAATCCAACCTGAACGAAAGTTACTTGACCTATCTCACCACGGCTGAGCGCTTGCCGGTCTTCGGGCCAGAGACGGCCTACCTCTCAGCCAACCTTCCAGAAGCGGGATCTGCACTCGCGGCAACGGAACGGCCGGATAAACGCGAGACCGAGGATCTTCTCGATTAAATTCGCACGATGAGATTTCCTCACGTTGGTACTATCGCAGCGTGGACATTTAAGCGCCTTGCGCTTATCGGCCATGACTTAACTTAATCCCCAAAGGCGGGTCACTCAACCGGACTTCTTCGAGCAGGTTTGTTGGCGCAGTCGACCCTTGTCTCATTAGCGGGAAAAAGATCTTCGCGACAACGTTGAGCTATGAGATACAAGTTTCGAAATAAGCAGAAGTTTTAATAACAGTGAGAGCTGCTGTGGATCGCGAGGCACGGAGCTTGCGTAAGGGCTAAGTAGCACGCATTACGCGCTGGAAGCGAAGACGTTTACAGCGGTGCGCCTTTGGTCTCAGTAATTTTCGCGACATCTTCTTGATCTGCCGTTTTCAGATTCAGCGCAGGGAGAGCACGGATTTCAGAACCCCGAAACCATCGCTAGCGGGTTCAAGCCGAAAGCGAGGATCTTATGGCCGAAGCTGCTGCTGAGAACAAACGCGGCATAAAATTGACGACCGTACGAGGCATCGAAATCCGGATCGATTACTCATGGTTCATTGTATTCGCCTTGGTGCTCTTGAGTCTGTCGGCCGGCTATTTTCCCCAGGCATACCCTAACCAGCCGGTGCAGGTATACTGGCTAACGGGGTTCTTGGCCACCTTGTTGTTCTTTCTGTCTGTCATCACGCACGAGCTGGCCCACTCGTTAATGGCGATTCGGTCAGGGATCCATATCCCGGAGATTACTCTTTTCATATTCGGCGGGATGGCGCGGCTGTCCGAAGACGCGCGCGACCCCAAGACTGAATTCAAAATTGCCATCGTCGGGCCGCTGACAAGCTTTGCGCTGGCGGCCGTTTTTGGATTGATCTACTACGCGCTGCGCGGCATCCAGCCGTCGATCGTGGTGGAGTTGTTCGGCTATCTGAGCTGGATCAACGTCGCCCTGGGAATATTTAACCTACTGCCGGGATATCCGCTTGACGGCGGTCGTGTGCTGCGTGCCATCTGGTGGTGGAAAACCGGATCAGTCGTGGACGCAACGCGGGTGGCCTCCGACTGGGGCAAGGGGCTCGCGATTGCCCTGATGGTGCTCGGCGGCCTGCAGATTTTTGCCGGCAATTTGATCGGTGGCGTATGGATTATTCTCATCGGTTTATTCTTGCGCGGCATCGCCGAGGCGAGTTACCAGGAAGTGGCGCTGCGCAAGACGCTCGAGGGCGCGCGCGCCAATGACGTGATGATCCGCGACGTCGTTACCGCATCGCCTGACATGTCTCTCAAGAGGGCGATCTCGGACCGTTTTCTGCGCTACGGCTATCGCGGGTTCCCGGTCACCGACGATGACCAGGTGGTGGGCCTGATCTCGCTCGACAACGTCAAGGGGCTCTCGGAAGAGGAACAGGAGAAAAAGACCGTCGGTCAAGTCATGGAGCCATTGAACGGCGCAATGACCCTCAAGGAAGAAACTCCCGTGTCCGAGGCGTTGAGAAGAAGCGCGCAAAATCGTTCGAGCCATTTCTTGGTCATGCGCGACGGCCGCATGGTCGGCATGGTGACGTACACCGGGATGCTGCGTTACATGGAGGTCAGGCGCGCGCTTGCATGATTGTCCGAGCGCGGCCGCTGATCTCTAGCCCGGGTTGGAAAGCACCGACACCGCGGCCAGCGGAGTTGCGCGCGCGCCCGGCGCTGGCGAATCATTTCGCCTTGCTGGGCCGACACCGGCATGCGGTCGTTTTTTTTTGAAAGCCTGTTGGACCTGCGCAACGACGCCGGTTTGCTCTCGGGGGAATACGAACCAAGAACAAAACGCATGATGGCAAAACTTTCCGCAAGCACGAAGCACCATCGCTCTCATCAACACGGCTCATAACCTGCCGCTTTAGGTCCAGCCGACCGCGCCGAAGGCCGCATCAATCCGGAAATTTCTTTGCCCTACCTTACATTAGTCTTTTGTTATGATATGAGAATTTTGCGTTGGCTCAACGCGTCCCTTAATTCATAAGCGAAAATCGATCAGTGCAGCCGCTCGTTCACGACTAACTCGCTCGCATACAGCCATGGAAATTGCATCGGCACTACTGCTATCGATCTTCGCGCTGGCGCTGGCGGCGCCGGCAATTTACCGCATCGCCGGGCGGGCCACGGGCTGGCTGCTTTCTCTTGCGCCGTTGTCGCTATGTCTCTCTTTTCTGATGCTGAGCGGGAGCATTGCGGCGGGCGAGGTGTTGGGGATCAGCTATTCCTGGGTGCCGGCGCTCGGCGTGCGGCTGGCCTTTTACCTCGACGGTTGGAGCCTGCTGTTTGCGTTGTTGATCAGCTCAATCGGCGTCTTGGTACTGATTTACACGGGCTACTATCTCGAAGGCCATCCGCTGCTCGGCCGATTTTTTCTGTTCATCTTGCTCTTCATGGGCTCCATGCTCGGCCTGGTGCTGGCCGACAATCTCTTCGTCCTCTTCGTTTTCTGGGAGCTCACAAGCATCAGCTCCTATTTTCTGATCGGATTCGACAGCAAGCGGGACGCGGCGCGGGCCGCCGCCCTGCAGGCGTTGTTGGTCACCGGCGCCGGCGGCCTGGCGCTCTTGGCGGGCCTGGTGTTGCTGGGGCAAATCGTCGGTGGCGCGGAGATTTCAAAATTTCTCGACGGCGGCGAGGCGATCCGGGCGCATGGCCTCTACGGCCCGATTCTTTGTCTGGTGCTGCTCGCCGCGTTCACCAAGTCCGCCCAGGTTCCGTTTCATATTTGGTTGCCGAACGCGATGGAAGCGCCGACGCCGGTGAGCGCATACTTGCACTCCGCGACGATGGTGAAAGCGGGTGTTTATCTCCTGGGCCGTTTAAGTCCGGTTCTGGGCGGAACGGATGCGTGGTTTTACACGGTCACCGCGGCGGGTGCGCTGACGATGACGCTGGCCGCGTGGTTAACGTTGCGCCAGGAGGACCTCAAACGCATTCTCGCGTACTCGACGATCAGCGCGCTGGGAGCGCTGGTGATGCTGCTCGGGATCGGCACTCACGAGGCCGTCAAAGGCGCGGTGGTGTTTTTGCTCGCGCACGCGCTTTACAAGGGGGGGCTGTTCTTGGTTGCCGGCGCGGTGGACCACGAGACCGGCACGAGAAACGTAAAACAACTGGGCGGTCTCGGGCGAGCGATGCCGATCACCGCGAGCGCCGCTCTATTGGCCGCGCTGTCCATGGCGGCTATTCCACCGCTGTTGGGATTCATCGGTAAAGAGGCGCTTTACGAAGCCGTTTACCGAGCGGAGTCGGCGGCGCTGCCGTTAACCGCCCTCGCCGTGTTCGCCTCGATGATTTTTGTCAATGTCGCCGCGGTCACGGGAATCTATCCGTTTTTTGGCAAAAAGCCGGGGCACACGCCGAAACATCCGCACGAAGCGCCGGTCGGGATGTGGCTCGGTCCCGTGTGCCTCGCCGCGTTAAGCCTGCTCGGCGGCTTCTTCGCGCCGTTTTTAGGCGACACGCTGCTGGCAGCCGCCTTTACGTCGATTGCCAGGGAAAAAATCGATCTGGATTTGGCGTTGTGGCACGGTTGGACTTTTACCCTGGCGCTCAGTGCGTTCACACTTGCCGGAGGCTGGCTTGTCTTTGTTTCCCGGGATCGCTTGGGCGGGCTTGCATCCACTTTGCGGCTGACTTCCCGCTGGGCGCCGGAGAATTGGTATGCGCTCATTTTGCAGGCCCTTAATTTCACGGCAAGTTGGCAAACGCGGATTTTACAGAACGGATATCTCCGCTATTACCTCTTCACGGTCATTATCGCGACCGTGTTGGCCGTGGGTTTTCCACTGGCCATTCGCTCCGAGTTCGACATCGCTCCCCAATGGACGGACTTTCGTTTTTACGAGCTGGCCTTGGCGGTGCTGATTCTGCTGGCGACGCTGCTGGCGACTTTTACGTCGTCGCGCCTCGCCGCGGTCATCGCGCTCGGCGTCGTCGGCTACGGGATCGCGTTGCTGTTTATTCTCTTCGGCGCGCCGGATCTGGCCATGACCCAGTTCCTGGTGGAAACGCTGATGGTGATATTGTTCGTCTCGGTCTTTTATTTTCTGCCGCGCTTCGTGATCTTTTCGAACGGGTTGACGCGCTCGCGCGACGCTCTCGTGGCCTCGATGGCCGGCGCGCTCATGGGCGGCATCACCATGGTCGCGACGAGCATCCAGTGGCATCCGCCGATCTCGGATTACTTGGCTGAAAACAGCCTGCCGCTCGCGCACGGCCGCAACATCGTCAATGTGATTCTGGTCGACTTTCGCGGACTGGACACCCTGGGCGAGATCACGGTTCTGGCCGTCGCCGGGGCCGGCGTGTTCGCGCTTTTGAAGCTGAAGTCATCGAAGGATTGAACGCCATGGGCTCGCTGATACTTCAAACCGCCACGCGGCTGATCTTCACTCTGCTTTTGTTGTTTTCGATTTTTATTTTACTGCGCGGGCACAACGAGCCCGGCGGCGGATTCATCGCCGGCCTCGTCACTTCCGGCGCGTTTGTCTTGTACGCCATGGCCTATGACGTAGCGTCGGCGCGGCGGGCGCTTCGATTCGAGCCGCGCGTGTGGATCGCCATCGGGCTTTTGCTGGCCGCCGGCTGCGGATTAGCGGCTCTCTTGATGGGCGAGCCGTTTCTAACCGGGAAATGGGTGTCCTTTAGCTGGATTGACTCGGAGCCGATCAAAGTCGGCACTCCGGTGTTGTTCGATATCGGCGTTTATCTCGTCGTCATCGGCGTGACCTTGACGATTATTTTTTCGTTGGCGGAGGAATAGTGGAACCTGTGCTGGCGATCGTCGTCGGCGTACTGTACGCCGCAGCATTCTATCTCATGCTGCGCCGCAGCATCGTGAAGCTGATCATCGGCCTGGTGTTGCTCGGCAATGCCGCCAACCTGCTGATTTTCACGGCGGCGGGGCTGACGCGCGGAAGTCCGCCGCTGGTTCCTCTGGATCAAACGCGGCCGCTCGGACCGATTGCCGATCCCTTGCCCCAGGCGCTGATTCTCACCGCCATCGTCATCGGCTTCGGCGTTTTGGCCTTCGCCATGGTTTTGGTTTACCGCACGTACCAAACCACGGGGACCGATGACATCGATCAGATCACGGCGACCGACAAATGAATGCATTGCTGATTTCTCCGATCATCATCCCGCTGCTCGCTGCGCTGCTGGCGCTGCTCGCCTGGCACTGGCGCCAGGTCCAGAGGCTCATCGCGCTGGCCGCCACAAGCGTGCACCTGGTCTGCGGCGCCAGCTTGTTGAGCGCGGTCGCGGAGCACGGCATCCAGTCGACGCAAATGGGAAACTGGCCGGCGCCTTTCGGCATCACCATCGTCGCCGATCAATTCAGCGCGATCATGGTCTTCCTCGCCGGCTTTATGGGGCTGGCCGTCGTCTGTTACTCGATCGCCAGCATCGATCGCGGGCGCGAATCATTCGGCTATTATCCGTTCCTGCTCATCCTGCTCATGGGCGTCTGCGGCGCCTTTTTGACCGGCGATCTGTTCAACCTTTACGTTTGGTTCGAGGTCATGTTGATGGCGTCGTTCGTCCTGCTGGCGCTCGGCGGCGGCCGGGATCAGATGGAAGGGGCGATCAAATACGTGACTTTAAACTTGGTCTCCTCGGCTTTCTTTCTTGCCGGCGCCGGAATCCTCTATGGTTTGGCGGGAACGCTCAACATGGCGGATCTGGCCGTGAAGTTAAGATCCACCACGCAGTATGAGCTCGTCACCGCGGTGGGAATGCTGTTCTTCATCGCCTTCGGCATCAAGGCTGCCGCATTCCCCTTGTTTTTTTGGTTGCCGGCTTCGTATCACACGCCTCCCGTGGCGATCTCGGCGATCTTTTCCGGCTTGTTGACCAAAGTCGGCGTCTATTCTTTGATTCGGACCTTTACCCTATTGTTTGCGGGCGACGCGGGTTACACGCATAATCTGATCTTGGTGATCGCCGGTCTCACCATGGTCACCGGGGTTTTAGGCGCGGTGGCGCAATACGACTTTCGCCGGCTGCTCGCGTTTCACATCGTCAGCCAGATCGGTTATCTGCTCATGGGGCTTGGTTTGTTGACCGCCGCCGCACTGGCCGGCGCGGTTTATTTTATGATTCATGTGATCATCTCCAAGGCCGCGCTGTTTCTCGTCAGCGGCATCGTGTACCGCTATGCCGGCTCCTACGATCTGAAAAAGTTGGGCGGCTTCAGTGAATCCCATCCCTGGCTGGCGATCCTGTTTATCATCCCGGCGCTGTCCTTGGCCGGCATCCCGCCGCTCTCAGGATTTTTCGCCAAGCTCGCGCTGATTCAAGCGGGCTTACAGATCGAGCAATATGCGATCGTCGCCGCGGCGCTGGCCGTCAGTATTCTCACCTTGTTTTCCATGACCAAGATCTGGGCGGAAGTCTTCTGGAAGGAGCCTCCCGACGCTTCGAAGAGCGACACCCCGCGCGGCGCTCCCGCGCCGCTGGCCGCCGCTCTGCTTTTTGGTCCCATCGCGCTCATGGCCGCGGTGATCGTGATAATCGGCATCGGCGCCGAGTCGGTATTTGCTCTGGCGGCGCGGGCGGCGGAGCAGCTCATGGATCCCGCCGAATACGTTCAAGCCGTATTGGGGGCGCGCCCATGAACGGATTGCTTTGGAACATTTTATTGGCGCTTGTCTGGGTGGGCATGACCGGGGATTTTACTCCGGGCAATTTCATGATCGGCTTTGCCGTCGGCTTATTGATTCTGTTCTTCGCCCGCCGCGTGGTGGGAACGCCGAACTACCTCGCCAAGAGCGGGCAGGTGCTTGAGCTGATACTCTTTGTCATTTGGGAGCTGATTCTCGCCAACCTCAGGGTCGCCTATGACGTCCTGACTCCCGGTTATCATATGCGTCCCGGCGTGGTCGCGATACCGCTCGACGCGCGAACCGATGCCGAGATCACGCTGCTGGCCAATTTGATCACGCTCACGCCGGGAACTCTCAGCTTGGACGTTTCTTCGGATCGCCGCATGCTTTATATCCACGTCATGTATATCGACAACGACGATCTCGAGGAGGTGCGGCGCAAGATCAAAGCCGGATTCGAGCGCCGAGTCCTGGAGGTATTGCGATGAGTCTGCAAACCTGGGCGTCGTGGCTCGATCCGATCAACATTGTTTTCGCCATGTTGATCCTGGCGATGTTCCTGGCGTTTCTCCGCTTGGCCAAAGGGCCAAGCTTGCCGGACCGGGTGGTTGCGTTTGATCTCATGACCGTCACGGCAGCCGGTATCCTCGCCATAGACACCATCGCCATAGGCCACTCCGTGTTTCTCGACGCGGCGATTGTCTTGGCCCTCATTTCGTTTTTGGCGACGGTGGCGTTTGCCCGTTATCTGGAAAGGAGTTCTCGCGATGAATGAGCTCGTAGGCGATGTGTTAATGATCGTCGGGGCGTCGTTTGTGCTTTTGGCCTCGGTTGGAATACTGCGCATGCCCGACTTGTTCACGCGCATGCAAACGGCGACCAAGGCGGCGACTCTAGGGATCACCTGCATACTTCTCGCGGTCGCGTTTTTGATGCAGGACTGGAGCGTCGGTCTCCGCGCGACACTTGCTATTATGTTTTTCTTGTTGACGGCCCCGGTGGCCGCCCACATGATCGGCCGCGCGGCTTACTTTGTCGGCGTGCCGTTGTGGAGCGGGACGATCACCGACGAGCTGCGCGGCCATTATGACATGAGAACCCACAGGTTATCGGCCGGTCCGTTGGACGCTCGCCCCTCTGCAACCGCAAAGCCAAGCGAAAATTGACGCGCAGACACTTGTGGTTCGAGAGATCACGTCGCGCAGTGGAACGAAGCCACGGGCGAGAAGCAACGGAGCTTAGCTGATGCCTTTGCGCTCGAGAAATTTCTTGAATCCCTCGCGCGGCGAGTTGGGTTTCAATTTGCCGCGCCGGGCATTTTGTTCGGCGTCGAAACGTTCGCGCCAGCCCAGTCCAACATCTTCGTTGAGCAGCCGCTTGATGCCTTGCACCATGCGCGGATCGTTCTCGCTGATCTGTCTGGCCATGGCGATGGCGGCTTCGCGCAGCTCGGCGCACGGTACCAGCTGATTCAGCAAGCCGATGCGCTCGGCTTCTTCGGCTTTGACCGGGCGCCCGGTGTAAAGCAACTCCTTGGCCTTGGGCATGCCGACCACCAGCGGCAAGGACCAGGTCGAGTTGGCACGCCCGTACTTGGCGGCGAGAAATTGGATCTCGGCGTGCTCACAGCCGACGCGAACGTCGAGCATGCTCGTGAGCTGCGCGCCGGCACCGTAAGCGAGGCCGTTGATGGCGCCGATGATCGGCTTGGAAAATGTCGCCAGGCGCCAGTTCGCTTCACGGCGAACCTCGGCGCGCGCCGCCATTTCCTCGGGCGTCGCTTTCACCATTTGCATGATGTCGCCGCCGGCTGAAAAAGCGCGGGGCCCGGCGCCGGTGAGAATGACGACACGGACGCCTTCGTCATGCTCGATTTTGGTGAGTTCTTCGTCCAGCTCGCAGGCAAGCTCGTAGTTGAGCGCGTTAAGTTTCTCCGGCCGATTGAGGGTGATAATCTCGATCTTGTCGAGACGCTCGGTGAGAAGATTCTGGTAACTCATCGCATGACTCCTTGGATTCAACGCGCATTACAACAGAACGGCGAAAAGGCCGCAAACGAGAGATATTCGTGAGCGATCGATAGTGGCCCTGCGTGGAGACGTGAACCGTAGGGGCGACCGCCCGGTCGCCCCTACATCAATGCGTACGTGGGTGAGGGGGCGCGCGGCATGCCGTGCCTCCAACGCGAGACGCAAGATTTAACCCGAGACGTGCTTTAGCTTCGCACCGGCTCGTAAACCAGCGCCTGCTTGATGGCGGCGTCGATTTGCGTGGCCATCGGGTGCTGAATTTCCTCGGCGATGTGGCCGATGGCGCCGAGGGTTCGGCCGATCAGGGCGAATGCTTTGGTAATCTGCCAGGGGTAGCCCATGTCGAGCGCGATGGCGCCGATGGCGCCGGTGACGTTGACCGGAATCAATCTCTTGCGGCGTTCGGTCGCGACTTTCGACAACGTTTGCAGCAGCTCGCAATACTTCTCATAGACCCCGGTCTCCTTGGCGATGCCGAACAGCGTATCGGCGCGCGGATCGCCTTCGGCATGAGTGCGGTGGCCGATGCCGGGCATGCGCTGTTTGCGCTTCGAGTAGGCGTCGATGATCGACGCGGCGATGGCGTTAAAATCCGGGTTCTGGGCGTCGGCGGGAAGCGCGTCGGTCAACATTTTGGCCGACCACTCCGACGAGCCGAGATGAACGCTGCCGGCGCCGCAGAGCGCGGCCGCGACCGCCGCCTGCATCGCTTCCGGAGCGCAGTGGTAAATGAGACGCGCCGCGACCACGTGGGAGACCATGCCGTGCTCGACCAGAATGACCAGAAGAGCGTCGAGCATCTTTGCTTCATTGGGCGCCGGCAGCCGCCCGCGCAGGATAAGCGAAGTCATGTCAGTGAAAGTGATTTTGCCGACCAATTCTTTGTTCAGATCATAGCCGCGCACGAGTATGCGATGCAGTTCCGCTTTGCCGATCCCGGTGACGATTCTTGCTTGTTCCGCCATGAGGGGATTCCTCCGTAAAATGTCTGCTGGGACGATACTAAGCCGGGTGCCCGTCTACCGTCAAACGCGGGCTTGTCTGATGGGTTTATTTCGCGCGGTTTTATGCATAGAATGCCGCCCAAGTCTTAAGTCCCTCTGAAATGAGTTCGTCATGCCGGCGAAGGCCGGCGTCCAGGTTAAATTTCAACATCGAATAGCCTGGATTTCCGCGTACGTCGGGAATGACGGAGGTAAGAGCTACCGACAATCTGGAACCCGTCGGTTTAGAGCGGAAGGCCGTTCAGTTGGACTTTAGCCGTGTTGTTTCCGAACTAACCGAAGCGAGGCGAGGTAGGCGAGCGACGATGGGCGATTATATCAAGGAACACTACGATTTCCCGTTGACGAAGATCAGTGAAAACAAGCCGCTCAAGGGCGTGCGGGTGATCGACGCCGGCAATATGGTGGCGGCGCCTTTCGCCACGGTCCTGCTCGCCGATTTCGGCGCCGACGTCATTAAGATCGAACACCCCAAGTACGGCGACGGTCAGCGCAAGCTGGAACCGATCATGAACGGCATCCCGCTCTGGTGGAAGTCGGTGTCGCGCAACAAACGCTGCATTACCCTCGATCTCGGCAAGCCCGAAGGCGCGGCGCTTTTCAAGCAGCTGATTAAAAGCAAAGACGTGATCGTGGAAAATTACCGGCCCGGCACTTTCGAGAAATGGGGCATCGGGCCCGATGTGATTCGCGGCATCGATCCGCGCATCATCCTCTTGCGCATCTCCGGCTTCGGACAGACCGGGCCGTATAAAAATCGCGCCGGCTTCGGGCGGGTCGCCGAAGCGATGAGCGGCCTGACCAACCTTATCGGCGAGCCCGACGGGCCGCCCATGTCGCCGGGATATCCGCTCGGCGATTTGATCGCCGGTATTTTCGGATCGCTATCGGTCATGATGGCGCTCTATCATCGCGATGCGCGCGGCGGCGAAGGGCAGGTGATCGATCTGGCGCTGTTCGAAGCGGTTTTTCGCTTCCTGGATTTCGATCCGATCCAATACGATCAGATGAAAGTGGTCCATAAACGCACGGGCAACCGCGTTGCGTACGTCGCGCCGAGCTCCATGTTCAAGACCAAGGACGGCAAATACTTGACGCTGGCGGCGAGCACACAGAATGTGTGGGAGCGGCTAGCCGAAGCGATCGGGCGCAGAGATCTGGTTACCGATCCGAAGTTCATCGACAATCCGGCACGGGTGGAGAACTCGATCGAGTGCAACGGAATTGTCGGCGCGTGGATCGAGCAGCACACGCGCGACGAGGTGATCGAGCAGTTCGACAAATTCGGCGTGGCTTACTCGGCCGTATTCGATATGGAAGATGCATTTCGTGACGTTCAATATCGCGCCCGTGAAGCGATGGTGCGCGTCCCGGACCCGGATCTCGGCGAGGCGATCGTGCAGAACGTCGTGCCGAAGTTCTCGGCGACTCCCGGTTCGGTGGATTTTCTCGGCCCGCATATGGGCTGGCACAATGAGGAAATTTTCTGCGGCGAATTGGGCTTATCCAAGCAGAAGCTCAAGGAGCTTGAAGCAGCCGGGATTATTTAGGTTCATCGCGCGGTTGCTTTGCGTGTCGTCCCGTAGGGGCGGGTTTCAAACCCGCCCCTTGTGCTTTGGGCAACCCTTTGGAAGAGCCTCGCCTCGGCTCTGGCGAAAAAACTTCGGATGAAGTAGTGAATTTGAGATTGCTGTGGCGCAGTGCTTTCTGCAGCCAAGCAAGTTCGACCAAAAGGAACTTTTCCATGCTCACCAATCTCGCGCCGCCGCAGATCCGAGGAATGACCGGGCTGGAACTCGCCGCAGGCGTGTTCAGTAAATGCTCGGATCGGTTGGCAACGCAGCTCCACATCTCGCTCACCTCGGGCAAGAGGGATTCCGGCCCAATGCCGCTTCGCATCGGCATCAACGGCGATATTTATGGCGGCATGCGCGCGCCGCTCGAGGTCGGCACGCGCGGCGTCGATATTGCCTACATCAATCCATCTTCGCTGGTGGCCATGGCCTATCGCGCCAAAGGCTACTACAAGCAGAAACTGCCGTTGCGCGTTCTAGGATGCTTTCCGTCCTGGGATCGCATCGCGCTTGTCGTGGACAAAAATCTCGGCGTGAAGTCGCTTTACGATGTTGCGCGGCGAAAAATTCCGCTGCACGTGTCGACGCGTTTGTCCGGCGTCAACAACGGCACCTATTATACGATTTCGACGATTCTTGCGCTGTACGGACTGTCGTTCGACAGGCTCAAACGCTGGGGCGGAAAAGTGCAGGAATGCGCGCGTCCCTTTGATCCGAAGCGGCTCGCGGCGATCGCGAGGCGCTCGGTCACCGCGGTGTTCGACGAAGGCATCAGCACGCCCGGCGGCTGGTTGGATCAGGCGCTCGATAACGGCTACGAGATTATTCCGCTCGAGCCCGCCGTCGTCAAAAAGCTCGAGCAGATGGGGTATACGCGAGCCGTCTTGCCCAAAACTCGCTACCCGCGGCTCAAAGAGGACGCGCTCACCATCGACTACAGCGGCTGGGCCCTGGTGACGCATCGTTGGCTGCCGCACCGCGTCGCCTACGCGGCCATCGAGACGATCGACGAAAGGCGAAGCGCGATTCCCGTCGATGACGATCAACCGTTGGACATGAGAAGTCTTTGCCGCAGTACGGAAAAGTGCCCGCTCCAGGTTCCGCTGCATCCGGGCGCGGCGAAGTACTATAGGGAGAAGGGATATCTGTAAGAAAGTTGGAGTATTGGAGTGATGGAGTGATGGGGTTTCGGAACAAAGCAATACTCCAATACTCCAGCACTCCATCATTCCAATAAGGAGGGCTTCGTGAGCTATCACGTCATCGGCCGCTCGACACCGCGCACCGATAATGTCGGAAAAGTCACCGGCGCAGCGCGCTACACTGCGGACGTGCTCTTGCCTGGCACGCTGTGGGCGAAGACGCTGCGCAGCCCGCACTCTCACGCGCGCATCAAGCGCATCGATGTGTCGCGCGCGGAGAAGGCGCCGGGCGTGCGCGCGGTGCTCACGGGCAACGACGTGCGCGGGATCCTTTACGGGCGGCGCTACCGCGACATTTCGGTGCTGGCGCAGGAGCGCGTTCGTTTCATGGGCGAGCGCGTTGCGGCGGTGGCGGCGGAGACTCTGGAACAAGCCGAAGATGCCTTGAACTTGATTCAAGTTGATTACGAAGAGCTGCCCGCCGTTTTCGATCCGGAGGCGGCGCTCCAGGAAGGGGCGCCGCTGATTCATCCCGATGTCAACAATTATAAGGGCCTGCCCAAGCCGCTGGATTCACCGACAAACCGCTTCGTTCACAATGTGTTTACGCGCGGCGACGTCGGGGCCGGATTCGCGCAAGCCGAGGTCATAGTCGAAAACACCTTCACCGTTCCGCGGGTGCACCAGTCCTTTCTCGAACCGCACTGTTGTTTAGTATGGATCG
>Ga0268386_10002048_pt1 | contig 14158 bp, 10 predicted proteins | sample RVTome_15_FD_200260 | JGI IMG/M metagenome (GOLD analysis project Ga0268386, IMG submission 200260) | Soil microbial communities from uranium-contaminated site in the Upper Colorado River Basin, Wyoming, United States - RVT150D86... ...
AAACGTGGACCGTGCGAAATGAATTTCGCACTACGACGACCGCTCATTCCTCCAGGTCTTCGATCCCCAGCGACTCCATGCGACGGTACAGGCGGGTCCGTGTCATGCCGAGGGTCTTCGCCGCCAGCGTCTTGTTGTGCCGCACCTGTCGCAGCACGTCGCGAATCCGCTCCGCCTCGACGTGCGCCAGGTAGTCGGCCAGCGGTTCCGATTGCGGCGTCACCGGCGGGCCGACCGACTGCGCGTCCAGCCCCGTGCGGAACCGGAAGGGAAGATGCCGCGGCTCGATCACCGTCCCGCGGCAGTTCTCGCGGGCTTCTTCGATCACCGTCCGCAGTTCGGTGAGGTTGCCGGGCCACTGGTAGAGGCGGAACTGCTCCCAGACGGCTTCGGCGATTTCCCCCACCTGCTCGTCGCGGCCGCGGTTGAGCTCCTCGAGAAAATGCTGCCCCAGCGGTTCGAGGTCGTCGGGCCGGTTGCGGAGCGGCGGCAGCTCGATCGGCAACGCGGAAATCAGAAAGTAGAAATCCGACCGCAAGAGATCGTCCCGCACCGCCTGTTGCAGGTCCGCTGCGCTGCCGGCCAGCAGACGCACGCCCGCCGGGGGACGCACATCCCAGGGATTTTCGGAAATCCCTGGGATGTGGCGGCGGCCGCAGGCGTTGACCAGCATCTCCTGCACGTCGCGACCCAGCCGTTCGACCGATTGCAGAAACACCGTCGCCACCGGTTCGTAGTGACCGGCTTCAGCCGGTCCGTAGACCGGCTGAAGCCGGTCACTACGAACATCCACGTCGTCAAGTTGCAGGATCCGCCTCAGCACGTGACGAACCTCACGGGCCGGCAGGCGTTCGCAATCGAGCGGTACGAAGGACCGTTCGGCGGAAGGGCCTTCGTTATGAATGACCCGCGCCACGTGTTCCTTCCCCGTGCCCGGCTCCCCCGTGATGAGCACCGCGGACTGCGTGGCTTTCGCGAGCATCACCTGCTCCGCCACCCGCCGCATCGCCTCGCCGCGGGCGACGAACGACGAGAGCCCGAACCGTTGCCGCAGCTCAGCCCGCAGGGCGGCCAGCTCGGCGTGCAGCATTCGCGCGATCGACGCCCCACATCCCAGGGATTTCCGAAAATCCCTGGGATGTGCGGCGGGCGGCTCGCCGATGATCCCCACGATCAGGTCGACGGCCCCGGCGTCGTCGAGCAGCGGGTGGAAGTGCATCGTGCGCTCGGTCGCGGTACCATCCTTGCCGACGAGCGTCGCCGGGACCGATTCCGAACGGCCCTCCGCGACGACCGCGGGGGGCGGGGCCAGCGAGCCGCACAACGAAGCGGGGCTGTGCGGCTCGACGTCGACGGCGTAATCGCAGATTTTCCCCAGCACCTCGTCCCCGCGCCAGCCGGTGAGCCGCTCGCAACCCCCGTTGAAAAACACGAGCCGTCGCTTCCCGTCGAGCAGAAACAGCGGCGTCGCTTCCCCGAGCAAGCGGGTTTCGAGCCGACGGCGGCGGGGAGTACGTTTGGGCATGATGCGTGTCTGGGAAGTAGGTCCGGACGGCCCGTCCGGACCTCGGTCTGTCAAAAGACGCCGCTTGCGGCTTAGCCGTTATTGGGGGACGCAGAGGCAGGCTAAGCCGCAAGCGGCGACGTCCGGACGGGCCGTCCGGACCTACCGTTTGTGGCGGCCCGATCCCGACCCCTGCATCAGTTCCTCGATCTCGCCCCGCGTCACATAGTTGAAGTCCCCCTTGATGCTGTGCTTCAGGCAGCTCGCGGCGACGGCGTATCTCAGCGCGACGGCGGGATCGGCAAGCTCCGGCGTCGTCAGCGCGAAGATCAGCGCCCCGGCGAATGAGTCTCCCGCGCCGACGCGGTCGACGATGTTGTGGATTTCCCAGGGGCGGTACTCGCCCGTCGCGTCGACCGGCGCGAGATGCGCTGCCGCCGTCGTCGCATCGTACAGCAATGCGCCCCAGTTGTTGTGCGAGGCGGAATAGCTCTGCCGCAGCGTAATCGCGACCTTCGCTACGTTGGGGAACTCGGTCGCGATCTGCCGGGCGACCTGCCGGTAGCCGTCGAGGTTCAACCGGCCGGCCTCGACGTCGCTTTCGGCGGCGTGGATGCCCAGCGACTTCTCCGCGTCTTCCTCGTTGGCGATGACCAGGTCGACGAAGGGGAGCAGCCCTCGCATCGTCCGCCGGGCCAGGTCGAGCGGCGGCGTGCCAGGTTCCCAGTTCCACAGCTTCGCGCGGAAGTTCAGGTCGCAGGAGACCGTCAGCCCGGCCGCTTTCGCCGCCCGCACGGAATGCAGCGCCGCGTCGGCCGCGTGGCGGCTGATCGCCGGCGTGATTCCGGTAATGTGAAACCACCCGCCGCCGGCAAAGGCGCGGTCCCAGTCGTAGAACTCCGGCGGCTGCAGCGCGACGCAGGCCCCGCCGCGGTCGTAGGTCACCGTGCCCCCCCGCTGGTTCGCGCCGGTCTCGACGAAGTAGATCCCGAAGCGGCCTTGCTTCGCGCGGTGAATCAGCGAGGCGTCGACGGAGAGCTTCCGCAATTCCTGCACGAGGGCGTCCGTGAGCACGTTGTCGGGCAGCGCGGTCAGAAACGCCGCTTCGCCCCCCTGCATGGCGATCGACACCGCGACGTTCAACTCGCCGCCGCCGAACGTCGATTCCAGCGGCCCGGGAATCGCCTGCCGCACCCGCAAAAACTCCGGCGGGGCCAGCCGAATCATCACCTCGCCAAACGTCACGACGCGCACGGGCAGCTCTCCTCAGGGTTTCAATGGGCACCGGCCGATGATCCTGCAACGGGGAACGGCATGCAAGGCATCCTTCATCTCTCAGGGTGTGTCCGCTGGTTGGGGGGACGTGGCGGATGCTGCCAGCATCCGCGCGGACGCTGGCAGCGTCCGCCACGGAATAGTCGGCTTCCCCCAATCTCCGGATACATCCCATCCGTCATCCTTTATCCCTCACGGGTGCGTTTCCCCACGCCCGCCGGTTATAATGCCCGCTGCTTTCGAACCGGCCGTCCTTCGTCCTTCCCTGAGGTCCCTGCCATGAGTTGGAAATCGGTGTGCGCGGCGTTGGCCGTCTGTGTGTCTGCTGCCATTCCGGCCGCCGCCGGCAACCCCGAGACGAAGACGGAAGAGGGGTTCGTGTCCCTGTTCAACGGCACAGACCTCGCCGGTTGGGAAGGAAACGCGAAAATCTGGAAAGTCGAAAACGGGTTGCTCGTCGGCAGCTCGCCGGGCATTCGCTACAACGACTTTCTCGCCACGAAGAAGTCCTACGGCGACTTCGAGCTGCGGCTTGAGTTCCGCATGAAAGACGGCAAAGGCAATTCCGGCGTGCAAATCCGCTCGCGGCGGATTCCAAAAACGACCCACGTGCAGGGTTACCAGGCCGACCTCGGCGCCGGCTTCTGGGGCTGCCTGTACGACGAGCACCGCCGCAACAAGGTGCTGGTCAAGGCCCCGAAATCGCTGGCGAAGGTGCTGAAAACCGGCGGGTGGAACACCTACGTCATCCGCGCCGAGGGAAGCCACATCGTGCTGACGATCAACGGCCTGAAGACCGTCGACTACAAGGAACCCGACCCGAAGATCGCCCGCAAGGGGATCATCGCGTTGCAGATTCACAGCGGCCCGGCGATGCGGATGGAATTTCGCAACCTGCGGATCAAGGAGTTGGGCAAATCGTGACGTCCACCCGCAGAAATCCGAAGCACGAAATTCGAAATCCGAAACAAATTCAAAGCACGAATCTCAAAAGGAAATGATGTCTCGATGAATCCGTGACTGCGGATTTGGATTTCGGATTTCGAACATTTGGATTTGTTTCGGATTTCGAAATTCGGATTTCGGATTTCTGATCCATCCTCTTCACCTTTCCAATCAACAGACGCCCGTGCCCCACGGCTTCTTCGACAGCTACGACGACGCCCTGTTCTTCCTCCACAGCCGCATCGATTACGAGCGGGCGGCGGCGGAGAAGATGACCGCTCGCGACTTCAAGCTCGACCGCATGGCCGAGCTGCTGGCCCGGCTGGGCGACCCGCAGGAAACGATCCCCGCAGTGCACATCACCGGCACGAAGGGCAAGGGGTCGACGGCTGTGATGGCCGCCGAGATGCTCACCGCGGCGGGTTACCGCACGGGGCTGTTCACGTCGCCGCACGTCTCGGCGTTCGAGGAGCGGATGCGGGTCGACGGGCGGATGCCGTCGCGCGGCGAATGCACCGACCTGCTTGACGAGGTCGCCGCCGAGGTGATGCAGCTCGACGTGCAGGGACCGGCGATGCGGCCGACGTATTTCGAGATCGCCACGGCGATGGCGTGGCTGTACTTCCGCCGCTGCCGGTGCGACTTCGTCGTGCTGGAAGTCGGTCTCGGCGGACGGCTCGATTCGACCAACCTCTGCCGGCCCGAGGTGACCGTCATCACCAACGTCAGCCGCGACCACATGCACGTTCTCGGAAACACCGCCCGCGAGATCGCCGCGGAGAAGGCGGGAATCATCAAGCCGCACATCCCCGTCGTCTGCGGCGTCGAACGGCCGGATGCCGCCGAGGTGATCCACGCCACGGCCCGGCGGTGCGAGTCGCCGCTGTATCAATCCGGCCGCGATTTCGACGCGGTCTATCGGCGCGCGGAAGACCGAACGCGGAAGGCGGCGGAGCCAGTCCGACGTCCGATCTCCGACCTCCAACCTCCGTCCTCCGACCTCCAACCTCCGTCCTCCGACCTCCAACCTCCGTCCTCCGACCTCCGACCTCCGTCCTCCGACCTCCGACCTCCGACCTCCGACCTCCGACCTCCGACCGTCGACGTGACGACGCCGTTCAACACGTTCTCTTCGCTGCCGCTGGCATTGCGGGGGGAACACCAGGCGCGGAACGCGGCGGCCGCGGTTTCGGCGATCGACGTGCTCCGCAATCGCGGGTTCGCGATTTCCGACGCGGCCGTCCGTGCGGGGCTGGCGAACGTCCGCTGGCCGTTGCGGCTGGAGGTGCTGCGGCGGTCTCCGATCGTCATCGCCGACGCCGCCCACAACGAGGCGTCCGCCGCCGCACTGGTTGCCGCGCTGCGAAGTGAATTCCCGGCGGAGCGGCGAATCCTGATTTTTGCCGCCAGCCGCGACAAAGACGTGGAAGCGATCGCCGCCAATCTATTGCCCGCGTTCTACACGGTGGTCGCCACGCAGTTCGTCGGCAACCCGCGGTCGATTCCGCCGACTGAGTTGGCGGAGCGGATCGGTGCGGCATTCGGCGGGCGGCTGCTCACCGCCGCGAATCCGCTGGAAGCGTACGCGCTGGCGCTGGAAATGTCCGCCGCCGGCGACCTGATCTGCGCCAGCGGGTCGTTCTATCTGGCAGCGGAAGTGCGGAACGCCGTGCTCGGCATGCCGTTGCCGGTCGGGATGCCGGCGTCTGCAGCGGTGCTGACGCCCCGACTGTAGGAGCGTCAGTACGACGGCCTACCATGGCATTGGTCGTAGCAGAATTCGTGAGAACGTAGCAGAATTCGTGAGAATTCTGCCGTTCGTTTCTCGCACTCCAGAACTCTCACGAATTCTGCTACGAAACTCGACGGCCTCGGAGGGCCGTCCTACGGGGGATTCAGGCCGTCTTGGCGAACAACGGCAGCAGCGGGAATTTGCGGCCCAGGATCGGTTCCGGCTCCACGTGCAGCCACTGCTTGAGCACCGTCGCGTAGACGCCGCGGAAGTCGGTGTGGAACTTGAGGTCGCCGTTGACGAGGTCGGCGAGGCTGGGATGCTTGCCGATGAGGCCGGGCTTCACCGCGTCGCCGACGAGAAACATCTGCGACGCCGCCCCGTGGTCGGTGCCGTCGGAGCCGTTCTCGCGAACGCGGCGGCCGAACTCGGAGAACGTCATCACCAGCACCCGCTTGTGGTGCCCGTGCCCTTTGACGTCTTTGTAGAATGCCGCCACCGCGTCGGAGAGCTCCCGCAGCAAGTTGGGGTGCGTCCTGCCCTGGGCGGCGTGCGTGTCGAACCCGTCGAGCGACGTGTAGTAGACGCGTTCCGGCACGCCGGCGTCGATCAGCCGGGCCATCAGCTTCAGCCGGTTCGCGAGGCCGGTCTGCGGGTAGCCGGTCGCCTCTTTGCCTTTGAGGTCTTTGGCGGCCTTCTGCATACGCTGCGACGATTCATACGTCTGCCGGGCGGAACTGCGCACGAGGTCCAGCAGGCCGTTCGACGACTTCGTGCCCCGTGGCGGACGCTGCCAGCGTCCGCGGATGCGCCCGGCACCGCGGATGTTGCGGACGCTGGCAGCGTCCGCCACGTGCGGTGCGGCCAGCCGTTCGATGAGCTTGCGTTTCGATTCCGCCGACGGTCCGGTTCCGAGGCGAAGCTGGTAGTCCTGCAGCGACTTCAGCGCCGGAGCGTGGCCGGTGGTGGAGAACAACGCGAGCGGCCCTTCCCCCTCGCCGATGTGAATCGCCACCCCGGACCCGCCCAGTTTCGGCAGCGACCGGCCGATCCAGCCGTAGCGCTCGCTCTCGTTCCCAAGCTGGAGCTTGGGAACGAGGCCGCGATGCCAGATGTCCATCGACTCGAAGTGCGAGCGGTTGGGGTTGGGATAGCCGACCCCCTGCACGACGGCGAGCTTGGAGTCTTCGAGCAGCTTGCTGAAGCCCGACATCACGGGGTGAAACGCGAGTTCGGAATCGATCTTGTGCACGCTCGCCGCCGGCTGCTTCAGCTTGGGGCGTTCGCTGAGGTAGACGGGGTCGTTGAACGGGATGACCGTGTTCAGCCCGTCGTTCCCGCCGGTGAGCTGAATGACGACCAGCACGGTTTCGCGCCCGCCGGGCCGGTCGGATTTCGGCGCGGCGGCGGCGGTTTCACGAAACACGTCCGGCAGCAACGCCCCGACGGCGACGCCGGTGCCGGTGATGAGGAATTCGCGACGGTTGTGAGACACGGGAATGCTCCTGTTTTGGAGTGCGGTGATTCTTCACCGCTTTGGATTGTTGTTTGGCGTTCAGTTCAAGTCAGACGTTTGAATTCTGATAACGTTCACTTCATCCGATCCATAGCGGTGATGAATCACCGCACTCCACATGTTCCAAAGCGGTGAAGGATCACCGCACTCCAAATGATCTTAAGCGGTGAAGGATCACAGCACTCGAAGGACGTCGAAATCATCGAGGACTTTCAAGCGATCGGTCTTGAAGCGGTAGATGGTATTCACCTGCGCTGGGGTGGCCGTTCGTTCGAACCAGGCAGCCGAACACCAGGGGTATTGATTCGCGACGGCAACCAGGCCATGCTTGACGGCGTTCTGGTGAACGTAGTTCAGCCGGGCGAAATAAGACTTCTCGAACGTCAGTTCGGTTTCCCAGAAGTTGTACCACACCTGCCGCCCCCGGCTTTCATCGCGCCGATTAACCTCCGCGGCGGTGTCGGCGTGTAATCGCGCCAGAAACGGCCGCAACGTGCCCGCGTCGTCGAGCGCAGTGCCTACGAAGTGGTAGTGATTCGAGAACACGGCCCAGGCTTCCAGGTGCCAGCCGAACTCCTTCGCCTTACTCAGCAGTTCACATTCCAGAACGTCCAGCAGTTCTGCATCCCGAAAGTAATGTTGTTTGTGCAGCGTCCCCGCGGTCACCAGATACGTTCCCTTTCCACTGAGCCGATGCAACGGCGCCCGCGGCCAGTCTTTGGAGAGCGGTGAGTTGATTTTGGAGTGCGGTGATTCTTCACCGCTTTGGATTTCACCGCTGCCGGGCAGAATCATCGGCGACGAACCAATCTTCTCCCCAGACCGTTCCAACCGATTCAGAAGCCGATCGACTTCTGCAAGCTGCGGCGGATGCAATCGCTCCAGCCGTGCGACAATGCGGCCGATCTGTTCGGAGCGATCGTCCATGTGCATGTCCATCTTTGGAGTGGGTCCGTGTATTACGCCTGATCGGAAATTCGGTGACAAGCCTGCGAGCTGATTTGGAGTGCGGTGATTTTTCACCGCTTTGGATCGGATGAAGTGAACGTTATCTAAGCTCAAACGTCTGAATCGAAACGAACGCGATACAACAATCCAAAGCGGTGAAAAATCACCGCACTCCAAATTAACACAACTGAAACTCCGGCAGCGTCGCCACGAGGTGGGCGGCTTCACGCTGCAACTGCCGGTTGATCGCTTCCTCCGTGTAAAACTGCGCCCGCAATCGTTGCCGGGCGGTTTCGAGATGTTGCACGATCTGCGGCAGCGATTCGTGTTCGGGCTGTTGCAGGAACAGGTTCAGGAAGAACGCCACCGTTTGTGGCAGGTCGTTCGCCCCGTAGTTCGCCGGCAACCGGGCCGGGTCGAGCCGCAGGGCCGGGCCACTGCCGCGGGTGAACTCGAACATCGTGTTCTGGCGGCGGAGCAGGGTGGTGGAATTGATCCAGTCCTTCCCGCCGTCCCAGCCTTTGACGCTGGGGGGATAGTACAGGCTCTGGCCGAGAGCGTCGCACACGCCGGCCAGATGCCTCGGGCCGATGCGGCCTTCCAGCATCCGCACGCTGCCGACGACGAACTCGGCCGGCGACTTGATCTTCTGCCGGATCGCCGCCGGCGAATAGAAGACCCAGCTCGACAGCATCTTCCCCACCAGCCAGCCGATGTCGTAATTGCGAATGCGAAACTCCGCGACCAGCGGCTCGAGCATGCGGTCAGTCGGCTCGACGGTCTCGCTGACGAATTCTCGGAACAGCTTCCGCACGAGAAACCGCGCGCAGGCCGGCTGCTCGAGCGCGATGCGAACGACGTCGCCGGCCCCCCACTTGCCCGTGCGGCCGAAGATCGTCTTGGCGGTCGGGTCGAATTCCGCCGGATTGAAGACCGTCCGCCCGTCGCGAACGTCCCACCCCGTGAGGGCGCGGGCGGCTTCCTGAATGTCGCGTTCGGTGTAGTTGCCGACGCCGAGGCTGAACAGCTCGAAGATTTCGCGGGCGTAGTTTTCGTTCGGCTTGCCGCGTTTGTTGGTGTTGGAATCGAGCCAGACGACCATCGCGGGGTCGCGGGTCATTTCCTGGAGCATCTCGCCGAAGTTGCCCAGGGCATGCCGGCGGAGCGCGTCGATCTGCCGCTGCATCAACGCGAGGTTGCCCACCTTCGCGTTGGACGTGGCGAAGTGGTTGTGCCAGAAGAGCGTCATGCGTTCCCGCAGCGGGTGCGGCGAGTAGAGCATGCGGTAGATCCACAATGCCTTGAACTGCTGCGGGCTGCCGCTGCGGACGACTTCCTCGCGAAGCTGCGCGTATTCCTCCTCGAATTTGCGTTCGCCTTCACCACCATCGATGGTAGCAGAATTCGTGAGAATTCTGCCGTCGCGCTGCCGCCCTCCAGAATTCTCACGAATTCTGCTACCTCCAGAATTCTCACGAATTCTGCTGCCGCCGGTGAGCAGTTGCGGAATGACGATGGACGGCGACGCCTTCACGGCGTCCTGCACCGTCCCCCACGAGGCCCCGAACGCCGCCCGGCGGAACAGGTGCGCGACTTTCTCGGCATTCCACGGATTGGACCCGAACGGAAAATACGGCTGCCACGCAGTCCGCGGGTCGAAGCGATCGAAGGCTTGCTGGGCGTCGGTCATTTCATTCTTCCGTAGGACGGGTTTTCAACCCGTCCGTGTTGCGGGCCATCTGTGCTCTGCGATTGTTATGGAATTCGCCTGCTGGGGACGGACGGGTTGAAAACCCGTCCTACGGTTTCATGGCGACGACTTCCCCACGCGCACCCGATACTCGAAACCCTTGTCATCAAACCCCGCCTGCGTGCGGATCGAGCCGATCGCCTTCAGCAGTTCGCCGACGACCGCGACTTCCGCTTTCCCTTCCGCAACCGACAGCCCCAGGTCCAATGCGAGCTGCCGCAGGACGGCCGGCTGAAAGTCCTTCACCGCGGCGGCCGCTTCCGCCGGCGAGATGCGTTGAATCTCCGTCGCCGTGGTGGAAAGCGTCGTACGTTCGCGGGCCTGCCGGTCGAGCTCGTCGATCAACCGCTCGACGATCGTCCGCGTCGTACCGGCCACGAGGTGCCCGCGGGTGACGGCGTACGTGACGTTCAGGTTGAACCGCAGCCGGTTTCCCGTCTTCGCCGAAACGGGGTCGTCGCGATGGCCGACGCTGATCAGCTCGGCCCCCTTGTACTGCGACTTGCGGGTGGCCATCTTCGCTTCGTTGACGGTCAACAGCAGCCCCACCGCGCGGAACAGCGGCGTGACCTCCTTGCGGAACGCTTCCTCATCCCGCAGGTCGACGACCAGCCCCGCGGTAGGCGTGCGGCTGCTCAGCTCGACGGCGTATTCCGATTTCTGCTGCCGCACGGCGACCACGCGAATGTGCGGGCCGAGCAGCGAGAACATCCGGCTGGGCAGTGCCTTGCCCCCGATGACCGAGAATTGCTGCCGCAGCGTTTCGTTCCCCTCTTCCAGCTTCTTGAGCGGTTTCGCGGCCAGCAGTTTCGCCCGGCCGTTCCACAGCGAGCGGTAGTCGCGGTACCAGCTTGCCGCGTAGATCGCGTCGGGAAGTTGCAGCAGCGGGGCGATCTTTCGCTGCCGGCCGTCGGCGAAGAAGCCTTCCAGCCCGGGGGTGACGACCGTCGCTTTCGCATCGCCGCGGACGCGGAATTCCAGCGCGTTGCCGACCGCCGTCAGCTCGCCGGTGATCGTCTTGCTGCGGCGGAGCAGATCGCTCCATCCGCCCAGCAGCGCGACTAATGCGCTATTCTCCGCGCGAAGCTGCAGCGCCTTGTTCACCTGCGGGATGTTGCGCACCGCCGCCGCGTCGATCGTCACTCGAACCAGCGTCCCGGACGCTGGCAGCGTCCGGGACGCTTCCTTGCTGCGCAGCTCCTTCACGGCATTCAACAGCCGCCGCTCGGTGGAAGCGAACACCAGCCGCGGGCCGACGAGGGCGTATGCGGCGGTCCCCACGCGCACGAGATCGACGCCGTCCCTGCGGACCGTGGCGAATGCCGTCGCCCGCTGCGGTTCGGGCAGCCGCGAGCGAACATGGTCGCGGGCGGTGGTGACGAACCGCTGCATCGTCTTCGCGTTGTCGGCGGTGACGACCAGCGTCAGCCCGCCGTCTTTTCCGGGGGAGAACGTGAGGACCGCCCCGCCGGCGGTGAGTTTCGCCAGCCCCTTCTCCCACGATTCGCCGGTACCCCGCTCGATGAGCTGCGTCAACAGCCGCACGCGGTCGTACTGCGGCGTCGCCAGCACGGCCTGAAACTGGCGGCTTTTGTAAAGCTCGCTGCGAACCGACGCGACGAGGGGATGGTTCCACACGTCCAGCGGCCGGTGGATTTCGACGGTGACGGCATCGGCCGCGTGGACGGGCTGCGAGGTAGGAATCACAGTCGCCGCCGTCAACAGCAGCAAGCAGCGCAGGGGGAAGCGTTTCATCATCATGGTCTTCCGCGAGGGACTGGGACCCTGATGATACCGCCTTCGCCGCCGCGGGGATTCAGGATTCCGGAAAGTCGCACCGCTTGCGGTTTCGCATGCCGCTGCGTTCGCAAAGACGGCTAAGCCGCAAGCGGCGTCTTTTGTCGGACCTACTTCTGCACCCGGTACAGCTTCGTTTCCGTGCGGATGAACAGCGCTCCGTCGGCGACGGCGAATGAGGCCAGGCACCGCTCGCCGAGGCTGTTTTTGGCCAGTTCGCGGTATTCCTTGCCTGGTTTGACGACGGTCGTGTCCCCCTGCTCGCTGTGGAAGTAGATCTTGCCGTCGGCGTAGACGGGCGAGGCGGAAAAACTGCCCCCGATTCGCTGCTGCCAGTGCACCTTGCCGGATTTCGCGTCGACGCAGCTCGCGATGCCGCGGTCGCTGACGAAGTACAGCTCGTCGCCGACGACCAGCGTGGACGGCGTGTTGGGGGCGCCGCGGGAGATGCTCCACTTGAGATGGCTCGCCGTCACGTCGCCGGCCCCCGTCGGCGAAATCGCCAGCACCTTCGGGCTCATGTAGCTCGTGCTCAGGTACACCAGCCCGTGGGCGTAGACCGGCCGCGGGATGATGGAAAACCCGCTGTACTTCACCTTCCACAGCTCCCGGCCGCTCTTCGGTTCGTAGGCGACGACCTGCCCGGTGGCGGGGCTGATGATCTGCCGCTTGCCCCCCGCCTCGATCGACAACGCCGTCGCGAAGGAAAACGTCTTCACGTCGTCGACGCCGGGCCGGTCGCGCTTCCAGGCGATCGTGCCGTCGCTCGCGTTGAGCGCCACGACGAACGGCTCGCTCATCCCGTCGCAACTGAAGAACAGCACGCCGTCCACGAGAATCGGCGACCCGCCGTTGCCGTGCCGGGGGCTGTACTTGATCTTCCTGTTCCACACCATCTTGCCGTCCAGCGTCAGGCAGGCGGTCCCCTGCGGGCCGAAGTGCACGAAGAGGTGTTTGCCGTCGGTCAGAGGCGTGGGGCTGGCGTGCGAGTTCTTGCCGTGGATGCGTTCGACGTCGGCGTCTTTCTGGAAGAAGACTTCGTTGTTCCAGATCGTCTTGCCCGTTTTCGCATCGAGGCATAGCGCCCGCAGCGAGCGGGCATTGCCGGATGCATCGTCCGGCTTCACCGCGGTCGTCAGATAAATCCGCCCCTTGGAAACGATCGGCGAAGACCACCCCTTGCCGGGAACGGTCACCTTCCAGCCGACGTTCTTCGCCGTGCTCCACTCGGCCGGCAGGTTCTTCTCGGCCGAAATCCCCTGCCCCGTCGGCCCACGAAACTGCGGCCAGTCTTCGGCGGCGGCGGCGGCGGCGGTAATCAGGACGATGCCGAGCGCGGCGACCGAAGACGGCAGGAACTTCATGGGCTGACCTCGGAAGGAAGTGAAAGCTGAGAATCGATAGCGTTTAGCCGCGACTCGGAGGCTTTGCGAAGAGGAGCGCTGCGTCGGTGTGACATCAGCGCATCGCTCCTCTCCGAAGACTCCGAGTCGCGGCTAAACGGTGACCTTACGTTTCCTCCACCGCGACGATCTCCATCTGAATCGTCCCGGCGGGAATCTGGGCTTCAAACCGGTCCCCCACTTTCTTGCCGACCATCGCCTGCGCGATGGGGCTGCTGGTGAGGATGCGCATCACGTCGCCATCGTAGTCTTCCTCGCCGGGGCCGACCAGTTCGTAGACCTCTTGCATCCCGTCGGAGAGGTCCTTCACGGTGACCCGCGAGCCGAAGTTGACCATCCCCTTGGGCAGGTTCGCCTTGTCGACGATGTAGCAGTTCGCCAGCTTCGTTTTGAGCTGGTTGATCTTCGCCTGCAGCATGCCCTGCGTTTCGCGCTGGCCGTGGTACTCGGCGTTCTCGCTGAGGTCCCCCTCGGCCCGCGCGTCGGCGATCGCCTGGGCGATTTTGGGCATCTGGTCTTCTTCCAGCACCCGGATTTCTTCCTTGATCTTGTCGTACCCCTCGCGGGAGATCGGCTGCCGTTGCATGGCGAAGTCCTTTGTCGGAGTCGAGAGCGGAGAGTCGAGAGCCGAGAGCCAGAAGCGATGCTTTCGGTCTGGCTCTCGACCCTCGACTCTCGACCCTCGACTGAGTTCCCGATTCATGCGGAAAACGGCTCCGGTACGGACCGGGGCCGTTTTTGCGACGCGGCAAAAAGAAAGACGGGCCAACCTGCCTGCCGGCGACGTTTGCCCGTTGCTGGTGGTAGCGTAGTTTGTGCCGCGGCCGGCCGCAACGGTTTCTGGTGGAAATTGCGGCGGTGCGGGTGCGAGATGCAGTCGGCCCATCGTCGATCTGGCGGGAGGGGACCGCGGATCAACCGAGCGCGGCGAAGCCGCAACCAAACTTTGAAACAAGCCATTTTTCACCCGCCTCTTTCTGATTCCATTCCAGGGCGGGTTATCAATTGGGGGTGAAAGATTCTCTTTGTGCACACGTGATCCGAAAAGCAGCGCCATCGATGCTCAGGTTTTGCTGACAGAAAGATTGATGACAAAAAGATGACTTTTCACTGCAATTCCCCGAGATTTTTTTGTCATCAATGCTTCTGTCAGCCCGTTTCAGCCTGTTCGCATTGACCGAGATTTGCGCACGCTGCAAAAACCTTAGGCAGCAGCGGGAAAATAATCTACCCGTCATTCGGCGGGATGACGACACTCCATTTGGGAAGGTTCTGCGAGCGGTTCAGG
>Ga0268386_10002049_pt1 | contig 14155 bp, 12 predicted proteins | sample RVTome_15_FD_200260 | JGI IMG/M metagenome (GOLD analysis project Ga0268386, IMG submission 200260) | Soil microbial communities from uranium-contaminated site in the Upper Colorado River Basin, Wyoming, United States - RVT150D86... ...
GATGACGAGCAGGATCGTACTCATAGTGGCTCCTTGCCTGGAATTTACCCCCTGAGTAACGCAGCGCAAGGCGCGTGCCACTGAGTTCAGACAATCTACTTCACAGGGTCGCTCTCCGGGCCGATATAGCCTTCACACGCACGCCGTCCTCGACCACGGCGCCTCAGGACCCGTCAGCGCTCCGTGAGGTGGAAGGCGTCGGCGAAGCGGCGGTAGCACTCCAGCGGGTCGCCGTACTTGCGGTGGCCGGCCGTGTGCTTGGCGCAGGCGAGGAGCAGGCGCTCGCGGTCGTGGGCCTGGCTGCGCCGGTAGTCCTCCAGCAGGCAGAGGCCGAGCTCCTGGTTGTGGGGATCGTTGCCGAGGATGCAGGCGCCGTCGGCCAGCGTCCGCAGCAGTGGCGCGCGGTCGAAGCCGGCCTTCAGGTAAGCCGCGGTGAGGTCCACCGCCTCGTCGGCTCGCAGCGCCAGCAGCGCGCCGGTCAGTCGCGCCAGGAGCCCGGCGGCCGGCAGCGCCTCGACCCCGGGCGGGGAGGTGATCGCCCGCCGCCCGTTGCCCGGCGTGTGGGCCTGGTGCTCGGCGCCGTGGTTGATGAAGGACGCGGCCACGAACAGCAGCTTGAGCCGGTGCGGGTGGTCGAAGGTGTCGTAGAACCAGCCGACCGTGTTGCAGTACTCGTAGCCGTGCTGGGCCATCGAGAAGTTGTTCGGCTCGCCGGTGTCCAGGATGACCTGCGCCGCCGCCACCTGGATGGCGTCGAGGATCCGGCGCGGGCTGCGGCCGGCTTCGAGCAGCGCCACGACGGCGGCGATCGCGGACGGCTCGCGCTGCTGGACGATGGCGTCCACGAGCATGGCTTCCTCGGCCGAGGTGAGCGGCTCTTTCTGGGCGAGCAGATCCCCGTCGCGGCCGCCGAGCACGTTCTGCACGACGTTGCAGCCCATCTCGTAGGTCGAGTACCAGCGCGGCCCCACGGCGATGTCGGGGACGCCGGCGTAGAGCACGTGGTGCGCGGCATCCCACCCGATGGTCTCGCCGAGCTCGATCGTGGCCCGCGCCCGGTAGGCCTTGTGCCCCGTCGTGTAGGAGCGGTTGTGCAGCATGCGGTCCTGGACGTCGATGAGCCCGGCGAAGGCCAGCTGGGCCAGGGCCGCCCGCCGGTTGGACACGTCCTCCATCAGGCCGAGGAACACGCGGTACGAGGCGAGCACCTCGCCGCGCTGCACGAGCGTCAGCCAGTGGTTGAGCTTTTCCGGCAGCGTGCCCTCCACGTGCTCGGGCGCCTGGTCGGGCCAGTGGGCCTGGGGCACCGGCGGCGCCTGGTGCACCGTGATGTCGTAGAGACGCGTGTAGTGTCCGGGCGCCTTGCCCAGGAGCTGGTTCCAGGGGTCGAGGCCGGTCGGCATGTACCAGACCGTCTGGGCCATCGGCAGCAGCGCGAGCTCGGGTCGCACCATCCCCGACAGCGGCAGGCCCACGCGCTCGCTCAGCAGGCAGTGATCGTTGTTCACGAACTTCACGAGGCCATCGTCGAGACGCTGGTGATAGGGCACATGGGTGTAGGGCGCGTGGATGCGCACCGTCTCGCTGGTGATCTCGGTGAGGGGACGTCCCTGCTTGAGCAGCCCGTACAGCGCCTGGCTGGCGCCGAGCTGGTCGCGGGCGAGGATGCGCTCTTCCAGACGGGCGTACTCGGCGGTCGTCATGCCTGGCCCTCCGCGAAGATCTGGGCGGCAGGGTACCATAGCGCCCCACGACGGGCCGGAGTGTCACGCGCGCGACTACCAGTGTCAGCGGCGGCGCGGTCGAGGGTGGCTCGTTGCTGACCACCCACCGGCACCTGGCCCAGCGAAACCAGGCACTTGGGTCCCGTCGGGGCGGGTGTGGCATCCGCGTTGCTGACGCTCCGACCCGCTTGTTCCGCGGCCCCTGGTGAATCCCATGCGCAACCATTCCATGCGCCACACCCCACCCCTCGACCCCGGCGAGCGTCGCCGCCGGTGGCTGCGCGGACTCGTCGTCATGGTGCTCACGCTGGGTGGCGGCTACATCGTGGCGGGGCAGGGTGAAGCACCCGTCGAGGTCGCCTTGGAAGAGACCGACGTGGACGACGGCGTCTCGAGACCGACGATCGGCGAGATCATGGCTCAGATCGACGAGGTGGCCACGCGCCACCGCGTGCCGCCGCGTCTGGTCGCCGCGGTCATCGCGGTCGAGTCGGAGTTCAACCCGCGCGCGGTGTCGCGCCGGGGCGCGCAGGGGCTCATGCAGCTCATGCCCGCCACGGCGGCGCACCTGGACGTGCAGGACTCGTTCGATCCGCGGGAGAACATCGAGGGCGGCGTCCGCCACCTCCGCGTGTTGATGGACCGGTATCGCAACGACCTGCCGGTGGTGCTGGCGGCCTACAACGCCGGGGACACGGCCGTCCTGAACTACCGCGGCGTGCCACCGTATCGCGAGACCCGGCAGTACGTCATCCGGGTGCTGCGCCGGTACGATCGCGACGCCGCCCGGGCGGCCGTCATCCGCATCTATGGCGCCGGCTCGCGGCCGACGAAGCCGGGCCGGCCCCCGCTGAAGACGCGGCTCATCTCGTACTCGGCGGCGTCCCCGGCACCGCCGCCCCCGGTGTACCGGGTGTTGACGCCGGCGGAGCCGGCGTCGCCGGCGGCGTCGTATCAGGAACGCCCGATGAGCGAGCCCGAGCTCATCGCCACCGACGCGCCGGTGCGGACGCCGGTCCCGGTGCGGAAGCCGTTCAGGGAGAGCCCGTGACGGTCAAAGGAGGCGTGTATGTCAGTGCCTGAGCGTTGGCAGGACGTGATCGAGCTCCTGCTCGTTCCGATCGCCTGGGTGCCGCGGCTGCAGGAGGCGTTGCTCGCCTTCTTCCTGAACCCGGCCGGTCCGTGGATCACGGGAGCCAAGTACGTCTTTCTGCTCTTCCCGGCGCTGCTCGGCGTGGCCGCCGTCTGGATCACGCTGCTGGCGCTCTACACGCTGCCCTTCCGCGCCCGGCGCGTGCGGTTCGTCGCGATGATGCTGCTGGCGTGGTGGGATGCGGCGCGGGCCGTGACGCTCTACTGGGCCGGCGTCCTCCGGGTGGCGGCGGTCGGGGTGGGCTGGGTCGCGAGCCTGGCCGCGCTCGTCGTGCGGCTGGCCGTCGAGGCGATCCACCGGTTGGCCACGACGCCGATCGGCCTGACGTCGCAGATGGCCCACCGGTACGTCATGCCCGGCACGCCGTGGATCGCCCTCCTGACGCTCGTCGCCTGGAGCGTGCTGGAGGCGGCCGTCTTCACCTACACGATGCTCCCGGCCGTCAGCACCACGCTGAGCGACCTGGCGGGGGGCGTGGAGGCCTCGCGCTTCACCGGCGGCGTGCTCTATGCGTTCCTCTTGCTGCTGGTCATGGGCAGCTTCGCCTGCCTGCAGACCCTCACCGACGCCGTCCGCAAGCGCGAGTGGACGTTCGCGGCCCAGATGCTGATGGTGCAGCTGCTGGTGATGTTCTTCGAGGTCGCCTTCCTCTACCGCCAGCTCGTCGGCGCCCTCACGCCGTGGGCCGGCGCCCCGCTCGGCCCGGGGATGACGGCGCTCGTGGCATCGCTGGGCTGGCTCGGGACGCGGGCGATGACGTGGTTCCTGTTCGCACGGTACGGAACCGAGCCCCTGCTGGCGGTCATCGCGCGCCGGCCGCTGACGGACACGCCGGCGGTGGCGCCGGTGTCGAGCTTCCCCGCGCGGTCGGCGGCATGGTGGCAGGCAGCGAGCGACGATCTTCAGCGTGAGCTGAGCTGGCTGCACGCCAGGGGCGACCAGCTCGTGGAGTATGTCGCGCTGCCGGTTCTGCAGCTCGTGGCGGTGGCGCTGAACTTCGGCGCCATGCTGGTCGCCTCGCGGCCGGTCCTCCAGCTGCCCTTCAAGACGCTCAAGGAGGTGACCGACGCGCGCGACCTGCTGGCGGCGTTTCAGCCCACCCCGCGCAAGCAGCCGACGGCCTGAGCCGCGACGCGGGCCGTCGAGATGCCGAGGGCCGGGGAGCGCTCCCCGGCCCCCGCGGCATGGGACGGCGCCGCCGCCCAGCCGACGGCCGCGCGCATCGTGCCCGCACCCCGGTGGTACACTCCCCACCACTTCACGAGAAGGAGAGCGCCCGATGTCCGTGTCCGCGCTTCCGCCCCTGCTCTCCAGCGACGACCATCTCGAGGTCCGGCCCGCCACCGGCAACATGGTGGACTTCTTCGGGCTGGGCGACACGCCGGTGGGCCGCACCGTGCGGGCGGCCGCGCGATGACGTCGCCCCGGTTCGGTCTCAACCGGTTCGACTCCCGCTCGATCGCGGCCTTCGTCGCCGACGTGCGCCGGGCCGAGGCGCTCGGCTGGGACGCCGTGCTGCAGCCCGACTCGCAGCTCCGCCGGCGCGACACCTACGTGCTGCTGGCGGCGGCGGCCCAGGCCACCCGGCGCGTCGTGCTCGGCCCGCTGCTCGCGAACCCGATCAACCGGCATCCCACCGTGACCGCGTCGTCGATCGCGACCATCGACGAGCTGGCGCCGGGGCGCACGCTGCTCGGCTGGGGCGTGGGCGACACCGCCGTACGCCTGGCCGGGCTGCGGCCGGCGCGCGTCAAGGAGCTGGAAGCCGGCACCCGTCTCATGCGCGCGCTGCTGGACGGCAAGGAGATCGAGGTCGGCGCCGCCCGGCCGGCGCGGCTGCCGCACCACCGGCCGGTGCCGATCTGGATCGCCGCCGGCGGCCCGCGCACCCTGCGCATGGCCGGCTCCGTCGCCGACGGCGTCTTCATCCGCGTCGGCACCCACCGCGCGAACCTCACCCGCACGATCGACGCCATCAGGGCCGGCGCTGCCGAGGCCGGACGCGATCCCGGCGCCGTGCGGCTGGGCGCCATCTTCCACACGGTGCTCGTGGACGACCCGGGCCGCGCGCTCTTGATGGGCAAGTCGATGGCGGCCGGCTACTACGAGTACTCGCCGGCGCTGTTCGAGGCGCCGGGCTTCGCGTGGACCGGGCCGGATCCCGAGAGGCTCAAGCACGACCGCACGGTGTGGCCGGATTTCCACCACGCGCCGGATCTGGAGGCGAGCGGGCGGGCCGTCGACTTCCTGCCGGCGGAGGCGGCCGATGCCTTCTGCCTGCGCGGCGGCCCCACCGAGATCGTCGAGCAGCTCGTCGGCATCCTCGGCGCGACGCCGGCCGCCTTCGACCACGTGGTCCTGCACCCGATCCCCGACCCGCGATTCCCGACCGATCCCGAGCGCGACTACACCGCCCGGGTGGCGCGCGAGGTCCTGCCCCAGGTACGCGCGCGCCTGGGCGCCCGCGCCTGAGCGGGAAGAGGACGCTGCCATGCTGAGCCGTGAGGACAACGAGCTGCTGACGCGCGTGGGGCCGGGCACCGCCATGGGCGGGCTGATGCGCCGCTACTGGCTGCCGGTGCTGCAGTCGGCCGAGCTGGAGGCGGGCGGACGGGTCAAGCGTGTGATGCTGCTCGGCGAGCGGCTGATCGCCTACCGCGCCAAGCGCGGCACGCCCGGGCTCATCGGCGAGCTCTGCCCCCATCGCCTGGCCTCGCTCTACTTCGGCCGGGTCGAGGACGCCGGCATGCGGTGCGTCTACCACGGCTGGGCATTCGGCCTCGACGGGCAGTGTCTCGAGATGCCGAGCGAGCCGGCCGAGTCCGCGTTCGCGTCCAAGATCCGCACCGCCGCCTATCCCTGTGTCGAGCGCGGCGGCGTGATCTGGACGTACATGGGCGCCGAGCGCCCGCTGCCGCCGCTGCCCGATCTGGAGTGGACGCTGCTGCCGGCGGCGCACGTCTTCGCCTCCAAGCGCGTGCAGGAGTGCAACTGGTTGCAGGCCCTGGAGGGCGGCATCGACTCCAGCCACATCGGCTTCCTGCACGCGCCGCTGCGTTCTGACGACGCCGACACCGTGGCCGAGCTGGACCGGGCGAGCTTCGGCGTCGGCGCCGCCGTGCGGGCGGGTGACCGGGCGCCGCACTTCGACGTCGTCGACACCGACTACGGCGTGCTGATCGGCGCCCGCCGCACGCGCGGCGACGGTCAGCACTACTGGCGCGTGTCGCAGTACCTGCTGCCCTTCTACACGATGCCGCCGACCGACCTGGAAGCGAGGATCGTGCAGTCGCACATCTGGGTGCCGATGGACGACGCCAACGTCGTCAACTGGATGGTCACCTGGCACCCCGAGCGCCCGCTCACCCGCGAGGAGCTGATCCCGCACGTCGAGGGCAAGGGCTCGCACGTGGTCGAGTACCGGCCGCCCACCTCCGAGCCCTACGGCGACATCCGGACGAAGGCCAACCGGGGGAACGACTACGAGATGGACTGGCAGCGGCACCGCGACACGATGTTCTGCGGCATCCCCGGCTTCGGGGTGCAGGACCAGGCCATCCAGGAGAGCCAGGGCGCGATCGTCGACCGCACCGGCGAGCACCTCGGCACCAGCGACAGCGCGATCATCAAGGTCCGCCGTCGTCTCCTGGATGCGGCCCGGGCGCTCCGCGACCGCGGTGCGCCGCCGCCGGGCCAGGACCCGGCGTCGTTTCTCGTCCGCTCGGCGTCGGTCGTGGTGCCGCCCGACGCCGACTGGGTGCCCGCCGCGACCCCGCGCATCGTCGTGCGGCCGGGCCAGGCACTCCAGCGGGTCGCGACGCGCTGATGCCCGGTCGCCTGCACGGCCGCGTCGCGCTGATCACGGGCGGCGGCGGCGGCATCGGGGAGGCGACGGGGCGCCTCTTCGCCGAAGAGGGCGCGGCGGTCGTCCTGGTGGACGCCAGCGCGGAGGCCGCCGAGACGGCGGCCAAGGGCATCGCGACGGCGATCCCCGGCGCCCGGGTGGCCGCCCTCGACGGTGACGTCACCCGCGAGGAGGACGTGCGCCGCGCGGTCGACGAGGCGGTCGCCCGCTACGCAGGCCTGCACTGCCTGGTGAACGTGGCGGGCGTCCGCGTTTACCGGTCGCTAGCCGCGGCCACGGCCGAGGACTGGCAGCACATCCTGTCGGTCAACGTGCTCGGCACCGCCCACTGCTGCAAGGCGGCGGTGCCCCGGCTGCGCGCCGCCGGCGGCGGGACCATCGTGAACGTTTCGTCCGTCTACGGCGTGATGGGACGCAGGGGAATGGGCCAGTACGACACGACCAAGGCCGCGGTGCTCGGGCTCACACGCGCGCTGGCCGTGGAGGAGGCGCCTTACGGCATCCGCGTGAACGCCGTCTGCCCGGGCTCGACGATCACGCCCTATCACGTCAGGCGGGCGGCCAGCCAGGGACAGAGCGAGGCCCGGCTGCGCACCCGGACCGCCGGCGAGAACCTGCTCGGCCGCTGGGCGGAGCCGCGCGAGATCGCCCAGCCGATCCTCTTCCTGTCCTGCGAGGAATCGTCCTACATCACCGGCGCTACGCTCATGGTCGACGCCGGCAAGTCGATCCTGTAGGCACGATCCCCGGCGTCCCGGCCGCTACGGAAAATACGCGAAGCCCGCGCCGATGGGGGAAGCGTAGATCGGGACGTAATCCACCAGCGTGGCGGCCGTGCCCTCGGCCGCCGCCGCGGCGGCGATCCAGTTGCACGTCTCGCGCGTGCCGCCGCGGGGGCCGCCGGCGTCGCGAAGCCCGGTCGTGCCCGGCCCCGGCGCACCGATCGCCTGGCTGGCGTCGCCGGCCGGCACGATGTAGTCGTCGAAGTGTCGCGCCATGGCCCGGGCGTCGCCCGCCGTCATCGCCGCCAGGATGGCGCGATCGAACGCCTCGTCCAGGTACGCGTCCTTCGCGCGCGGTGTGTGCCACAGCCCGCCGGAGCCCACGACGGCGACGCGCAGGTCGCCGGGATGCTCGTCGATGATCTGCCGCACGGCGGCGCCGAGCTGGTGGCAGCGCCGGGCCGTCGGCTGGGGCGCGTAGTAGCAGTTGAGGAAGACCGGCACGATCGGGATGGTGAAGTCGGTGAGCGACTCGGCCGGGCGCAGGAAGGCGTGGCCGATGCCGCGCTCGGGCTTGGGCATGTCGAGCGAGAACGCCGGGTCGAAGCCGCGCCGCATCAGCCCGGTGAGGAGCGCCGCGGCCAGGGCCGGGTGGCCAGGGACGGCCGCGGTGCCGCCGCCGGCGAGGCTCCCCTGGAATCTCGCCCCCGCGTAGATCGCGAACGTCGGGTAGTTGCGGAAGTCGAAGCACTCCAGCTGGTCGTCGCCGAAGACCACGATCGCCTCCGGCTGCGCCGCCGCGAGGCGGCTCTTCAGCACCGCGAATGCCGCCGCCACGCGCGCGGCCTTCGCGCGGTTCGTCGCGACGTCGTCGAAGGGGACGTCGCCGCGGAGCGAGCGGGAGGCGCGCACGTCGTTCCAGCGCTCGGGTGCCATGTAGCAGAAGGGGCTGTGCGACATGTTGAAGACGCCGACCAGGGTGGCCATGGGCGCTCAGCCTCCGCCGCGCTCGGCCCAGATGCGCGTCATCTCCTCGACGATCGCCGTCGGCTGCCCGGCGTGGAACACCATCGGCCGGGGGCCGTCGAGCGGCCGTACCGGCGCGCCCCGCCCCTCCCGGATGGTCGGCAGCGGCAGGCGCTCGTTCCTGGCGGGATCGCGGACGACCGCCTTGGGATCGCCGCCGCGGGCGACGACGTCGGCCTCCTCCAGCATGCGCCGGCGCAGCAGGATGACGCCGCGGTCGCTCTCGCCCAGATGCTCCCTGGTGCGGTCGGCGACGGCGCCCTGGCCGATCCAGGCCACGAAGTCCTGGTTCATGATGTGGCTGGTGATCCAGCGCCCCGTGGCAGGGTCGCGGATGGGGCCGTGCCAGTAGGGAATCCGCGGCTGCTCGAACGGCGCTGGCCCCGGCACGGGGTCGTTGAACCAGGCCACGTGCAGCGTGCGCTCGTCGTCGATCGGTACCCGCCACTCGAACTTGCCGGTGTAGAGGCAGTTGGGCCACAGGCACACGCGGCCGACCGTCCACAGCTCGTCGCCCTCCGTCGTGTCCTCCCGCACCCGGCGGTAAGTGAAGCCCCACTCGAACTCCTCGAAGGCGATCTTGAGGTGGCGCGGCGCCCGCGCCGGGTCCCCGCGCTGGGCGGCCGACCAGTTGGAGTGCAGCCACTCGAAGTGGATCGGGTCGATGGAGTTCTCCTGGCCCTGGAACCAGTTGCAGGGGATCTCCGAGAAGACGATCTGCTTGTAGCCGCGCTGGTGGAAGAGGTCCCAGTCGGGCACGAGCGGCGCCGGCGCCGGACCGAGGTACGCCCACAGCAGCCCGCCCTTGGCCTCGACCGGGTAGGCGGCGAGCCGGACCTTGTCCTTGAAGCGCGCCTCCGGGCGCGCCGCCTCCTCGAACGGCTGCTCCAGGCACGCGCCGGCGCCGTCGAACAGCCAGCCGTGGTAGTGGCAGCGCAGGCCGCAGTCCTCGACGGTGCCGTAGGCGAGGTCGGCCCGGCGGTGCGCGCAGTGACGGTCCAGCAGGCCGTACCGCCCCCGGGTGTCCCGGTACAGCACGAGGTCCTCGCCCATGAGCCGGATGGGCATGGTGGGATGCTCGTCGAGCTGGGCCACGGCGGCGACGGGCTGCCAGTACCGTCGCATCAGCTCGCCCATCGGCGTTCCGCGGCCCACGCGGGTGAGGGTGGCGTTGTCCTCGGCGCTGAGCATGGTCGCTCCGCCGGTATGATACCGCTCCTGGATCGAGGCCACGGCCGAGCTGCGCCGCGGCCGGGCCGAGCCACCCGGGTTCGACTCGCGACGTCTGGGAGGGGGTGCGAGGGCCCTCGGCCGTTTCCGGTTCGCCCCGGCCAGATTTCACTCAGCCAGTCCGTGTCCGCCGCCTCCGGGCAGTGGCGCAAGCGCACGTTTCCGAAGGAGTTACGCCGTGGCACCTCCCTTGCCGGTGTGCGTCGGCCATGAAGCGATTGCAGCCAGATTCCGATCCGGGGACGTCGGGCGAGGCCGGGGCGACGGTGCGGCTGGGAGAGCTGCTGCTCGGCGAGGGGCTCGTCACGCCCGCGCAGCTCGAGGAGGCGCTGCGCGTGCAGCGGGAGAACGAGGATTACGCCCCCCTCGGGCACATCCTCGTCTCGCAACGGATCGTCACGCGCGATCGGCTCCTGTCCGTCCTCGAGCGCCACCGGCGCATCGGCAAGCTCGGCGACATTCTCCTCAAGGGCGGCGAGCTCACTCGGGCCCAGCTCGACACCGCGCTGGCCGAGCAGCGCCGCTCGGGCCAGGCGCTGGGCGAGGTGCTGATCCGGCTGGGTCTCGTGTCCGAGGAGCGCCTGCGCATGGCGCTCTGCCGGCAGCTCCACATCCGGTTCTTCAGCCTCGACACGATCATCATGGACCCGACGCTCCGGAACCTGGTCAACGAGAAGTTCGCGGTCAAGCACCGCACCGTGCCGCTCGCCCGGGTCGGCAACCTGCTCGTGGTCGCCATGGACGATCCGACCCAGACGCACGTGGTCGACGACCTGCAGCGCGGCACCGGGCTCAAGATCGAGGTGATCACCTCGACGTCCGCCCACATCACCCGGGCGCTGGAGCGGCTGTACCGCGTGGAGGAGCACCCGAAGCTCGCCGCCGGCGCCACCGTGGACGTGATCGGCGAGGACGCCGACAGCGACATCTACGCCGCCTCGGCGACGCGGCAGATGGACAGCGCCGACGAGATCGTGCGCAAGCTGCTGCGGGTCGCCATCGACCGCGGCGCCTCCGACATCCACCTGGAGACGGTCCACAACCGCCTGCAGGCCCGCTTCCGCATCGACGGCATGCTGCGGCACTTCAACCTCGGGACGCTCAGCGACGACCTCGGGCGCCAGCGGGGCGAGGTGCTGTCGCGCATCAAGATCCTGGCGACGCTCGACATCGCCGAGCGGCGGCGGCCCCAGGACGGCAGCTTCCGGGCCCGGGTCGAGACGGACGGCCGGGTGCTGCCGATGGACTTCCGGGTCTCGGTCATCCCCGGCTACTTCGGGGAGAACGCGGTCATCCGCATCCTGGACCCGCGGGGCGCTCCCGACTCGCTGGCGGCGCTCAAGATGGCCCAGCCCGTGACCGAGCGGCTGGAGCAGCTCATCCACGCCTCGGCTGGCACCATCCTGGTCACCGGCCCGACCGGCTCCGGCAAGAGCACCAGCCTCTTCGCGATCATGAAGTCCGTGTACCGCCCGGAGATCAAGGTGCTCACCGCCGAGGACCCGATCGAGTACGTGTGTCCGCAGTTCTGCCAGCACGAGGTCGACGAGCGCATCGGCAACACGTTCGCCGCCTACACGCGCGCCTTCCTGCGCCACGACCCCGAGGTGATCATGCTCGGCGAGATCCGCGACGCCGAGACGGCGGAGCTGGCGTTCCGCGCCGCCCAGACCGGACACCTCGTGCTCAGCACCCTGCACACCAACGACGCCCTCGGCGCGGTGACCCGGCTGAGGGACCTCGGCGTGGACGCGGGCACGTGCACCTCGTCGCTGATCGGCGTGCTCGCCCAGCGCCTCGTGCGTGAGATCTGCTGGAACTGCAAGGAGGACTACACGCCACCGCCCGCCCTCCTGGAGCAGACGTTCGAGCGCGTGCCGGCCGACCTGCGCTGGTACCACGGGGCCGGCTGCGCCACGTGCCATCAGACCGGTTACCGGCGGCGAGTCGCGATCACCGAGCTGTGGACCCCCGGCCTGGACGATGTCCTGCTCATCACCCAGGAGGCGCCGCTCGAGGCGATCGCCGCCTCGGCGCGGAAGAACACGTGCACGATGGCCACCGACGCGCTGGCCAAGCTGCGCGAGGGACGCACGACGCTGGAGGAGCTGCTCCGCGTGATGCCTTCCTCGGCCCTCCGCGAGCTCCGCGCCACCCGGAGCTGACCGTCCCCCGACGCGGGTTGCCCTGAGCGGCGGAGGAGGGTACCCTCCCGGGCGAATGACCATCAAGGGCAAGGCGTACATCGCGGGTGTCTTCGAGCATCCGACCCGCAAGGCGGACACCCAGTCGCTGGCCCAGCTGCACGCGGAGTCGGCCCGGGGCGCGCTGCAGGACGCCGGGCTCAGCCGCGGCGACGTCGACGGCTACTTCTGCGCGGGCGACGCCCCCGGCCTGGGCGGGCTGTCGATGGCCGACTACATGGGGCTGACGCTGCGTCACATCGACACCACCGAGACCGGCGGCTCGTCCTACGTCATTCACGTCGCCCACGCCGCCGAGGCGATCGCCGCCGGCAAGTGCAACGTGGCCCTCATCACGCTGGCCGGCCGCCCGCGCGCCGAGGGCATGGCCACCGGCACCGCACCGCGCAGCTACGGTGCCGCCGCGCCCGACGTGGCGTTCGAGTACCCGTTCGGCCCCACGGTCGTGAACCAGTACGCGATGGCCGCCATGCGTCACATGCACCAGTACGGCACGACCAGCGCCCAGCTCGCGTGGATCAAGGTGGCCGCCTCCCAGCACGCCCAGCACAATCCCCAGGCGCTGCTGCGCGAGGTCGTCACCGTCGAGGAGGTCCTCGACTCGCCGATCATCGCCGACCCGTTGCACCGCCTGGACTGCTGCGTCATCACCGACGGCGGTGGCGCCATCGTCGTGACGAAGCCCGAGATCGCCAGGAGCCTCGGGCGCCCCCCGGTGACGATCCTCGGCGCCGGGGAGGCGGTGAAGCACCAGATGGGCGGTCGGATCGACCTGACCTACACCGGCGCGACGTGGTCGGGTCCGGCGGCCTTCGCCGAGGCCGGGGTGAAGCCCGCCGACGTGAAGTACGTGTCGATCTACGACAGCTTCACCATCACCGTCCTCATCACGCTGGAGGACCTCGGCTTCGCGCCCAAGGGGCAGGGCGGCAAGCTCGTGTCCGACGGCAACCTCATCGCCGGCGTCGGCAAGGTGCCGTTCAACACCGACGGCGGCGGTCTCTGCAACAATCACCCGGCCAACCGCGGCGGGCTCACGAAGGTGGTGGAGGCCGTGCGGCAGCTCCGCGGCGAGGCCCACCCGAAGGTGCAGGTGAAGAACTGCGACATCGCGCTCGCCCACGGCACCGGGGGCTCGCTCGCCACCCGCCACGGCAGCGCCACGCTGATCTTGAAGAGGGAGTGACATGGCCGCCAGGGAACGGAGCATCCCGGCCCCGCCGGCAAACCCGGAGACGCAGGCGTTCTGGGACGCCGCGACGCAGGGCACGCTGCTGGTCAAGCGCTGCACCGCGTGCGGCGAGCCGCACTGGTACCCGCGGGCGCTCTGCCCCTTCTGCGGGAGCGACCGCACCGAGTGGACGCCGGCGTCGGGCCGGGGCACGATCTACTCCTACAGCGTCTTCCGCCGCGCCCCGATCCCCTACGCCATCGCCTACGTCACGCTGGCCGAGGGCCCGACGATGATGACCAACATCGTCGACTGCGACCTCGACGCGATCCGGATCGGCCAGGCGGTGCAGGTGCGCTTCAAGCCGACGGAAGATGGCGGACCGCCGGTCCCGATGTTCTCGCCGGCCTAGACGCGCGCCGTGACGACCGGGCCCACCTATCACGTCCTGGGCGTTCCTCTGCGGACCGGCTCGCTGTACCCGGGCAGCGAGAACGACGCGCAGGCCTACCGCGAGGCGTCCCTGGTCCCGCGGCTGCGCGCGGCGGGCTGCGATGCCGTCGACGACGGGGACGTGGCGATTCCGAGCTACCTGCCCCATCACGCGATCCCGCCGATCCGGAGCTGGCCGGGTCCGCGCATCGCCTGGGACCACGTCGGAGAGCGCCTCGGGCCGATCTTGCGGGCGCCCGGGCACGTGCCGCTGCTCATCGGCTGCGATTGCAGCATCGTCGTGGGCACGACCCAGGCGCTCCGGCGCGCGGCCGGCGACGACGTGCACGTGCTCTACGTCGACGGCGACTTCGACGACGCGGCGCCGGATCCCGCGCGCTGTCAGAGCGCGGCGGCCGTGGCCGTGTGGCTCATGACCCGGCCGTCGCCGTTCTGGACCGGGCCGCCGCTGGCGCCCTCGCAGGTCACGGTGATCGGGTGGAGCAACGGCCCGCAGTCCCCGGATGCCGCCGTGCGCTCCGTGTCCCTGGCCGACGTGCGCCGCCTCGGACCGGCGGCGGCGGCGGGCCAGGCCCTGGCCGGCGTTCCGGCGTCGGCGTCCGTGCTG
>Ga0268386_10002050_pt1 | contig 14154 bp, 12 predicted proteins | sample RVTome_15_FD_200260 | JGI IMG/M metagenome (GOLD analysis project Ga0268386, IMG submission 200260) | Soil microbial communities from uranium-contaminated site in the Upper Colorado River Basin, Wyoming, United States - RVT150D86... ...
GGCGTCCGTTGCAAATGCATCACCCATCACGACCATGATTAGCCGGATCGCACAATTCTCACACAGTGTAGATTCTACCGATTTCAATCGAGTGAACAGAGGCCTTGACTGTCAGCGTTCGCCTACGAGCGGCCGGTCAAACTTTCAAGGACTCACGGCCGCTGCAGGCAGGAGCCGGCCAACAACGGCCGCTGCGGGCCGTAATTGTAGCGATCCGTTATCCGGCGTTGGCGTTAGATGATGGAACGAACGACTGGAATCCGCCGTATGCCATCCGATTTGCCTCAAAACCCGAATTCGATGAGTTGATCAAATCCGCCATTCGAGGGTCAGCCGCTACCTTCTCATTTGCCAAATCACGCGCGGCGCGAGATTCAAATACCACCCACCCGAACACGATGGCTTCATCCTCGGTTGCAGCTACAACATCAGTGAATGAGCGTGTACCCTCAAGCATCAAGTCGTCGCCAACATATTCCCTGTAGTCGAGTGCGCCGTGCTCCTTCCAAATTTCTGAAACCGCTTCAACAAGACGCCTATACTCATCCAAGCGATTGCGTGAAACAGGTACTACAAATCCATCGATATAGTGCGCCATACTTGCTCCGGTAGTGAAAACTAATTCCGGTTTCCTCAGCTGGCAAACTGCCGGTTACTTCGAAATTATTGCGATTAATGCGCCTGCATCGAGCAAAACGCGAACGTCAGCAATGGGTCAGTTTGTGCCTTTCGGGATCATAGCCCTCGACCGGCTGTTGTCCGGCTAAGGGCGGTCATTGGCTTCTACGATGCGCATCGAATCTCGCAGCCTGTATCTCGCCCGGCAGCGTGGCCGCGTCCGCCCTGCCCCCCGGCGCTGAAGTCTTGCATAACGTCGCTTGCAATATACATTATACGCATACGACAGGGTCCGAACACAGACGGCCGATTTCCTGAGCCGCTTCTCCAGCGAGGACTCCTTTGAGTCAGCTCAGAGAAGTCAGGTGTGCGACAGCACGGCGGCTTCGACCTCGCGGTTCACCAGCAAGCGGTCCACCCGGCGCCCGTCCATGCCCTGGACCTCGAAGTCCCAGCCTTGCCACGTGAATCGCTCGCCTTCCTGCGGGATGCGACCGAGCTGGTCCAGCGCGAGTCCTGCGACCGTGTGATAGTCGCGCGTCGATGCGTCATACACGCGCAGCAATCGCGCGAGCTCGGTCAACGGCAGCGTGCCGGGCAACAGCCATGCATTTTCGCCGATCGCGACCGGACCGCCATGTTCGTCCACGGTATCGCTGAAGTCGCCGGCAATCGCGGCCAGGATGTCTGAAACCGTTACTACTCCCTCGATGCTGCCGTATTCATCCACCACGACGGCGAGCGGCACGGGTTGCGTCCGCAATTGCTCGAGAACCTGCATCGCCGACATGCCTTCGTGAACGACCAGTGGCTGCACGATGACGCTGCTGACATTCAGCTCGCGTCCGTCGATGCAGGTGCGCAGCAGGTCGCGGCTCTGCACAACGCCTTCGAGAGCATCGAGATCGCCGCGCGCAACCAGCAGGCGCGTGTGCGGAGCTTCCCGCACCTCCTTTATGAGGGTTTGCTCATCGTCCTCGAGATCCAGCCAGACGATCTCAGGCCGCGGGGTCATGACCGATTCCACCCTGCGCTGCGACAACTCGAGCACGCGCCGGATCATCTGCCGCTCGATCGGCGCGAACACCATGTCAGCGCCCGCCGTAATCGTGTTCAGCGGCGCGCCGCTATCGGCGGCCGGACGTCCGCCCAGCAAGCGCAACACCGCGTCCGCTGTGCGCTCGCGCAACGGCCGCGCCATGGCTAGTTTCGTACGGTTGCGGCGCGCCATCTGGTTCAAGAATTCAATCAGCACCGAGAAGCCGATCGCCGCGTACAGGTAGCCCTTCGGAATATGCAAGCCGAACCCTTCCGCGATCAAGCTGAACCCGATCATGAGCAGGAAGCCGAGACACAGCACGACAACCGTGGGATGCGCGTTGACGAAACGCGTGAGCGGCTTGCTGGCGAGAATCATCAGGGCCATCGCGGCGACCACCGCGGTCATCATCACCCACAGGTCCTCGACCATTCCGACCGCGGTAATCACCGAGTCCAGCGAGAACACGGCGTCGAGGGCGACGATCTGCGCCACCACGATGCCGAACGATGCCTGGACGTTCGGGCCCTCGCCGCGATTGGAAGAGCCTTCCAGGCGTTCGTGCAATTCGGTCGTGGACTTGAACAGCAGGAACAGGCCGCCGCCGAGCAGGATCAGGTCCCGGCCGGAAAATCCGTGCCCGAGGATTGCGAACAGCGGCTCGGTCAGCGATACCAGCCAGGAAATGCTGGCAAGCAGCGCGAGTCGCATGAGCATGGCCAGAACCAGGCCGATGACTCGCGCCCTGTCCCGCTGCCGCTCCGGAAGCTTGTCCGCGAGGATCGCGATGAAGATCAGGTTGTCGATGCCGAGAACGATCTCGAGCACGATCAACGTCAGCAAACCAAGCCAGATGGTCGGGTCAGCGAATAGTTCGATCATTAGGGCCAGTGCGTGGGATCAGCAGACAGTATGCCACGGACGACCCGCGCCACGCGGCCGTCCGTCGCCATTTCATATATATTTGGATTGAGCGGCCACGGGCGGCCTGCAGCCCGCCCCCGCTGGCTTGAAAACGCTGCAATCGCCACAAAATCAGCCGCCTGTGTCCTGAGGGAGAGAACCCGAATGTTCAAGCGCGTCGTACTTTTCATTGCCACTAACCTGGCCGTCATCCTCGTCCTGAGCGTGGTGTTGCGCCTCCTCGGCGTCGACCGGATCCTCGACGAGTCCGGCACCGGGATAAACTACGAGTCGCTGCTGATCCTGTCGCTGGTCATCGGCTTTGGCGGTTCCTTTATTTCCCTCGCCATTTCCAAGTGGATGGCTAAACGCACGACCGGCGCGCGCGTCATCACGAATCCATCAAACAACACCGAGGCGTGGCTGGTCGGCACCGTGCAGCGGCTCTCGCAACAGGCCGGCATAGACATGCCGGAGGTCGCGATTTACGACGCGCCGGACATGAACGCATTTGCCACCGGCGCGCGGCGCAACAGCGCCCTCGTTGCCGTAAGCAGCGGCCTGCTGCAGGGCATGCAGCGCGAGGAAGTCGAGGCCGTGCTCGCCCACGAGATTTCGCACGTTGCGAACGGCGACATGGTGACGCTGGCGTTGGTCCAGGGTGTCGTGAACACCTTCGTGATCTTCCTGTCGCGCGTCGTCGGGCACATAGTCGACCGGGTCGTGCTGAAGAACGATCGCGGTTACGGCATCGGGTATTTCGTGTCAGTCATCGCGGCGCAACTGGTGCTCGGTATTCTCGCAAGCGTCATCGTCATGTGGGTGTCGCGTTACCGCGAGTTCCGTGCGGATGCCGGCTCGGCGCGCCTGAACGGCAAAAAGCCGATGATCGACGCGCTGACACGGCTCGACAGGACTTCTCGTCCGGGCATGCTGCCCGAGAACCTGGAAGCGTTCGGGATCTCAGGGCGACAGGGAGCGGGCATCAAGCGGCTGTTCATGAGCCATCCGCCGATCGCCGAACGGATCGACGCACTGACGAAGCTGGCCTGATTCCAGCGCCGACCGGCCTTCAGCCGGCGTCCTGGAGTTCGGCAAGGGCGCGCTTGATTTCGGACAGCAGGCTTCTCTCGCCGCCGCCCAGGCCCTCCCCTTCGGATTCCTGGAGTTGTATCGCTTCGGATTCCCAGTGCGTGAGTATTTCCAGCTTCTGGCTGTCGTCCAGCGTTTCATCGCGCAGGACGGCAGCCGGGCGCTCGTAGCATTCAGACGGGGTGCGCAAGGCTTGCTGATATGTGCTGTGCTCGATCATGATGGTTTCTCGTCCGTCTTCGGGACGGACAAGGCTACCACCGTGGCGAGCTGGTGAAGGTTTTCCCGCGACCAGGTCTGCAAACAACTACGCCATTTTACGAGACCGGACACTAGCGGACGCGCTTGACGCGGCGTCTCGGCTCCAGCCTGACCCGCCGGGCGACGCGGCTATCGGATGGCGTGTTGCAGGCATCGCCACGCGCACTTCGCGCTTGCGGGGCTTGCGGATTGGGGACTCCGTTCGAAACAGCCGGGAGCCAGGCCGAGGGCGACCCGCTCCAGTACGGACTGTCGGCGCTGCTGGTGCTGCTGGACCAGCAGCGGGACCAGCGACCGGTGTTCATTTGCTGTGGTTGTACGGATCGCTGCCCTCGGCGCAGTCATCCGCCTCCTCGAGGCGCAGTTCCGGAGGAGCTTCCGGGTCTTCCAGGAGTTCCCGGCAGCGTTCGCGTATTTCGGAGAGTCGCATCTTTACGGTTTCGGACTCGGGAGTGTTCATACACTTCTCTTTTTCTGCGCGGCGATTTATTCGAAGTCTAAGCAGGTTGCCAAGCGGAAAATGTGAGCATCCTCACAATTCAAAATTGTTGCTTCTTGTATTTCAACTGCTTATGTAATCTTCAGAGACCGTCTCGAAGCTCTGCCGGGTGCCGGTTCGCCTTAAATTTAGTACCGAACCAATGCCGACCCCCAGGTAAACCCGGCCCCGAAGGCCTCGAACAGCACGAGCTCGCCCCGTTTGATGCGGCCGTCGCGCACTGCGACGTCCAGTGCCAGCGGAATCGAGGCGCTGGAGGTGTTGGCGTGCTCATCCACCGTAACGACGACCCGCTCCATCGGCAGATCCAGTTTCTTCGCCGCGGCTGCGATGATGCGGAGGTTGGCCTGGTGCGGGATGAGCCATGAGATGTCCCTGGTCGATATTTCGTTGCCGGCGAGAGTCTCCTCGGCGATCAGGTTCAGCGTACTGACGGCCTTGCGGAACACCTCGTGGCCCTTCATCTGTATGAAGGCCGCTTCCGCGCGGACCGTCGCATAGCCTGAAGAAATTCCAGCGGGTACGTGGAGGAGGTCTTCATATTCGCCATCGGAATGCGCATGCGTCGACAGGATGCCGGGCTCGTCGGACGCGCGCAGCACCACGGCCCCTGCCCCGTCGCCGAACAGGACGCAGGTCGAGCGGTCGTTCCAGTCGATGATGCGCGAATAGGTTTCGGCCCCGATCACGAGTGCGCAGGTCGCGCCGCCGGTACGCACGTAGCGGTCTGCCACGTCGAGCGCAAAGATGAAGCCGGAGCATGCGGCGTGCACATCGAAGGCCGGTGTCCCGTGGATGTTCAGTTTCCGTTGCACGATGCAGGCGGTGCTGGGGAAGACCTTGTCCGGAGTCGTTGTGGCGACGATGATCAGGTCGATGTCCGTGGTCGTGACTTGCGCCTGTTCCATGGCGTTGCGCGCGGCGGCGACGCTCATGTCGGAGGTCGTTTCATTCTCGGCGGCGATGTGGCGCCGCCTGATCCCTGTCCGCTCGCGAATCCATTCGTCCGATGTGTCGACGAATGCCTCGAATTCACGGTTGTGCATTACCCTTTCGGGCAAGTAACTGCCGGTGCCTGCGATCTTTGCGTACGTCATTGGTGTCCTGTAGGAAGCTTGCGGCACGTGCGCCGCTCAGCGGCGCAGAAAGGCGGCGAGCTCGCGAATCGTCGGGTAGTCGAACAAGTCGCTGATATCCACCTTGCCCGGATGTTTCTCGTCGATTGCGAGAACGATTTCAGTCAGCGTCAGCGAACTGACGCCGACTTCGAACAGGTTGTCGTCCGGACCGATGATGCGGTCCTTCGCAAACTCACGGCAGATCTGTTCGAGTTCCAGTATCAATAGATCGCCTGCATCGGCGCTTGCAAGCAGGTCGGTCGGAGTCTCGCCGGCGGACGGTTCGATAGAAGCGAGAAACGTGTCGAATGCACCGTTCAGGTAGGCCGCCGACAGATGATTCCGCTGAATCTTTCCGCTGGTGGTCTTTGGGATCCGCGCAACAGGAATCACATGGTCGACTTCGAGCCCCGTGCGGCTCCCGACGGTCGTGCGGACAGTGTGCGCCAGAGCCGGGAACGACTCAAGATCCTGGCGATAGAGGAGGAAGACCAGCAGTTCTTCCGTCGCGCTGCCGGCACGGCTGGCGCCGCATACCACGACCTTGCCGAGGTCCAGGCCGTCAACCGTGGAGACGACCTCTTCAATATCGTGCGGATAGTAGTTCTGGCCGTTCACGATCACGATGTCCTTGGAACGCCCGGTGATCACCAGGTCGTCGTCGACAAGGACACCGCAATCGCCGGTGCGCAACCACCCGTCGCCGGTGAACAAGGACTGCTCCGCCTGGCCGTCGTTGTAAAGCCCGGTGGTCACGTTCGCACCCGATACCTGGATATTGCCAACGATGCCCGGGGGGATCTGCGCATCCGAATCATCGGTGATTCGAATCCGGCAGTCGCGCACGGCGCGGCCGACCTTGACGAAACTCACGGCCTGGTCATCGCCGGGGCCGGCGGGCACAAAGCGTTCACCGATCCGAAGGCTGTGGCGATCTACCACGATCCGCGAATACTCCACACCCGGTGTCGGGAAACTTACCGCGACCGTGGCTTCGGCCAGCCCGTATACAGGGAACATGGCGGATCGCCGCAGGCCGAACGGCGCCAGCGCATCGAGGAACTGCTCGCACAGGTCGAAGGAGATCGGTTCGGCGCCGTTCATAACCAGGCGCACGGACGAAAGGTCGAGCCCCTGCGCGCCCTTTCGCAGGAACGTGTTGAGGAAGTGCTTGAATCCGAAATTCGGCGAACAAAGCTGCGACGCCTGGAGCTCGCTGGCCTTCGTCATCCAGATCAGCGGGCGGCGAACGAAAAGACCGGTGTCCATTACCGCATGGTTCATGTGCGCCGCCAGCACGCTAAGGTGAAAGCCGATAAGACCCATGTCGTGCGTCAAAGGCATCCAGCTCAGGCTCTGGTCGCCGTCCGTCCAGGCGGCGCCTTCGATGATCGCGCGGATGTTGGTGGTCAGGTTGCGGTGTGTCAGGCACACGCCTTTCGGGTCGCTCGTCGAACCGGACGAATACTGGATGAACGCCGTGTCGTCGCGTGCAGGCTCGAAAACCGTGCCCTCCGAGCCTTGCACGACGTCGCTGTCGAGAACCGAACGTTCAGCAAGCTTCGCGCGGACAGCCGGCATCTCCCGGTCGTCCGCAAACTCCGCGAGGCGCGCGAGCAGTTCGGACTCGGTGAACAGGGTTGCCCGCTGCAGTTGCAGCAGGATCCGGAAGAGCTTGAGCCGGTGCTCGTCGCTGATGCCGACGGCCACCGGGACGGGCACGATGCCCCCCAGCATCCCCGCCCAGAAGGCAACGACGAAGCTTTCGTTGGATCGCGTGAAGACGACAAGCTCGTCGCCCGGTTTCATGCCCCGTGCCTGCAAAGCACCGAGCATTGCCAAAGCCCGGCGCCACAAGTCGGCGAACGTCACTATCGTCTCGTCCTTGTCCCCGTCGACAAAGCGGATAGAACGATCCCGTGTTCCGGCTTCGCGCAGGATTTCGGTCAGGCTGTCGTATAACTTCATTGCTGGTCGGTGCGAAGGCGCGGATAGAGAAAGATGTCAGTCGCTGACCGAAGGTTGATGCCGAGATCGAGCGGTGGAAGCTCCCCTTCGCTTCCCATCATGACGAATTTCTGTGCAAGCAGTCCGAGGTGAATCTTCATTTCGAGAAACGAGAAATATTCGCCGAGACAGCGCCGCGGTCCCAGGGAAAACGGAAAGTATGGACGCTCACCCTTCTTCAGCTCGCCGCCCGGGCCGAAACGATCGGGATTGAATCGCTCCGGCTCCGGCCAGAACTCGCCCGTACGGTGCAGTATGAAAGGTGAAAGATAAACGTCGGTACCCGCGTCGAGATCATAGTCGGTCAGCGAGTCGTCCTGGGAGGCGCGCCTGGTGAACAGCCATACCGGCGGATAGAGCCGCAGCGTTTCCTCCAGCACGGCCTGTGCGTAGTGCATTCCACTGACGCTCTCCGCATCGATCCCGGACTCGTTTGAAAGTTGCGCGTGGGCCTCATGTGCCAGCCGCGCGTGGTAATCGGCGTGCCCGGCGAGCAAGTACCACGCCCAGTTGAGCGTTCCCGCAGAGGTTTCGTATCCGGCGACGATCAGCGTCACCAGTTCGTCCAGAAGCTCGTTGTCGCTGAACGCATTCCCGTCCTTGTCGCGGGCGGCAAGGTACACAGACAGAAAGTCGAACTCGCCGTCGCCGCCCGACTCGCGCCGACCTTCCACGATGTGCAGGAGAAGCTGGCGCAGTTCGCGCACTTTCAGCACAACCCGCAAATCCCGTGTCGAGTCTTCACTCAGGAAAGCGAACGGATTCGTGCCGGTAGTCAGCAGATGCCGCTCGTAATCGCTGCCGAACATCGCTCGCAAGATGAGCTCCAGGGCGAAATCGCTGGTCTCCTGCGTGATGTTGAGCGTACCACCGGCTGTTGCGACGCCGGCCCATTTCCGTGCCCGCTCCTCACAACAGGAAACGATCACGCCGATCAGCCGGTGCATGTTGGCGCGGCTGAATGCGGGTTGAACCATGGTCCTTGAACGGCGCCAGATGGCCCCGTCGCTCACGATCAGGCCGTTTCCCAGGAGCATTTTGACCCGTTCGAACCCCGGTCCCTTCCGGTAGCTTGCATGCTGGCGGACGAGAATCCGCCGGACCTCTGCAGGATCGTTGACGAACAGGGCCTGCCGCCCGTTCGGCTTCTGGATTGCGACGATATTGCCGAAGCGCCGCTGCGCATCCACCAGGGTATCCAGGGTTTCGGGGTCGATGCCGAGCGGGACCGGCTCATCGGGTCCTGGAGGACGCCGTCTGGCTGAGATCGCTAAAGTCATGAAATACGGGAAATACGGGCTGTCGGTGCCGCTGGGCAGTTTTGCAGGCGCAATAGTACATTGACCGGCCGTTGACCGATACTGCAAACTCCCACGCCGTCACATGCACGAAAGCGCGATTGGTCGGCAGCTTCAGCGTTTTCCGGCATATTACAGTCTGTGCTTCCGCACTCTGCCCATGCGCAATCACTGTCCTTATCAAAGGCCGCCATGACAGATCAGAGCCTGAAATCCAACTTGCAGAACATCGAATCGCGGCGCAGCAATTCATCCATGCGGCGAATGTCGTCCATGCGCCGCCTTTACTATTTCCTCGGGCTGCCGGTGCTTAGAGGAGCGCTGCGGCTGTTATGGTGGACCTACCGTGTCGAGAAGGTTATAGGCAAAGACATTGCAGAGCGCATCCTCGCCAAGGGCCAGGTCTGCGGGCCCTGTTACTGGCACCAGCATCATATTCTTTGCACGATCATGCTTCGTGAATGGATCCGTCGCGGCTTTAAGGCCTGCTTCCTCGTTTCCGCATCCGTCGATGGGGACGTGCCGGCACGCATCGCGCGGGCCTGGGGCGCCGAAGTCATCCGCGGGTCGGCAAACCAGACCGGCGCCCTGGTGCTTCGCGACATGCATCAGTTGATGAAGCGTGGGTTGTCGATCGTGACCACCGCAGACGGCCCCTCCGGACCAAAGTATGAGTTCAAGCCGGGTGCGGTGCTGATGGCGCGCATCGTTTCTGTCCCGCTCGTGCCTCTGGCATGTGCGGCAGACCGCGCCTGGTATCTCAAGCGCTGGGACAACTTTATGATCCCGAAGCCGTTCGCGCGGATCGTGCTCGCCGTAGGCGAACCGGTCAACGTCCCCGCTGAAACCCCGCTGGACCGGATCGACGAATACCGTATGCGAATGCAGAATGCAGTAAACCGCCTGACGGAGCAGTCGAAGCAGGAACTTGCCTGAAACTGCACCGAACTGCAGTCGGGCCTGACGGAGTGGGTAGCGTGCGCGTCACATCGCCTTGGTCCACAGCTGGCACTTTATTCGTCGCCGCAGCGCTGCTGCAGCCGCAGGCTGTTGCCCGCGCCGAGGAAACGCTGACACCCCACAAGGCAACGTACGACGTCAGGATTTCCGTTCTCGGGGGCACGTTGGTTTCCGAGGTTACGAAAGCCGATCCGGGATTCATGGCCAACACCGTGATCAAAGCCACTGGCATGTCGCGCATGATCGCGCGCGGTGCGATCCAGGAAAGTTCCTATTTCCTGCTGGAGCCGGAAGGCGTTCGTCCGACACAGTACCGCTCGATCGACACGCTATCGACCGAAGATGAAACCGTGAGTCTCGATTTCGACTGGCGAGAACAGACTGTGCACGGCATGGTGAACAACGAGACGTTCGACGAGCAACTCGAAGGCCGCGTGCACGATCGCGTCTCGATCCAGTACGAGCTGATGCTCGATCTCCTGAACGGGAAAGCCGCGGAACAGTACTGGATGCTTGATGGCGATGAGCTGAAACGGCTCAACGTCAGGAACATCGGGACAAGGACCGTCGACGTCCCGTACGGCGAGTTCGAGGCTGTCGGCATACAACACAGCAAGGAAAACTCGACCAGGGTGACGACGCTGTGGTGCGCCGAAGAACTCGACTACCTGCCCGTCATCATCGAACAGCACCGCAAGGGTAAGCTCGGGGTCCGCGCGGTATTGAAGAGCTATGAGCCCGTGAGTGAGTCAATGGCCTCGGACTGACGGTGTAGGAGCCCACGCCGGGCTCCTCCACGTGCTATCAGCCGACCCGGTCGAACGTCTGCACGATCGTTTCCGTCTCGCCGTTCTTGCCGCGAAATACGATCGTACGCTGCAGTGTATGGTGATTGACCAGTGAGAAGCGTTCCGTCAGCTTCATATTGTCCTGGTCGAGGGTTTCGGCAACATATTCCCTGCCCTCCCAGCCCGATACGCGGTCCGCGATCACCGGCCCGACCTGAACTTCCCGGTTTTCCCCAAACCGGTACTCCACCACAACCGCCCGGTCGAAGCTGAGGAACAGGCCGCCCGCTGTCTGTGTGACTTTCAGCGTCTTCCCGTATTCAAGGAACACGTGGACGAGCCCGCCGGCGTTGCGCCGGGGTCTCGACACCCTGCCCCGGTCGTCCGGAATGTCCATGGGTTCGAGGATGATCCGGTCGTTGACGCCGTCGGTGCGGCGGATCGCGTCATTGATTCGGCGCTCGGCCGAACGCGCATCCTCGCGCAGCCGCCACGTGCCGGAAAGGTCCGCGCCCGCCGGCACCGCGCCGCTTTTCGGTATCAGGACCTCCCGCGAGGCGCAGGCTGCGAGCAGGCAGGCGAACAGGCAAATCGCAACAAATCGTGCACCAGGCCGCTGGCTGTGGCCGGGCGTCCGACAGGTCGTCACGCGAATGCCCCGGCCGCCTTATTCGTCAAGTGGCTTGACGAACTTCAGGGTCATCCGATCGGACTCGCCGATGGCGAGGTACTTGTCGCGATCCTGATCGCCGAGCGCCAGCGTCGGAGGCAGCGTCCACACGCCCTGCGGGTGATCGTGCGTGTCTTTCGGATTGCGGTTGATGTCGGAGCGACCGGCAAACTCGAATCCGGCCGCTTGCGCCGCGGCGATGACTCGCTCTTCCGACACATAGCCGTTTGCGGCAAGCGGATCCTCATTCCCGGGGTCCGGCCAGCGGTGATCCACGACGCCGAGAATACCGCCGGGCTTCAACGCGTCGAACATCGCGACAAAACCGAGCCTTGCAGAGTCGGCGCCATATCCTTCGCCGAGCCAGTTGTGGACGTTGCGGAACGTCAGCACCATGTCGGCCGATCCACGCGGCGCCAGTTCGAGCTCGTACGGAAAGTCCAGGGAAGTTACCGTGACGGCACGGTAAGGATCAGGAACCGTGCCGACCTTCATCAGGAACGATCCAAAGTATCGCCGCTGGTAAGCGAACGGCGGGTTGACGCCATACTGCGCGGCATACAGCTTGCCCTTTTCCTTCAATGCCGGCGCCAGTATTTCCGTATACCAGCCGCCACCGGGCCAGATTTCGACCACGGTCATGTCGGAGCGAAAGCCGAAAAAAGCAAGTGTCTCCTTCGGGTGGCGGTATTTGTCTCGCGCCTTGTTCTCTTCGCTGCGATGATCCCCTGCGATCGCGGCATCGAGAGCCGAACTGGCTGCGGCGTCCAGCGCGTCGGCCGCGTCGGCCGGGGCGAAATGGATCAGAGCAGCGATGATACAGATTGCGAACGGAGTACGGACAGCCTGCTGTGTAGCCATTGTTGCCATTTCCCCTGTAGTTTCCGGTATCGCGGCGGCGTCTGAGATGCTGCATCCATGCGTCAGGCGACGCTATAATCGCCCGCCTGCTGCATCGCATTAAACCGAAGTTTCCCTTTTCAGGTCAATCTTCCCGCCGGCACGGGAGCCTTTTTGCGAGTGATTGCAACACGCATGATCATAAGAAAAACAACTGTTCTCGCGTTTGTTGCAGCACTCGCACCGGTGCTGGCGCAGGCAGAGATTGCCGTAACGGTACGAGACCTGGGCGAGATACTGGTTGCTCGCGAGTTCCGCGCGCCCGCCTCCGTCATTGCCGCGAACCGTGCGGTGGTCACATCGCAGATTACAGCCTTGATCGATGAAATTACCGTCGACGTGGGCGACCACGTGGCCAAAGACCAGCTGCTCGTCAGGCTCGATCCGGCAGATACCCAGCTGGCGCTTGCGGAAGCCGAGGCGGCGTTGGCGGCGCTGGAGGCGCAGCTCCTCGATGCGGAGCAACGTCTGCGTCGCGCAGAAGATCTCCTGACGCGCGACTTCGTATCCGAAGACGAGCTAAACGCGCGGGAAACCGAAGTTGCGGTCATCAAGGCTAACCGGGATCGACAGCTTGTCGCGATTCGCGATGCGCGGCTTGCCCTTGGGCGCACGGAAGTGACCTCACCGTTCGAAGCCGCCGTGGTCGAACGCCAGGGACAGGTCGGGAATCTCGCAACGCCCGGGAGCCCGCTGCTGACTCTCGTGCAGACCGACGGCCGGGAGATCGACGCGGAGATCGATCCCAGGTACGCCGCGCAACTGCAAACTGCGGCGGACGTGCGATTTATCAGCGACGGCAGACAATGGCCGCTGGAGCTCGCGCGACTATCGTCCGTTATCGAGATCGATACGCGCAAGATCCGCGGACGTTTTCGCTTTTCCGACCTGCCCGCGCCGATAGGATCGACCGGCGAAGTCGTGTGGAAGGAGCCGTCCGGCCTGGTTCCGGTCTCCCTGATCGTGCAGCGCGGCAACGCCCTCGGCATCTTTACCGCTACCGACGGGCGCGCGCGATTCATCGCCATACCGGCCGCACAGGAAGGACGCCCGGCGGCCGTTGACCTGCCCGTCGATACCTCGATTGTAACCGCCGGTCATACGCGCCTGCAGGACGGAGACCCCGTTCAGATCGCCCGGGAATGAAACTGCTCCGTTCATTGCTGACCAATCATCCGCTGGTCAACATCTCCTTCGGCGTAGTGTTGCTGATGGGGACGGTCTCCTATCTTCAGCTCCCGCGCGAGCAGGACCCGGAGATCAATTTCAATTTCGTCAATATCAACACCGTGCTTCCGGGCGCGACCGCGGCGGACGTCGAGGAGCTGGTGACCGGTCCGCTGGAGGACGCACTTCGCAACGTGCAGGACATTCGTTTCGTCAGCAGTTCTTCCAGGGAGGACGTGTCGGACATTCTTGTGCGTTTCAACGAACTCAGCGAAAGCGAGTTCGACAAGCGCGTCGTGGACCTGCGGCGTGAGATTCAGAGCAAGACGAACGACGAACTTCCGGACGAAGTCGAAGACCCATACATTCTGGAAGTAACAACCTCGAACGGTTTCCCGACGGCCACCGTTGTCGTCGCGGGTCAGGCTGACGACGAACGGTTACGCCGACAGGCAAAACTCATCCGGGACGATCTCGAGCGCATTACCGGCGTAGACCGGGTGCAGGCCTTCGGCTTCAACGAGCCCGAATTGCAGGTTGAAGTCGAACCGCAGGCACTGGCGGCGAACGACCTGACCGCAGTCGACGTTGCAGATCAGCTGCGCGGGGCCTATCACGACGTTACCGCAGGCGAGATGGAGGTCGGGCGCGAAGCCTGGCTCATCCGGGTCACGGGTAAGACGGTCGAACCGGATGAACTCGCCGCGTTCCTCGTCTCGCCGCGCGAGCAACCGCAGAGGAAGATCGCGCTGGATCGCATTGCCGAGATCCGCCGCGGGCGGGAAGAACCGCAGCAGCTGGTGAGTTTCGATGGACGGCCCGCAATTTCAATGT
>Ga0268386_10002051_pt1 | contig 14153 bp, 13 predicted proteins | sample RVTome_15_FD_200260 | JGI IMG/M metagenome (GOLD analysis project Ga0268386, IMG submission 200260) | Soil microbial communities from uranium-contaminated site in the Upper Colorado River Basin, Wyoming, United States - RVT150D86... ...
GCCGTCAGCCGCCACGGGAGGGCGGGCGCAGCGAGGGGACCATGGACTGGAAGTCCCGGTGGTTCGGTATAGCGTGCACGGCGACAGCGACGGGCCAACCGCGGAAGTGAAGGACAACGGCCATGCGGATCGGCATTCTCACGGGTGGCGGCGACGTCCCGGGACTCAACCCGTGCATCAAGGCGGTCGTCAACCGGGTGATCGACGACGGGCACGAGGTGGTGGGCATCCGTCGTGGATGGCGTGGCCTGCTCGCGTGCCAGGCCGACGACCCCGTGTCGCTGAAGGAGAACACGCTGACGCTCGACCGCAACGTCGTGCGTCGTGTCGACCGGTCGGGCGGTACGTTCCTGCACACGTCGCGCGCGAACCCCGGTCGCACACCGCGCAGCGATGTCCCGGGCTTCCTCGAGTCGCGTGCGACGGGCGACGGCCCGTTCGACTTCACCGACCACGTGCTGAAGGTCATCGACGTGCTGGGCATCGACGCACTGGTCCCCATCGGCGGTGACGACACCCTGTCCTACGCGGTGCGCATGCACCAGGAGGGTGTGCCGGTCGTCGCGATCCCCAAGACCATGGACAACGACGTCCACGGCACCGACTACTGCATCGGGTTCTCCACGGCGGTCAGCCGCAGCGTCGGGTTCATCCACTCACTGCGGACGTCTACGGGATCCCACGAGCGCATCGCGGTCATCGAGCTGTTCGGGCGGTACTCGGGGGAGACGTCGTTGATCGCGGCCTACCTCGCCGGCGTCGACCGCGCCGTGATCTCCGAGGTGCCGGTCGAGGTCGGCGTGCTGTCGGATCTGCTGGAGAAGGACAAGCGCGAGAACCCGAGCAACTATGCGATGGTGACCGTCTCTGAGGGAGCGACCCTCAAGGGTGGTCAGATGCACCTGTCCGGCGAGGCCGACGCCTATGGCCACCGCAAGCTGGGCGGGGTGGGCGATGTGCTCGGCGAGGAGATCAAGCAGATCACGGGTCAGGGGATCATCACCCAGACGCTGGGCTACCTGATGCGCTCGGGGGCGCCCGACTCACTCGATCTCATGGTGGCGACCAACTACGCGGTCATGGCGGCCGACCTGGCCGTGGAGGGATCGCGCGGGCGCATGGTCGCGCTGCGCAACGGCACCTACACCAATGTGCCCATCTCGGTCACCAGCGAGGGGGCGAAGCGCGTCGACGTCGACGCCCTGTACGACGTTGACCAATACCGGCCCAAGGTCCGACACGTCGGTGGAAAGCCGATGTTCCTCTACTAGACGTCGAGGGATTGATGTGGGAACAGAACCGGGTGACGCAACGACGTTGCGTCACGGTGCACGACGGTACGTCATCTAGGATGCCTCCGGGGCGAAGGAGTGTGAACCTCTAGTGGAGATTGAGCGTCTACATGCCCGGCAGCTGTTCGACTCGCGTGGCAACCCGACGGTGGAGGTCGACTGCGTGCTGAGCGACGGGTCGTTCGGTCGAGCGGCCGTGCCCAGCGGTGCGTCGACGGGCCAGTTCGAGGCCGTCGAGTTGCGCGACGGCGATGAGGCCTTCGGCGGCAAGGGGGTCACGCGCGCCATCGACAGCGTCAACTCCACGATCGCCGGGACGGTCATCGGCATGGACGCCACCGACCAGCGCGCCATCGATGCCACGTTGATCACACTCGACGGCACCGACGACAAGTCGGATCTGGGAGCCAACGCGATCCTCGGCGTCAGCCTCGCGGTCGCCAAGGCGGCCGCCGACTCGCGCCTGCTGCCGCTGTATGCGTACCTCGGCGGTCCCAACGCGCACCTGCTGCCGGTGCCGATGATGAACATCGTCAACGGTGGCGCGCACGCCGACTCCAACGTCGACTTCCAGGAGTTCATGATCGCGCCGGTCGGCGCGCCGTCGTTCGCCGAGGCGGTGCGCGCGGGCGCCGAGGTGTACCAGGCGCTCAAGGGTGTGCTGAAGGCCTCCGGGCTGTCGACCGGGCTGGGCGACGAGGGCGGGTTCGCACCCGAGCTGGAGTCCAACTCCGCGGCGCTCGATCTGATCATCGAGGCGATCACCAAGGCCGGTTACCGTCCCGGTGACGACGTCGCGCTGGCGATGGACGTCGCGGCCAGTGAGTTCTACGCCGACGGCAGCTACCAGCTCGCGGGCGAGGGCCGCACGCTGTCGTCGGGCGAGATGGTCGATCTGCTCGCCGGCCTGGCCGAGCGCTTCCCGATCGTGTCGATCGAGGACGGCCTCGACGAGGAGGATTGGGACAGCTGGGCGCTTTTGACCCAGCGCATCGGTGACCGCTGCCAGCTCGTCGGCGACGACCTGTTCGTGACCAACAGCACGCGCGTCACGCGTGGCATCAGGTCCGGCAGCGCCAACAGTGTGCTGGTGAAGGTGAACCAGATCGGTACGCTGACCGAGACGCTGGACACGATGGAGCTCGCGCACCGTGCCGGATGGACGTGCATGGTCAGTCACCGCTCCGGTGAGACCGAGGACACGACCATCGCCGACCTGGCCGTCGCCACCAACGCGGGACAGATCAAGAGCGGCGCGCCCGCGCGGACCGACCGCGTCGCGAAGTACAACCAGCTGCTACGCATCGAGGAGCAACTGGGGGACGCGGCCCGCTACGCAGGGGCCGCGGCGTTCCCCCGCACCTACCACCGACCCGACGACTAACTTGCTCACGGCCGCTCCGCAGGCTCCGCTCCGTTCGCAACGGCCCGGGGAGCCTGGCGGCCCAGACATGATCAGGAGCGCGGCCTATGGCTTCCCCCCTCCGCTCCCTTCCCGACACCATCCGCCGGCGCGCACGTTCCGGCGGCGACTCGGCGCTCGCCGCGGTCCGGGCTTCACGCTCGTTCGTGGTCGGTGTGGTGGCGCTGCTGGCGCTGCTCGGGTTCATGGCGGCAGCACCGATCCGCAGCCTCGACGCCACGAACCAGCGCGTGGAGTACCTGCAGGCGACCAAGCGGCAGCTGACGACCAGCGTCACCGAGCTGGAGCAGCGCAGCACACGCCTGCGTGATCCCAACGAGGTCGAGCTGCTGGCGCGGACCAAGTTCGGCCTGGTCAGACCGGGAGAGACCGCCTACGTGGTCGTCACCCCCGAGGATCAGATCGAGGCCGAGGCGGAACCGCCCGACGGCGCGGGCCACCGGGCGTGGTACCACTGGCTCGTCGACGCCGTGGTCGACATGATGCCCTCGTAGCGGCGTGACCGGAGCCGGCGGCGTGCTGCGCCGCGCGACATTCGCCGAGCTCGACACGGTGACGCTCTACGCGATCCTGCAACTGCGCGTCGACGTGTTCGTGGTCGAACAGCAGTGCGCCTATCGTGAGTTGGATGGGCGCGACATGGAACCCACGACACAGCATCTGTGGATCGACGATGACGGCGAGATCGGGGCCTACCTGCGCCTGCTGGTGCCCGCCGGCCGGCCGGCGCGGATCGGCCGGGTGGTCAGCGCGTCCTCATGGCGTGGCCGGGGCGCGGGGCAGCGACTGGTCCGTGCGGCGCTCGACGTGGTGCGCGGCCCGGTCGTCCTCGAGGCGCAGGCGCACCTACAGCGGTGGTACGAGCGGCTCGGGTTCGTGGTGTGCGGTGCGGGCTATGTCGAGGACGGCATCGCCCACGTGCCGATGGCGTTGGACACGATGCGGTAGAACCACAATGATCGAGGGATCGACGCAAGGCAGAGATGCAAGGGCTGGGGCATGATCGAAGACGCGTTGCGACCGGCGCCGGACGCGTCCTACGAGGCACAGCTGCGCCGACCACCGATGACCGATCGTGAGGCGGAGCTGGCAGCCGAGATGATCGGGCGACCGTTGCGAGGCCGTTCGGCGGTGGCGGTGCGCTGCGCGTGTGGCATGCCCGCGGTGCTGCGCGTGTCGCCGCGGCTCGACGACGGCACGCCGTTTCCCACGATGTTCTGGCTGAGCTGCCCACAGGCCAACCGCGCGGTCGGCCGGCTCGAGGCGAGCGGGGTCATGCAGGACCTGACGGTCCGCCTCGGCGACGATGCCGATCTGGCGGAACGGTACCGGGCGGCCCACGAACGCTACGTCACGGCGCGCAACGCGCTGGGTCCGGCGGTTCCCGGTGATCCCAGCGCGGGCGGGATGCCGGGCAGGGTCAAGTGCCTGCACGCGCTCTATGCCCACCACCTGGCCACGCGTGACAACCCGATCGGCGCGTGGGTCGCGCAGCAGGTCGAACCGCTGGCGTGTCCGGGACCATGCGTGGGCACCGATGCAGGGTGAGGGCGAGCGGCTGCGAGCCGGCGGGCGGGGACATCAACGGACGGACACCGGACCGCGACGCGCCGTCGCCGTGGTCGACTGCGGCAGCAACTCGACGCGGCTGCTGCTGGCGCGGGTCGTCGGCGGCCGGCTGGAGCCGGTGCGGCGGCGGACCGTCATCACCCGGCTGGGTGGCCGGGTCGACGGCTCCGGGAGGTTGGCCGGCGAGGCGATCGCACGGGTCACGCGCGTGCTCGGTGACTACGCCAGGCAGTGGCGCGCCGTGGGCATCCGGCGTGTCGCCATCTGCGCGACCAGTGCCGTGCGTGACGCCGCCAACGCGGGAATGTTCGTGCGCGCCGTGGAGCGCACGACCGGTGTGACACCGGTGGTGCTGGCGGGTGTGGACGAAGCGGAGCTGACGTTCGCGGGCGCTGTCGCCGGGGTCGGGCACCGCCACGTGGTGTGCGACATCGGGGGCGGCTCCACCGAGCTGATCGTCGGCGCGTCGGTCCCGCAGCACCGGGTCAGCCTGCAGCTGGGCAGCGTCCGCCTGCGCGAACGGCACCTGCACCACGACCCGCCCACCGCCGACGAGTACGAGGCGCTCATCGCCGAGGTCACCGCGGTGCTCGACGACCAGCCCGACGTCTACCGCGCGGGCGGCCCCATGCCGCTGACGGCCGTCGCGGGTACGGCCACGACGCTGGCGGCGGTCGCCTCCGGCGTCGGACCGGAGGAGATCGACCGGGTCGACGGCATGGTGCTGCCGGTCGGCGATCTGCGCCAGCTCGCCGAGGACCTCGCGTGGCTGCCCGCGCGGCGGCGTCTGGACCACCCCGCCATCGTCTCGGGTCGCGAGGACGTCGTGGTCGCCGGAGCGCTGTTGCTCGTGGGCATCGCCGAACGTTTCAGGTTCGCGGCGGTGCAGGTGCGGGTCGCCGACCTCCTCGACGGCATCGCGCTGCGGCTCGCCGCCGGCGAGTGGCCGCCTACCGGTGCCATGGTGCCGGCGTGAGCGACGTCGGACGGCGCCTGATGCGGTTGCGCGAGCACCTGGCCTCGCACGGCGCGACCGAGGTGGGCGAGGCGGCCGGCCGCGTCGGTGCCGTGCTCGCGCTGCTCGTCGAACGCGACGGCGATCTGGAGCTGATCCTGACGCGGCGGCGCGACGACCTCGCGACCCACCCGGGACAGGTGTCGTTCGCGGGCGGGCGCCGGGAGCCCGGCGAGTCGACGACCTCCGCGGCCCTGCGGGAGGCACATGAGGAGATCGGCCTGCGCGGCGACTCCGTCGAGGTGCTGGGCCACCTGCCGGCGTTCTTCATCCCACCGTCGCGGTACTGGCTGGCGCCCGTGATCGCGCGCTGGATGCACCCGCATCCGCTGCGCGCGCAGGAATCTGAGGTCGCCGACATCGTCCGCGCACCGCTGGAGCACCTGCTCGACACCACCCGCTGGCGCAAGGTCCGCCTCTCGATGACCGGCTGGTCGCTCGCGTGGCAGCTCGACGGTGACCATGTGTTGTGGGGCGCGACCGGCATGGTCGCCGGTGTCCTGCTCGACATGATGGAACCGGGCTGGCGCGACGATGTCGCGGTGGACGACCTGGCCGACGACCGCGAGATCATGCCATGGCTGGATCCGGGGCTGGTGCGACGCGTCCGGCCGTCGCTGCTGACCGGCGTCGGATCCCGCGACCGCACCGGCATCGCGCTGCCCGCCGAACGGGCTCCGTCAGCGCCCGACGTCGCGGCGGCCGGCGTCGCCATCGCGACGGCCGTCGAGCGCCTGCGCACGCGCCCCGGCCACATCGTGGTGCTCGCCGGGTCGGGGCACAACGGCCGCGCCGGCGCGGCGGCCGCGGACGTGCTGCGGCAGCGGAATGCGCGCGTGACGCTCGTGACCACCAGCCCCGCGCGACTGGCGGACGCCGATCTCGCCACCCCCTTCGCCGGTTCGTTGCCGGAGGCGGACCTGTACATCGACGCGCTGGTGGGCGGTGGCCTCGACGGACGCCTGCGTGGGGGGCCGATGGAGGTGCTACTGGCGCTGCGCACGCGCGAGGCGCCGATCCTGGCCGTGGACCTGCCCACCGGCCTGCACCCGACCGCGGGCCTGGTCGGCGACACGGTGTCGGCGACGGTCACGCTGGCGCTCGGTGGGTTGTGGCCGGCGCTCGATCATCCCGGCCTGTCGCCGTTCGTCGGTGATCTGTACCTGTGGGACGGCGGCCGGCCGGACATCGTGCGGCTGGTGGCGGGCCCCGAGCGGGCAGCGGTCCGCGGTGGCTGGCGAGAATAGGAGAACACCCGTGGTAGGTCGTCTTCCTTCTGTCGTGAGGAGCGCGGCGTCAGCCGCGGGACTCAGTAGCGAAGCGGTAGGTCACATGACATGACACTGCTCGAGGACCTGCTCGCGCACCGCAGCACGCTGTCGGGCCCTGCCATCGACCACCTGCAGTCACTGCTGGGGGAGTGGCAGACGCTCGCGGACATGTCGTTCGCCGACCTGCTGCTGTGGGTCCGCTGCAAGCTGACCGACGAGACGCCGGCGTACCTGTGCGTCGGGCAGATGCGGCCCTACACGGCGCAGACGATCTACGCCGAGGACCAGGTCGGGCAGGTCTTCCCGACCAGCGCGCGGCCGATGGTCGGGCGCGGGTTCAGCGAGCAGCGCGTCATCCGCGATGCCGATCCGGATTGGTCCACCGGTGTGCCCGTGCGCGAGGAAGCCATCCCGGTGCGGTTCCAGGGCGAGGTGATCGCGGTGATCACCCGCGAGGCCAACGTCTCGACCGCGCGGGCCCCCTCCCAACTCGAGCTGACGTACCTGCAGGCGGCGGGCGAGCTGGCGCAGATGCTGTCAGAGGGCACGTTCCCGCATCCGGAGGCCAGCCGTGAGGAACGCGAGCTGGCACCACGGGTCGGCGACGGCATCATCAGGCTCGACGCCGATGGCGTGGTCGGGTTCGCGTCGCCCAACGCGATCTCGGCGTACCGCCGGCTGGGCAGCCTCGACTCGGTGATGGGCACTCACCTCGAACACCTCGATCCGGAACCCCGCCAGCTCATCGACAGCCTGCGCACCGGCGTCCCCGTCGATGCCGAGATCGAAGCCAACGACGCGGTCGTCATCCGCCGCTTCGTCCCGCTGATCTCCAGCGGCCGGATCATCGGCGCGCTGCTGCTGGTCCGCGAGGTGACCGAGCTGCGCCAGCATGAGCGTGCGCTCATGGTCAAGGACGCGACCATCCGCGAGATCCACCACCGCGTCAAGAACAACCTGCAGACCGTGGCGGCGCTGCTGCGCCTCCAGGCGCGGCGCCTGCACAGCGACGAGGCACGCGCGGCGCTCGGCGAGAGCGTGCGGCGCATCACATCGATCGCGTTGGTGCACGAGACGTTGAGTGAGGAATCGCGCCAGCGGGTCCACTTCATCAAGATCGCCAAGCGCATCGTGGACATGCTGTCGCAGGGCCTTGTCGGACCGGACATGCCAATCGATTTCGAGCTGATCGGCGATCCCGACGAGCTGTCAGCGGAGGTCGCGACCCCCTTGGCGCTGGTGCTCGCCGAACTGCTCCAGAACTGCGTCGAGCACGCGTTCCCCTACGGCGATGGCGCCGTGCAGGCAGCGCACGTCGAGGTGCGCTTCAACCGCAGGGGTGGCGAGCTGAACGTCGTCGTCGCGGACAACGGCGTTGGCCTGCCCGACGGCGCGTCACTCGACGACATCGCGAACCTGGGCCTGCGGATCGCCCGCACCCTGCTGGAGAGCGAGCTCGGTGGAACCTTCGAGGTCAGGCGGCGCAATCCCGGCACAGCCGTCGAACTGAGGGTGCCGCTCCGCACGAACGCGTCCGCCTGACTTCCGCGGTCTGCGAGCTAGCTGGCCATCCGGCGGCGGCGCTGACGGCTGCGGCGCAACGAACGCCGCTCGTCCTCGCTCAGCCCACCCCAGACGCCGGCGTCCTGATTGGTCTCCAGCGCCCATTCGAGGCATGATTCGATGACCTCGCACCTGTGGCAGACCTGCTTGGCGCGTTCGAGCTGCTCCAGTGCGGGGCCGGTTGAGCCCACAGGGAAGAACAGCTCCGGATCCTCATCCAGGCATGCAGCTCGCTGTCGCCAATCCATAGCGGAATGCTCGCTTTCTCGGTACGAAGAGCAACGGTGGACCGAGGTGCTGCGACCTCTTCGGCCGGTGTCGCGAACGCTCGATCCCTTGTGAACACGGGCACAAGCCCGTTGTGATGCAGACTGTACTCGCGCCCCTGATGACCGTAAAGGCTGTTCTTTCGGCCGATACCCCCCCTTGACCGTGTTGTATAGTGATCGGTTTCCCATCGACACGACCGCCTGTTCAGCTTCGCGGATCGCGCGCCGCTCGAGGACGGTGGGACCCGCGTTTCCCAGAGGGCGATCGCCCGTCCGTCAGGCCACGACGGAAAGCGCGTTCCTGGCGGTGCGCAACGTCACGGTCGAGGTCTCGCCGATGTAGTCGCCATCGAGTTGCAGCGGTAGCGGGCGGTCGGCCTCGCAGATCATCTCCGGCACGTCGGCGAACAGCTCCACGAACCGGTGCTGACCCACGTTCTGCGAGGTCAGGGCTGTTCTCGCGACGCGCAGGATGGCCGGAGCGCTCAACCGTGACATGCCGAACAGGGCCAGGTCGCGGTCGATCGCCGCGACGGGGCACAACTGTGCCTCGCGCGCGCCCAGGTAGGTGTAGGGACGGGTGTTGGCGCAGACCACCCAGCGCTGCTCGGTCAACTGCTTGCCATCGGGTGCCTCGACGCGGATCGTCGCGTGGCGGACCCCCGCTGCGACCGTGTACGCCAGCAGGCTGCACCAGATGAAAGATGCCTGTCGCACGGTGCGCTTGAGGTGGTAGCGCCGCTCGACCTGCCGGACGACCTCGGCGTCCCACCCGAAGCCCGCGTGGAACGTGAAGTAGCGCTCGTTGGCCAGGCCGAGGTTCACGCGGCGGATGTCGCCATCGGCCAGCTTGCGCAGCACGACGCCGGTCGCGGCGATCGCATCGTTGGGAAGGCCCAGGCTCCGCGCGAGCACGTTGGTCGAGCCGCCGGGGATGATGGCCAGTGCGACCCCGGTGGTGGCGATGCCCTGGACGACCTCGTTGACCGTGCCGTCGCCACCGAGGACGACGACCACGTCATAGCCCTCGTCCGCCGCGCCCGCAGCAAGGAATCCGGCGTGGTTGCGGCGTTTTGTCGGGATGGCCTCGAGGTCGAGCTCGCTGGCCAGCGCCCGGGTGATCACGTCGGTGACCGCCGACGTCGTGGTGGTCGCGGTGGGGTTGTAGAGCAGCAGCGCCCGCACCGCAGGCCTTCCGTCAGAAGTTGGTGTCGCCGTTGTCCATGCCCTTGCGGAGGAACTCCAGGATGCGCGTCAGCAGGCGTGACACGTGCATCTGGCTGATGCCGACATGCTCGGCGATGCGGGACTGGGTCATGCCGCGGAAGAACCGCAGGAACAGGATGGTCCGCTCACGCTCCGGCAGTTCCGCGATCAGCGGTGCCAGCGACGCGAAGTACTCGAGGTTGTCGAGCGCGACGTCGTCCTCACCGATCCGATCGAGACGCATCGGGGAGTCGTCGTCGTCCGATCCGGCAGGTGCGTCCAATGACGTCGTCGAGTAGGCTTGTCCGCTTTCCAACGCCTCCAGGACGTCTTCCTCGCTGACCCCGGCATGCCTGGCGATCTCGCTGACGGTCGGTGACCGGCCGAGCTGCTGGGTCAGGGTCGCGACCACCTTGTTGAGGCGCAGGCTCAGCTCCTGCAGGCGGCGGGGCACGCGGATGGCCCACCCCTTGTCGCGGAAGTAGCGCTTGAGCTCACCGACGATGGTCGGGGTGGCGTAGGTCGAGAACTCGACGCCCCGTTCGAGGTCAAAGCGGTCGATCGCCTTGAGCAGCCCCACACTGCCGACCTGGATCAGATCGTCGAGTGGTTCACCGCGGTCCCGGAAGCGCTTCGCGAGATACTCGACCAGCGGCAGGTGCAGGTGTGCCAGCGTCGCCCGGATCTCGGGGTCCCCGGTCTCACGAAGGCGGGCGAACAGATGCTTGGTGTCGTCACGCGTGTACGTCGTCTTCACCCTTGGTCCTCGGACTGGTCCGGACGCTGGCGGTACTTCACGAGTCGCAGGGTGGCAGCGTCGCCGTCCACAGCGGTCGACAGATCGTCCGTGAGCGCCTGCAGGATCATCCAGCTGAACGACGAGGGGTCGAACACGGTCTCCTGCGTGGCGGTGACGGTGGACAGCTCGACGTGCAGCTCGTCCTCCTCCATGGTGGCGTGGAGCACGAGCGGGCTGCCGGTGCCGTGGCGTAAGAGTTGAACCGCCGCCTCCTCCACAGCCATCCTCAGATCATCGACCTGTTCCAGCGTATAGTCCCGACGGGCAGCTATTCCGCTGACGACGGTGCGTAGTAGCGTGAGATGGTCCGCGAGTGGCGGCACGCGCAAGGTAACTGTAGGTGCGTCCAACACATCCTCCGAAAGGTGGCGGGTCGAAGAATACCGGCCCGCTTGCGTTTGCACCGGTCGGGGCACGATCCCGGGTCCCGTTCACCGGCGTTGGTTGGAGAAGAACACATGGCCATCGACATCGACGTGTACTACCGAGGGCTTGCCGCTGAGCGGCTGACGGAGCTGGGCGACAGCATGCTGGGGCTGTCGCGCGAGGCTGAGCAGGCAAGCGCACACAGTGCCGCGATGCACCTGGCCGACATCGCGACGCAACTCGAAGGGATGGCCCGCGAGGCGTCACCTGAGGCCACCGGGGGCTTCTGACCAATCTCCGCCCTTCGCGCCTACGCTGGTGGAATCGTACTGCGCCCCGCCGTCCCATAGGTGCGACCAAGTAGATGACCAGCGCTCTTGATCACATGCACGCGCCCACCCGCGGGTGGTTCGCGTCATCGTTCGCGGCGCCCACACAGGCCCAGGTGGATGCCTGGCCGGCGATCAACGCCGGTGAGAACGTGCTGGTCAGCGCACCGACCGGTTCGGGCAAGACGCTCGCGGCGTTCCTCGCCGGCATCGACCGGCTGCTGTTCTCGCCACCTCCGGTGGGCGACCGCGCAGTGCGCCTGCTGTACGTCTCGCCGCTCAAGGCGCTCGCCTACGACGTCGATCGCAACCTGCGGGCGCCGCTGGTCGGCATCCGCTACACCGCCGAGCGGACGGGCGTCGAGACCTGGCCGGTCGACGTGGGCATGCGGACCGGTGACACTCCCGCCGAGGAACGCCGGCGGCTCGTACGCCATCCGCCCGACATCCTGATCACCACCCCCGAATCGCTGTTCCTGCTGTTGACATCGCAGGCGCGGGAGGCGCTGGCGGGCGTCGAGACCGTGATCGTCGACGAGGTGCACGCGGTCGCGGGCACCAAGCGTGGCGCGCACCTGGCGTTGAGCCTGGAGCGGCTGGAGCGGCTGCGCGGTGCTCGCGAGCACCGCGCGCCACTGCAGCGCGTCGGGTTGTCGGCGACGCAGCGTCCGCTGGGCGAGGTGGCGCGCTTCCTCGGCGGCGGGACGGCCGGAGCGCAGTGGGCGCCGCGGCCGGTGCGGGTGGTGGAAGCCCCGGCCCACCGCCCGATGGACGTCGAGATCATCGTGCCGGTCGAGGACATGGGCCGGCTCGGTGAGGTCATCGAGGAACCGCTGACGGGTCCCGCGGCTGGCGGGGGAGAGACACGCCGAAGCATCTGGCCCGCCGTGCACCCGCGCATCCTCGAACTGATCCGGGCCCACCGCTCGACCATCGTGTTCGCCAACTCCCGGCGCCTGGCCGAACGTCTGTGCACCCGCCTCAACGACCTCGCGGCCGAGGACGACCCGGAGGCCGAACCGATCGCGCGCGCACACCACGGGTCGGTCGCCCGCGAGCACAGGTTGGCCATCGAGGAGGCGCTCAAGTCGGGCGAGCTGCGGTGCGTGGTGGCGACGTCGTCGCTCGAGCTGGGCATCGACATGGGCACCGTCGACCTGGTGATCCAGGTCGAATCACCGAAGTCGGTCGCCAGCGGGCTGCAGCGGATCGGCCGCGCCGGCCACCACGTGGGTGGGCGCAGCGTCGGCAAGGTGTTCCCCAAGTACCGTGGCGACCTGGTGGAGTGCGCGGTGGTGGTGCGGCGCATGCTCGAACGCGAGATCGAGCACACCAGGTTCCCCCGCAACCCGCTCGACGTGCTGGCGCAGCAGATCGTCGCGATGGCGGCGATGGACGCGTGGGACGTCGGCGATCTCCACGCGTGCATCCGCGGCGCGGCCAACTTCGCGGAGCTGTCACGCAGCCAGCTCGACGGTGTGCTCGACATGCTCAGCGGGCGCTACCCGTCCGACGAGTTCGCCGAGCTGCGTCCCCGCGTCAACTGGGACCGTGTGGCGGACCGCATCGAGGGCCGCCGCGGCGCGCAGCGCCTGGCGGTCACGTCGGGCGGCACGATCCCCGACCGCGGCCTGTACGGCGTGTTCATCGTCGGTGAGGGAGAAGGCAGGCGCGTCGGCGAGCTCGACGAGGAGATGGTCTACGAGACCCGGCCCGGCGAGACGTTCACGCTGGGGTCGACCACGTGGCGGATCGAGGACATCACCCGCGACCAGGTGCTGGTGTCGCCCGCGCCCGGGCAGCCGGGCAAGCTGCCGTTCTGGCACGGCGACGCGCCGGGGCGACCGGTCGAGGTGGGGCGGGCGGTCGGGACGTTCCTGCGCGAGATGACCGACGCGCACCGCACCGGCGACACCGGCGTCGCGGACCGCTACGGCCTCGACCCGCTCGCGGCCCGGAACCTGCTGTCGTACCTGGGTGAGCAGCTCGAAGCGACCGGCGTGGTCCCCAGCGACCGGACCCTGGTCGTCGAGCGCTTCCGCGATGAGATCGGCGACTGGCGGATCTGCCTGCTGTCACCGTTCGGCGGGCGGGTGCACGCACCGTGGGCGCTGGCGATCGAGACGCGCCTGCGGGAGCGCTTCGGCGTGCCGGTGCAGACCATGCACGCCGACGACGGCATCGTGGTGCGCATCCCCGACGGCACCGACGCCGACATCTCCTTGCGCGACATGCTGATCATCGAGCCGGACGAGGTGACCGACCTCGTGGTCACCGAGCTGGCGAGCTCCGCGCTGTTCGCGGCGCGCTTCCGCGAGTGCGCCGCGCGGGCGCTGCTGCTGCCGCGACGCCGTCCCAACGGTCGCACGCCGCTGTGGCAGCAGCGCCAGCGCGCCGCCGACCTGCTGGCCGTCGCCAGCCGCTACGGCCAGTTCCCGATCCTGCTCGAGACCTACCGCGAGTGCCTGCGCGACGTGTTCGACGTGCCCGCCCTGGTCGACATCCTGCGGGAGATCGCCGGCCGCAGGATCCGGATCGTCGAGGTCGAGACACCGCTGGCGTCACCGTTCTCGTCGTCGTTGCTGTTCGACTACATCGCCACCTACATGTACGAGGGCGACGCACCGCTGGCCGAGCGCCGCGCCGCTGCGCTGAGCCTCGACCGCGAACTGCTGGCCGAGCTGGTGGGCAGCGAGGAGCTGCGCGAGCTGGTCGACGCCGATGCGCTGGCAGAGCTGGAGCTGCAGCTGCAGCGCCTCACCACCGAACGCAAGGCGCGCAACACCGACGGAGTGCACGACCTGCTGCGTGAAGTGGGTGACCTACGGACCGACGAGGTCCTGGCGCGCACCGACGCGGACGAGGCGACGGTCACCGGCTGGCTGTCCGACCTCGAACGCGCGCGCCGGATCTGGAGCGCTCCGGTGGCGGGGGAGCGGCGCTGGGTGGCGGCCGAGGACGCGGGCAGGATGCGCGACGGTCTGGGCATCCCGCCGCCCGGCGGGCTGCCGGATGCGTTCTGCGAACCGGTCCGCCGGCCGCTGATCGATC